>Ga0180435_10006046_pt1 | contig 11646 bp, 9 predicted proteins | sample SS_ome_3_FD_132467 | JGI IMG/M metagenome (GOLD analysis project Ga0180435, IMG submission 132467) | Hypersaline lake sediment archaeal communities from the Salton Sea, California, USA - SS_3_S_1 metaG | ecosystem: Environmental > Aquatic > Non-marine Saline and Alkaline > Hypersaline > Sediment...
GTCATTACGGATAAATGATTGGAAATACTCGAATACCGAATTCATCGATGTTGGAATTTTCTCTTTGACCAGGTTGGATTCCGACCAGGCCGGCAGGGGCATCCCGCTAAAGAGAAAGGTCAGTACGAGTGCCACTCCGATCCTCTTCAGTTGACAAGTGCCTATCTGTAAAAAATAATATCGCATTTTAAAAGTCCCACCCTATTGACAATATTGATAAAAAAGAGCCCTCGGCTCGGCGCGTGGCGTCCCTATCGACCCGGGTAATTTCTCTCAACTATAAGGTCACGACAATTATTGTCAAAATAAAAAAGTGGCGATAATCTCTTTCATGATCTCTGTGGTACCCCCTCCGATGGAGAGAATGCGATTGTCCCGAAACAATCGCTCCACCAAAGTCCCCCGAATATAGCCATACCCACCAAAAATCTGAACGGCTTCATAGGTAACCTTGTCGCTCACCTGGCAGGCATGATTTTTGGCCATGCTGATCTCTTTGACCTGATCGATGCCCGCGTCGATCTTGGCGGCGATGCGGTAGGTAAACTCACGGCTCACCTCCACCTGGGTGGCCATGTCCACGAGTTTGTGCCGAATGACTTGGAATCCCTTCAATTTGCGGTTAAACGCCTCTCTTTCCTTCACATATTCAAGACAGGCTTCATAGGCCATCTGCGATGTCATATTGGCCATCACCGCCAGGGCCAGGCGCTCCTCCTGGAAATTTTCCATAATGCCGTAGAATCCCTCGTTTTCTTCTCCAATCAGGTTTTCCACAGGAACCCGGCAGTCGTCAAAAAATATCTGCGCGGTGTCCGACGCCCACCAGCCGGTTTTTTTAAATTTCTCGGAAACAGAATAACCGGGGATGTCCGATGGGATCACCAATAGGCTGATCCCGTGGGCACCCGAAGATCCGGTACGCACGGCGCAGGTGATCTGATCCGCACGAAAGCCGCTGGTAATGAACGTTTTGCTGCCATTGACCCGGTAGTAATCTCCCTCTTTGACAGCGGTCGTCTGTAAATTGGCCACGTCCGATCCGCCGCTTGGCTCTGTTATGGCCAGTGCCGCGATCTTTTCACCTGCCAGCACGGGTTGGACAAATCGTCTCTTTTGATCCTCGGTCCCCTTGGAAAGGATGGGCGGCAGGGCAATATTCAAAGATCCGATGCCCGCCGCAAGGCCCCCGGAGCCTGAGTGCATCAATTCTTCTGTTACGGCGATTCGAAAAAACACATCACCGGGAATACCGCCGTAAGCTTCTGGATATCCCGTCCCCAAAATACCAACATCCGCCGCTTTTTTATAAAGCTCCCGGGGAAACGCTCCAGCTTCTTCCCAGTCATCGATGTACGGTAGGATCTCCTTGTCAACAAATTCCTTGACCGATCGTCGCACCATGTCGTGCGATTTATTGAAGTACGCCTGGTAGCTTGCCTGGGTATTAAACGCGTAGCTCATGTTGTCTACCTTTATACTATATAGGGAAAAAGGGCGAACCCCGCAACGTGCTACGGGGAATTCAAATTCAAAGTAAGCTCTCAGGCACCTCGATCCGCTTTGCGCGCAAATATTCGCCCAAAGTTTTGGCTTGTGGATCACTTCTTAGCGAGGCCGCCACACCATCACCCAGAATGCCTTTGATGTAGAAATTGATGGCCAGAAGATTGGGCAGCTCATATCGTTCGATGTCGTATGACTGGAGGTCTTTCAGCAGATGCTTCAGGTTCGAGGTGGTCAAAAAATCACGCAGAAATGCAAACGCCTCGGGTGTTTTGGCCCAAACACCCAGGTTTGCGTTGCCGCCCTTGTCGCCACTGCGAGTGGCATACAACTTTCCAAAAGCAGCCCGAGCACGTTTACCCTCCGGCACCGGCGGTATACTCACTGCCGCCACGTCTAGATCCTCAACCGGTGCCTCAGGCGAACCACTCTCCACGTCCATGGCTTCACCACCCACAACCACGGTCTGCCGGATATGGCGATTCGACACCAGTGCCGGCCAGTGCATGATTGCCGGCGTTCCTTTGGCTGGCGGGCTCGTGGCCGTAAATCCGGGGATGTTGGCCAGGGCCAGCTCCACCAGTTTTGCCGAAAACATGGCCACTTTTTTGGGATCCGGATCCATCACTGAGAGACGTAGATGGGCAAACGCCTCCTCATTGATGGCGGGATCCGCCTTATCGGAACGGATGAGCTGGACATCGCTGACGCTAAAAACCTCCCTCCCGCCCAGACTGTCAAACAAAGCACTCTCGACGATCTGGGCCTTTTTTTCTATATCCAGGCCGGTCAGAACGACGGTCATCGTGTTGCGATATCCGCCCAGATTATTGATGCACACCTTGCTTGTCTCTGTGGGCGGCTCTCCTCGAACACCTTGTATCCGCACCCGGTCGGTGCCAGGCTGGGATATCTGGATGGTGTCGAAGCGGGCGACCACATCCGGCGTGAGGTAACGAGGCGCCCTGACCTCGTAAAGAAGCTGCGCTGTAACCGTTCCAATGGATACCAAGCCGCCTGTATGCGGATGTTTGGTGATGGTACAGGCGCCATCCGGCTCGATCTCGGCGATGGGAAACCCAACCTTTTTAAAGGACGGGACCTCCTCGACGAACGCGTAGTTGCCACCCGTGGCCTGGGCGCTGCACTCGATAATATGACCGGCAACAGCCGCACCTGCCAGCTTGTCCCAATCGGTTCGCCCCCATTTAAATTGCCAGGCAGCCGGCCCCATAACCAGCGCGGCATCGGCAAGTCGCCCACCCACGACGATATCGGCACCGCGGTTCAAGGCATCGACAATTCCCCAGCAGCCCAAGTAGGCATTGGCGGAAATCGGCTGGGCATGCGAATCCTTGAGGTCAATGCCCTTGTCCATGTGCGTAAAGGCCTCTCCCATTTCCTGAAGCTCCCCCAGCCTCGGCAGCAAGTTGTCCCCTTCGATATAGGCAATCTTGGGATGAAGCCCGAGTCTGTCCGCCACCCTTTCGAGTTCTTTGGCCAGGGATGCCGGGTTGAGTCCACCCGCATTGGCAACGACCCGTACCTGTTTGTCCAGGCACTCGCCCATGACAATCTCCATCTGTTTCAAAAAGGTCGTCACATAGCCGGCATGGGGATCTTTTATTTGTTTACGCAGCAGGATGGCCATGGTCAATTCAGCCAGATAGTCTCCTGTTAAAAAATGGATGGGTCCCCCCTGCACCATTTCCTGGGCTGCGGAAAACCGGTCCCCGTAAAATCCGCTGCAATTGGCGATGATCACGCTGGGGGTGTCGCTGTTTGCTTTCTCGGGCATGATCTAATTCCTCATTGATAGGTCTAAAAAATGTCTTTCAAACGGTTTAGGTGTTTTGACTGTAGGCTATTCGCGGTGAAAAGCTACAGTCTAACAGCCTACAGCCTCACAGCCCAATTCTCATCTTCCCTTGAACACCGGCTGCCGTTTTTCGATAAATGCGCTAATCCCCTCCATGGCATCTTCGGTGGAGACAACTTCCGCCAGTTTGCCGCACAGATAATCCACGGCCTCATCCAGCGGCATATCTGCCATGGTGTGAAACGCTTCTTTGCCGAGCTTCAGACCAATGGGACTTTTGGCAGTCAAGGTCGCCAGGATCTTGTCGACGGTAGTATCCAGCGTCTCAAAGGGAACGACACGGGTGACAAGTCCCATCTCCAGCGCTTGAGCGGCCGTGAGTTTTTCCCCTAAAAGCACCATTTCCATGGCCTTCTTGCGAAGAACGTTCCGAAATATCAGGGCACCGATCATCATGGGAAACAATCCCACGTTGACTTCGGGCGTACCGAATTTGGCGGCTTCTCTGGTGACGACGATGTCACAGGCCATCATAAAGCCCATGCCCCCGGCCAGGCAATACCCGTTGATTCTCGCAACGGTCGGCTTTGGATATGCCAGCATGCGCTTTAAAAGTTCGGCGTAGTTCTGGAATGCGGCTTTCCCGCCTTGGGTGGCGGCGCCGCCCAGATCCGCGCCTGAGCAAAAGGCTTTGTCCCCGGCACCGGTGACCATGATCGCCCGAACATTTTTATCGGCCTCCGCTCGATCCAGATAACCCATAAACAGGGAAATAACCTGGGGCGTCAAGGCGTTCCGCTGTTTTTCGCGGTTGATCGTCAACCGAGCCACATGATCTTCTACCTGATACAGGAGTTCTGTCTCACTCATGATGGGTGGCTCCTTTCTTTAGTGATTGCGGCTGAGATTGCGAATCCCCCCCACAATAAATTCCACGGCATCCCGTCCAATGGTCTGTAGATCTCTGGGTCGATGCTGCCAGATCAAATATTGGTAGGCAATCCGTTCATACATGCCCATGATGCTGACGGCCATGACCTCTGCTGACAATTGACTTCGATAGCGAACCCCTAAATTGTCCCGCACCTTGAGCAATGCCTGTTGAACATCTTCAATGATCTTTTCGAAAATTTTTTTTCTGTGCGCCTCCAGTTGCTGGCTTTGGCCAGCCGACTCCCTGAAAAATATGGCCACTTTTTCGGGGTATTGCACGCAGAACTCTTCAAAAAAAATAATGCCAGCCCTTTTGAAGCCCTCGATGCTGCCATCGGCGTTTTTGAACTCACGCCCCAAAAGATTGCGGAGTTGAAAGCCGATCTTTTCGAGCATCTGCAAGATAAGATCTTCCTTGTTCTTGAAATAGAAATAGACGGTCCCCACGGAAACTTCGGCAAGATCGGCGATTTCTTCCATGCTTGCCTTATGGTAGCCTTTTCGCGCAAAAAGATTTTCCGCTGCCCCAAGGATGGTCAGAAACCGCTGCTCCTTTTCACGCTGTCGTCTCAGCTCACTGCGAGTAGGGTGCTGCTTTTCTTTTTTATCAGCCAATATAGGTTAGCTCCTGGATATGATATCCCTCCCTAAAAATTGGGGAAAGTTCGACTAAAAACGTCTTTGAGATTCTGAAGTCGATACCCGGACCCTGAAAACCCGGCACGGATAAAACCCTATAAGGGACGAATACTTTTGATGTACTGACAATAGCGACCCCATGAAAATTTATCGATACCCCAGCACCTCATCACCAATCATGACCCTGGCAATCTCTGTCGATGTTCCTGCAATCTGAGTATACTTGGCACATCGGTAGGCGCATTCAGCCTTGTTTCCCTTTTTAAATCCTGTACCGGAAAGAATCTGCAATGCCTGGCTGGCGACCTTTTCAGCAGACTCGCTGCAGAATACCTTGGTACACAGCGTAAGGGTGTCCCTTTCGCGTTCATCTGTATCAGACGTCCAAGCTGCCCGATAAGCCAGTAATTGAGATGTCTGGTAAAATGTCAGCATTTCAGCCAGCTTAAACGCCACCTCCTGGTAAGCCACGACGGGTTTACCACCGGAATGATGTGCATTGGCAAAGGCCTTGGCCTCATCAATGGCGGCCTTCATCATCCCCAGGCTGGCCGCGATGAGAATCTGATTTTCCCAGCGCTGCAGGGATGCTATCAGGGCTGTTTCCTCCGGCGGCACAATAACCATCTCTTTTGGAACGTGGCAATGATCCAGCGCAATGCCCGCAATGGCGACATCTTCGTAACCCATGGTAGATAGCGTTTCGTGCACCACAATACCCGATGCATGTGTATCCACCAGGAAGACGGCTGGACGGTCCTGCAGCTGCCCCACCACGGCAATCCAGTTCGCCACCGGTCCGTTAATCACATAGTTTTTGATGCCCGAAAGCTGAATGTGGTTATCCTTTTCAATGCCTACAGTTGTTAGCGGATCATTGGTCACATTCATGGCGTTCTCTGAAATCGCCACCGCCCCCAGTAACGCTCCGGACGTAAGTGCGGAAAGCAGCATGTCTTTTTGCGCTTGGGTTCCCCATCGGTGGAGAATGCGGCCGAACATGCGTGAACTCATCTCTACCGTCAGATAAACCGCTGGGGAAGCTGCTGCCAGTCTTTCCTGGCACGCCATCAAATGCAGGGTGCTACCAGGGCTATTCGCGGATGATCTCAGGCCCAGATCCAGATATCCAATCCCTGCCAGGACGTTCTGACAATTTCTGAAAAAATTTTGATGATGAGCCAAATCACCTGTTTTCTGCTGTTTCCGATCCATGACCTCGGCGATGGTGCTCTCGAGAGCGCTGTGAAACTGTTTCTCGGCCTCGCTGAAATCGAAGTTCATACATCCCCCTTCACCCGCATCCCTTACATCAGCTTTGAAATGATCTTTTTCTGAATTTCAGAGGTGCCCCCGCCAATAGGGGCCAGTCTTCCGTCTCTGAAAACACGCTCCACGTCAAACTCGTGGGTAAAACCATAGCCGCCATGCAGGACCACAGCATCGTTGGTTGGTCCCAAGCTGTAGTCACCGATGAACAGTTTAGCGATGGCCGCTTCCAAATGGTTGAGCGGCCGACCTTGATCTTTGTACCAGGCAACCCGGTAAACGAGCGCTTTGGCAGCCTCCCCAAAAATTCGTATATCGGCCAGCTTATGCTTGATGGCCTGAAAATGTCCGATCGGTCGCCCGAATTGTACGCGCCCCTTGGCATACTGGGCACATTTTTTTTGCAGGTAGTTGGCGGTCCCTAAAAACGGCGCCAGTAGCGCGCTCCGGTCCCATTCAACGGTTTGCATGGCCATGAGGAAACCTTCGCCTTCGTTACCCAGAAGATTCTCCGCAGGAATTTCGCAATTGCTGAACACCAGCTCGGAGGTTTGTGATGATCGGACCCCCATTTTCACGAGGGGCTGGCCGGCAGTGAAGCCAGGGGTGCCCTTCTCAACAATAAATGCGGAAATGCCGGCATGCTGAAGTTCCGGAGCGGTTTTGGCATACACGACCGCCACATCGGCAATCGGACCGTTGGTGATCCACATCTTGGTACCATCCAGAACATAGCGATCGCCTTTCCTGGTGGCGGTTGTGGACAGGGACGCCACATCCGAGCCTGCATCCGGCTCTGAAAGGGCCATGCATCCAATCATCTCACCGGTGGCCAGCTTTGGTAGGTAGCGCTGTTTTTGCACTTCCGAGGCATGACATAAAATCGTGTCTGCGCACAGAAATGAATGCGCACCGTACGACAGCGTCAGGCCGCCATCCACACCTGCTTCGCCCAAAGCTTCTCCGGCGATCACCGTTGTGACCACATCGGCGCCTTCTCCACCATATTTTTCAGGGAAATGAAGCCCCAGAATGCCGAACGCCCCCAGCTTTCGGAACGAATCAAAGTCAAAGGCCTCCTTTAAATCGTATTCCTGGACCCTGGGTACGATTTCTTTCTTGGCAAACTGAACAACTTCTTTTTTGAACATGAGCTGCTCTTTGCTCAATGAAAAGTCCATTTTTCCTCCCAAAATAAAATCGTTACACGATTTTATAAGACGCGTTGCGTCGCTTTTTCACTGTAATTTTGTTCGATATTTGAATTAGGTTCAATAATCGAACTCAATATAAATCCAATCGTATGCAAAAGTCAAAAGAATTTTTTTCTTCCAAATCGATATTGATAAATCCAACAATATTTACCATCAATTTTAATCATTTCATTATATTCTTTATTTATTATTGACATATTCATTAATCCAGACTATATCGATTTCCATATTTATACGCGCTTGAACGAACCTCGAGCCAGCTTTTCCTCAAAAGGCAATCGTTTTACCGTTCATAAGATTCTGACACGATTATATTATGAAAATAGACGCCACCACCATCGATATCATCAAGCACCTCCAGGATGGCCGACGATCGTTAAAAAAAATAGCCGACGACCTTTCCCTGTCGGAAAATACCGTGCGGTCAAGGGTCAATCAGTTACAGGAGGAAGGCATCCTTTCCATTACCGGCCTGGTGAACCCCGAGGCCATCCCCGGCCATCGTTCGGTTCTGGTGGGTGTCAAGCTTTCAACCATGAACCTGATCAAGAAAGGAGAAGAATTCAGCAAGCTCAAAGGTGTTGTCTCCGTAAGTGTGGTCACAGGCCGCTTCGACCTGATGTTGATCGTGCTGCTCAAGGAAGGTTATGGTTTGCTTGAATTTTATACCGAACAGGTTGCCCAGATAAAAAATGTCCAGTCCGTTGAAACATTCGTCGTATACAAAAGTTATGGTTTAAAACTCCCCTATGTATTCTAGCAAGGAGGTGATTCATGGGAAATTTGCTTAAAACCGTTTTGCATGACCGCCATGTTGACCTGAGCGCCCAGATGGTCGAATTTGGTGGTTGGATTATGCCCATCCAGTATCCCCAAGGGATTGTGCAGGAGCATCTCGCTACCAGAAGACACGCAGGACTGTTCGATGTGTCCCATATGGGTCGCTTTACGCTTCGGGGAAAGGGTGCCTTGCCGTTTTTGCAGCACGTGCTGTCCAACAATGCCGCAGGTCTTGAGGAAGGCGAAAGTCAGTATACCCTGATCCCCAATGAAAACGGCGGTGCCATCGATGATGCCTATCTTTATCGTTTTTATGCCGACGAATATCTATTGGTTGTCAACGCAGCCAATAGACTGAAAGACTGGGATCATTTCCAATCCCATATCACTGATTTCGACGACGTGATACTCGAAGATATCAGCATGGACATGTCCATGCTGAGTCTCCAGGGGCCCAGATCCAAAGATATGCTGCTGCCCCTTCTGGATACTGATCTCCTCCCGGAGCCCATGCGCAACCAGCTCTGTGTCGGCAGCATTCAGGGGAAAAAAGTACTGATCGCGCGCACAGGTTACACCGGAGAACCGCTCTGCTTTGAGCTGTTCGTGGAAAATGCCGACGCGCCTGATATCTGGGATCTGTTGATCGCACAGGAAGCCATCCCCATTGGGTTGGGTGCACGGGATACCCTCAGGCTCGAAGCAGGTCTTCCCCTGTATGGACACGAGTTGGGTATGGACCCGGACGACAAGGAGATTCCCATTTTTGCATCGCCCTTGTCCAGATTTGCCGTCAGCCTCTCACCTTTGAAAAAAGACTTCATCGGCCGGGGTGCTCTTGAAAAACAGTTCCATGCACTCAAAAAGATTCTCGACCAGGATTATTCGAGCATCGAAGATCTTCCTCGCTGCATCATGCCGGTGGCGCTGAAGAAAAAAGGCGTCGCCAGAGCGGGCTTCCAGGTTTTTCAAGGGGATCGTCATATCGGGTACATTACCAGCGGCACCATGATACCCAGATGGGAGATTCAAGGAGAGGGTATTTTTTCAAAGTTCACCGAAGACCATGCCTTGAGAGGGATCTGCCTGGCGCTGCTGGACAGCACCTTGATGGAGGGTGACCCTATCGAAATTGCCATCCGCAACAAGCGTGCCCCTGCGGTCGTTGTCCCCTATCATATGCGCAGCGAGGCACCACCGTTTGCCAGGTCGATTCCATGGGATCAGATTGGGCAGGATAAAGAACCGCCCCCGCCTCAAAACGTCCTCGCAAAGGTCGGATTGCTCCTGGACAAATCCATTCAGAACACAACCTGGCGTCAAACCGAATGTATCAACCTCATCCCATCCGAACAAACCCAATCTGCTCTGGTTCGCTGGCTCTCCATCATGGACCCCAGCGGACGGTATGCAGAGCACAAACAGGTGGGGGCCTTCAGCGAGGCAGAGGTTTTCTATTACCAGGGAACTGATTTTATCGCCGAGGTCGAGGATGCCCTGGAAACCGAGCTCAAGCAATTTTTCGGGTGTCAACAGGTCGAAACCCGTCTGGTTTCGGGCCAGATGGCCAACATGGCCTTGTTCAGTGCCATGGTCGATTATATCAATCGTGGTGATCGAAAAAGCGAACAACGACGCATCCGAAAGGTAATGAACAACCACATCATCAAAGGCGGGCATCTCAGTGCGCAACCCATGGGGGCCTTGAGAGATTTCGTGGCCCGGGACCCCCTGTCGGAAAAGCCAGCGGTGATCAATTTCCCCGTACGCCCGGAAAACCCCTATCGGATTGATTTGAAAGCCTGCGAAGCGCTCATCGAAAAACATGAACCTGAGCTGATCATCTTCGGAAAAAGCATGGTGCTCCACAAGGAACCGGTGGCCGACGTTCGCAGGGTGATCGATCAAATGGGAATCGAATCGGTTATCATGTACGACATGGCCCATGTTCTGGGATTGGCAGGCCCGCATTTTCAAGAACCCTTCAAAGAAGGAGCGGATTTCATCACGGGGTCCACCCATAAAACGTTTTTCGGAACCCAGCGGGGCATCATCGCGTCTGATATCTCCGAAGCCGATCCAGAATTCGATTTGTGGGAAGCGGTCAAGCGCCGGGCCTTCCCCGGAAGCGTCAGCAACCACCATCTGGGAACCTTGTTGGGTCTCCTGTTGGCAGCTTACGAGATGAATCATTACAAGGATGAATATGCCAAGAAGGTCCTCGACAATGCCCATGCCTTTGCCGTGGCGCTGAATGAATGCGGATTAAGCGTGGCCGGCGACCCTGACATGTCTTTTACGGAAACCCATCAGGTCATTCTCAATGTGGGTTATGCAAAAGGACCTGAAATTGCCAGGACCCTGGAAGAGAACAACCTGATTGTAAACTATCAGGCTGCCCCGGCGGAAGAGGGCTTTACAGCCTCGGGCTCCCTGCGCATGGGCGTTCAGGAAATGACCCGATTTGGTATGGATCCAAAAGACTTTCAGCAACTCGCCCAGTTCTTCAAGGAGGTATTGATAGACCAAAAGGATGTCAAAAGCGCTGTTACATCGTTTCGAAAAAAATTCCTGAAAATGCGATACTGCTTTTCAGAGGCCCAGTTCGAGGATAAAATCCAAAAACTGCATCAGCTTTTTTAGTTTATTGAGTTTGTTGAGTTTATTGGGTTTATCGAGTTTATCTTGCTTATTGCGAAAAACGTGTTACCTAAAACGTAAAACCTAAAACGTAAAACCAACTTATCGGAGGCCGGCATGAAAGACTTGAATGAATTGAATTTTCCAGAAGACGTCAAATACACCGATGACCATGAATGGGCAAAGACGGACAACGATGACATCATCATCGGTATCAGTGACTACGCCCAGGACCAGCTTGGCGATATTGTATTTGTTGAACTTCCGGAGGTGGGTGAATCTTTTGCTAAAGGTGCTGAATTCGGTACAGTGGAATCTGTCAAAGCCGTATCCGAGCTATTTCTGCCTGTGGGCGGTGAAGTCTCGGCCATCAACGAGGCATTGGAAGACGCCCCCGAGTTGGTCAACACCGAACCGTATACCAGCGGCTGGATGGTACGGATCAAACCAAGCGACCCCTCTGAGATGGATCAGTTAATGGAAAAGGATGCCTACCTCGGCGCCTTGAAGGAGTGACAAGATGAGATACCTACCGCATACCGAAGAAGATATTGCCGGCATGCTGAAGACGATCGGGGTCGACAGCCTGGATGACCTGTTTACATCCATTCCAGACGATTGCCGCCGCAAAGCCGACCTCGATCTGCCGGAAGCCATGACCGAATGGGAGCTCAACCAACACATGAGCGACTTGAGCCAGCAAATGGCCGTATGCCCGGATTACCGCGTTTTTATCGGTGCTGGCAGTTACGATCATTATATTCCCGAAGTTACCAAACACCTCCTGGGCCGGTCGGAATTTTATACGGCTTACACACCGTATCAGCCAGAAGTCAGCCAGGGAAC
>Ga0180435_10006047_pt1 | contig 11646 bp, 12 predicted proteins | sample SS_ome_3_FD_132467 | JGI IMG/M metagenome (GOLD analysis project Ga0180435, IMG submission 132467) | Hypersaline lake sediment archaeal communities from the Salton Sea, California, USA - SS_3_S_1 metaG | ecosystem: Environmental > Aquatic > Non-marine Saline and Alkaline > Hypersaline >...
ACTTCCATCTTTTTTTCTGGCATTCATAAAATAGATAAATTGCTTCTTTCCAGCCATCCTATAACCTCCCCATTTTTTATACCTATTTTGAACAAGGCTTAAATAAAATCTTTTTATTTCCTCCATTTTTTGGTAAAATTTTTAAAATTTTTATTATAAAAAAATATATAAACTAATAATAATTTTATACAAAGATAATACTATCGTAAAATATGACTGTAGTAGTTGACTAGAGTAATATTTATGGCAAATAGACATATAAAGAAATCGTCAAGGCATAGGCCAAAACTGGTTTTGGGCTTTGTGCTTTCACTCATCTTTATCATATTATATATTGGCTTCAGCATGCTCTATGTATCTAATAATACAGATACCCTTTGCACTGTATTTAATGAAAAAAGCCATTATGCTCCGGAAATATACCAGGAACAGGATCCGGAGCCAGATCTTCTGGCTTTAAAACAGGTCCTGTCTGTACTTTCCCTTACTGAAGACCAGCTTTTATATGATATAGGCTCTCAGGTATCGGATTCCATAGAAAGCGCCGGTCTTGAGATCAATCAGGAAGTAAAGCAGGAAATGCTCAGGGAAGAAGAGACTGACAAAACAGAAGATATTGTCCATGAAGAGAGCTCTTCGCTTCCTCCCCAGGAAACAACTCCCCCAGCTTCTAATTCAGCCGAAGCCGGACTTATTCATATGATAAACCACATAAGGTCCAGCCGGGGACTTCAGACACTTCTGCCCAACACTATACTTAATAATATCGCCAGGACAAGATGCCAGGATATGCTAAGCAGGAATTATTTTTCCCACTATAACCCTGAGGGGAAAAATATCGGTGTAATACTCCAGGAAAACGGCATCATGTATGCCTGCTGCGCTGAAAATTTGGGGCATGCAAGCCCCCCTTCGTTGGGCAGTCCTGAGACTATTATTAATCTTTGGATGGATAGCAGTTCCCACAGGGCAAACCTTCTTAACCCCCATTTCGGCCAGATGGGCATAGGCGTAGTAGATGCCGGCGGAAGACGTGTTGTCGTCCTTGTGCTTATTAATAGATAATATTGGTAAAGGCTTCGCAAAGATGAACAGAAGTACTGCAAAATACCTTATATTAGCGATTTCTATTATTATATTGTCCCTGGGTATAGGCTGCTTTACTTCTCCCCCGAAAGACGGAGAGCCGTCATTGTCAAAAATTGATTTGTGGATTGCCCGCTATTTCATTAATATATAGAGTGTTATTAAAAACACTTGAGAGGCTTTAAATGTATAATATCTGCGTGCTGGGCGCCGGCTATATGGGGAGCGCCATAACTTTTCCCCTGGCAAAGAACGGACATAATGTAAATCTGTGGGGAACCTGGCTGGATGATGAGATAATAAATGCCTGCAGGAAGGGACTTCTCCACCCAAAACTTAAGACAAAACTTCTCCCGACGGTAAAAATATTTTCCTCTGATGAGCTGGAAGCTGCAGTTTCAGGATGCGACATAATATTTATGGGAATATCAAGCGAAGGATTCCTGGATGTATTTAAAAAGCTTCTAAGCGTGATCGATAAAAATAAAAATATATTTACCCTTACCAAGGGCTTTATAGATGACAATGGAAAGATAAGGCGGACTACAGCTGTTGCCAGGCAGCTTTTAAATAAAAGATTTGCAGAGGCGGATTTTCAGTGGACTTCCATTGGAGGGCCGGTAAAGGCACTTGAACTCTGCCGGGATATCCCCACAGTCAGTATCTATGCATCCAGGACAGATGAGAATATAAGCGCTGCCGGAAAATTCGGAACCGGCAATTACAGGATAATCCATACCAGGGATATAACCGGGGTTGAGCTTTCTGCCGATTTTAAAAATGTATATGCCACCGGAATGGGGGTTGTGGAAGGCCTATACGGACCGGAAATGGCTGGAAATTTCCATAATTTCAGCTCCTTTATCTTTAACCAGAGCATACTGGAGATCTCAAGGATAGTGGAAAAGGCAGGGGGAAATAAAAAGACTGTATTTGATAATGCCGGCATGGGAGACCTTTATGTCACCTCCCAGTCGGGAAGGAACAGGAAGTTCGGGGAGCTTATTGGAAAGGGCATGCCCCCGGAAGAAGTCTTCCGCACCATGCTTGAAGGCGGGGAGCTGGCTGAGGGATACCACACTCTGAAACTGGGTAAGATATGGCTGGAAGAAAATCATCCTGAGCTTCTAGGTTACCTGCCGCTATTTTCGGCACTTCACCAGATCATTTTTGGGGATATGGATCCATTTGAGGGATTGAAGGATGTTTTATTTAAGTTATAAAAAATCGCCCCCCCCACCCCCATAAATCATGCCAGCTAGACCAATAAGTACTTATTGACGGAAAAAAGACTTTGGCCTTAATGCCAGGTAAGCAGAAAATACCGAAGTCAGAAGCTGCAGGAACGGCGATATGATAATCATAAGCACCAGCCAGTATCTCATTTTCAGCAGTTTTGACATAGATCCATCCCATCCTATAATCAATTATCAAAAAGCGAATCTTTTATACTACTGCAGTCAATATTGGAAATTTTATCACTTATCTTCACGGATGCCTCTATTATTTTTTCATATATATCCTGCGGCAAAATAAGTTTCCCATCTGCTATTGATTCCACTGAGACACTTTCTTACAGATAAGGGGGGATATTATCTCCGAATAATATCTCTGCTTCCCAGGATTTTTTAACTACCTCGTTCACCTTGACTTTTTCACTAGACAGCCCAAACTTTTCTCCCGGCTCAATATAAAACCTGTATCCGTGGTTTGACACTTCCCTGGAAGAAAGGCTGGCAAACATGCATATATATTCCCCGCAGAAAGCTGATGCCCTTATAGACATTGTAAATCCTGAAACGCTGCTGTCTATCCAGGGCTGCACTATATGGCTGCCCGCCGGGTTTTCAAGATTATTTACAGCGTCCTTATCCAGAACCCTTAAGCCCCTGCCATTCCTTCCCAGCCGTCTTTTGATCACGAACTTTCTGACTCCAGGAAAACAGGTCTCCAGGAAATCCTTATTATTTTCATCAAATAATTCAGTGGGAAGCATATTTATTAAAGGGGATAGTAATTTGTACTGAATCCATTTATCTTCAAGCTTTAGCTCCGGGGCGGGTTTCTCTGGAAATGCCCCCCTGCCGTCCATCCAAATCTTTAGCCTTTTAAGGTCATCAATATATGGAAGGCTCCTTATATAGTCCTTAAAATCCAGTGAAAAATTATCTTTTGATATCCTGTCTATCCTTTCAAATATACCTGAGGGTTTTTCAAACTGCTGGCGGTAGACCAGGTCATATTCAAAAGCGCCTGCAGGAGCACCAGTATTTATCTCACTTAAGTAAAGTTCCTTGCCTCTATCTATTAAAAAATCTATTCCGATATACATATAAAGATAGTCTGGCCCGCTTATTTCTCCAGCGGATATCCCTTCTCAACCCAGTCACCATAACTTGGGTCATAATTATATAAAGGTCCGTAACCCATGCCGTCAAGCCTATTGGATACCAGTCCGCTTGCAGGACAATTTATGTCATTACTGTAGACTACGATAGCTTTATCCTTTTGAAGCATCCCGCTGGCATATTTATCAATATCTGAAAGGAGCAGCGATCTTGCTCCCGGGAGATGGGCCTTCTTATAATTTACAGGGTCCCTTGCATCTATAAGGATATAATCTTTTCCTGAATCCATCCATTCCTTTAGCTTTTCGGCATCGATGTCTTTTACCATTTGAGTCCTCCCCATAGTTTCCCACTTATTTTCTAACTACATTATACGTTTTAAAAATTGCTTTGTTAAATATTCTAAAAAGCCTGGTCCAAATATAGTTTTAGTTTTTTGTTTTTATGGTAAACTATAAAAAAATTTTCCAACCATGGAAGTGAAAGGCGGCCAGATGCCAGACGAAAGCAAAGTCCAGGAAATCAAATTCAACAGCGGCTATATTCCCGTACTTAAGGTAGAGGGAAAGACACTCCCTGAGGCCTGGGAAAAATCCCTTCTCTCAGTCTGGGAAAACGGTGTATCCATAAAGACCCAGTATGACAGGCCCAATGATCCCCCCAGCAGGGATGCTACCATGATAATGGTAGTCCATGAACCGTTCTCAGAACCCAGGATACACAGGGCCCTTCCCACAGGACTGGATGAGCTGGAGATCTACCGACAGGAAGTGGTGCTGGGAATACATGACCATTGGATCGGTGGGCATGGCTGGTCATACAGCTATCATGACCGGTTCTTTAATTATCCGGGAAAAAAGGGTTCGGTTGACCAGGTAGAAGCTATTATCAATAACCTGGCTGCATGCTTTTATACCAGGAGAGCGCAGGCTATTACCTGGGCACCGGAGCTGGATGCTGAGCACCATGAGCCCCCCTGCCTGCAGAGGATGTGGTTCAGGATACTGGAAGACCCCAAAGAAGGGCTGGTGCTAAATATGAATACCCACTGGAGGTCAAGGGATGCTTATAAGGCGGCATTTATGAATATCTTCGCCCTTACCGACCTTCAGCGCCATATTGCAGAAAGGGTGGGAAAAGATATTGGGAGACCGGTCAAGCCCGGACGTTATGTAGACATGGTAGATGGATATCATATATATGGCTCATATTTTAATGAGTTTAAGGGATTCCTTAACACCCTGAAGACCAAATCATTTGACCAGAGGACATACTCCACTGATTTTGCCCAGCCATTTTTCGAGGAAGCAAAGAAGAAGATAGAGGCTGAGGAGAAATAACTTTTGCTTTGCCCTGAGGGGGTTTTAATGGCTGAGTATAATATAAGGCCGGCTGTCAGGAATGATTCTTCCATGATCTTAAGCTTTATAAAGAAGCTGGCTGAATATGAGAAGAAGCTTGACCAGGTAGTTGCTACCGCTTCAGATATTGAGAAATACCTGTTTGACCATAAGAATGCTGAAGCTATTATCGCAGAATACCAGGGAGAACCTGCAGGGTTTGCCGTATTCTTCCACAACTTCTCCACTTTCATGGGAAAGCCCGGTATTTATATAGAAGACCTTTTTGTAGATGATAAGCTTAGGAGCAAGGGACTGGGCCTGGGCCTTTTTTCATATATTGCCCGTCTTGCATTACAGCGTGAGTGCGGATTCCTGGAATGGAGCGTGCTTAAATGGAATAAGCCTTCCATAGGCTTCTACAAAAAAATGGGAGCACATGATAGAAAGGAATGGGACCTCTACCGGTTAAGCGGAGAATCCTTAAGTAAGCTAGCAGATCACAATAAATGAAATAAAGGATCAATATGGAAATATTAAACTATGCAGTAGACCTCTTCATCTCTGGCTTTTATTTTCCCGGGATAACCTTTTACCAGCTTATTGCAGGTATCGGACTGGGATTGATATTCGGTGCGGTCTGGTATACCGCATACTGGGATCCCATACTAGGCAAATCCTCCGCCTGGGCGGTATTATCTTTCAGCGCTTTTTTTACCTGGATAGCGGTATGCTTTTTCCAGGTTCCCCTGCAGTCTCTGACCACACAGGGACTGAACCTCATCTGGGACAAGGCTTTGCTTATGAAGTGGATGATGGTGGCAATCATACCCCAGATATTATATTCCGGCCTGGTTCAGGAAGGGGCAAAGCTTGTACCGGTTGTATTTATATGGAAGAGACAAAAGAAAAATATCTCTGCCAGGACTGGCCTTCTCCTGGGTGCAGTTTCCGGTCTGGGCTTCGGGGTGTTTGAAGCCATCTGGATACATAATAGCGTCTTTATATCCGGCTGGGAACTGGGTTCTGCTGTAGCTACTACCGGAATCTTTTATGCCCTCCTTCCCTTCTGGGAAAGATTCTTTACCGTGGCATTCCATACCGCTATCAGCGCTATAGCCGGCTGGGGCCTTGCCAGGGGAAAAGGCTGGCAGTTTTACCTCATCGCTTCCTTTGCCCATGCCTTACTCAATTATAGTGTAGTGATCTATTCAACAGGACGCTTCGGCCAGCTTCAGGTGTCTATTTATGTTGCCGCATTAACCCTTATAACAACCGCCGCGGCTCTATATCTAAGATTTAGAAAAGATAGCAAATAATTGATATACTCTATAGCATTAAAAAATAATGTAGGAGGGACAGATTCCTTATGGACCCCAGGATAAAAAGACTTGCAGATACACTGGTAGATTATTCTTGCCAGGTCAAAAAAGATGAAAAGGTACTCATACAATGCTATGGCATGACAGCTCTTCAGCTAGTTAAGACCCTTGTGGAAAAAGTTTATGAAAAAAAGGCTATACCTTTCGTTACTTTAAAAGATGATACTATCCTCAGGGAGATCATTTCCAGATGTAGGAAAGACCAGCTGAAGCTTATGAAAAAGCATGATATGGTGCAGATGAAGGACATTGATGCCTTTATCGGCATAAGGGCCCATGATAATGTAAATGAGCTGGGAGATTTGCCATCTGAAAAGATGAATTCATATATGCGGGATTACAGCAGTCCTGTTGCCGACGAAAGAGTAAACAATACCAAATGGGTGGTACTCCGGTGGCCCAATAATTCCATGGCCCAGCTGGCAAATACCAGTCTGGAGGCTTTTGAAGATTTTTATTTCGATGTCTGCAATCTGGATTACTCAAAGATGTCCAAAGCCATGGACAGTATAATAGCCCTTATGGATGAAACCGATAAGGTAAGTATTAAGGGTCCGGGAACAGACCTGATATTCTCCATAAAGGATGTCCCTACCATAAAAGCATCGGGCGAGAGGAATATTCCTGACGGTGAAGTTTTTACGGCCCCGGTGCGTGAGTCCATTGAAGGTGAGCTTACATTCAATACCCCTGCAGTCTATCAGGGCATAACTTATGAAAATATCTTTTTCAGGTTTGAGAAGGGTAAGATCATAGAGGCAAAGGCTAATTTTACTGATAAGATAAATGAGGTCCTTGACACTGATGAAGGAGCCAGGTATCTGGGAGAGTTTGCAATCGGCCTTAATCCTTATATTACGAAAGCTATGAAAGACCCCCTGTTTGATGAAAAAATAGACGGAAGCATCCATCTTACTCCGGGGAAATGCTATGATGAAGCTTCCAATGGCAATCACTCTTCCATACACTGGGACCTGGTCCTTATCCAGACTCCAGAATACGGCGGCGGTGAGATATACTTTGATGATAAGCTTATACGCAAAGATGGAAGGTTTATACCGAAAGAGCTTGATTGCCTTAATCCCGAGAATCTTAAATAAGACACTTGCTAGATATAGTTATAGGTAACTATAACGCTATTGGCGATATTGTCGGCGTGATCCCCTATTCTTTCCAGGTTCCTTAAAGTATCAGTAAAGATCACATCGGCCCTTATATCACATTTGCCTTCCTTGAGTCTTTTTATATGGTTTCTCTTATATTTCTTCTCAAAAGCATCTATCTGGTCTTCAAGTATTAGTACTTCTTTTGCCAGTTCCTTATCTTCAGTCCTTAAAGCATCAACTGAATTCTTGTAGGCGAGCCTGGCCTTCTCAAACAAAGTATTCATCTCTCTCCTGGCTACAGGGGTGAATTTCTTGCTCTTATTTATCTTATCAACTGCCGAAACCGCCATATTAGTAGAAAGATCAGCCGTCCTCTCAATATCTGTCAATGCATGCATGAGTTTGATATATCTCTGGAATTCTTCTTCACTTAGCTCATTTGTTGGTATCTGGTCAAGGAAGCTTTCAGTCTGGTAGCAGAGCTCATCTACTAGATCTTCGCTTTCAAATACACTTTCGGCGGATTTAATCTTATTCCCCAGCAATGCCTCTTTTGACCTATCTATCATCTTTAAGGTTATATTTGCAATCCGGTTGACTTCCCTGGCAGCCTGAGAAAGGGCCATAAAGGGAGTCCTTAAAAATCTTTCATCCAGGTACTTAGTGCTTCGTTCCTCTGTTTTTATGATCTCCCCAGGGATGGCTTTTTTGGTTAGCATTACTATATACCTGGTAAAGGGAAGTATTATAAGTATAGCAGCCACATTATATATGGTATGGGCATTGGCTATCTGACGCGGAAGGTTAGCCGATGTCATGGTTATAAGGTTAGAGAATGGCTGTATAAATGGCATGAATATGGCCACAGTCACTATATTTATGAATATTTGGATAAATGCTGCCCGTTTTGCCGATTTGCATGACCCCAGGGAAGCAATAAACCCGGTAACACAAGTACCAATATTTGCTCCAAGGATAAGGGCAATAGCACTGGGAAGAGTTAGGACATTATTCATACCCATAGCTATAACCAGGCCTGTGGTAGCCGAACTACTCTGGATCACAGCTGTAAAGATTGCCCCGGCAATAACTCCCAATATAGGCGTGGCCCCAAACCTGACTAGCATATCAGTCACAACCGGATAATCCAGGATACCCTTGGCTCCTCCTGACATGGTCTTCATTCCCAAAAATAATACGCCAAAACCCAGCAGCACCTGGCCGATATGCTGGTACTTTCTGAACCTGGGAAACACCATAAGGATAAATCCCACCATTATCATGAGGTAAAAGAAATTGCCTACAGGAAAGGCTACTATCTGTGCCGTAACGGTTGTCCCGATCTCTTGCCCTAATATGATTCCCACTGACTGCTCCAGGGTAAGAAGGCCTGCATTCATAAGTCCTATCTGGGTTACCATAGTTAGGCTGCTGCTCTGTATAAGGGCTGTGGTCAATCCCCCGACCAGAATACCCTTGTACTTATTGCTGGTCATCCTTTCCAGCAATTTTTTAAGCTTTGATCCAGCTAGCTTTTTCAGGCCATCAGATAGCGTTTTTATACCAAAGAGGAAAAGGGCCAATCCAGCCATTACCTGCACGATGATATTAAAGATATTCATTTAGTCTCCTGAATAAGGTACAGGATGAAAATATATTTCCCGTGGTAAGGGAAGGGCAATACTGTGAGTTTTGTGTTTTTAATCTCCGCCATGGTCAATTGAAATTATAATCTAATACTTCCATACTAGCCAGATATTTATGAACATTAAATAATCTTTTCAGGCTATATCGATCATCCGCATGCGGCTTATGGTAAGGGCAATAAATATGACAATAATCACTGCCGAGATAAGTATTGTGGGGATAAGAGTGGCATCAAACCCGCCCAGTATGTCCTGGGCCTTAAGAAGCAAATAATTTGGCAAATACTGCCTGATTCCCTGGAACTGGTTAAAGATGCTCATGGTATAAGCAAATACTATTATGGTTATGCCGGCAAACAGTCCCCTCTTAAAAAGGCTGCTTAGAAACAGGAGTATGGCCAGGAGGACGCAGTAATAAACCGAATACAGTACAGCTGCCCGCAGTACCATATTTATGGAAAGCATCCCCCCTTCGAATAACTGCACTGTGTAAAAATAATTTGTGAGGAAAGCTATAAAAATAAATATGATAAGGACTAATGAATAATGGATATATTTTGCCAGGACAATACCGCCGAACCTGGCACCTCTTACCCGGGGAAATATAAGTTTCTTAAACCTTATCTCATTGGCAAGGAGTCCCATAAGAGTGAATCCGAAGAAAAGTGTCCCTATCTCAAACAGGTCTCCGGCAAAATTAGCAAATGCCGTATCACGGTTAAGTCCCGGAAGAAGCGATGTCATATCTATTGGGAGTGAACTTCTTAAAAGTATTGGCAATAGCTTTAGCAGCAGGGGGTCCATAAGAGCCCAGAAGATTGTTCCCACAAACAGTATAATATATTTATTGGTCCTTAATGCTTCCAGGGCTTCTTTTTTGAAATAGTGCCTAAATGTCTGCATTTTCCCTTACCGTCCCTATAAAGATGTCTTCCAGCTTCATCTTTCTTACCTGATAGCTTATTATGCTGCCCACCGATCCGGAGAGTTTCTTCAGCACCTGGGCCTTTGCCTTTTCCATGTCATTTACCTCCAGGCTCAGCTTATTTCCGGCAGTGTTTATATCTTTTACCCAATCAAGTCCCTTTAACATGCTTAACTCTTTTTCCGGCTTGGATTCAAACTCTATATCAAAGACAGGATGCATATGCTTTTTGTATAATCCCTCCAGGCTTTCAGTTAGAAGTATCTTTCCCTCATCTATCATACAGATAGTGTCGCATACCCTTTCGGCATCGCTCAATATATGGGTGGAAAGGAATATGGTGGTATCCTCATCCTTTAACTCTTCTATAAGTCCCAGCATCTCCCGCCTGCCTTCAGGGTCCAGGGCTGATGAGGGCTCGTCAAGGAATAATATGGGAGGCCTGTCAAATAGGGCGACAGCCAGGGCCAACCTCTGCTTCATCCCCCTGGAATAGCCTCCGATCTTCCTTTTGGCATCTTTCTTTAACCTGACCATTTCCAGTAGCTCCTGGACTTGATCCTTCTTCTGCTTTCTATCAATATTTAAAAGACCGGCAATAAGATCCAGGTATTCATAGGAATTCATATAGTCATAGAAGGCAGGGGCTTCAGGAAGATAGCCGATATATTTAGACAGCTCACCGGTTTTCCCGGTAAGGTCTTTTCCATCCACAATTATATTGCCGCTGTCAAAGCCTATTAGTCCGGTAAGGATATTCATAGTGGTAGTCTTGCCGGCGCCATTCCTGCCTATAAAGCCAAAGACCACACCCTTTGGTACTTCAAAGCTTATGGATTTTAAAGCTTCGAATTTACCGTAGTTTTTGGAAAGGTTTTCAACCTTTATCATCAGCTGTATTTCTTCCTTCCTACTATAAGGAAGACCACCGGCCCGATAATATTTATAAATATGATTATAAGGGCCCAGCCCCATTTTGGCATATACTTTACTTCACTTTTTACCAGCTGCACCAGGGCAAAGATAAGCAGGCCGTATTCGATTATTATCAGGGGGATGAAATATGGGAGGAGCCTTAATACTTCCTGCATTATAAATTCAAGTTCTGCTAGATCCATTTGTCACCGCTTTTGTCTGATAATATTAAAAAGCTACCGGGGCAGCATGCTATGGAGTCGCAATCCTTCTATGCTCCTGAAACAGATTATCTGATAAAGCCAGACACAATTCAATACATATAATGATGTTTTAATTGACTATTTTCTTAATCACTAAAAAATATCAATAATACTGTACAAAATATTTTTATAATCAAATATAATGCCTTAAGGTTAGCAATTGCCAGGGGAGTATTGATGAACATCAGGTTGCTTAAATATACAGGACAGCCGGAAAAGATGGTGGCTGTTGCCGCCAGATTGTGTTATTCGCCGGTAGGCGTAGATAGTCTTATGGAGGAGATGACAGGGGAAGAGATAAACAAGCTAGTGAGGTTTGTAATAAAGAGCGGACATCTTAGCACCACCGAGCATATAAGTTTTACTTTTGGCATCGAGGGAGTATCCAGGGCCCTCACCCACCAGCTGGTGCGCCACAGGCTGGCCTCTTTTAACCAGCAGTCCCAGAGATATGTAAAGTTTGAAAAAGGCTTTGAATATATTATGCCCCCTGCCATAAAGGACAATCCTGAAGCTAAAAAGAAGTTTGAAGAAATGGTATCAGGCAGCCATAAGCTCTATAAGGAGCTTCTTGATATGGGCATGGAAGCCGAGGATGCCAGGTATATACTTCCCAATGCATCTGAATCAAAGAT
>Ga0180435_10006048_pt1 | contig 11645 bp, 8 predicted proteins | sample SS_ome_3_FD_132467 | JGI IMG/M metagenome (GOLD analysis project Ga0180435, IMG submission 132467) | Hypersaline lake sediment archaeal communities from the Salton Sea, California, USA - SS_3_S_1 metaG | ecosystem: Environmental > Aquatic > Non-marine Saline and Alkaline > Hypersaline > Sediment...
GATCTACTCCTCGGTCGGCCAGCTCTACGAGCCGCAGGACCGTGAGCAGGTCATGTACTACAAGGAGGACAAGAAGGGCCAGATCCTCGAGGAAGGGATCAACGAGGCCGGTGCGATGTCCTCCTGGATCGCGGCGGCGACGAGTTATTCCGCTTCCGGCGTCACCATGATCCCGTTCTATATCTTTTATTCCATGTTCGGTTTCCAGCGTATCGGTGACCTCGCCTGGGCGGCGGGCGACATGCGCGCCCGCGGCTTCCTGGTGGGTGGAACCGCCGGTCGCACCACGTTGAACGGCGAGGGACTTCAGCACGAGGACGGGAACAGCCACATGATTTCGTCGATGATTCCCAACTGCGTGTCATACGACCCCACGTTTTCGTACGAACTGGCCGTCATCATGCAGGACGGTATGCGGCGCATGTTCGCTGAAGGTGAAGACGTTTTTTACTACATCACGGTGGAAAACGAGAACTACACGCACCCGCAGATGCCCGAGGGGGCGGAAGAAGGCATTCGCAGGGGGATGTACCTGTTCCGCGAAGGCAAAAAGTCCGAGCGAAAAGTACAGCTGCTCGGCTGCGGCGCAATCCTCCGCGAGGCCATCGCGGCGGCCAACATCCTGGAGCAGGATTTCGGCGTCAGCGCCGATATCTGGAGCGCGACCAGTTTCAGCGAATTACGTCGGGACGGGGTCGACTGCGCGCGCTGGAACCGGCTCAACCCGGAAAAACAGCCGCGCATCCCATGGGTCACGGATTGTCTCAGGGACCGGCAGGGGCCGGTGGTCGCCGCGTCCGATTACGTGCGCGGCTTTGCCGATCAGATTCGCGGCTTTGTTCCTCAGGACGACTACGTGGTGCTCGGCACCGACGGCTTCGGCCGGTCCGACACGCGGGAAGAACTGCGGCGGTTCTTTGAAGTGGACCGATACCAGGTCGCTTACGCGGCGCTGTATGCACTCTACCGCGAGGAACGTTTCAGCCTGGGGGAACTGACGGCGGCGCGCGAGTCGCTGGGTATCGACGCCGGCAAGCCGAACCCCGTCAGCGTATGACGGCGGTCAATGGTCACGAGCGGAGCTGAAAAGTGAGTAATACGATCGAAGTCAAAGTACCCGATATCGGCGATTTCAGTGATGTCCCGGTTATCGAATTGCTGGTTTCCAAGGGCGACAGCGTCGAAGCGGATGAAGGTCTGCTGACGCTGGAGAGCGACAAGGCCACGATGGAGGTGCCATCTCCGGTGGCCGGAGTCGTACGTGAATTGAAAGTGGGCCTGAACGACACCGTCTCCGAGGGTGACGTGGTTGCCGTGCTGGAGGCTACCGCGGGCGATGCCGAAACGGATGATGCGGCCGGGGAACCGACCGCATCCGGCGAGGACCAGCCCGGCAAAGCCCTGCCCGAGGAAACCGGGAAGGACGAGGCGCCCCGGCCTGAACCCGAAGCGGAGGCCAGAATAACGGCAACCGAGTCGGCGGTCCCGGCGCCTGCCGACGAGCCGCCGCCCAGGAGCGATTCCCGCGGGCTGCCGCATGCCAGCCCGGCGGTTCGAAAGTTCGCGCGTGAACTGGGCGCCGACCTGCGGCAGATCAGCGGCAGCGGCAACAAGGGCCGCATAACGCGGGACGACGTGGCCGCACACGTCAAGCAGTTGATGGGCGGCAAGGGACCGTCTGGTGCAGCCGGTCGAATCGGTGGCCTGAGCCTCGATTTTCCGGAGGCCCCGCAGCCGGACTTCAGCCGTTTCGGCGCTATTGAACGCAGTGAGTTGAGCCGCATACAGAAACTCTCCGCCGGCCACCTGCACCGTAACTGGGTCGGCATCCCCCATGTCACCCAGCACGACGAGGCCGATATCACGGACATGGAGGCCTTCAGGCAGGCCAACATCGAGGAGGCGAAAGCGCGTGGTTTCAAGCTGACGCCCCTCGTCTTCCTGATCAAGGCCATGGTCGCTTCGTTGAAGGCGTTTCCGACCTTCAACGCGTCCCTGGACCCGGATGGCGAGTCCCTGATCCTGAAGCACTATTTCAATATCGGTATTGCCGTCGATACACCCGATGGCCTGGTCGTGCCGGTGATCCGTGAATGTGACCGCAAGGGCATCATGGAGCTGGCCGAGGAACTCTCGGTTGTGAGCGCCCGCGCGCGGGACGGCAAGCTGACGCCCTCGGACATCCAGGGCGGCTGTATTTCCATTTCCAGCCTGGGTGGCATCGGCGGAACGGGTTTCACGCCGATTATCAACGCGCCCGAAGTCGCCATCCTCGGTGTTTCCCGTTCGACGATGAAGCAGGTCTGGAACGGCGAGTCGTTCCAGCCGCGCCTGATGCTGCCGTTGTCACTGTCTTACGACCATCGGGTCATCGATGGCGCGGCGGCGGCGCGATTCACGCGCTTCCTTGCCAGCCGCCTGGAAGATCTGCGGCGACTGACGCTGTGAACCGAGGGAACAACAGGAGCAGCCAGGATGAACGATACCAGCAGTCATGAATTCGATGTCATCGTTATCGGTGCCGGTCCGGGCGGCTACACGGCGGCTTTTCGTGCCGCCGACCTCGGGTTGAAGACCGCCCTGGTTGAGCGTTACCCCACGCTTGGCGGCGTTTGTCTCAACGTCGGCTGTATCCCGTCCAAGGCGCTGCTGCACACGGCAGCGGTGATTGACGAGGCGGCCGCGATGGCGGCGCACGGTGTGAAATTCGGCGATCCGGAAATCGATATCGACAGCCTTCGCGCCCACAAGGAAGGTGTGGTCGAAAAACTGACCGGCGGCCTGGCGGGAATGGCGCGGCAACGCGGCGTCGAGGTCATCCAGGGTACAGCCGCTTTCACGGGCGTCAACGAACTGGAAGTGAGCACCGGGGATGGTTCCAGGAGCTTCAGTTTCAGCAACGCGATCATCGCGGTGGGTTCCCGTTCCATCGAACTGCCGAATATGCCCTGGGGCGATCCGCGGCTGATGGACTCGACGGCGGCGCTGGAAATTCGGGACGTGCCGGGTCGCCTGCTGGTCGTCGGAGGGGGCATCATCGGTCTCGAAATGGCCTGTATTTACGACGCGCTCGGCAGCGAAGTTACGGTGGTGGAACTCACGCCCGGACTGATGCCGGGCACGGACGCCGACCTGGTCAAGCCCCTGGAGCGGCGAATCAAAAAGCGCTACCAGGCCATTCACCTGGAAACACGCGTGACCGGGATCGGCGCGGATGACGATGCGTTGGTGGCGAATTTCGAGGGCAAGCACGAAGGAACGGAGCGTTTCGACCGCGTGCTGGTGGCCGTGGGCCGTACTCCCAACGGAAACCGCATCAACGCGGCGGCCGTCGGTGTCGACGTGGATGACCGCGGATTCATTCGGGTCGACGAGCAGATGCGGACCAGCGTGCCGAATATCTTCGCGATCGGTGATGTCGTAGGTCAACCGATGCTGGCCCACAAGGCCACGCACGAAGGCAAGGTCGCGGCGGAAGTCTGCGCGGGCGAAAAGAGCGCGTTCGACGCGCGGGTCATTCCTTCCGTGGCATATACCGACCCGGAAATCGCCTGGGTCGGCATGACCGAAGAGCAGGCCAGGGCTGAGAATGTCGATTACGGTATCGGAAAGTTTCCCTGGGCGGCCAGCGGCCGTGCGCTCGGCAACGGGCGGACCGAGGGTTTCACCAAGCTGCTTTTCGACAATGCTTCAAAGCGGATCATCGGCGCCGGAATCGTCGGGCCGCAAGCGGGTGACCTGATCGCAGAGTGCGCCCTGGCGATCGAAATGGGCGCCGAAGCGGAGGACATCAGCCTGACCGTGCATCCGCACCCGACGCTTTCCGAAACCGTGGCGATGGCGGCGGAAGTTTTCGAGGGAACCGTGACCGATCTCTACATTCCGCGCAAGGGCAAGTGACTTCGTGTACGGGTTCGACCGGGCTGGCCAACATCAAAGCGGTTGCATTGCCCCCGGAAATCCCGTTAAATGCCGTGCATGCCTGAAATAAAGCCTGACATGGGTTTTCGCCGCCTTCGCCGATGCCGAATTATGTTTTCGGGCTGGGTTGCCATGTAGGTTGAAAAACGAATAGTCAGCAGATCAAAGACCCGGCCACAGGCTGGGTCTTTTGCTTTGGAGAACGGAATATGCACCATTTTTTGAGCACCATCGACTGGTCGCGGGAGGAGTTGGAAGACATCCTGAAGGTCGCGGCCGAGTTGAAAGAGGAGCCGATACGCAACGCTTTGAAAGGCAAGTCCATCGCCCTGCTTTTTCTGAACCCGTCGATGCGCACGCGCACCTCATTTGACCTGGGCATGCAGCAGTTGGGCGGTATCGCGATCGTCCTGCAGCCCGGAAAAGACGCCTGGGGCGTGGAATTCGAGCCGGGCGCGATCATGGAGGGTGAGGCCGAGGAGCATATCGCCGAGGTCGCCGGCGTGCTTTCCCGCTACTGCGACCTGATCGGCATCCGCGCTTTTCCAAAGTTCCGGGACTGGTCAGCGGACCGCGAGGACCGAGTGATCAGGACCCTGGCGGCGCACTCCTCGGTGCCCGTGATCAACATGGAAACCATCGTTCATCCCTGCCAGGAAATGGCCCTGATGCTGACGCTGAAGGAGCGGCTCGGTGAAGTGCGCAAGAAGAAGTTCCTGTTGACCTGGACCTGGCACCCGCGCCCCTTGAACACGGCGGTCGCGAACTCCGCGCTGCTGATCGCCAGCAAGTTCGGCATGGACGTGACCCTGCTTTGTCCCGAGGAGGCCTACCGCCTCGATGCGCAGTTCGAGGACGCCGCGCGGCGCTTTGCGTCAGAGCAGGGCGGGTCGTTCAGGATGACCCACGACATCGAGGAGGCTTATACCGGGGCCGAGGTCGTCTATGCCAAGAGCTGGGGGGCTCTGCCGTATTATGGCCGGCCCGAGGAAGAATGGGAGCTGCGCAAAAAATACCGCCATTTCATTGTGGACGAGGAAAAGATGGCCCTCACGCAGCAGGGACTTTTCAGCCACTGCCTGCCGCTGCGTCGCAACGTCAAGGCCACCGACGCGGTGATGGATGCCGATTACTGCGTGGCCATCGACGAGGCGGAGAACCGGCTGCACGTACAGAAGGCCATCATGATGCGCCTGCTCGGCTCGGCGCCGAAACAGTTTTGACGAATGAATCGCAACGACGACACGGATAAACAACCATGAAACAGAAAATCGTGCTGGCTTTTTCGGGGGGGCTGGACACCAGCTATTGTGTGCTCGACCTGGTTGAGAAGGGTTTCGATGTGCATACCGCATTCATCGACACCGGCGGAGTGGATGATGGAGAGCGAAAGTACATCCGTGACCGGGCGCTCGATCTCGGGGCAGCGGAACATCACGAGATCGACGCATCCGGCGAGATCTGGGACGAGTTCGTGGTGCCGCTGCTCTGGAGCCATGCGCGCATGCTGGGCGAATATCCCCTGCTGTGCAGCGACCGCTACCTGATCGTCAAGCGCTGCCTGGAGCTTTGCGACTCGCTGGAAACTAGCCACTTCGGCCACGGCTGCACCGGCATGGGTAACGACCAGCTGCGTTTCGACCAGACCGTACGCAGCCTGGGCGAATACGAAATCCACGCGCCGATCCGTGATTTGCAGTCTCGCGTGCAGGCTGTTCGGGACTACGAACTCGAAGTGATGGCGAAAGCCGGGATACCGGTTGAAGCGTCGGCCAGCCGTTACTCGATCAACGCCAACCTGCTGGGCACCACGATTTCCGGCAGCGAGATCGACGAGTTCCTGGCGCCTGCCGACGATGCCTGGACCCGCACGGCAAGTCGACAGGACTGGCCCGCCGATGCACTGGAGTTCAGGATTGGTTTCGAGCAGGGCGAGGCCGTCAGTCTCGATGGTGAGGTCATTCCGGGGCCGGAAATCCTGAAAACCCTGAACAGCAAGCTGGGTGCATACGGGGTTGGCCGGCACATTTACACGGGCGACGTCACGATCGGGCTCAAGGGCCGCATCGCCTTCGAGTGCCCGGGTATCGACGGGCTGATGGCGGCGCACCGGGCGCTGGAAGACGCGGTGAACACGCGCTTCCAGAACCAGTTCCGCCAGCAGGTCAGCGATCGCTGGGCCGAACTCGTCTACAGCGGTTTCTTTTACGAGCCCCACAAGTTCGACCTGGAAGCCTACCTGGAGAGCTCGCAGCAGTTCGTTACGGGTGAGGTCACGATCCGTACCGAGGGCGGAACGGTTGCCGCGGTCGCGGTCGAAACGCCGAACCAGATCAAGAACCCGGATGCGGTCTATGCCCAGAGCGCGGACTGGACGCCCGAGGAAGCCGTCGGCTTCATCAAGCTGATCGGCCAGAGCACGACGCTTGCCGGCCGGGTGCGGAGCGGCAAGGGATGAATTTCGATGCGCTGATGGGGCATCTCGAACGCCTGGTTTCCTGCGACAGCCAGAATCCGCCGCGCACGATCAGCGGGGACTCTGACCTGTTCAGCTATTGCTCGGCCGTCGTCGGCGAGGATTTCAATGTCCGGATCGAAGATCATGGGGATGGACACGTCAGCTGGTTTGCCGTTCGGGGTAAGCCCGCGGTGCTTTTCAACGTTCACCTGGACACCGTGCCGATAGCCGAGGGCTGGACGCGGAATCCCTTTGCGCTGACGGTTGAGAACGGCCGGGCCCACGGGCTGGGCGCCTGCGACATCAAGGGCGCCGCGGCCGCTCTTCTGGCTATTGCCGCGGATGGTCCGAAAAACCTGGCGCTGCTGTTTACTTCGGACGAGGAGGGCGCCGGGGGTTGCTGCGTGGACAACTTCCTGGAAAGCGGTCAGGGTCGACCGTTCGAGCAGGTCATCGTTGCTGAGCCAACGGCCTGCAGGGCGGTGCTTGGGCACCGGGGCTTTCTGTCAGTCAAAACGCGCTTCAGCGGCCGGCCGGGGCACTCCTCCGAGTCGCGCGCGCTGGCTGACAACGCCAATCACCAGGCCGCGCGCTGGGCCGCCGCTGCCCTGGCCGTTGCCGAGTCGAAGAAAACAGCGCCCGGCGATCCGGGCAGCTGCATGAACATCGGTGTCATGGACGGCGGCAGCAAGAGCAATGTGATCGCAGCCGGTGCGTTCGTTCACTGGAGCGCGCGCCTGCGCCCGGGTGAATCGAACGACGCGTTTCTCGAAGAGATAAAAGCCTGTGCGCCCGAGGGTGCGAATGTGAATTGGGAGGTTCCGTTCAAAGGCGAACCGCTGCCCGCTGCGGGCCGGGACCATCTTGAGGCGCACGCATTCTGCGAACGTAACGGGCTGGAGCAGGGGCCAGATGTCGATTTCTGGACCGAGGCTTCCCTTTTTTCGCGGGCCGGTTTGCCCGCCCTCGTGCTGGGTCCTGGTGATATTGCCCAGGCGCATGCCGCGGACGAATGGGTTGACGTTGGGCAATTGCAGCGGGCGCTTGCATGTTACGGTCGGGTGGTAATGCAGGATGGCTGAAATCAGAAGCGTGGTAAACCAGGTGCTGAGCCAGCTCGGCACCAGCCGGGAGGCCCGGTACTATCTGAGGCAATACAGCCAGGACGATCTGCAGTTTGCGGTCATCAAGGTGGGAGGCGCAGTGCTCGAAGAGCAGCTCAAGCCCCTGGCGTCCGCGCTGGCCTTCCTGGCCAACCTCGGTCTCATGCCGATTATTCTGCACGGCGCCGGTCCCCAGTTGGACGTGGCGCTCGACCAGGCCGGTATTGTCACAGAAAAACGCCGCGGCCTGCGCGTGACCACGCCGGAGGTCATGGAGGTAGCGCGGCCGGTCATCTACAGGGCCAATCGCCGACTGGTGACGGCACTGGAAGACCAGGGGGTTCGCGCGACCGGTATCCAGCACGGTGTATTTGTCTGCGACTTTCTTGATCGCGAGGAACTGGGCCTGGTGGGCAAAATAAGCCGAATCGACCTCGAAGCCGTGCGTGAGGCCGTACAGAGGGGTGTTTTGCCGGTTGTCGCATGTCTTGGCGAAAGCCCGACAGGACAGGTGATGAACATTAACGCCGACATCGCCGCGCGTGAGCTGATCTGGAAGGTCGAGCCGCACAAGATCATCTTCCTGACGGGTACCGGCGGGCTCCTGGACGAGAACGGCCGCATTATTTCGGCCATCAGCCTGCGGACTGATTATGACTGGCTGATTGGGCAGGATTGGGTGCATTCGGGAATGCAGCTCAAGCTGGAGCAGATCAGTCAGCTGCTCTCAGGTCTTCCGGACAGCGCGTCCGTTTCCATTACATCCGTGGGCAGCCTGGCCAGGGAACTGTTCACGCACCGCGGCGCCGGAACGCTGATCCGCAAGGGTGAAAAAATAATCGAGAGCGATGAATTTACCGCGGAACTCAAGGTGCGCGCGAAGGCATTGCTCGAGGAGAGCTTCGGGCGAGAACTTCGGGACGACTACTTCGATGACCTGGCCATCGAATGCGTTCTGGCCAGCGAGTCCTTTGGCGCGATGGCGGTGGTGCTGGAGGGGGTCAACGGCTTGCCTTACCTGGACAAGTTCGCTGTCACGCCCGAGGCCCAGGGCGCAGGGCTCGGTGCAGCCGTCTGGCAGTCGCTGCTTCATCGTTGTCCGCAGCTCTATTGGCGGTCACGCACGCGCAACCCGGTGACGCCCTGGTATTTCGACCAGGCGGATGCAGCGTTCACGGCGGACCACTGGGTCGCTTTTTCCGTGGGAATCGAAGATTTCGACCAATTGAAACGCTGCCGGGACGATTGCCTGGCGCGGCCCGAAAGTTGGATGGAGAACGAAGATGCCTAGGGTCGCGGTCATCGGTGCGCGCGGCTACACCGGGGCGGAACTGTTGCCGCTGCTGCAGCGCCACCCTGAATTCGAACTGGTCGCGGTAAGTTCGGCCAGCGCAAAAGGACGCGCGGTAAAGGACGTCGTGCCCGGGATGGACAGTTGCCTTCTGCGTTTCGACGAGATCGGTCCGGCAGAAGTGGTGCAGACTGCGGCTGATGCCTGTGTTCTCGCTCTGCCCAACGGCGCGGCCGGCGCGTACGTCGAGGCCATCGACCGGGATCAGCCCGGCATGGTGGTGGTCGACCTGGGGGCGGACTACCGCTTTGACCCGTCCTGGGTATACGGCCAGCCGGAGCGTTTCGGCGACCGGGTTGCCGGCGCCAGGCGCATCTCGAACCCGGGGTGCTATGCAACCGGGGCACAACTGGCTGTGGCGCCGCTGCTTGATCGCCTGGCGGCAACGCCGGTGGTGTTCGGCGTTTCCGGCTTCAGCGGGGCGGGCAAGAAGGCTTCGCGCAAAAACGATCCCGAGGTCCTGCGGGACAACCTGCTTCCCTACACGCTGGTCGATCACATTCATGAACGCGAGGTTTCAAGGCATCTCGGGCGTGAAATCCGGTTCCTGCCGCACGTCGCGCCGTTCTTTCGAGGAATCAGTCTCAGCATGGCGCTGGAACTCGATTCCGAGGCCCGGGCAGGGGCGTTGCTGAAACACTACCAGGCACATTACTCGAAGGCGCCGCTGATTGAAGTGCAGGAACCCATACCGGAAGTCCGGGATGCGCGAAACACGCACCGGGTCGTTATCGGCGGCTTTGCGGTCAGCGAGGCGGACCGGCGCCGGGTCTCGCTGGTTTGCGTGCTGGATAACCTGCTCAAGGGTGCCGCGACGCAGGCCCTGCAGAACCTGAACCTGGCTTTTGGACTGGAGCCTTTGGCCGGAATCGACTACCGGGAGAGATCCTGAAATGAAAAAATTCGTATGGCAGGAAGGCGGTGCGAACATCGACCGGGCGATCGCGGATTTCACTTCTGGCGAGGACGTCGTGCTCGACCGCGTTCTGTTCCAGTTCGACATCCAGGCGACGGCGGCCCACGTCAGGGGGCTGCAGCGCATCGGGATCGTGGAAAAGAATGAAGCCGGTAAACTCTGCGCCTTGCTCGATGAACTCTCGGACCTGTTCAGGTCGGGTGAATTTGTCCTGGACGAACGTTACGAGGATGGCCACTCTGCCATTGAAATGTTTCTCACCGACAGGGCCGGGCCAGCCGGTGAGCGGGTGCATACCGGCCGTAGCAGAAACGACCAGGTGGCGGTCGCAACGCGCCTCTATCTCAAGGACCGCCTTCAGCGCCTGGCCGGGCTGAACGGGGCGATCGCGACGGCCGCCCTCGACCGGGCGGTTGCCAGCCCGGACCTGCCCATGCCGGGCTACACGCACCTGCAGCGCGCGGTACCCTCCAGCAGCGGCTTGTGGATGGCCTCTTTCGCTGAGGCATTTATCGATGACCTGGTTTTCGCCGGCAGTATCCGGCTCGTTGTCGACAGCAGCCCGCTGGGGACCGCCGCGGGTTACGGCGTGAACCTGCCGCTGGATCGCGAGGGTGTAGCGCAGGAACTGGGATTCAAGCGTCTGCAGATCAATCCCATGTATGCCCAGAACAGCCGCGGCAAGTTCGAGATCATGGCGTTGCAGGCCGCCTGGCACGCGATGCAGGATGTGCGGCGCCTGGCATGGGACCTGAGCCTGTTCACGACCCGCGAGTTCGGCTTCGTGACCCTGCCCCCGCAATACACGACCGGTTCGTCGATCATGCCGAACAAGTTCAACCCGGACGTAATCGAGTTGCTCAGGGCGAGGACGGCAACCCCCGAGGCTGCGATCCTGGAAATTCAATCCGTGCTTTCGTTGCCATCCGGGTACCAGCGGGACCTCCAGTTGACGAAGGCGCCGCTGGTGCGCGGGATGGAAGCCTCGCTGCAGGCACTGGCTATCGTGCCGGCTTTGCTGGATGGCATTCAATTCAACGAAGCGCGAATGCGCGGAGCCATTTCGGCGGACATGTACGCGACCGACATCGCCCTGGATCACGCTGCTGCAGGCACTCCCTTCCGGCAGGCATACCTCGAGGCAAAGAAAAAACTGGGTGAAATCGAGGCGCCGGATGCCGCGGAAAGCCTGTCCCGTCGGGTTTCGCCCGGCGCGTGCGGCGACCTCAGGCTGGATGCTCTGAGAGAGCGACTGGAGTCTGAAAAGAAGGTCATAGAGGCGTAGCAATCCGCCCGAACCGATTTTTTTCAGTTTTATTTCACGCCAGGGGTTGACGCAGGATTTGCGAAGCCTATAATGCACGCCTCTCGCGCCTGTTCCATCGGTTCGAGACACGCCCGAGGAAACTATTTTAGAATTTTTTTCTCAAATACATTGACCGGCAATTTCCGAGTCGTGTAAAATGGGCGGCCCGCCCAGCACTGGGTGAGATTCATGATTGAGTCCACCGGAGCGGCGAGAACCGAAAGGGTTTAAGCCGGTACGGTTTTGCTGTGCGGCATATACGGGAAGCGAAATGCTCCCGGTCGCAATTTCCACGGAAATGCGGCCTTGCGCTTCAAGCGCGTTATTTAACAAGATACAGGTAACTTGTGTGGGCGCTCGCGTTAGTGAATTTGCAATTAACGAAAGCGACCATGCCCTGATAGTAATCAGGAGCAGGGAACAGCTTTCAGCTAAAAGTACTCGAATGAAGACTTCGGTCTGATTTCAAAAACTTTAAACTGAAGAGTTTGATCCTGGCTCAGATTGAACGCTGGCGGCATGCTTAACACATGCAAGTCGAACGGAAACAGGACGCTAGGATTCCTTCGGGATGACTTTGTCGCTGTCGA
>Ga0180435_10006049_pt1 | contig 11643 bp, 12 predicted proteins | sample SS_ome_3_FD_132467 | JGI IMG/M metagenome (GOLD analysis project Ga0180435, IMG submission 132467) | Hypersaline lake sediment archaeal communities from the Salton Sea, California, USA - SS_3_S_1 metaG | ecosystem: Environmental > Aquatic > Non-marine Saline and Alkaline > Hypersaline >...
AAACGCCGGCGTTCTAGGGCATCGTTCCAATAAGGTACCTGCCAACCCGGCAAACCGAAGCTCTCCCTCGCCAACCTCCTGAGATTGTCGTAGTCTCCGGGAATCCTGTTTCGCAGCACATCGAGCCGTGTTTTCCTGGCGAGGTGTAAAGACGATTCTCCCGCGGGGTCGAGTTTCTTTGCCATCCCGTCTCGTAGTGCCAAGACCTCCATAATGAGCTGAAAAGCGGCCGCCATATGGTCTTCTACTACGTGCGATTCCAAGTCCCACTTGCTGGTGGCCTCGAGGACTCCGAATGCGTGGCGCCAACTCTGGGTTTCGGCAACACCGACCATACCACGAAACAGGCGGCGACCCGTGCGAACGGAAAAGATCGTTGGAGCGAGAATTCGATCGAGGTGAGCGTCCGCCGCTGAGTGGTCCATTCTCACCACATCCATTGCAGCCGAGGCGTACGACTCACCTAGGTGAGACTCGAGCCTTGATTCCCAATATGAATGGCCCAACGCGATCGTACGACACGTCACAACAAGCTGATGAGGCACATAGAAGTTGTGCGCCACGCTGTCTGCCGCGAGATGGGATAGGTATCCCCAAGCGAATGAACGCAGCCTGTCACTATCGGCGGAATCCAAAATCTCTTTGGCGACCGTCCAGGAATGGCAATGACGGCCGACAGGAGCGTATTTCTTTGCGATTGACGTGTCGGCAGCGATGTTGCCATACAGGTAGTCATATGGAAATGCGCGGATCAGGTCCGCCACCATGCCGGGAAGCTGAGCCAGGTTGAGTAGAACCGTGTCAGCGAGAAAGATGTGGGTACCCGGGGTCCACGCCGCGGCCGCCGACGGTAGGGCCGCCAGAGCGATCAAAGCGATTATGAGTGCCGCTGCAAAGCGGCGGAGCGTCACTTCCTAACGCCTCCCGCCTCTTCGGCCCAAAGCTCGCTTCATTCGCCTGAAGAGCTTGCCGCCACGTCTCGTAGTCCGCACGGCAGCGGCAACATCGAGTGCCGTTTCTTCAACTTCTTCCTGGACGACGTCAACCAGCGCCTCTATGTCGTGCAGCCTGTCATCGATAGATGCCGCAGCCCTTTCAGCCCTTTTGCGTATGTCCTTGGAGGTCTCGGCGAGGCCTTCAACCTCGGATTTGACCGTGGCCACTACGTCCGATGCGTCGTCCACCACACTTCGCAAGGACACCAACGCGGGTTTCCCGTCCTCGTCGAGTGTTTTTGTGATAGCGTTGAGCTGGATCAGCAGTTTTCTCAGTTCGATCAACAACATCGTCGTGAAGAAACCACCAATAACCAGCGAAATCGCAATAATAGCCGCGGATATTGCCGTCACAGCCTCAGCCCATCCCATAGTATTCGACCTCCTTCCGAACATCCGGCGTACCGTAACCGCATCTTCGTTGATTCCGGGAGTCAGGACACGCAAGTGCAGTATTCATGGGCTATTGCTTCCGAGTTCGGCAGCCAGGCCCACCGCCTTGTTGATAGGTACCGTGAAGAGAATACCTGAACCGGGATTGTTGAGATCTCCGCACTTTTCACGGATCATTTCGATCGCCGCTTGCAGCTTTTCCTGAGTTTCGATGACAGAGAAAACTGTACTGTTCTCCGGCCGAGCCCGGGCAATCAACTGCTGAAGTCCGGCAAACACCGGAGCGTTATTCGAATCTGCCGAGAGCTGGCGCGCCATTCCCTGACTCTCGATGATGGTCGCTCCAGTAACCCCGATTTCCAGAAACCCGGACAAAATCGAGTCGAGTGTCTCGCCCCTATTGATCACAAGCACCAGTAGTTCCATCTGATTTCCGCGGCACCATCCCGAGAATTGAAAGGCGTATGCATCATTGGAACGTTTCCACAAGCAAGATTCGTTGGCTCTTGCACCCTGTCAAGCGAATGCGCTTGCAATACGCAACTGCCGGCCGTATGGTTTGCCGCACAATGAGACATCGATTTCGCGTGACCGGTGGGGTGCCGCTGAAGGGCGCCGTCAGTCCTGCGGGGAACAAGAACGCCGCGTTGCCCATGCTCGCGGCCACCGTACTTGCAGATAGCCCCTGCGAGGTTGTCAACGTTCCGAGGATACGTGACGTTATTGCGTTCCTGGACCTTCTGGAGAGTATCGGAGCCTCGGTTGAGTGGATCGAGGACAACACCGTCACGGTCGATCCGGCGGGGCTGAGCGGAGTGAGGCTGGATCCGGAGTTGTGCGCGCAGATTCGTGCGTCGATCCTCCTGGCCGGACCCTTGTTGGCAAAGTTCGGTCACGTGACCTTGCCTCCGCCCGGCGGGGACGTGATTGGGAGGCGGAGACTGGACACCCATTTTCAGTCTCTCGAAGCCCTTGGCGCCGAGGTGACCATAGGGGGAGAGTTCCGGCTAGACGCCAAACGACTCTCCGGTTCCGACGTATTTCTGGACGAGCCAAGCGTGACAGGCACCGAAAACGCATTGATGGCGGCCTGCCTGTCTGAAGGCCGAACTGTGTTGAGGAACGCAGCATCGGAGCCGCATGTCCAGGATTTGGCGAGGGCCCTGAATGCAATGGGGGCCAATATTCAGGGGATCGGCACAGGTATCCTCACCATTGAGGGTGTAGAAGGCTTGAAAGGTGCCCGAGTGGAGGTTGGCCCCGATCACATAGAGGTTGGCAGCTTCATCGGACTTGCGGCGGTAACCGACGGAGACCTGGAAGTCGTTGGTGTCAGACCTGAAGATCTCCGCAACATCCTGTTGACATTCAATCGATTGGGTGTCGAGCCGGTATTGCAGGGCGATCGCCTGCGAATCGCATCGTCTCAGGAGCGTCGAATTCGGCCGGATTCCGGAGGCCATGTGCCCAAGATCGAGGACGGGCCTTGGCCGGCGTTCCCGGCAGATTTGATATCCATAGTCATCGTAGCGGCAACACAGTGTGATGGTATGGTTCTCGTCTTCGAGAAGATGTTCGAGTCACGGCTTTTCTTTGTCGACAAACTCGTCGGTTTGGGTGCCAGGTTGGTTCTTTGTGACCCCCATCGCGTAGTCGTATCGGGGCCTTCAAGGCTCCGAGGCGGAACGGTGGAGAGCCCGGACATTCGAGCGGGAATGGCCATACTTTTGGCTGCGATGGCAGCCGAGGGTGAAAGCGTCATTCATAATGTCGGACAAATCGATCGAGGGTATGAGCGCATAGACGAACGGTTGAGATCGCTTGGAGCCCAAATCGAAAGGCTTGATGGCGAGTCGGGCGAATGAATCCTTCGGGTGGGCATTTGCGAGAAACCAGACTGGATGGCACGAATCCGCCCAAATACGTCCTAGATGAGTGGTTTGACGAGTTCGGAGTTCTGGCAGGAATCACCGGCGCAGAAAGTGGTTACAGCCTCGGCCTTTGGAGCGATGAAGGTGCGGGGACAGCGCTTGAGAGATGGCGCGGGTTCGGTACTTCATTCGGACCTGGCATCGATCAGCTGGTTGTAGGCCACCAGGTCCACGGGACGCTGGTTGAACCGGTTGGTTCTTTCGGATCGGGGATCCTGATACGAGAGGGTGTAGACGGTCATGCCACCAACAATACCGGCATTCTGTTGACCGTTTTGGTTGCCGACTGTGTGCCGGTCTACCTTTTCCATCCACCAACCAAGGCCATGGCCCTATTGCACGCCGGTTGGAGGGGTACTGCCGCTGGGATCCTTGGCGCAGGGATCGAGATACTTGCAACGCTTGGGGCTCGGCGACCGTCTGATCTTGTAATGCATTGTGGCATAAGCGTTTGCGGTAGCTGCTACCAGGTCGGGCCGGAAGTTGTGAAAGCCGTAACGGGACGGGTTGTGTCGCAGCCAGAATACCTGGATCTGCGAGCTGTTGTCCGCGATCAGGCCAGGCTTCTCGGCATCGAGAAAGTGTCTACGAGTCCGTACTGCACAGTGCACGACGCCGATCAGTTTCATTCCTACAGATCTTCAGGTGCTGAAGCCGGCCGAATGGCCGCATATCTAGGAGTGCCATTGTCTTGACCCCTATGAGGTGCACGGTATATTTCCGTGGCTGAGGAGCGGGCGTAGTGGGCCCGCCCTTTTTTATTGGGGTAGGAGAAGCATGGACAGGGCGCCTGATGACCTGACGGATGCCGTCAGAGCGAGGGTTTCGAGACTTGGCTATGAGCTTGTGGACTTGCGGAGCCGAGTGTCGAGGGGGCGGACTATGCTCCAGGTCCGTGTGGATAAGCAAGATTCGGCCCCTGGCAAAGGAGTGACGGCGGAGGATTGCGCCACCGTCAGCCGTGCGCTCGAATCTTGGTTGGACGATTCGGGAACGTTGGGCGAGAGATATGTCCTGGAAGTATCGTCACCAGGCATAGAGAGGCCCATAAGGTTTCCCGAACATTGGGAGCGTTTTGTCGGACATGACGTTCGCGTGCGGGCGTCTGGCCGACGGCAGGCAAGAGCGACGATTGTGGGCGTTTCAGATGGACGTTCAGTCAGTCTGCGGTTTGCGGCGGACGGTTCTGAACGTACGGTGCCGCTCGACGACATAAAGGACGCGACTTTGGTAGTTGATTGGTCGAAAATGGACCGGTCTATGAATAAGACCGAAAGCGAGGAGAGCCAATGACGAGTTCCGCCCAACTTCTGGCGGCACTCCAGGAGGTGGCGAATATCAAGCAGCTCGATAGGTCCGAGTTGCTGGATCTTCTCCGCGATGGGATCCATGCGGCGCTTGCGCGACGGTACGGTCCAACGGTTCGTGAGGAGATCGAGATAGACGATCTGAAGGGAACGGTTACCGTAACACTCTTGCGGAGTGTGGTCGAGGAGGTAGAGGACCCGGCGTCACAGGTATCGCTGGAGGAGGCCAAGTTCGAAGATCCCGAATTCGAAGTAGGCGACATCCTCGAGGAAGAAATCCCGTTCGAGAGTCTGGGGCGTAACGCGGCCCAGGCGGCGAAACAGCGCATTATCCAGCGGGTCCGAGAAGGAGAACGAACACGCATCAGGGGTGAGTTCGGCGAGAAGGTCGGAGAGCTTGTTTCCGGAGAAATCCAGCAAATAGAGCGAGGCCGTCTCGTTGTACTCGTGAATCGGTTTCGGGAGGCTGAAGCCATTATCCCGTACCGTGAGCAGAATCCCAGAGAGCGATTCCACCAGGGCGACACAATCAGGGCGGTATTGAAGAGGCTGGAAGAAACCCCTCGAGGGCCGAGGCTCATCCTGTCTCGCGCCGATCCCGGGTTCGTCAAAGCGCTATTTCAGATCGAGGTGCCGGAAATTCAGCAGGGCATCGTTGAGATCAAGGAAGCGGCTCGGGAGGTAGGAGGGCGCACCAAGATAGCTGTGGTGAGCAGAGACGACGGTGTGGATCCGGTCGGGGCCTGCGTTGGTCTCAAAGGAAACCGTGTGCAGGCTGTCGTGAATGAACTTGGTGGGGAGCGCATCGACATTGTTCCGTGGTCTCCGGATCCGGAGCGGTTCGTGAAGCTGGCGCTAGCTCCTGCGAGAGTGTCCAGGGTCTTTTCGGATTCCGAAGCTCAGACGATTCAGGCGGTGGTGGATGAGGATCAGCTGTCGCTCGCCATAGGACGTAATGGGCAAAATGTGCGGCTGGCGTCAGAACTCACCGGATGGAAGATAGACCTCTATTCGAGTCGTGAGTGGCTGGAACGTGGAGGCGAGGGACCATTGTTCTCGCCTTTGCCGGCGGATGAGGCGCTAGTCGTTGACGTAATGTTGGATGAGCTGAAAGGCATCCCGTCTGAAGTCGTTGCACTGCTGGAGAAAGCGGGCTTGAAGACGCTTCGTGACATTCTCGATCTCGAGCTGGACGATGTTATGAAGATCGAGGGAATTACGAGAGAGCATGCCGACGTACTTCTGTCGTTCCTTTCGGAATTGACCGAGGAATCAGAGGACGAGACCACCGGCGATGATGGTGAGACGAGTGGTGAGGTGCAAACACCCGGTGGAGATGGAGAAGAAACAAAGCCTGTCGAATGAACGACAGGAGTTTGCGTTTGATAGGGCTCGGAGTTAGGGCAGGCTCGGTTGTTGTCGGAACAGCTGCTGTTCGGGACGGCATCAAAGCCGGACAAGTAGAGTTGGTCGTTTTGGCTAGGGATCATGGAAGCCGAACGGAAGAAAAGGTGGCGCGGCTGGCGAGAGGTAAGGGCGTCAAGATTGTTGAAGGTCCCGACTCGTATGAATTGGGACGTCGGCTCGGTAGACAGGTACTGCAGGCGGTTGGATTGCTAGATCCAAATCTGGCGTCTGAGGTGCTTGACTCTGATCGAGCAGAGAGCTGTTAGGAGGGCTTAGTGGGCAAGACTCGGATTCACGATCTTGCAGCAGAATTCGGAATCGAGAGCGGGCAACTCATTTCGCTACTCGCGGATATGAGCATACACGTTCGTAGCCACCTATCGGCGTTGACGCCCGACCAGGTTGCGTTGGTTCGCGCGCGTTGGGAAAGAGAAAAACGCAAAGCTGCGGCACCTGAGAAAAAGAAGAAGGCGACCAGGCGGAGAAGCAGAAAGAAGGAAGAGGAAGCCAAGGAAGAACCGGCAGCCGCACCAAGGCCACGGCGCAGACGAAGGTCTGCCGCTGAGATAGCTGCACGAGAAGCTGCTGAAACGGGTGCTGTTCCTGTGCCGCCGGCCATCGAATCCCCGATAGCCTCTGAGGACGCCGAAGCTACTGCTGTTGCGGATGACGTCGTGGAGGTGAAGGAGCAAGAGCCGGCACCGGAGACAGCGCCTGCCACCGAAGAGGTCGTTGAGGTTCCGACCGCGGAAGCTGATCAGGAGCCCACAGAAGTAGCTGAGCAGGAAAGCGCTGCGGGCGAAACGGCAGTTGAGTTGGTCGATGAAGCTGCAGAGGCGGTCGAGGCAGAGGAAGTAGCTGAAGTAGTGGAGGAGGAGATAGCGGCCGAGGTTGAGGAAGAGGCCGCTGAGGCAGCGTCCGCTGACACAGCCGTTGCAGAAGGAGCGGTTGAAGACGAGGAAGCTCCAGCGGAAGAGGACAAGGAACCGGCGGTTGAGGTGGAGTCGACCGAGGGGCCTGCAGCTAAGCCGGCAGCTCCCGTCATCCCGAAACGGGTAGCGCGCGTTCCCACTCCTGAACCGCCTCCGCAGAGACACCGACCCGCTGCTACAACGCAGGGACCGCGTCCGGTCGCGTCCGCCACTCCGGGAGAGGTCACGGAAGATAGACGCCGGGATCGGAAACGCCGCAAACGCAGCAAACGCGGGCAGGTGGACAAGGACGCGGTGCAGGCGAACATCAGTCGTACGCTCGCGTCGATGAAGGGTTCCCCGAAGCGCTCGAGCAAACGGCGCATCGACTCAGCGAGTATTCGCGAGCTCGAGGAGCAACGCATTGCTGAGGAGAAGGAACGCGATCGTACCACGATCCGCGTCAACGAGTTCATCACGGTGACGGAGCTCGCCGCGACGCTCGAGGTTGGACCTACCGAGATCGTGACGTTCTGCTTCAAAGAGCTCGGCCTGATGGTCACGGTTAACCAGCGGTTGGATTTCGATCAGATCGACTTGATCGCGGGCGAGTTTGGTTTCAACGCGGTCAGAGACGAGGAATATGCTCCTGCCGCGGCGTTGGAAGCGCAGGAGGAGGACGAAGAGGAAAACCTCAGCCCGCGCTCTCCTGTGGTGACGGTCATGGGACACGTCGATCACGGTAAGACGTCGCTGCTCGACTACATTCGCAAGACGAATGTGATCAGCGGTGAGGCAGGTGGTATCACACAGCACATCGGCGCATACCATCTGGAGCTGCCGAATGGGAAGATGATCACCTTCCTGGACACACCGGGCCACGAAGCATTTACCGCTATGCGAGCCCGCGGTGCGCAGGCGACCGATATAGTCGTATTGGTCGTCGCGGCTGACGACAGGGTGATGCCGCAAACGGTCGAGGCTATCAGTCACGCCAAGAGCGCCGGTGTACCGTTGGTCGTGGCGGTGAACAAGGTCGACCTCCCAGGCGTGGACCCGGCGAGAGTGAGGCAAGACCTTCTCAAGCACGAAGTCTTGCTGGAGGAGTTCGGCGGCGAAACGATGTGTGCTGACGTTTCTGCCAAAACGGGCCTGGGAATAGATGACCTGCTCGAGAAGATCCTTCTCCAGGCAGATCTTCTGGACATCAAGGCCAACGCGGAAAAGCTCGCTACCGGAATCGTTATCGAAGGTACCTTGGACTCGGGCAAGGGTCCGGTGGCGACGGTCCTCGTGAAGAACGGTACGCTCACGGTTGGCGACAACTTCATCTGTGGCAATCTCGCGGGCCGAGTCCGTGCCATGATCGACGAGCACGGCAAACGAGTAAAGGTGGCGGGGCCCGCGATTCCAGTCCAAGTGCTTGGATTCAGTGGTGTGCCGCAAGCGGGAGATACCTTCTCGGCAGTCAGAGACGCAGTCGACGCGCGAGAGATCGCACAGAAACGCCAACGCCTCGATCGAGAAGCGGAACACCGCCGAACCTCCAAAGCCGTATCGCTCGAGGATTTGTCCAAGCAGATCGAGGCCGGTCAGGGGCAGGCCGAAGCTCTCAAGATCATCATCAAAGCCGACCAGGGTGGACCGGCGGAAGCGCTCGCAGATGCGTTCGCCCAGCTTTCCACCGACGAGGTTGCGGTAGAGGTTGTACACAGAGGTGTTGGTGCGGTCTCAGAGGGCGACGTGCTGCTTGCCAAAGCCGCCGGCGCCGTGATCGTGGGATTCCATGTGCGGCCAGACTCGAATGCACGAGCTGCGGCAGATCGCGAAAAGGTCGATATCCGTACATACAGAGTCATCTACGAAGCGGTCGAGGATGTGAGGTCTGCGCTCGAGGGTATGTTGTCGCCGGAAGAGAAGGAAACGGTGTTCGGCGAAGTGGAAGTAAGAGAGACGTTCAAGATCTCGGGCGTTGGAGTGATAGCCGGTTGTTATGTAAGAAGTGGCATCGTGAAACGCGGCATGAGGATGAGAGTCATTCGCGACGCAGTCGAGATCTACGACGGCACTATGTCGAGTCTCAAACGCTTCAAGGACGATGTTAAGGAGGTCAAGGAAGGCCTCGAGTGCGGCATAGGTGTAGAGAACTTCAACGACATCAAAGTTGGCGACTTGCTCGAGGCGTATCAGGTCGAGCAGGTCTCGCGCACCCTCGAGCCAACGGGGGCCCTGAAGGGCGACTAAGTGATCGTCGGCGTGATGACCTGGGAGTTGCATCTGAGTGGCTGCCAATCCCTGAAAGACAAGCGGCGTATCCTCCGTAGTCTCAAAGACCGGTTGCACAACAAATTCAACGTCTCAGTCGCCGAAACGGCGCACCAAGACCGGTGGCAGCGTGCGGAACTGACATGCTCCGTGGTCGCTACCGATAGAAGGCACGCAGAGTCGGTACTCGGCTCGGCAGACAAGCTCATTGAATCGGACGGATTTGCTCGTATCGTTGATTCCTTTTCGAGTTTCGTGTGAAACGCCCCGACAAGCATCGACCAGAGCGAATGGCGGAGCTGCTGAGGCAGACTATCGCCGATGCCATAGCTACCGAGCTCAAGGACCCGCGGGTTGGCTTTGTGACGGTTACCAGGGTTACGGTCTCGCCCGACGTTACGCACGCCAGGGTCTACGTGAGTGTCTTGGGGTCAGATGATGAAAAGGCGGGGGCGATCGAGGGCCTCGAGAACGCTGCAGGTTTCCTTCGCACTTATGTAGCGAAAAACCTCCACGTCCGAACCGCGCCGGAGTTGCATATCGAACTCGACCGCGGGCTGGAACATGCGAATCAGATTGAGAAGATCCTTCAGAAGCTCAGTGATGAAGGTGAGAGTACATCCTGAAAGACGGATTTCTCTCAATCGACAAGCTTGCGGGACCAACTGCGCATGATGTTGTCGATTCGGTTCGGCGGCGTCTAGGGATTCGTCGCGTGGGGCATACCGGGACTCTGGACCCGTTCGCCACCGGCCTCCTGATTGTCCTGGTTGGAAGGGCTACCCGACTCTCCAAGTTCTTGGTTGGATTGCCCAAGGAGTACACCGGCGTGATGAGGTTGGGTGTCGAGACGGATTCTCACGACCTCAATGGTGAAACAACTAGCGAAAGCGAAGCCTGGAAAGACGTGACTCGGGAAATGGTAGATTCTGAGATGAGTGCGATGCTGGGGCCCCAGGAGCAGGTGCCGCCCGCTTTTTCTGCAAAGAAGATTGGCGGCAAGCGCGCATACAGGATTGCGCGACAGGGCAAAGATGTGAACCTGCCTCCTCAGAAGATCGAGGTCTCCGCGTTTGAGGCTATGGATCTGAGATCCTCCGACCTGGCCTTTCGGTGCAAAGTCAGCAGCGGCACATACGTTCGAGCCCTGGCCAGGGACCTTGGCAAGTCGCTCGGCTGCGGTGCTCATCTGAGAGAATTGAGGCGTGTCTCAATAGGACCTTTTACCCTCGACGATGCAGTTGCCCTCGACGACGTAGATGCGGAAAGCGTCACAGTTGGCTCACCTGCGAGAGCAGTGGCTTTTCTGCCTCAGATCGAGATCAAAAGTGAAGACGAGAGGCAACGGATTGCACACGGGCAGCCGGTGTCGGCGGAAACCGGCGATGACGATGTTGTGGCGCTCGTATTTGGCGAACAGCTGGTTGCGATAGCGGAACGGCGTGGCGAGATGTTGAGACCCAAAGTCGTGATGGAAGGCTAGAACAAGAATGCCTCCTGGTTCCAGGTCGCGAGGCACCGTCATCACTGTCGGTACGTTCGACGGAGTACACCTCGGACACAAGATTGTGTTGGAGGAAATCGCCGAGCGTGCTCGCTCGGCGAATCATCGTAGCGTCCTCGTCACCTTCGAGCCACATCCGCTCGAAGTCGTTAATCCCCAAGCTGCGCCGCCGCTACTTACAGTCGGGAACGAGAGACGGGAGATTCTGGCACAGAGCGAGTTGGACGCCGTGGCGTTCATCCAGTTCGACAGGGCCCTGTCGAAGTGTTCTCCGGAGACGTTCGTGCGGCTGTTGGTGGACAGGTTCAATGTGAAGGAGCTGGTAATCGGCTACGACCATGGCTTTGGAAAGGGCAGGGCTGGGAACGTCGATCTCCTCAGGGTATTGGGACGAGAATTGGCCTTTGATGTCGACGTTGTACCGCAAGTAGACTATGATTCGCGCCCGGTCTCTTCTACGAGAGTCAGGCGTGCGGTAGCGGGAGGAGATCTCGTCGTAGCCAAGGAACTGCTCGGCCGCAACTATTCCATGGTGGCGAAGGTGATACCGGGAGTCGGGCGCGGCAGGCACCTGGGCTTCAGAACCATCAACCTGAAGTGTGAATCGCCGCAAAAACTACTGCCGCCGAACGGTGTTTACGCGGTATTCGTCGAATGGATAGGCGGTGCGTCAGCAGGCATGATGCACCAGGGTCCACGACCGACATTCGGTGAGAAGGAACGTTCGTTGGAGATACATCTGCTCGATGCCAATGCCGACCTCTACGGCGAAGAGGTAAAAGTCGTTTGGGTGGAGCGGCTAAGGGACATCGTGGCGTTTGATTCGAGCGACGAACTGAAGCGTCAGCTCGAAATCGATTTGGACGCAACAAGACGTGCGTTGACAGGTCCGAACGGCTTCGGTAACCATTAAGTCTTTGCAACTCTAGA
>Ga0180435_10006051_pt1 | contig 11640 bp, 9 predicted proteins | sample SS_ome_3_FD_132467 | JGI IMG/M metagenome (GOLD analysis project Ga0180435, IMG submission 132467) | Hypersaline lake sediment archaeal communities from the Salton Sea, California, USA - SS_3_S_1 metaG | ecosystem: Environmental > Aquatic > Non-marine Saline and Alkaline > Hypersaline > Sediment...
ATGAGTCACTACCGCGGACCGCTCGACCTGACCGAGGAGGCTCTCGAGGCCGCCGGCAAGGGCTATGGTCGTCTGATCAACGCCATCAAGGCTGTCCGTCGCGCTGCAGACGCAGCGCCCGAGGGCGAGATCGACGAGACCGTCCAGGACATACTCGAACGAGGTCGCGCAACCTTTGAAGCCAGCATGGACGACGATTTCGGCACGCCGGGGGCTCTGGCGGCGCTCTTTGATATGACCCGCGAGGTCAACTCGCTGCTCGCTGCTGAGGAGCCGCTGACCAAGGGGGCGCTGCAGGCCATCGACGCCCTCTATGGGCGCACTTTGGGTGAGGCGCTGGGCGTGTTGCCCGACTCACTGGACGACGACATGGGCGCCGGGCTGGCGCCGCAGCTGATCCAACTGCTGATTGATACGCGCGCCTCGTTGCGCCAGGCTAGGCAATACGCCGCCGCAGATGGCATTCGCGATCAACTGGCCGACCTGGGGGTGCAGCTCAAGGACTCGGCCGAGGGTACGAGCTGGGTGATCGAATAGGGTCGGATACGGGTGATCGGAGACTTGTGTCGTGCGGTGCCCAGTTTGGGTCCGGTGGAGGCACATGGCCCTCGCCCCGCCAGCGCCTCGCGACGCCCGGCACTGACTTCCCCTCTCCCAGGCCTTGGGAGAGGGGCTGCGCATCTTGCGTGACGCATTGCCTCACATAGGGTTGAGGGCGACATGGCCAGTGACGCAGGCCCCAAAAAGGAGGCCACACAAGCACCAACATCGGGGAATGCCAGCGCATGGACTGACCCTCTCGCCCGAGAGCGTCAGTTGACGAGGTGGAGGTACCCCGCCGCAGGGCGGGGCTAACCCGACCGATATGCCGCAAGACCGCACAGATACGCACAGTGGTCACGGCGGGCCGTCAGGGAAAATCGACAGATCAGCGGATGCCTCCAGGGGGCGCCACCCCCCTTTGCACTTTCCTCCCGGACAAGCTTTCCAGCAAATCTGTCGGGCGACCGACGGCACAAGAGGACAGCAGTGGCCCAATGCAGCGACCGAGATCGCGACGACTGAGGCGTATCGCTGTGGCCTAGTCGCTCCCGTTCGCAACCCCAGCACACCCCAAGGGAGGGATCCTCATGTGTGGAATTGTGGCCTATATCGGCACCGAGAATGCCGCGGACATCGTGCTCGACGGACTTGAGCGCCTCGAATACCGCGGATACGACTCTTCCGGGATCGCCGTCGCGACGCACCAAGGCATCGTGCGGCGCCGCGCCGTGGGCAAGATACGCAATCTGACGCAGCGCATGGCTGCGGAGCCGCTGAGCGGCCATCTCGGCATGGGTCACACCCGTTGGGCTACCCATGGCTGCGTCTCAGAGGCCAACGCCCATCCCCACAGCGACAGTGATGGCACCATCGTGGTGGTGCAGAACGGCATCGTCGAGAACTACCGCCAGCTCAAACAGGCTCTGGTCGCGGACGGGGTAACGTTCAATTCGCAGACCGATACCGAGGTGATCGCTCACTTGGTCTCGCGCGCTTATGATCAGGGCAAAGTCTCTCTCTCGGAGGCGGTGCGCGCCGCCATGGACCAGCTCAAGGGTCCCAGCGCCGTGGTGGTGATGAGCGCGCTGGAACCGGACAAGCTGGTGGCCGCCCGGCTGGGCAACGCCGGCGGGGTGGTCATCGGTCTAGGCGAGGGCGCCATGTATGTGGCCTCCGACATGCCTGCGATCCTTGAACACACCCGCAGCATGGTCTTTTTGGAGCATGGCGAACTGGCCGAGATCACAGCCGAGGGGGCACGCTATGCCACGCTGGACGGCCAGCCCGTCGAAAAGGCCATCACGCCCATCACCTGGAACAGCATCGCCGTTGCCAAAGAAGGCTACAAGCATTTCATGCTCAAAGAGATCCACGAGCAGCCCCGCTCGCTGACCGACGTGATCCGTGGGCGCGTCGATTGGGACGAGGATCGCGTGATGCTTCCCGATCTGGACGGCCTGCGGCCGGTGCTACCCCACCTGCGCCGACTCCACGCGGTGGCCTGTGGTACAGCCTGGCATGCCTGCCTCCTCAGCAAGTTCCTCATCGAGGACCTGGCCGGCCTGCCGGTCGAGGTGGACTATGGCAGCGAGTTCCGATACCGCGATCCGCTGCTCGAACCGGGAAGCGTGGTGCTGGTCATTACCCAGTCGGGGGAGACGGTCGATACCCTGGCCGCCATGGAGGCCGCCCGCGAGCGAGGGATGCAGTCGATCGGTCTGGTGAACGTCATCGGCAGCCAGGCGGCGCGCCTGGCCGACGGTGTGGTCTATCTCAACGCTGGCCCCGAGATCGGCGTCGCCTCGACCAAGGCCTTTACCTCGCAGGTGGCAGCCGCCTATCTGCTGGCCATCTATTTGGGGCAGGCGCGCAGCACCTTGACGCCGGAGCAGCGGCACCGGCTTCTGCGCGATCTGGCCGAGTTGCCCAATCAGGTCGGCGAGGTGCTGGACAACGGCAACGACTATGCCCATCTTGCGCAGCGCTACCGGGCTTGCGCCGATTTCCTGTATCTCGGCCGCGGCATTCACTACCCCATCGCCCTGGAAGGGGCGCTAAAGCTCAAAGAGATTTCCTACATCCACGCCGAGGGATACCCCGCCGGCGAGATGAAGCATGGTCCCATCGCCCTGATCGATGAACAGATGCCGGTGGTCGCCATTTGCCCGCAGGACAAGGTCCGCGACAAGATGCTCAGCAACATCGAGCAGGTCAAGGCGCGCGGCGGGCGGGTCATCGCCGTGGCCACACAGGGTGATGACGAGGTGGCCGAAAAGGCCGACGACGTCATATGGATTCCCCAGGCACCGCGCTATTTGACGCCGATTCTGGCAGTGGTGCCCTTGCAGCTCCTAGCCTATCACATCGCCGTGCTGCGGGGTTGCGACGTCGATCAGCCCCGGAACCTGGCCAAGAGCGTGACGGTCGAATAGTCGCCGCGACCTTTTGGGTCCGACTGCGTATAGTGAACATAGCCGGGCACATTGGCCGGTCGTTAGGGGGTACGCATGCCTACCAAGAAACCCGCCCGCAGCCTGGGCGATGCCATCGGCATCTTTTCCGAACTGCGCATTACTTGGCGTCTGTTGCGCGACAGGCGCGTTTCGATGCTGCTCAAGGCCATCCCGCTGGCCTCGTTGGCCTATCTGATCTGGCCAGCGGATTTTCTGCCCGACGTGGTGTTGGGATTGGGACAACTGGACGATCTGGCCGTCGTGTTGCTTGGCTTGCGGCTGTTTACGGCGCTGTGCCCGGCGGAACTGGTACGCGAACATCGGCAGCGAGTTGCTGCGGCACCCACAGCCGGCGAGGATGGCGTGGTCGACACCACCTTTCGCGTGAGTGATGACGCTAGAGTCTAGCCCTTAACCTTACATAATCCGCTACGCTGTCTTTGCAGGGCAGCCTGTTTGGGCGTACAATGGGCTCAGTGGCTCGTCAGGAGCTGCCGCCCGGTGGCTCCAGGCTGGCAGACGATGGCGACTGCAAGCCCTAAGGGCGCTTTGCCCGCGCATGGGGGGAGTGTGGCACGACCATTCGCGCTACGGGATGTAACGGCCTTTCGACGGCTGGCATCCCAGGGTGTGTTTTTTGACCTGCGACAATCGCTATTGCATGGTTCCTCGCCGCTTGCCTCTGCACTGCTTGGATTGGTGACGCACCAGCATTGGGGAGCGATCACCTGTGTGCACGAACCGCCCTTGGAGCGCAGCAATGGGCAACCGCGTCGCGCCTTTTGCCAGGTGCTACCGCGTCCCGACGGTGTCTCGTGGGACCTATCCTTCCTCTACCCGGCGCTGGATCAGGCATCCTGGGCGTCACGCGCCTGGCTCGACCAGTTGCAGTACATGATGGTTCTGGGTGGGCAGCGGCAGATAGAGCGTATCTGCGCCCGCGCCCCCGAGGACGGCGCCATCGAGGAGACCCTCCGCTCCGCCGGACTGTGCGTCGTGGGACGCGAGGAGGTCTTTTGTCTGGGCCAGTCCGCCAAGCATGCCCCGCAGCCCAAGGGGTTGGTGCGCATGACCTGGGAGCATCTCCAGGAGGTGCGCTCCCTGCGGCAAGCGGTTCAACCTCGACTGCGCCGCCAAGCAGAGCGTTTGCTCCCTTGTGATGAGGTCGCCTATCCTCAGCCCTCGAGTGCGGTAACCCGCGACGAGTTTGTTTGGCAAGTTGGCGATCAGGCCATGGCCTACCTATCACTCTCGCAGACTCGACGGGCCGCCTGGCTGGACGCGGTGGTGCGTCCCGAGGTACGCGCCGAGATGGCCCCGCATCTTTGCTACTTGATCGGACTGGCCGAGCCCAGTCGTCAGCAGCCGCTCTATTGCGCCGTTCCCGACCACAGCATTGGCCTGGGCTGGGTGCTACGCACGCTGTCTTTCGAGGCCTATGGTCGCCAGTCGCTGCTGGTGGGGTTTCCCCTGGCGCGGGTCGGTGTGCGTCGGCCGATGGTCATCCCTGGATTGGAGGGAAGCGTCGATATTGGCACGCCCGTGCAGGGCATCAGCCGCCCGGGTATTGATCCGAACGGAGGATCATGTCACTAGAGATAACTGACAACATCGTAGCTCTCATCGAGGTCCTGCCGCCCGCCATTGCTGCGACCCTGAGGGAAGAGAATCGATTCGGCGATCTGCTGGAAATGGTGTTTGACCTGGGGCGCATCCCCGAGGCGCGCTATGTCGATTGCGAAAAGGCGCTCTCGCAGGATGATGTCACCCAAGATGAGATCGACTCGATCGTGGCCAACATCGGCAGCTTTGGCGATGACAATCGCGCTGGTATCGAGCGCACCCTGCACCGCATTTCGGCGATCCGCAATCGGCGCGGTCGCGTCATCGGCTTGACCTGCCGTGTGGGGCGCGCCGTCGAGGGCACGGTCGACATCATCGAGGATATTGTTGCCTCGGGTAAATCGATCCTGCTGCTCGGACGTCCGGGCGTGGGCAAGACAACCATGCTTCGCGAGGTGGCGCGCATCCTGGCGGCCAAAAAGCGCGTGGTGATCGTCGACACCTCGAACGAGATCGGTGGCGACGGTGACATTCCGCACCCGGCTATCGGGCGCGCCCGACGCATGCAGGTCGTGACGCCCTCGATGCAACACGCCGTGATGATCGAGGCGGTCGAGAATCACATGCCAGAAGTGATCGTCATCGACGAGATCGGGACCGAACTTGAGGCCGCCGCGGCGCGCACCATCGCTGAGCGGGGCGTACAATTGGTGGGCACGGCCCACGGCAACACGCTGGACAACCTGATGATGAACCCCACGCTGTGCGATCTGGTGGGCGGTATTCAGACGGTCACGCTGAGCGACGAGGAGGCTCGCCGGCGCGGCACGCAAAAGTCGGTGCTGGAGCGCAAGGCGCCCCCCACTTTTGAGGTGGTGGTCGAGATACAGGATTGGGATCGCGTGGCCTGCCGCTATGACGTCGCCCGCGATGTGGACGAGATTCTGCGCGGCCGCGAGCCGTCGCCCCAGTTGCGCATTCGTCGACCCGATGGCACCGTTGATGAGGTTCAGGCCGAGCCCCAGGCCCCCGAGCCTGAGCCCCAGTACCGTAGCGCGCCACAGGCCCAGCGAGAGGGTCACCTCGTTCCCCGCAAGCGCGGGCACATCTCGACGCTGCGAGTCTATCCCTATGGCGTCAACCAGTCGCGTTTTCGGCAGACGGCGCGCAAGATGAGCCTGCCGGTGGTGCTGGTGGATGATCTCAAGCAGGCCGACGCGCTCTTTACTTTGCGTACCTACTATCGCAAGGCGCCCCACGCCATCGTCGAGGCCGAGCGCAAGGGTGTACCGGTCTATGTCTTGCGCAACAACACCGAGATTCAGATGGAGCACTATTTGGCCGAGATATTCGGTCTGCGCACCAGCGAGCAGGTGGCCTATCAACATACGATGCGACCAAGCAGCGCCGCAGATCGCGAAGCGCAACAAGCGATCCTCAAGATCACCAGCGGGCAGCGAAATGCGGTGTCGCTGTCGCCGCAGTCGGCCGCTGTGCGTCGCCGACAGCACCAGATGGCCCGCGAGGCCAGTCTGCTCTCACGCAGCTCGGGCAGGGAACCGCGTCGCCGTGTGACCATCTACCAGAACCAATAGGGGCACGGCCTTGTTCATTACTTTTGAGGGGCCCGAGGGCAGCGGCAAATCGACGCAGATCGCTCTCTTGTGCCAAGCGCTGCGGGAGCGAGGGCATGATGTGCTGCAAACACGCGAGCCGGGCGGTACACCTATCGCCGAGCAGATTCGCGATGTCATCCACAATATCGAGAATACGGCCATGTTGCCAACCGCCGAGGCTTTGCTATACTCTGCTGCGCGAGCGCAACACGTGGCCGTAAAGGTCGTTCCAGCGCTGGCTGAGGGGACTATTGTGGTCTCGGATCGCTATGCCCAGTCGACCATGGCCTATCAGGGCTATGGGCATGGTTTGGACCTCAAAGAGCTGGCAGCGATCACCCAGTTCGCCACCGGCGGTCTGCGACCCGACTTGATCATCTATCTCGATCTGCCGATCGAGGCCGGTCTGGGGCGCAAGCAGCGCGATCGCGAGCAGGGCAAGGGCGAGTGGAATCGTATGGATCAGCTCAAGGATGCGTTTCATCGGCGCGTCCGTCAGGGATACCTGCTTATGGCTGAGGAGGATCCGGAGCGCTGGCTGATCATTGATGCCTCGCTCGACATTGACACCGTACACGCGACCATCTTGGACAGCGTCGAACGTCGCTGGGCGGACCGGGGCTGATCGGGCTCCGGCGCTATTCGCCCAGCAACCGTGACAGGGGGTGAAACCCATGGCAACGAAACTGCTCATCAGCATCGTGCACAGCGACGACGCCGACCAGCTCATCACGGCACTTCGCGAGGGCGGCTTTTCTTCGACCAAGATCAGTACCACCGGCGGTTTTCTGCGCGAGGGCAATGCCACCATCCTGGTGGGTACCGACGAGGAAACCGTGCCCGACGTCCTCGAGATCGTCAAGCAGAACTGCCATACCCGCACCCAGTACGTCAACCCGTTGCCGCCGGTGATGGAACCGGGCGAGTTGTACATGCCCAATCCTGTCGAAGTGCAGGTGGGTGGTGCGGTCATCTTTGTGTTGGACGTCGAACGCCTGATCAAGATCTAGGCCCAGCTATCACTGAGGGGTACGCCTTGCCCGACATTCTGAGCCCAAGCGAGGCCAAGCAGGCGTCGGACGGCCTGAGCGCCTACCAGTCGCCTTCTCCACTCTTGCTCGTCATTTCTGGCCCTTCAGGTGTTGGAAAAGACAGTGTGATCCAGGTTCTCGCGGAGCGAGGCCACCCGTTCGAGTTTGTGGTTACGGCAACCGATCGGATCATCCGGACGGGCGAGGTCGACGGCGTCGACTATCAATTCTGTACCCCCGCCGAGTTTCAGCGGATGATCGACCATGACGAACTGTACGAGTGGGCGCCGGTCTATGATCATCGCAAGGGCGTGCCCAAGGCCAACGCGCAGCGCGCCATGGCCAGCGGCAAGGACGCCATCATGCGTCTCGACGTCCAGGGCGCGGCCACGGTAAAGCGAAAGGAGCCCGCCGCCGTTCTGGTATTCATCGCCCCGCCCTCTCTGGACGCACTGATCGGTCGTCTGGAGCGGCGCAAGACCGACACGCCCGAGCAGCTGGCCCAGCGAGTGCGCGAAGCGGTTAGCGAGATCAGGCGCATCCCCGCGTTTGACTATGTGATCGTCAACCGCGAGAACCAACTCGATGCGGCGGTCGACGACCTGCTGGCTATCCTGAGGGCCGAACGGCTCCGAGCGGTCCCTCGCAAGATTGGCGCCTAGCATCGTGGATAGCCCTACTCCAACCGCTCCCCATCGCGCGCAGCTCTCCTCGCAGCCCGTGTCCGTGCGATTGGCCGTGCCGTTCGTGCGACCCCGCGTGACCTATACCCTGCTGGGGTTGAACATTCTTCTTTGGTTGGGCATGTCGCTCATGGGCGGTTCGACCAACCCCTACACGCTGGTGGCCTTTGGCGCCAAGTACAACCCGCTGATCGCCGAGGGTCAGGTTTGGCGCCTGCTGACCTGCTGTTTCCTGCATATCGGCATCGTACACCTGGCGCTGAACGGCTATGCCCTCTGGGCGCTGGGCAACGACGTCGAGCGGCGCTTTGGTCATGCGCGCTTTGCGGCGCTCTACCTGATCGCTGGGTTGAGCGGGTCAGTGTTCAGCTATCGATGGAACGATAGCCTGGCGGCCGGCGCCTCGGGGGCCATCTTTGGCCTGATCGGGGCCATTGCCATCTACTTTGTGATCTACCGCCAGCAATTCGGGCGCTGGGGTCGCCGAAGGCTGACCAGCCTGGGCGCGGTGCTGGCGCTGAACCTGGTCTATGGGTTCACCAATCCGGGCATCGACAACCTGGCCCACATCGGTGGACTGTCGGCCGGCGTCATCCTGGGCTGGGCCTATTGCCCGCGCTACGAGGTCGTTCCCGATGGCCAGGGGGGCGTTCGGCTTGCCGACCGGCCGCGGTGGGCCCGCGCCGCGGTGGTCAGCGTGGCAATGCTGTTGATCCTGGCCGTTCTGGTGGCCTTTGGGGCCTGATTCGCAAGCCGGGAGGTGCCTGATGCCGATCCGCGCGACCACTGTGGTCGGCCAGTTCTATCCAAGCGACCGAACTGAGTGCGCTCGCGCCGTGGAGCAGGCCATGGGACAGCACCAGCCGCTGGCTGCGGAGCGCGTGTTCGGAGGGATCGCACCCCACGCTGGCTGGATATTCTCCGGCGCCTGTGCCGGCTATCTCTTTTCAGCGCTGCGTGACCAGTCATATTGTCCCGACACGGTGGTCCTTTTCGGGGCGGTACACTATCCGGGCGTTTCGACGGCTAGCGCCTATGGTTCTGGCGCTTGGCGGACCCCGCTGGGCGATCTGGCGGTCGACGCCGAGCTGGCCCAGGCCGCCCTGGATAGCGACAGGGATGGACTGCTGGTCGACGAACCTCGGGCGCACGCCCGCGAGCATGCCATCGAGGTGCAGTTGCCCTTTGTCAGGTTCTGCTGGCCGGATGTATGCATTTTACCGGTCGCGGTCACGCCGAGCCGCTCTGCGGAAACCGTGGGTCGGACCATCGCCAGCTCGGCCCAGAGCCTGGGGCGGGAGATTGTGGTCGTGGGGAGCAGCGATCTGACCCACTATGGGCCGCGCTATGGCATGGCCCCCGCGGGAATCGGCCAGCCGGCCCTCGACTGGACCCACGCCAACGACCGGGGCCTGCTCGACGAGGCCGTGGCGATGCGACCCGAGGGCGTGCTGCGGCAGGCGTCTACCCAACACAACGCCTGCGGAGCGGGCGCTATCGCGGCTACGATCGCCTGTTGTCGCGAACTGGGCGCCGAGCAGGGCCGACTTCTGCACTATACCACCAGCCATGAGGTCTATCCCATGGGCCGCGCCAGCGACCTGGTGGGATATGGCGCCGTGGCCTATTGCCGCTGACCATGTCCTCGAGTGAGACGCCTCTCGATGCGAACCTTGAGCCGCTCTATGCCGTCGTGGTGGTGCAGACCGCGCTAACGCGTCGCATCACCTCGTTGGAAGATACGGCCCCCGACGTCGACAACGACGATCATCTGCCGCGCACCTTTCACTACTGGGTGCCCGAGGCGCTGCGAGATCAGGTTCGGGTGGGACAGCTCGTGTGGTTGCCCTTTGGTCGCCGCTATCTGCAGGGCGTGATCCTGCGATTCGACGACGCCTGCCCGGTCGAGAACGTCAAAGAGATCGACCAGATCGTCGATCCCGAGCCGGTGCTGTCCGAGTCCCTCATCGCCCTGGCCGAGTGGATCAGCGCGCACTATATGACCCCGCTGGCCCAGGTCATCGCCGCTATGCTGCCGCCTGGTGTTCGCCAAAAGGTCGACATCGAGGTGGAGCGGCTCCCCGACGTCACGCCCGCCAAGACGACGGCCGCTCAAGCGGAACTGCTGGGCTTGCTGGCGCGACGGGGCAAGATGACCTTACGCCAGATTCGACGGGTCACCGACCGCAAGAATTCCTCGGCTATCGTCAACCAGTTGGTGCGTCACGGCTGGGCCGAAAAGCGGGTCGCCATCCAACCGCCCGACGTTCGCCCCAAGCGCACGGCCGTTCTGCGCATCCAAGAGGGTGTGGGCGAATCGGACTGGCCCTCGGAGCGGGCCCACCGTCAGCGCGAGCTGTTGGGTGTGCTGGCCGATTGGCAGCGTGAGGGACAGGAATGGGTACCCCAACCCGAACTGCTGGCAGCCGTCAAGGGCACATCGAGCACCGTCAAGGCGTTGGTCGCCAAGGGGCTGGTCGAGCGCGAGGAGCGCCCCGTCTGGCGCGATCCGCTGGCCGGGACCTCATTCGTGCCGGTGGTGCCGCCCCCGCTGACCCCCGACCAGGACGCGGTATGGCAGCGAGTGGCGCAAGACCTCGATGATCCGGCCGGCAAGCCCTTCCTGTTGCAGGGCGTGACCGGTAGCGGCAAGACCGAGATCTATTTGCGGGCGGTGCGACGGGTGCTGGAGCAGGGCCGTAGCGCGGTGGTGCTGGTGCCCGAGATTGCGCTCACGCCTCAGACGGTGCGTCGCTTTGGGGCGCGCTTTCCCGAGCGTCTGGCCGTGATGCACAGCCATCTTTCGCCAGGGGAGCGGTACGATCAGTGGCGCCGTCTGCGCGCCGGCGAGTTGCGCCTGGTGGTGGGGTCGCGCTCGGCGCTGTTCAGCCCGCTGCGGAACTTGGGGCTGGTCGTGCTCGACGAGGAGCACGAGGGTTCGTACAAGCAGGGGCGCTCCCCTCGCTATCACGCGCGCGATGTGGCCGTCGAGCTGGCGCGCATCAGTGGCGCGACCTGCATTCTTGGTAGCGCCACGCCGGCGCTCGAGTCGGCCTACCGCGCGGAACGGGGTGTCTACCATCGTCTCTCGATGCCCAAGCGCATCATGGCCCATCGGCGCACCGTCTCGGAGCAGGTCGCGGTGTTGCGAGAGGGCGCAGAGCATTTCTCCGAGGACGGCAAGGGGGGCGAGACGCTCTATGCCGAGCTGCCTCCCGTCGAGGTGGTCGACATGCGCTCCGAGCTACGAGAGGGCAACCGCAGCATCTTTTCGCGGCCGCTTTGCGAGGGGATCGATGTGGCGCTGGCGGCCGGTCAGCAGGTGATCCTCTTTCTAAACCGGCGCGGCTCGGCCACCTTTGTGCAGTGCCGCGACTGCGGCCATGTGCTCAAGTGCCCCCGTTGCGAGGTGCCCCTCACCTATCACGCCGCTGGCGAGGACCTGGTCTGCCATCACTGCAACTATCGCACCTTTGTCCCCGAGCAGTGCCCCAGTTGCTGGAGCGGACGTATTCGCTACTTTGGCATCGGCACGCAAAAGGTCGAGATGCTGACGCGCGAGGCCTTTCCGCAAGCGCGCATCCTGCGTTGGGACCTGGATACCACCGGCGGTAAAAAGGCGCATGATCGCCTGCTCGAGGCCTTTATCAGCGGCGAGGCCAACCTAATGATCGGCACGCAGATGATCGCCAAGGGACTGGACCTCCCGCGCGTCACTTTGGTGGGGGTGATCACAGCCGACACGATGCTC
>Ga0180435_10006054_pt1 | contig 11637 bp, 12 predicted proteins | sample SS_ome_3_FD_132467 | JGI IMG/M metagenome (GOLD analysis project Ga0180435, IMG submission 132467) | Hypersaline lake sediment archaeal communities from the Salton Sea, California, USA - SS_3_S_1 metaG | ecosystem: Environmental > Aquatic > Non-marine Saline and Alkaline > Hypersaline >...
GATCTCCCCGACGCACGGCCGGTGGATCGAGCAGGTCGGCTACCACACGCGAGACTACTTCCTCACAGATCGGGCACGGTTCGCCGACGTCCCGCGCGCGGTCCTGGCGCATTCGACCCACGTGAAGGGGATCGGCACGGTTCGGGAGGGTGTCGAACACCCAAGGATCGACGTGGTATTGGCAACCGGGATCCCCGAGAGCGTCTGTGACAGGATCAACCTGGGGTACGCAGACCCTCGGTCGCTCGACGTCGCCTCGTATGGGGGACGCGAGGACGAGGGGGTGCTCGTCGTGCCGAACGCCGGTGAGATGCTCTATCGTCTCGCGGACGGGACGGTTCCCGACATCGACGCGCCCTGAAGCGCGCTTCTCGCGACAGCCTGACATCTTGCGCAGGAAGTCGCTCACAGCTAGGCTGATCAAGAAGTGAGACCCGAGCCTGGCGAGCACGAAGGTGCGTTCGAAGCGGCGATAGCGGGCAGGGAGGGGCTTCCTCGGGGAGGGGTGAGGGCTTGAGGAACTTCCGGGATGTGGGGACGTTCGTCAATCTCATCGTCGGCGAATCCCTCGTGCCGGAAGGTCGGCTGTATCGCTGCGGGACGATTCAGCGGATCGAGTCACCGGAAGAGATCGGATCGCCCAAGACGATCTTCAACTTGAAGAGAAGCCCGGATCCTCCAGTTCTCAGCGCCGAGATCCTGTGGTTTCCGCTCGCCAATACGTCCGAGGTCTACGAGACCGAGACTCCGAGCGTCAGGGAGTGGCTGAGCGACATCGTGCGAGCCGTGGAGGAGAAGGCTTGCTTCCCCGCGCTCTTTCACTGCCACTCAGGAGTCGATCGCACGGGTGTCGCGATCGGCAGTCTCCTTTCGATCCTCGGCGTTCCGAAGGAAGTCATCGTCGAGGAGTTCCTACTGAGTGATGGAGCACCCGGAGCGGGGAGGATCGCGGACGCCCTCGGACCCCTCGCCGAACCCAACCGCTATTTCCGGAGAGTCGATCTCGACGTCGTTCGTGCAAAGGTTCTCGGCGAGTAGACCCGCAGTCGCTCGATAGGGCTTCTGCTGCCTCCTAGATCCCCCTCGGCTCCCTAGGCTTCCTCGGGTAGCTCTCGGCGGGTTCACCCCAACCGTCGCCGGGTCCGAGTGAAGAAGAGAAGCGGCCCCCGACCCTTGGGGCCGGAGGCCGTCTTGCCTTCGTGGATGGGTTCTCTGCGTTGTTTCTTCTACGCCTCCGGCACGGCGATCGTTCCCGCGTCCATGAGCGCCTTCACTTCGGCCTGGGCGTGGAGGATCTTCGCCTCCGCTTCCACCCGAAGCTCAGCCTCCGATAGCGGTCGTCGAGCGATCCCCTGCTCGATCGCCTTCAGCCCGACGGCGACGGCCTCGTTGATGAAGACGTCGGTCTCGAGCATCGTTGGGACGATGTACTCCTCGGTCAGTCCCTTCTTCTCCGCCGTGTCGGCGATGGAGTAGGCGGCGGCGATCGCCATCTCGTCGGTGATCGTCTTGGCGAAGACGTCGAGCGTTCCTCGGAAGATCCCCGGGAACCCGATCGAGTTGTTGATCTGGTTCGGGAAGTCGCTCCGCCCGGTTCCGACGACGCGGATGCCGGCTTCCTTCGCTTCCCACGGCCAGATCTCGGGGATCGGATTGGCCATGATGAACGCGATCGCGTCGGGGTTCATCTTGGTCAGCCACTCCTGCTGGATCGTGTCGGGACCCGGCTTCGATGCGGCGATCAGGACGTCGGTCCCGGCGATCGCCTCGGCCATCCCGCCGATTCGCTTCTCGCCGTTGGTCTCTTGCGCGTACTTCCACTTGTAGGGGTTGTTCGCTTGATCGGACTCGAGGTCCTCGCGGCCCGGGTGCAGGATCCCCTTGGAGTCGACAAGGATGATGTTCTCCGCAGGGACGCCGGCGGTGATCAGGATGCGCACGAAGGCGATGTTCGCCGCGCCGGAGCCGATCACCGAGTAGGTGACCTTGTCCATCTCCTTGCCGACGAGCTTGACGGCATTGATGACGCCGGCGAGGGTGATCGACGCGGTGCCCTGCTGGTCGTCGTGCCAGACGGGGATGTCGAGCTCACCTCGAAGGCGATCGAGGATCTCGAAGCACTTCGGATTGGCGAAGTCCTCGAGGTTGATCCCGCCGAAGCCTGGGGCGATCCACTTGACGGCCTGGATGATCTCCTCGGTGTCTTGCGTGTCGAGCACGATCGGGAAGGCGCCGACGCCGCCGAGGTACTTGAACAGAAGGGCCTTGCCCTCCATGACCGGCAGTCCGGCCATCGGGCCGATGTTCCCCAAGCCCAGGACGCGCGATCCGTCGGAGACGACGGCGACGGCGTTCGCCTTGTTCGTGTACTCGAACGCCTTGGCCGGATCGGCGTGGATCTCCTTGCACGGTGCGGCGACGCCCGGCGTATACCAGATGCCGAAGTCGTCGAAGCTTGTCACGGCGCACTTCAGCGTCGTCTCGACCTTGCCGCGGTAGAACGCGTGCATCCCGGGCGCCTTCTTGCCCGGGAGCTTGGCGCGCTCCAATCGCTCCTCAACCGTCAGGTTCTTCTCGTCCCCCATCGTGCTCGTGCCTCCCCTAGCTTTCTTGGCTTCCTCCCCGCTCGCGGGTCCGTCGGTTCTAGCCTTCAATGCGAGCGAGGACGGCCTTCATGTTCTCGGCGATTGTCGGTTCGAGATCCTTGTAGAGGTTCCCGCCGGAGCTGTCCATCGTGACCAGCAGCGGTCCGAAGTCCTTGACGGCGAAGATCCAAGCGGCCTCGGGCATCCCGAGTTCGTCGAGCCAGTGGACGTCTTCGACCCGTTCGATCCGCTCCGCGGCGAGGGCCCCGGCGCCGCCGGTGTAGTGCGTGTAGACGGAGCCGACCTTCTCCAGACCAGCTTGGGTTCGATCCCCCATCCCGCCCTTGCCGATGACGATTCGCGGGGCGAACGCCTCGAGAAACCGATCCTCGAAGATCTCCATCCGGACGCTCGTCGTCGGTCCGGCGGCGATGACGTCCCAACCGGCGTCCGACCTGCGGACGACCGGGCCACAGTGGAAGAGGGCCATCTCCCCCGGTTCGAACGGGAGCGTCTCGCCGGCTTCCTTCGCCTCGAGCATTGTCAGGTGCGCCTCATCCCTGGCGGTGAAGATCCTGCCCGTCAGATAGAGGATGTCTCCGACCCGAAGCTCTCGTGTCGCCGCCTCGTCGATCGGCAGGGTCAGTCGTCGTTCCATGCTAGATCACCTCCGCCGATCCGTCCGGACGGACGCAAACCGCAGCACGTCGGTCCCCCCAACACTGGACGAGGATTCCGAGCGGGAGCGATGCCGGATGTCGGTGTGCGAACTCGACGTGAACGGCGAGCGAGGTCGTCTCGCCGCCGACGCCCATCGGACCGACGCCGGTCATGTTGATCAACTCCAGCAGCTCGCGTTCGAGCTCGGCTGCCTGCGGGTTCGGGTTCGTCGATCCGAGCTTCCGCAGGACTGCCTTCTTCCCTAGCTTGAGGGCGATGTCCGCCCCGCCGCCGATGCCGACGCCGACGATCGTCGGTGGGCACGGCTTCCCCTGACAGGAGACGATATGCTCGACGACGGCCCTTTTGATTCCCTTCAGCCCGACCCCAGGGGGGAGCATCTTCAGGGTCGACATGTTCTCGCTCCCGCCGCCCTTCGGCAGGACGGTGATCCGAATCTCGTCGCCGTCGACGATCTCCCAGTTGATGTACGGCATGTAGCGGCCGGTGTTGTCCCCTGGGTTCGCGCCGGTGAACGGATCGACCGTGTTCGGCCTCAGCGGGATCGCTTCGGTCGCCTCGACGACGGCGGAGCGAATCCACCCTCGGATCTCGCCGAGGAACGGGCTCGCCTCACCGGCCTCGACGAAGAAGGTCTGCAGACCCGTGTCCTGACACATGGGAATCGAACCCTCACGGGCGACGTTTACGTTCGTCAGGATCGCTTCGAGCTGTGCGGCGCCGAGGGGCGAGGTCTCTCGCTCTCGTGCCGCCTCGAGTGCGGCGACAACGTCGAGAGGCAACGTCGTCGAGGCGATTCGCAGCGCTTCGACGAGCACACGCTTCACGTTCTCGTGGCTCATGAGGAGGCCCGCCTGTCGGTCGAGGTGGCTCCAGAGGTCCGGTGCGGACCCTTGCCCATGCCCGGGGGTTTGGCGAACTGCTGCTTGTCCAGGATCTGCTGCTCGTACGCCTGGAGGAAGGTCGGCCGCTCCTTGTGGACGAAACGGCCGATGAGTACATCCATCCCGGGGAGAAGATCGCCCTCCGACGGGTCGGCGCCATGGCGAATGACGCTCCGCTCGGCGTAGTACTTCAGTTCGTCGAGTCCCTCGCCGATCCGGTTGCGCCGGCCGTAGTTCGTCGGGCAGGGGCAAACGACCTCGACAAAGGTGAACCCGGGCGTGGTGATCGCTTCGATCATCGCCTCCTTCAGCCGACGGGCGTGGAGGCTCGTCCAGCGAGCGACGTAGACGGCGCCGCTCGATGCCGCCAAGTACGGGAGGTTGAACGGGTTCTCGTAGTTGCCGTACGGCGCCGTCGTTCCGCGCGAGCCGATCGGCGTGGTCGGACCGAACTGACCCCCGGTCATCCCGTAGTTGAAGTTGTTGACGCACACGACGGTCATGTCGACGTTCCGCCGGGCGGCGTGGATGAAATGGTTCCCGCCGATGGCGAACAGATCCCCGTCTCCGCTGATGACGACGACCTTCTTGTCCGGCTGGGCGACGGCCAAGCCGGTAGCGAAGGCGATCGCACGACCGTGGGTCGTGTGGTATGAATCCAGGTTCAGGTAGCCGGCCGCCCGGCCCGTGCAGCCGATACCGGAGACGATGCCGACGTCGGTCTCGCCGAGACCGAGCTCGTCCAGGGCGTACGTGAAGCACGACAGGACGGTTCCGAGCCCGCAGCCGGAGCACCAAATGTGCGGAAGCCGGTCGGCCCGCAGGTAGCGCTCCATCGGATGCGAGACGTTGTCGAGCACCTCCGGTGGCGGTGCCGGCTTCGCCTTAGTGAGCATGAGCGAACACCTCCTCGATCGCCGAGACGATCGTGTCGGGGTTGTGGATTGCGCCGCCGGCGTGAGGGACCGAGCGGACGGCCGCCTTGCCGCAGGCCGTACGTTCCACCTCGAGGACGATCTGGCCGAGGTTCAGCTCAGGAACGACGAACCCCGCGACGCGATCGGCCAGATCGCGAATCTTCTGTTCGGGGAAAGGCCAGACGGTCTTCAGCCGGAGCATGCCGACCTTCAGTCCCTTCTGCTGGGCGAGGCGAAGCGCTCCGAGAGACGTCCGAGCCGAGATTCCGTAGGTCACGATGACGACTTCCGCGTCGTCGATGTCGGTCTCCTCGAAGTCGGTCACCAGATCCGCGGCGACCTCGATCTTCTTCCGGAGACGGGGGACAAGTTCGGCCTGCACTTCGGCGTTGATCACCGGGTAGCCGCGCTCATCGTGCGTCAGTCCGGTGACGTGGACGCGATGTCCGTCGCCGAAGGTGGGCATCCCCTGCGGGACCAGATCCTCGCCCGGCTCGTAGAGGAGGAACTCCCCAGGTGGCTTGTTCGGCGCTTTTCGTTCCACGATCTCGATTCGGTCCGGATCGATGACGACGCGCTCGAACATGTGGCCGACGACCTCGTCGGACATGACGAGGATCGGCATCCGCAGCCGCTCGGCGAGGTTGAACGCTCGAACGGTCATTTCGAAAGACTCCTGTGGCGAGGACGGGGCCAGCGCGACGACGCCGTAGTCTCCGTGCGAGCCCCAGCGCGCCTGCATCATGTCCCCTTGGGCGACGAGCGTCGGCAGTCCGGTGGACGGTCCGCCGCGTTGGATGTTGACGACGACGCACGGCGTCTCGGTCATCATGCCCAGGCCGAGATTCTCCATCATCAGGGAGAAGCCGGGCCCTGACGTGGCGGTCATCGCCTTCTTTCCGCCCCAGGCGCCACCGAGGGTGGCGGCCATCGACGAGATCTCGTCCTCCATCTGGATGAAGACCCCGCCGACCTGCGGGAGGCGGCGGGCGATCCGTTCGGCGATCTCCGATTGGGGCGTGATCGGGTAGCCGGCGAACAGATCGCATCCGGCGGCAACCGCCCCTTCAGCGCACGCCTCGTCGCCGTTCAGGAAGTGGGTTCCGGTCAGAATCCGTTCAGCCATCAGTCTCCCCGCTCTCTGCGGTCTTCGCGTCTTCGACCTTCTCACTCCAAATGGCGAAGTCGGGACAAATCAGCTCGCAGAACGTGCAGTTGACGCAAGCTTCCGGGTCCTTCAGGCGAGGGGGGTAGTACCCCTTGGCGTTGAACCGGTCTGCTTCCTCCAGAACCTCCTTCGGACAGAACTCGATGCAGAAGCCGCAACCCTTGCACTCGTCGTCCTGAACGTAGAGGTACCCGTATTTCGTCTTCCATCGCTTTGTCGTCGCCGTTGCCATCGTTCCTCCTACAGCGCGTCGAGTCGCCTGGCGATCACAACTTCTCGACGGTAGTCGGGAAGGATCATCGGCGCGGTCCGGTCCGTCCCCACGCCGGCGGACTTCAGCTCCTCGACGTAGTCCTCCACGTGCTTCAGAGAGAGTCCGCTCGAGCCGCTCGATGCCTGCTCCTTGGCCCATCGGGCGGCGGAGATTCCGGCACGGCGGCCGAACACGTTGTAGTCGAGGAGGGAGTTGCCCATCAGCCGGTTCTTGCCGTGGACGCCGCCTGCAACTTCGCCTCCGGCGAACAGGCCCGGAATCGCCGTCCGTCCCTCGGCATCGATCTCGACGCCGCCGTTCTGGTAGTGCAGCGTCGGGAAGACGAGGGCGGGATCCTTGGTGATGTCGATGCCGTGTCGGTGCCACATCATCCACATCGCGGCCAGCCGGCTCTTCAGCGTCCCAGGTCCGTGAATCTCGTCGATCATCGGGGTGTCGAGCCAGACGCCACGGATCCCGGACGGCGTCTCGACGCCCCTGTCCTCGCCGTAGCACTGCCGGATGATCGCCGCGGACTCGACGTCACGCGGCTCGAGGGGGTAGACGAACGACTCGCCCTCGGAATCGACCGGCTCGGCGCCCTGGTTTCGGAGTTTCTCCGTCGCCAGCTGACCGAGGATGGCCGCCGGATAGGCAACGCCGGTTGGGTGGTACTGCACCGAGTCCATGTCGATCAGGCCGGCACCGGCCCGGTAGGCCATGACGAGCCCGTCGGCCGTCGCTCCGTAGTGGTTGGATGTCTCAAAGCCCTGGATGTGGAGTCGGCCGAAGCCGCCGGTGGCGAGGACCGTCGCCCGCGCTCGAACGACGACCTGCTCCTCGGTCTCCAGGTTGAACAGGACGGCGCCCGCGGTGTTGCCGGCCTCATCGAGCAAGAGGTCGATCGCCGGGGCGAACTCGATTGTCGGGATCCCGACGTTGAGGACTTCGTCCTTGAGAACACGCATGATCTCCAGGCCGGTGTAGTCCTTGGCCGAGTGCATGCGCATCCGAGACGTGCCGCCGCCGTGGGCTTCGAGGTAGGTCCCATCGTTTAGCTTGTCGTAGAGGACGCCGAGGCGCTCGTGCCACTCGATCATCCGCGGCCCGTCCTCGACGAGGGCGCGGACGAGCTCCGGCTTGTTCGTGTAGTGACCGCCACCGAGGACATCGAGGTAGTGGATCGCCGGGGAGTCGGGCTCCCGATCGGCGGCCTGGATGCCGCCCTGGGCCATCACCGAGTTGCAGTCCCCATGACGAAGCTTCGTCACCATCAGGATGTCCGAGGGGGCGATCCCCTCTTCGACGGCGTGAAGCGCGGCGACGCTCGCCGCACCGCCTCCGCCGAGGATCAGGATCGAAACGTCGAGGTCGGGCTTCGAGAGGTCGATCGTACTCGGATCGACGGCCGGGTACGCCTCGAGCAGGTCGGCGACCTCGTGCGGCATCCGAGCGCCCTTGGACGGGCCGACGGCGACCTCGCGCTTCTGGTCCGCCTTGTAGTCCGGATGCCAGTTCTCGAGGATCTCGGCACGCGCCTCGGCGCTCATCGGCGCCAGCGTTCCTTCCTTCAGGCGGCGCGCGCGGGTCGCCTCGACCTTGGCGATCGATGCTCGCATGTGGTCGGGGTACCCATCCTTCAGTCCGGCGAACTCGGGCCCGGTCATGTGGTGACCTCCTCAGTGACAGCCTTCTCGATCACGCGCTCCGCGTACTTCGTCTTCAGGTCGTCCAGGCTGGCGCCGGCGAGTGCGTTCATCTCGTTGTCGAACGTGCCGCCTTCGAGCTGCGCGATCCGCTCGGTCAGGTGATCCGGCATCGGCGAGTTGGCGATGCTGTGGAGTCGGCGACCCATCTGCCCGACGTGGTAGTGCTTGATGTCGGCCGGGCACCGCATCGCACAGAGTCCGCAGGCGATGCAGTCGAACGAGAGTTCGGCAACCTTGGCGACGTCTCCGCGCAGCGCGGCCTGGATGTAGTCCATGACCTCGATCTCCTGCGGGCACGCCTTGGTGCACGTGTTGCAGGAGACGCACCTGGCGATCTCCGGGTAGTGCTGCAGGAGGACGTTCTCACGCGGGTCGAGCTCGTTGAGCACGTAGTCGCTTCGCGGAGCGGGCGTGAACGGGAGCTGTGTCAGGTGCATCCCTTCCTCGACCATCTCCTGACAGGCGAGGACGAACTCCAGCCGGTATTCGCCTGCCTTCCGATAGACGGTTCCACAGGCGCCGCAGAAGCCGGATCGGCACCCGGCGCCGCGGATGAACCGATACCCGGCGTACTCCATAGCGTCCATGATCGTGACGCCGACGGGTACGTCGTACGCCTTGCCCATGATGTAGATCTGCGTCAGCTTCTCATCCGCCATCCGCTAAGCGCCTCCTTCGGCTGTGACACGGGACGTGATCAGCTCGCGCACGACGGGGGTCATCGACCCCTCATCCGCGCCGAGTGCCGCAGCCAGCAGTTCGGTGAAGTAGACCACCTTGATATCTCGGATCTCCTCGACGTCGGCGGCGAGGGACTCGGCCGCCTGCTCGAGGTTGTGTTGACAGAGGGGGCAAGCCGTCACGACGACGTCGGCCCCCGCGAGGGCAGCCGACTGCAGAATCCGCTCGGACTGCTCGAGGGCGAGGTGCGGCTCGTCGACGATCTGGTAGGTCCCGCAGCATTCGGCTTCGAACGGGAAGACGACAGGCTCGGCCCCGACGGCTTCGAGCGCATCGGCCATCACCGTCGGTCTCTCCATGTCGTCGATCCCCGTCTCGCGCGGTCGGACGAGGGTGCAGCCGTAGTAGGCGGCGACCTTCAGTCCGAACAGGGGGCGAGTTGCTCCTTCGGCGAGGCGTTCCCAGCCGACCGAGTCGCGGAGCACCTGGAGCACGTGACGAACCCGGATCGTGCCCTCATAGTCCGGTTCTCGGTCCATGAACGCGTTGATCTTCGTCCGCTCTTCCTCGTCGGCGTTGATCCGGCCGGCGACGCGGGAGAGGGTGTTGTAGCACATCGCACAGAGGGTCACGAGCTCTTCGGATCCGGTCTCCTGCGTTCGGACGAAGTTGCGGACCGAGGCGACGTGGTGCATCAGGTCGTCAGCGGTCAGCGAGTAGACGGTTCCGCAGCAGTTCCAGGTCTCGAGTTCGCGCAGCGGCATCTCGAGGCGCTCCATGACGAAGAAGGCCGTGTCCTCGAACCGCTTCGCGTTGTCCTTCAGGCTGCAACCCGGGAAGTAGGTGAGTTCGCTCATGTCTATCCGCTCTTCTTTCTCAGACTCGCGACCAGCGCGATCTGCGGGAGGTTGCGGACTGCCTCCTTCGACAGGTCGTCGAGGGACATCCGGTCGAGGGCCTTGCGAAGGTGGATCTGCCGGAGGGCCTCCATCAGCTTCGCCAGGTCGACCCCCTTCGGACAGCGGACCTCGCAGGCGAGGCAGCTGGCGCAGACCCACATCGCGTTCGAGTCGAGCAGGGTCTCGTCGTCGAGCTGCAGGTCGCGGATGACCTGGCTCGGCAGGCGGTCCATCTGCTCCGCGTAGGGGCAGCCCGAAGAACACATCCCGCACTGGTAGCAGGCGAAGACGCGCTCGCCGGACAGCTCCTCGACGCGCTCGCGCAGGTTCTCTCTCGATACCGTCTTCGTTCTAGCCAAGGGCGATCCCCTCCAACTCGCGCAGCGCCGCGTCGGCGAGCCGTGCGGCGGCTGCGTCGGCCGTCTTCGACATCTCTTCGGACCAGGCGGTTGGGGCTTCGATCGGAACGCTGAGCAGCACAACCTCAGCCGGAAGCTGTGTGCTTCGAAGCGCTCGAAGGACGCCCAGGGCGTCGGCAAGCGAACCGTCGTGCCGTGTCGCCGAGGCCGCGGTCTCGCCGTCGCGCGGGGCAATCCGCTCGATCGAGAGCGTCTCATCCGCCGCATCGCCGATTCGCGCGTCGAGGACGAGGACCCGCTCGTATCCGAGCGTCCGCTCGGCGAGTCGGAGTCCGCCCTCGGAGGTCACGATCACGTCGATCCCTCCGAGACGTTCCTCGACGACCCGTTCGGCGACGGCGTCCGCCGCCTTGAGTCCAACGGCGTCATCCCCGGCGATCGGGTTCCCCCAACCGACGACGAGGGCGCTCATCGCTCGATCCTCTCGCGGAGGCTTCCGTCCGCGGCGTGCACGTCGATCACCAGCGGCATCTCGCCAGGAAGGGCGTGCGTTGCGCACGCGAGGCACGGGTCGTAGTTCCGGAAGCTCATCTCGACGAGGTTGAGGATTCCCTCCTCGACGTTGCCGTCTTTGATGACCGCCTTCGCCATGTCCTTGATCGAAAGCGAGATCGCGGCGACGTTGTGGGTCGTGGCGACGATCAGGTTGACGTCGTCGATCCGTCCGCGATCGTCGAGTGCGTAGTCATGGATCAAGACGCCGCGCGCCGCTTCGATGACGCCGACGCCTGAGCCGGGCTCGCCGAGAGGCGTCCGCAGCGGACCCTCCATGATTTGAGGGTCGGCGATGATCGTAGCCGTCCGCTCCGCGGCGGAGAGCATCTCGATCAGCCGAGCCCAATGGAAGGCGAACGTAGCGTGCACAGGCCCACCGCCGAAGTACTCGCAGAACCGCTCGTACTCTGCTTGCGCCAACGGCGTGCCGATCTGCGTGCAGACGTTCAGTCGGGCGAGCGGTCCGACGCGGTAGACCCCGCTGTCGACGCCGGCCTCGAAACCCTTCCAGCCGATGTCCTTCAGGTACGGTATCTTGACGTAGGTCCACGGCTCAGTGCGTTCGTCGATCAGATTGAGAATCTCGTCGGCACCGACCTGCGCGAACTGCGAACCGTCCGGGCCGACGATCCGCACTTCGCCGTCGTAGAAGTTGATCGCTCCCGTCTCGTCGACGAGACCCATGTAGTAGGTCGGCATGTGCTGGGACTTGTCGGAGACGAACTTGGCGAAGCTCTCGTCGGTCAGTAGGACGTTGTGGAAGATCTCCAACGTCACCTTGGCGAACTCGACGGCCGACGCGGTCATCGCCTCGATCTCATCACGTTCCTCCGGCGTGATCCCCTTCGACTGGCCGCCGGGGATGCCGGTGACAGGGTGGATCGGTCGACCGCCGACGATCTCGATGATCTTCTGCCCGTAGGCGCGGTGCTTGATCACTTCGGCA
>Ga0180435_10006056_pt1 | contig 11636 bp, 8 predicted proteins | sample SS_ome_3_FD_132467 | JGI IMG/M metagenome (GOLD analysis project Ga0180435, IMG submission 132467) | Hypersaline lake sediment archaeal communities from the Salton Sea, California, USA - SS_3_S_1 metaG | ecosystem: Environmental > Aquatic > Non-marine Saline and Alkaline > Hypersaline > Sediment...
TACCATCGCTACCGACAACGAAACCACCAACAAACGGCTGATGCTGGCGGTGGCCAGTAACGGCCAGCTTTACGGCCGGGTGTGGCGCATGGCCCCCGATGCCAAAATGGATGACGGCTTGCTGGATGTGGCGGTTATGGCCGGCTACGGCTGGCCCTCCACCATCAAACATTTGCTGGGCTTAACCTTCAAACGAAACGTGCAGGACCCCGACTTTAACCTGTACCGTACGGGCCGGCTGGCAATCTCGGCCAAAGAGCCGCTGCCGGTGCATGTTGATGCCGAAACCATCGGTACAACCCCGGTAGAAATAGATGTGGCGCCCCGGTCGCTCCGGGTGATCATCCCCGCCAACGCCCCCCAACGCCTGTTCCAGGCCTGAGCAAATGAGCGCCCTCGACAAGGCGGCAATCGTCCTGAGTAAGTACCCGCCGGGCATAATAATCGAAGGGCGACCGCCTCTGTTTACATTTTTCAATCCGGGATTTGACAAATAATCATTATCGTGATAAATTTCACCTACAGTCAGAATTGGTACTACCATTCTACCATTCTACCTTTTTCGACATCTCCCCAACCACCTGTCTTATTTAAATTGTCACCATTTTCAGTTGCCCTCGGAATCAAGGAAGATGCCGATGTTTCAACGAAGTCCTTCCTTAGTCGAACAAGTGAAAAGCTATCTCAAGCGGCAAATTCTCCAGGGGAATTTTGACAATGGCCGTATTCCCGCCGAAGTCGAACTGGCCCGTAACCTGAATGTCAGCCGGAACACGGTCCGGGATGCGCTCAGCCGGTTAGAAATAGAGGGGGTTATCATTCGGCGCCAGGGAGCTGGCACCTTCATTAACAAAGCCGGATTAATGGTCAAGAGCCAGTTATCAGAAATTGTTCCGTACCAGGCCCTGATCGAAGAATATGGCTGTACCCCCGCCATCGAGCTAATCAGCGTGGAAGAACTTCCTTCACCTGCTACCGCCGAAAAATTACACAGACATGCAGACGAACCGTTCTTACTTGTCAAGAAACGATTCCTGGCAGATAATCAACCTGTCATTTTTAGCAGCACCTACCTCCCCACCCGCATCATCCGCCGCGCTTACACTCCCGACGACTTGCGCCGTCCGGTATTTGAATTTATACCCGAATTTTGTGAACAGGATTTCAGCTATTTTTTGACGGAACTAGTTCCGCTCATTCCTCCCGACTGGCTGGTTTCTGCCCTGAAACTACCGCCTCAAAAAAGCGCCCTGGTTTCCTTTGAGGAGATCGGCTACAACCAAAACAATGAATCGGCCCTGATGGCAATATCATATTTTAGAAATGATTTACTGCGCTTGCGTCTAATTCGGCAAAACAGTTCCTAAAAACTTAAGCGTAGTACAGCAATTCTCAGGATGACCAGACCTGACAGGTTTTGCCTTGAATTTGTCGAGAAAAATAATGTTCAACCGAACATTCAGCGGTGAAATGACTTCAATGACGAAAACCTGTCGGGTCTTTACACTAAAATGAGAATTACTGAAGCGTAGTATCAACCGGAAAAGAGGAGGCAATTCAGTTATGTCCGATAAGCAAATTTTTACCATTTACGTCAATGGCGAAAAACGAGAAGTGCAGGCTTCCCCCAAAACTTTTTTGATGGATGTCCTGCGCGATGATCTGCACCTGACCGGCACCAAAAACGGCTGCGCCACCGGTCACTGCGGCAGTTGTACCGTCATCCAGGATGGCGAAGCGGTACGCTCCTGCATCGTCCCCATGAAACGGGCCGACGGAACCCATATCACCACCATCGAAGGGCTGGGCATCCCCGCCGAAAACAAACTGGACCCCGTGCAACAGGCCTACATTGACCAGGGAGCCACCCAATGTGGTTTCTGCACCCCCGGCTTTATAATGTCTACCAAAGCCCTGCTGGAAAAGAACCCCAACCCCACGCTGGATGAAATCTACGACGGTCACAAATTCAACATTTGCCGCTGCACCGGTCACAATGCTATTATCCGGGCCGTGCAGCAGGCCGCCGGACAGGAGGTACCGCCGCTGCCGGTCCACAAAACCGGGCTAAAGGCCATCGGCCAACCGCTGCCCCGCCCGGACGCTGTCAAAAAAGTAACCGGTACCGGCATTTACGCCGATGACCTGTACATGGAGGGCATGCTCTACGCCCGTGCCCTGCGCAGTGAATATCCCCACGCCCGCCTGCTCAAGGTAGACACCAGCAAAGCCAGAGCCTTGCCCGGCGTCGTCGCCGTCCTCACCGCCGACGACATTCCCGGCCGTAAAGATTGCGGCGTCCACGATGTTGACTGGCCGGTGCTTTGCTACGATAAAGTACGCTACGTGGGCGACTCCGTGGCTCTGGTGGCCGCGGAAAGCAAAGAAATCGCCGAAGCAGCCCTCAAACTGATTGAGGTGGAATATGAACCGCTGCCGGTGGTGGCCGGTCCCAAAGAAGCCGCCGCAGACCACGCCCCGCTGGTGCACACCAGCGGCAACCTGTTTGAACATTATCATTTGGATGAAGGCGACCCCGCTGCCGGTTTTGCTGAGGCCGATGTCATTATCGAAAAAGAGTACACCACCCAAACCGTAGAACACGGCTTTATCGAGCCGGAAGCGGGCCTGGCCGTGCCGGAAGCGGACGGGCGCATTACCGTCTACTGCGGCGGGCAGATTCCTTTTAGCGACCGGGAACAAATTGCGGCCACGCTCAACGTGCCGGAAGAGCGCATCCGGGTGATTAACTGCCTGATTGGCGGCGGCTTTGGCGGCAAGGAAGACGTAACCGTCCAGATTCACATTGCCCTGCTGGCCCAGGCCACCAAACGCCCGGTAAAGATGGTATTTAGCCGGGCCGAGTCGCTGCGGGTACACCCCAAACGGCACGCCACCATCATCAAAATGAAAACCGGGGCCAAAAAAGACGGCAGGCTGGTGGCCCACGAAGCCGTCATTTATGGCGATGGCGGGGCTTATGCCAGCCTCAGCGGCCATGTGATGCTGCGGGCCACCACCCACGCCGCCGGCCCGTACGAAGTGCCCAACGTGGTGGTTGACACTTATGCCATGTACACCAACAACGTCCCGTCTGGTGCCTTCCGCGGCTTTGGCGTGACCCAGAGCACCTTTGCCATGGAAAGCCAGATGGACCAGCTGGCCGAAAAACTGGGCCTCTCGCCGCTGGATATTCGCCGCAAAAATATTCTGGCGATTGGCAAAAAGACCCTGGCCGGTCAAGTGCTGACCGAAAGCTGCGGCCTGCCGCAAGCCCTGGAACTGGTGGCCGCGGAAATGGAAAAACATCCCTTTGTGGCCGAAGAGGGCAGCAAACGCCGGGCCTGGGGCGTGGCCTGCGCCTATAAAAACGTAGGCTACGGCAGCGGCGCCTACGATGCCGCCGGCGCGGAGGTCGAGGTTTACAGCAACGGGCGAGCCGCGGTGCGAGCCGGGGCCGCCGAAATCGGCCAGGGACTGGTCGGCATCCTGGCCCAAACCGTCACCGAAGAGTTGGGCGTGCCTTACGAGCAGGTTGATGTGCTGGTCTCCGACACGGATTTGACCCCAGACGGCTCGGCCACCACCGCCTCCCGCCAAACGTATGTCACCGGCAACGCGGCCCGTTACGCCAGCCGGGAAGTGCGGATGCTGCTGAGCCAGACCGCGGCAGAAATGCTGGACGCGCCGCCGGAGTCGCTGGTGTTCGCCGACGGCAAAGTCAGCAAAAACGGGCAGAGTATCTCTCTGAGCGACGTGGTTAAAGAAGCTCGCCGCGAAGGGCGCTTCCCCAAAATCAGCTACCAGTACGTGGCCCCAGAAACCAAACAGTACCAGCACTTTGCCTTTGGCTTCTCGGCCCAGGCCCATCTGGTTGAGGTTGACACAGACACCGGCCAAACCAAAGTCCTCAAATCTATTGTGGCCAACGATGTGGGCCGGGCGCTCAACCCGCTGGCCCTGCAAGGCCAGATCGAAGGCAGTATTTCGATGGGGCTGGGCATGGCCTTGCAGGAAAACTTTGTGATGGAAGACGGCTACGTCAAAAGTAACACGCTGCGTAAAATCAACCTGCCCACCATTGACCAGACGCCGGAAGTGATTTCGTTCTTTGTGGAAGAAGAAACCGCGGACGGGCCGTACGGCGGCAAGGGCGTGGGCGAACTGCCGTCCATTCCAACGACGCCGGCCATCATCAACGGTATTTACAACGCCACCGGCATCCGCTGCTACAACCTGCCGGCCCACAAAAAATGGCTCAAGGGTGAATTGAGCAAGTAACGGCTCAAGGGGTTTCTAATGGTGATGGAGTTAGCTCCGTCACCATCAGGCAAATCGCCAATCGTGAATCAAAAATCAAAGTTTTTAGCAAAGGAGCAAAAATAATGAGCAAAGATAGAGTAGCCCTGTACTTGCAGGACGCCCACGAATTACGCGAGGGGATGAAGCTGGCCCAATATGCCGAGAAAAATGGCTTTGAGGCTGTGTGGCAGGCAGAAAGCCGATTGGTACGGGACGCCATTGTGCCGATGGCTGCCTTTGCCGCCGTCACCGAGCACATCAAGGTTGGGTCCGGGGTCATCAACAACTGGACTCGCAACATTGGCCTGCTGGCCTCCACCTATCTCACCCTGGACGACCTGGCCCCTGATCGCATCATCTGCGGCATCGGCGCCTGGTGGGACCCGCTGGCCGCCAATGTGGGCATCACCCGCCGCAAACCACTGCTGGCGATGCGGGAAACCATCGAAGTGATGCGTAAATTGCTGGCCCTGGAAAACGTCACCTACGACGGTGAATTCCACAAAGTCAAAGGCATCGAGCTGGATGTGGTGCATGGCCGCCGCGAACCACGCAATGTGCCGATGATGATTGGCGCCACCGGCCCCAAAATGATGGAACTGACCGGCGAAATCTCCGACGGCGCAGTCATGAATTATTGTGTGCCGCCGGAATACAACCACGAAGCCCTGAGACGACTCAAAATTGGGGCCGAGCGAGCCGGGCGCACCCTGGATGATATTGACCGGCCGCAGTTGATGATTTGCTCCGTTCACACCGACAAAGCCAAAGCCCTGGATGGCGCTCGCTGGATGCTGACTCAATATATTGCCCAACAGCCGCACATCGCCAAAGCCAGCAACACGCCGCAAGAAACGGTGGATAAAATCCAATCCATTTTGGGTTGGCCGGCCACCAAAGAACAAATTCGGGAAGCCATGAAATTAGTGCCGGATGAACTGGTGCAGCGGGTCACGGCCAGCGGCACCCCGGAAGAGGTCAAGGCCAAAGTGCGGGAATATGTGGACAACGGCTGCACCTGCCCCATCCTGTACCCGCTGGGCGATCCTTACCTGATGATTGAGGTCTTCTCCGACGGGTATAGTGAATAACCAACCAACTACCATGTTACAGATTGACCAGCAACGCCTACTCAAAAATCTAAACCGTTTGAGCCACATCGGCGCCGACCCGGCCGGGGGTGTGACCCGTCTGGCTTACACCCCCGCCGACCTGATCGCCCGTCGCTGGTTCATCGAACAGGTGCAGGCTGAAGGGTTGGTGGTTGAGAGTGACCCAATTGGAAACATTTTGGCGGTGGAACCGGGTGAAGAACCGCCGGTTCTGGCCGGTTCTCACCTGGACACCGTCCGCCGGGGCGGCAGTTTTGATGGCACCCTGGGCGTTCTGGCCGCGCTGGAAGCGGTGCAAACCGTTCGCCGCCACAGCCGCCCGCCCACCCGCCGCCGGCTCGGAGTACTGATGTTGGCCGCGGAAGAATCAACCCGTTTTGGCTCCGCCTGTTTGGGCAGCCGGGCCATTGTGGGCGACCTGCCGGCTGACAGCCTGTCCACCCTGACCGATGCGGGAGGCATCTCGCTGGGAAAGGCGCTGCAAGAGGCCGGACTGCGGCCCGACCAGTTTGTCCAGACCCGCCGCGCCCCTGGCTGGTTTCACGAATTTGTGGAACTGCACATTGACCAGGCCGACGACCTGGAACAGAGTGGACATCCGTTGGGCATTGTTACGGCGATTGCCGCTCCCACCCGGCTATGGGTGACTATTTCCGGAGAACAGGCCCACTCCGGCGCGGCCCTGATGACAGACCGCCGCGACGCCCTGACCGGGGCCGCCGAAGCAGTTTTGGCCGTCGAAAGGGAAGCCCGGGCTGCGGCTCAGCAAGAAATTGTGGGGACGGTGGGCGTACTGCGGGTCCATCCCGGCTCAATGAACACTGTGCCGGGGCAGGTTGAACTGGGAGTTGACATTCGGGGTATCAGCCGGCCCGCTATCGAAGCGGTGGTTCACCGGGTGACAGAATCCATTCAAGAGCTTTGCCGTCGCCGCCACCTGACCACCGACATGAAACTGGTTTCGACGGCGGAGCCGGTACAGATTGCCCAGGATCGGCAACGGACACTGCAACAAGCCTGCGAAACTGTGGGGGCCAACGTCCGGCCCATCGTCAGCCGGGCTGCCCACGATGCCATGTATCTGGCCCGGCACGGCCCTATCAATATGCTATTTATCCGAAATCAGGGTAAAATCAGCCACAATCCGGCTGAATACGCCTGTGATGAAGACGTCGGTCTGGGAGCTGCGGCCCTGGCGGCCTATCTGGCTCAGGCGACAGATTCATCGCCCTGATTGGCACATAAACGCTGCATCAAATGAATATCCGGGGGGAAGAGGTTGACTACGTGTCAGACAAAGTACAGTTTGTCATCACAGGACAACGCGTCTATTCGGCGCACGGATTTGGCCCGCTGGCGATTGCGGTTGACCACGGAACAATCGTGGCAATCACCACCCCCGACAACGCCCCTCCGGCCCATACCGTTTACGAGGCCGGCGATAAGCCCGTTCTCCCCGGCATCATTGACCCCCACACCCACATGCGCGAGCCGGGCAATCCCCACAAAGAGGATTGGCTTAACGGCACACAGGCCGCGGCCGCGGGTGGTATCACCTGCGTCCTGGAGCATCCCAACGCTATTCCTCCAGTCAACAACGCTGAAAATTTCCGGTACAAACAAAAAATTGCTGCCGAAAAAGCAGTCATAGATTTTGGGCTGTACGGCGGGGCCGGCGATGGCACCATCAGCCAGATGGCCGAACAGGCCGCGGCCGGCGCGGTGGCATTCAAAACCTTTTTATGGCCCTACACCGACCGGGGCAGCGAATGCGACGGCATCTACACTATTGATGACGGGGTGCTGTACCAGATTTTTGAACAGGCTGCGGCGTTGGGCCTGCCCTCGTGTATCCACGCCGAAAATTACCGGCTGGTTCAGATGTTTACCGCACGATTGATTCAGGCCGGACGGCGCGGCCCCCTTGACCATCAAGCCGGTCGCCCGGTTATCACCGAGGCAGAAACAATCTGGCGGGCGATGCAGTTGGCCCAGGCCGCGGGGGCGCACCTGCACATTCTGCATGTATCGTCCGGGGCGGGCGCCACGGCCATCAAACAGTGGCGGGAGATGGGCGGCCAAAACGTTACCGCCGAAACCTGCCCCCCCTATTTGACCTTTTCCGAAGACCGCCTGACCCAGGTTGGCCCCTCAGCCAAAATCAACCCACCCCTGCGGCCCGCAAACGAACAAACCGGTCTGTGGGAACGGGTAGCCGATGGCACCATCAACACCATTGGCAGCGACCACGCCCCCCACCATTTTGAAGCCAAAGAAAAAGGCCGGCAGGATATGCATGCCGCGGCCGCCGGCGCGCCGGGGGTCGAAACCAGTTTGCCGGTGATGCTGACCCACGTCAACGCCGGGCGGTTGAGCCTGGAACGACTGGTAAAACTGATGTCTGAAAACGTGGCCCGGCTGTACGGGCTGTATCCCCGCAAAGGGGCTATTTCAATCGGTTCCGACGGTGATTTCACCGTGGTTGACCTGAAGCGTCGGACGCGGATTGACCCGGAGAAACTGCGCGTCAAAGAGCCGCGCACGGCCCGCATGTTCGAAGGCTTTGAAACTACCGCTCAGCCGGTACTGACGGTGGTGCGGGGCCAAATCGTTATGCAAGATGGCGAGATAAGCGGCCAACCCGGCGACGGGCAGTTTATTCCAAGATTAGTTGCAAAGGAGATTTTATGACCAGAATTGGATTTGCCACCGGCTACGACCCCAACCTGACTATTCCCGATATGGCCGCCTGGATAAAAAAGGCCGAAGATCGGGGCTACGAAATGGGCTTCTTTTCCGAAACCATCGGCCTGGTGCGCGGCTCGGTACCGGCCTTGAGCGCGTTTGCTCTGGCCACCCGCAAAATCACGTTGGGAACAACGCAGGTGGTGCGTCTGCGCAGCCCGGTAGTGATGGCCCAGACTCTGGCCTCGCTGGATGAGTTGGCGGGCGGGCGCATCATCCTGGCCCCCGGAGCCTGCACCAAAGCTCACGCCCTGCGCCACTCACTGGAACCGCTGGACCCGGTGCTGACCCTGACCGAATGGGTGGAATCGATGCGGTTGATTTTGTCGGGTGCAACTGTTGATTACGACGGAGAGGTGGTTAAGCTGAAAGACGTCGGTTTGAGCTGGCCGCCGGTGCGCCAATACATCCCTATGTGGGTGGCCGCCACCAGCAAAACCGGGCTGAAACTGGCCGGTAAAGTAGGCAACGGCGTACTGCTCAACGCCATTTCATCGCCGGAGTACACCGCCAATGCCATCAAAATTCTCAAAGAGGCGGTGGCCGAGGCTGGTCGGAGCTGGGATGATTTTGAAGTGGCCCAGCTCATCAACTGCTCGGTTGAGGATGACCGGCAGAAGGCATACGACCAGATTCGGTGGGAGATTGCCAGCAAATTCACGCCGATTCAGGCTCCGTTCAACGCCGGACCGCGGTTACGGGTAGGCGAGCCGGTCATCAACCCGGATGATTTGCCGCGATTTGCCGAGGCCTACAACCAGGGCGGCAAAGAAGGGCTGACCCAGACCATTCCGGATTCTTATGTAACCGGGCTAACCGCCAGTGGCACGCCCAACGAAGTGCTGGATAAAGTAGAAAAGTACCGGGCCTTGGGGGTCAAACTCCCTCTGCTCCGCCCGGCGGCCCATCATCAAACAGAACGGCTATTGAATCTATTTGCGCCGGCCTGACGGAATCAGTTTGAGTTGTCAGTTTGAGGTGCCGGGAAAATGCTCGCTTATTCGTTGACTCGCTGATTCGCTTATTTTCAAGGGAGGCAGAGGTTGCTTCATCATTCACCCTTCTGCCTTCATTCTTAACTTCACAAGGGAGGCGGTATACATGCAAATAACTGGATTAAAACGTTTTCGCATTGAACGGGTGCTGGACCCATTTTTGCCCGTTCTGGCCGTAATTGGGGCCTTACTGATTGGAGCTGTCATCCTCTTATTTCTGGATGCCAACCCGATTGAGGCATACACGGCTATGTTCACCGGCGCCTTTGCCAACAAAAACGGGTTGGCTGATACGCTGGTCAAGTCTATCCCGCTGCTGTTGGTGGGGCTGGGTATTGTCATCGCCTTTCGGGCCAGCGTCATCAACATTGGCGCCGAAGGGCAGTTGATTGTGGGCGCCCTGCTCACCACCGCCATCGGGTTGTGGTTGGGCGATGTACTCCCCGGCTGGATTGTCATCATCCTTTGTCTGTTGGGCGGCTCGATTATGGGGGGTATCTGGGGAGCTATTCCCGGTTATCTCAAAGCCCGGTTGGGCGTCAACGAAATCCTCAGCACGATTATGATGAACCAGATTGCCATCCAGATTGGGTTCTATCTGCTGCGAGGACCAATGATTGACCCGGCAGAAATTGAAGCCGGCACAAATATTCCTCATTCGGCCCGACTGTCCAGAAATATAGATTTACCCCGCTTCACCGATATGGCTAAATGGTTCGGCTTTACCGAATCGGCCAATGATTTGGGGCTGACCGGCTTTAGCAAAGAGATTTACGGGCTACTGGTAGAACCGACCCGCCTGCACAGCGGCCTCATCATCGCCGTGGTGATGGCCATTCTGGTATACATCTTTTTATGGCGCACCACCATCGGCTATCGCATTCGGGCGGTGGGCTTGAATCCGCACGCCTCCCGCTACGCCGGCATCAGCGTGCCGCGGTATATGGTTTTATCAATGGGGTTAAGCGGTGCTTTTGCCGGATTGGCCGGTGCAGTCGAAATTATCGGCCTGCACCACCGTATGTTTGAGCCGCTGGCGGTTTCGGCAGGGTACGGTTTTTCCGGCATTGTGGCGGCCCTGTTCGGCAAACTACATCCCCTGGGCGCCATTCCGGCCTCACTGTTGTTTGGCGGGCTGCTGGTGGGCGGCGATAAAATGCAACGGGCCATTCAGATTCCGCAAGTTATGGTCACCGCGGTCCTGGGACTGGTAGTGCTGTTTGTGGTCAGTAGCGAAATCTGGTCGCGGCAGCGAGCAGAACGCCGGGTTTCGACCGATACCGAAACGTCCCAAGAGGAGGAAGAATAATGCAAGAAGAACTGAGCGTTCTGGCTATTCTGGTGGGTATTGCCCACTCCGGGTTGCGTTTGGCTACCCCTTACCTGTACGCGGCCATCGGCGAAACGTTTGCCCAACGCTCCGGGGTTTTGAATCTGGGGGTTGAAGGTATTATGCTGATGGGAGCCTACAGCGGCTTTTATGCGGTGTTCCAAACTGAAAGCCTGATATTGGGCTTGATTGTGGCCGGCACGGTGGGCATGTTGATGGGGCTGGCGATGGCTTTTATCAGCGTCACCCTGCAAGCCGAACAGGGCATCAGTGGTATTGGCCTGTATATGTTCGGATTGGGAGCCTCCAGTCTGTTGTTTAAAACTACGCTGGGAACCGTTGAAGGAGTTAACGGGTTCGCGACTATTAATATGTGTATGTCCAGTATCGGCCTTAACTCTGATTTCTGTCTGAGCGAAATACCGATTTTGGGTGAAATATTTTTAGGGCACAACATTCTGGTGTACGGGGCGTTTGCCCTGGTGCCGGTTTCGTGGTGGATTATCAACAAAACTACACTGGGCCTGAAAATTCGAGCGGTGGGGCAAAATCCCCAGGCCGCCGACACCCTGGGCGTCAGCGTGGCCCGCATCCGGTACTTCACGGTGATGGTCGGCGGGATGCTGGCCGGTATCGCCGGGGCCTCGCTCTCGATCTCGCTGCTCAATATTTTTCAGGAGGGCATGACCAACGGACAGGGCTTTATTGCTGTGGCGCTGGTTTACTTTGGCAGTTGGACGCCGGTCGGTGTACTGGGCGGCGCCCTGCTCTTCAGCCTGATTAACGCCTTACAGTTGTGGGTCCAGGTTCTGGACTTGAACCTGCCCTCTGACGTGGCGGTGATGCTGCCCTATCTGCTAACCATCATCGCCCTGGCCTTCCCGTTCAAACGGGCCTTGCAACCGGCGGCCTTAACCCGCCCCTTCAAACGGGGTGAAAATTAACATAGTTGAGTTGTCACAAAACCAACCAGCAAAATTTACCTTGATGAACCACAGAGACAAATTTTTTGGGAGATTGGAGATTCAGGGATTAGGAGACAGACCAAATCACCAATCTCCGAATCTCTAATCTCCCTGGTCAAAGGAGGTGATGCCAAACCACCAATAAAAATATTCATCAAAACAGGTTCTAACCAACTTTATCTGTAAA
>Ga0180435_10006057_pt1 | contig 11635 bp, 9 predicted proteins | sample SS_ome_3_FD_132467 | JGI IMG/M metagenome (GOLD analysis project Ga0180435, IMG submission 132467) | Hypersaline lake sediment archaeal communities from the Salton Sea, California, USA - SS_3_S_1 metaG | ecosystem: Environmental > Aquatic > Non-marine Saline and Alkaline > Hypersaline > Sediment...
AGGTTTTCGACAATTTCTATGGGACTTCCGAGGCGGCCGTTCGCGACCAGTTGGCCGCCGGTCAGGATGTGGTGGTTGAAATCGACTGGCAAGGCGCCCGCCAGGTACGGGAAAGATTTCCTGGCGCGGTCTCTATTTTTATCGTCCCGCCGAGTATCGAGGCCTTGCGCGAGCGCCTCAGTGGTCGTGGCCAGGACAGTGACGAAATCATCGACAGGCGCATGCGCGATGCCCAGGCCGAATTGTCACATTACGGTGAATACGACTACCTGGTGGTCAATGATCAGTTCGACACGGCGCTACGCCAATTGGCCGAGGTGGTCAGCGCCGAACGCCTGCGCTTGACTCGCCAGCAGGTACGTTTTGGTGCTGAGCTGGAGGCGATGCTGCAGGGCTGACAGTGCTTGATCAGGCCCCAGCCAATCTGCTGTTGCTAGCAGCTATCGGCGCCATGCGCTCCTGCAGTCGTTTCGGTTGGCGCCCCAGGCGCTTGTCGTAGATCACCATGTAGGCGAGTACGCGCCTGAGGTAGCGTCGGGTCTCGTTGAACGGTACGAGGTCAACCCAGATATCCGCTTCAAGGTCGCGCGTGGGGAGCCACTTGCTGACCCTGTGCGGGCCGGCGTTATACGCTGCTGTTGCCAGTACCGGGCTGTTCTCCAGCCGGTCCAGCAGGTGTCTCAGGTAGGCGCTGCCCAGCTGGATGTTGGTATCCGGTTGGAGTAAGGCGCTTCTTCCTGGTGCTTTCTTCTTGCCGAGTTGTTGCTTGGCAACACTGCGGGCAGTCGCGGGCATCAACTGCATGAGCCCCATGGCGCCGGCATGCGAGCGGGCATCGCGCATGAAAGCACTTTCCTGGCGTATCACCGCGAAGATCCAGGCAATATCCAGCTGGTGTTGTTGCGCCTGCTGCTCTACCAGCAGGCGATGGCGTAGCGGGAAGCGCAGTTCCAGGTCATCCCAATACTCGGTTTTGGCCAGGGTGAAAATCGCTTGGTCATTCCAGCCGGCTGCCTCGGCGACCAATGCCGCGGCCTTTAGCTGCTTGCGGTTGGCGTTTCGGGTTGCGTAGTGCCATTCGCGACGCGCCTGGGTGTCCCGTTCCAGCGCATGCAATTCGAGCGCCCGCTGGATGCCGGGTTTATCGCGCATGCCCTGCTGCTCGGCAGGGGTAACCGGGGTATCGGCATGCAGCAGGTGATAGTTCGCGCCAATCCGATCGGCCGCCAGAAATCCATAGTAGGATCGCTCGCGCGCCAGTTGTCTGAATGCATCGTTTGCCACGGCATCTTGCCCACTGGCCTGCTGGGCTCTTGCCAACCAGTAGCGAGCACGTTCACTGTTGCGTTCTTCCTGCGGCCAGTTGGGAATGTCCTTGATCAATTGCGCCCAGTCGCCACGCAGCAAGGCGGCGCGCAGGCGGGCGGTGTAAAGGCGGTCGTCGTCGCTATTCGGGGTCAATTGGCGGATCAGCTGGTAGGCACGATCCTCCGGTGAGCGTTCCAGCGCGAGTGCCATGCGACGTTCCACCTGGTAACGTTGGGTCTTGTTGAACGGATATTTCCCCCTGATCTGTTCCCACAGGTCCAGCGCTTCCATGCCATCGAAACGCGCCATGCGGCGGATAGCATGCGCGAGCATTTTTTCGCGGTATGGGTGTGACGTGGCGTAGTCCTGGTGGCGCAGCACATCGCGCGGATTGCGGTGCACACGAATCCAACGGCGCAGCCAGACATTGTCCAGGTTGCCGAGTTTCTTCCCCAAGTAACGTGCCAGGCGCCACTCACCTTTTTCCATGGCCAGCTCAATACGCTGCCAAGTCAACGCGTCGGTGCGTTTACCCGCTTCTTCCCAGGCCTTGAACGGGCCGTCGCAGGCCGATGGCCGGGATTTGCCATGCAGCCAGATCTTTTGCACCTTGGGCCATGCCTGTTGTGACCTGCCGGTTCTGATCAGGCCAGTGAGCTGGTGGCACTGGCGACTCACACTGCCCTGCGGCGTGTAAAAGGCAAGGTGGTTTTTCCAGTCACCTCTGCTGGCGAGCCGATCCAACCACTTGCGCCGCAGAATATCTGCCACTGGGGTACCAGCGTGCCGGTTCAGAAAACTGCGCACCTCGCTATGCTCTGCCTTGCCCAGGCGTGATTTCAACTCAGCCAATTCCAGGTAGGGTTGCAGCGGGTAAGTGTCCAACTGGGCATACAGCTTGCGGTACTCAGAAAGCCGCCCATTTTTCAGTGACTTTTCGGCCTTGAGGAAATCGGCACGTTGTGACTGGAGATCACCTGCCGCGAGTTGCGGGGAGATCCACAACAGGCCTCCGATCAGCAGACTAAACAGGGAACGTGACAACGATACGGCGGTTGTACCCATGCGATTCCTTCGTGATATTTGGTGACCGGCAACACACGAGCTTGCAAGCTCGATTCAAAGAAGATTAGATGGCGACCACGGTTGGTGCAATACGGGAATTCCCGTTTCGCCGGCACGCTTTTGCCTGCACATTGAGACGCAAGATGCTGACTGTCGAAGAATTGAGAACGCTTGAGAATCGAATCACCCAGGCGGCGGCAGAGGAACTGATGCCGCGTTTCCTGCAGGTGGAGGCTCACGACAAGGCGGACGGTACCCTGATTACCGAAGCAGACCTGCAGATGCAGGACAGGGTGCAGCGTGAGTTACGCGACTGCTGGCCGCAGTTCGAGTTGCTGGGTGAAGAGATGACTGCCGAGGCGCAGCAAAACCTGATGCGAGACAGCGAACGCGGCCTTTGGGTACTCGATCCGCTGGATGGTACCGCCAACTTTGCTTCAGGCATCCCGTTCTTCGGTGTGTCGGTTGCCTTGCTGGGCGATGGCGGAGTCCAGGCCGGCGTGGTTTACGACCCGGTTCGCAAGGAATCGTTCAGTGCGCTGCAGGGTCATGGGGCCTGGTTGAATGGCGAGCCGTTGCGAGTCTCCAAGCAAGCTCCCCCGCTGAAGGGGGCCATGGGGATGGTTGACCTGAAGCGTCTGCCAGGAGAGTTGATCCAGCGGTTTGCCAATGCCGCACCTTACCGTTCACAACGCAGCTTTGGTTCCGTGGCACTGGACTGGTGTTGGTTGGCAGCGGAAAGGGTGCAGATCTACCTGCATGGTGGCCAGAAGCTTTGGGATTATGCTGCTGGTAGCCTGGTGCTGGCCGAGGCAGGTGGTGTTGGGGGGCTCTACGAGGACTACGCGGGCACCCGCGTACAGCAGTTGAGTTTGCAGCCACGCATCGCGATTGCCGCCACGTCTCCGCGGCTGTTCGGCGAATGGGATGGTTGGTTGCAGGACGCGATGGGAGCGGACGAAGGCTGTTGACTCAGGCGGTCAGGTCCTGCTCCAGCAGGTCAATCCAGTGCAACACGGGCACTTGCCCTTCATCCTGGAGTTGACCCAGGCAGCCGATATTGGCTGTAACAATGCGTTCGGGCGCGTCGATCGATAGCGCCTTGAGTTTGCGCTCGCGAAGCTGGCCGGAAATTGTCGGTTGGGTAAGGCTGTAGGTCCCCGCCGAGCCGCAGCAAAGGTGGTTCTCCGCGACCTCGCAAAGTTGATAACCCAGCCCCTTCAACAACCTATCAACCGCGCCGTTGAGGTGCAGGGCGTGTTGCAGGGTGCAGGGGGTGTGCACCGCAGTGCGCTGCCGGGAGGCTGTCAGGGGAAGGTTGGACAGGTCCTCCGCCTGCAGCACCTGGACCAAGTCGAGCGCCTTGCTGGCAACCACCTGTGCCTTGTCCCGGTAACCAGTGTCGTCAGCCAGCAGATGGGGATAGTCCTGAACCTGCGCACCGCAGCCACTGGCCGTGATCACGATAGTCTCGGCACCATTTTCAAGGTGTGGCAGCCAGGCATCGATATTGGCCCTTGCCATCGCCCGGGCTTTCTCCGGTTCGCTCAGGTGCTGGGGCAGCGCGCCGCAGCAACTGCCTGGATTGACGGTGAGCAACTCAATGCCGAGGTGAGCCAGCACCCGCGCCGCCGCCTGGTTGATGTTGGGTGCGATGGCCGGTTGTACGCAGCCGTCGAGTACCAGCATGCGTCGCCAGGTTTGTTGCTTTGCCTGAGTGACTTTACGTGGCGCCGGCATCACTTTGTTGCGTAGCTGCTTCGGCATCAGGGGCCGCAGCGCGCGCGCAGTTTTGAGAAAAGGCGCAAAACGGGTCGGCGAGGCGAAGGTCCATACCATTGCCTTGCGCTGCAGGCGCTGCAGCAGTGGGCGTGGTTGCAGGTGTTCGACCTGCTCACGACCAATGTCGAGCAACTGGTGGTAGTCGACACCGGAAGGACAAGTCGTTTCGCAGGCACGGCAAGTCAGGCAGCGGTCCAGGTGTTGCTGCAGTGTCGGCGTGGGCGCTGCACCCTCCAGCACCTGCTTGATCTGGTAAATGCGGCCACGTGGACCATCCAGCTCATCGCCGAGCAGTTGGTAGGTGGGGCAGGTTGCGGTACAAAAGCCACAATGAACGCATTTGCGCAGTATGGCGTCAGCGCGCTTTCCGTCGGTGGTTTCACGGATGAAATCGGCGAGTGCGGTTTGCATAATGTCGGATCACTGGAAGTTCGCGCCAGAATATCAAACAACCCCTGAATCGGCGCGGTGGCGCGGCAATTTTTCGATGATATAAAACGATGCATATTCCTCGTTGGATAAGACATCTGCCCTGGGTCAGCCCGGGTAGGCGCCTGGCCTGGTTCCCGCCCTACTGGGGCATGGGCATCAGGGTAGAGGTGTTGAGCGATGACTGGCGACACGCACGTATCCGCCTGCCGCTCAATCGTTTTAACCGCAACCCGGGTGGCAGCATGTTCGGCGGCGCGGTGGCCTCACTGGCTGACCCGATTGCCGCTCTGGCGTGTAACCGGGTTTTTCCCGGTCACCAGGTCTGGACTCGTGCCATGCAGTTGGATTTTGTGCGCGAAGGGCGGACCGACTTGGTGTTGCGTTTCGATTTCGACATGCAACAGGAATTGGAAATACGTGATGAGCTGGCAGCTCGCGGACGTGCGACACCGGCTTTCACCTATGGTTTTTACGATACGGCTGATCATCTCTGCGTGAAGGTGATCAATACCGTTGCTATCAGGCCGGGGGATTACCGGCCATCAGAGAGATTGCATCATGAGTGACGAAAAAACAGTGCTGGACATGGACCTGAGCAGTGGTATTGCGGCTTTCGAGTCCAAACATTTCGGCAGTGCCACCAGCCTGCTCGGGCCGTTGGCCGAATCCGGCAACCCGGAGGCGCAGTACCGGATGGCGATCATGGCGCAGAACGGCCTGGGCATGGTCGAGAACGAGCTCAAGGCATACCAATACATGAAAGCCGCGGCCGAGTCCGGTATGGGGCTGGCTCAGCACGGTCTTGGTTTCATGTACATGCAGGGCGAATGCGTGGCGCAGAATGCTGAGAAGGCGCTTGAATGGTTCGAAAAGGCCGCTGACCAGGGGCTGCAGGGTGCCATGACCACAATCGGCATGATGTACCGCGAAGGCAACGGTGTGGAACGCGACGAAGAGAAGGCCAAGGAATGGTTCCGAAGGGCGGGGTTCGACGATTTCTGATCCTTCCAGGCTTTTTGTCCTGAACAAAGGTTTTTTGGTACGCGGCCGTTAAGGCAGGAGGCGCATAAAAAACTCAAGGGAATGTCTTCAAAACCGCTCACCGTTCGTCGACTGGATTTGATCGCCGCGTTTTTGCTCGGCCTGTTCAGCCTGTCCCAGGCAAGCGGGATGGATCTCGTTGCGAACGTCAACACGACGGCAGAATCGGTAACGCGTAACGAAGCTCGCCTGTTATTCCTGATGCGGCGTGCGCAGTGGCCGGATGGTCAGCCAGTCCAGGTATTCGTACTCCCAGACGAAAATTCATCGCACCAGGCCTTTTGTAAACAGAAACTCTTTATCTTCCCGCGCAAACTGCGGCTTGCCTGGGAGCGTCAGCTTTACTCCGGCACAGGCCAGGTTCCCATACGCGTCAATTCCTTAGAGGAAATGCTGCAACGCGTTGGCTCCACCCCCGGAGCCGTCGGTTATCTCCCAGAGAACATGACAAATGACAGAGTCAAGATACTGCCAATTCGTTAGGCGCTTTTTTGCACTGTTGTGCGCTGCGCTGCCACTCCAGGCCGGAGCGGCTGACTGGGCGTGGTTGGATGATGTGCAGGTCCATGGTTTTCTCAGCCAGGGTTTTATTCGAACCGATCACAACAACTTTTTCGGTGACAGTGAATCCGGGAGTTTTGATTTTACTGAAATCGGCGTCAACGCATCGGTACGGCCGTTGCCTTCGCTTCTGCTGACCGGCCAGATATTGTCGCGGAACGCTGGTGAGATGTACGACTTCACTCCCCAGGTGGACTACGCGTTGGCCAACTGGGCTTTCGTCAATCGCGAGGATTACACCTTCAGCCTGAGTCTTGGTCGACAGAAGAATCCAATTGGCTTGTTCAACGAAACGCGCGATGTGGCATCCACCCGGCCCGGCATCTTCGTTCCTCAGGCGGTGTATTTCGACAAGGTGCGTAACCTGGTACTTGCCTCGGATGGCGTTGGCTTGAATGGGGACTGGTTCACGGATGCGGGTGTGCTGCAAGCGAACATGATGTTCGGCACGATGCAGGTCGATACAAATGTCGAATACGCCTACCTTGGGGGCGATTTTCCCGGAACGATGAAAGCTGATGGTCCTTCCTTGCTTGGCAGGGTTGGTTTCGAAGACGCCGCAGGCGAATGGCAGCTGGCAGTAAGCGGTGTGTATTCGGAGATGCAGTACGACGCTGCGCCAGTATCGCCTCTGCAAGATGGAAGTACCGATTTCTACTACTGGGTCCTATCTGCGCAATATGCACATGACAACTGGAGCGTGACCGGCGAGTATGCCTGGGAGCCGATAACCTGGAGTGGTTACGGCGCGGCACTGCCAGATCGAAAACTGACCGGAGTGGGGTGGTACCTCCAGGGTGACTATGATCTGCGTCACGACCTTTCGGTGATGTTGCGCTATGAATCGGCGCTGGCTGACAAGGATGACCCGAAAGGTCTGCGTGCCTCGGCAGCGTCAGGAGGTTTTTTGCCTCCGTTTGCCATGTACACTCACACTTGGGCCACTGGGCTGCGCTGGGATGTGAATCCGAAACTGATGCTGCGTTTCGAGTACCAACGCAGTACGGGGACGCACGTCCTCAGCGGCCGGGAAAATCCCATCCCGGCGGGCCTGGAAAAAGAATGGCAACTCTTTTCGGTGCTGGCGTCTTACAGGTTCTGAGACAAGAGCATGTCCGTGTCTGTCCCGCCCCCGCGCTTCCTGAGCCTCAAGTGGAAGATCATCCTTTCGCTTAGCCTGGTGTTGGTGATCAGCAATGCCGCTATCGTGATGTTCACTGATTCGCGTGCGCAAGAGCAATTTCGCATCGAGCAGCGGCAATCCATGCAAACCCTGTTTCAGGCCCTGAACAAACAACTTGAAGCGAGCAACGCGAACCTGGGCAGAGTGGCTTCACTGGTGTCCCTCCTGGATGCGGAACAGCTTCCAGCGGGAGCGGATCTGCGTCAGCGCCTGCGACATGTGCTTGATCTTCACAGTGCCACCTTGGAACTGGAGTGGGATATCAGCATGGTGCGCTTTATTGACTCGTCCACGCTGAATGCTTTCCCGGCGCCTAATCCGGATGATTTGGCCGAGGTTTTGTATCAGCTGGCGCGCCAGGCACAAACAGGTGGCAGCCAGGCCGCGGCGCTGGTTTGTCAGCCCGAGTGCTACCAATACATTGCGACCCCGTTGATTGACCAAAGTGGCAGCGGTGTCTTGCTGGTTGGACGTTCCATCGCTGATCTCGTGCTCGAATTTCACAGAATCCATGATGCTCGACTTGCTTTTCTCGTGCCGCCAAGACAGGGCCCGGATGCCAGCCTGGTGGAAAGATGGCAGCTTGATGTTGCTGCGGTAAGTGGTGCGCAACAGGGGCTCCCTTTGTTGCAGGCCTTTGCCAATCATTTTTCCACCCGGCAACTCGCTGAAGCGCCGCGTCTGATGCGTTACGAAGGGGATTGGTATCTGGGGCAGTTGGCCACCGGGAGGGCGGACAACAATTTACGCATGATGATTTTTCCGGTCAGTGACGCCATGCATAAACTGCAGGGCAACCGGCAGACAACAATAGTTATCAGCCTGGCTGGCTTATTGTTGGCCGAATCGTTGATGCTGTTGTTTTTATGGCAGCCGATGAAGCGGTTGCGTTCCCTGGTTTCGGTATTGCCGGGCCTTGGAGGCTGCAGCGACGATGGCGTCGGGGAATTGCCCAATCCCCGGAAAGGTGCCTACCTGGTAAATGACGAAGTGGATCTGCTGGCAAATTCGATCAGTGAGTTGGGGCAGAACCTGGAAGCCTCCTGTCGTGCTCGCGACGAGGCAGAGCAGCATCTGCTGTGGTTGGCCAACCACGACCCGTTGACCAATCTCTACAACCGGCGCTACTTCCAGCAACAACTTGAGCAAATGCTCGGGCGTGCGTTGCGCTACCAGCGGCATGGTGCCTTGCTGTACCTGGATCTCGACCAGTTCAAGAACGTCAATGATCTGAGCGGACACCGTACAGGTGACAGCCTGCTGCAACAGGTTGCCGCGTTGTTGCGTAAAAATGTGCGTGACACAGACTTGCTGGCCCGGTTGGGTGGTGATGAATTTGCAGTGCTAATTCCGGAAGGTGACCAGGAAGCGGCTGAGGCCACGGCAAAGAAAATTCTGCAGCGCTTGAAAAGCTTGACCATTTCAGATGATTCGCATGCGCATCGGGTCAGCGCGAGTATTGGTATCGCCCTTTTTCCACGGCATGGCGCAAATGTTGGTGACCTGTTGGCAAATGCCGACCTGGCCATGTACCAGGCCAAGGAGGCTGGGCGCAATCGCTATTATCTCTTCTCAGCCAGCGACCAGGCCCGTGAATATCTTGGCCTGCGTACGCGCTTTCAGGAAAAGATCAACCGGGCGCTGGAGCATGGGGGCTTCTTCCTGCAGTACCAACCGGTGCTCAACATCCGTGAGGAGGAAGTGGTTCGTCACGAGGTGCTGATTCGTATGCGTGACGAAGATGGGACGGTGGTGCCTCCCGACAGGTTTATCAACGTAGCAGAGCAAACAGGCCAGATCCGGGAAATCGACCGCTGGGTGGTGCAGCAGGCACTGGAGAGTCTCCAGGAGCAGCCGGCATTGCGCTTGGCGGTCAATCTGTCCGGTGCGGTCATTGTTGACCCGCAGATGCAGGCATGGCTCAGGGAGAACCTGCCCAAGGCGGGCCTCAGGCCGGGCCAGCTGGTACTGGAATTGACCGAAACTGCCATGGTGTCGAACATCGTTGGCGCGGTTGAATTGATGCGGGACATGCACAGCCTGGGAGCCGAGTTCGCACTTGATGATTTCGGTAGTGGCTTCGCTTCTTACGCTTATCTCAAGCAACTACCGGTTGACTACGTCAAGATCGACGGATCCTTTATCCAGGGACTGGCTACCAGTGAAGACGATCAACTGTTCGTGAAAGCGCTGGTCGAAGTTGCGCACGGACTGGGCAAGCAGGTGGTTGCCGAGTACGTGGAGGATGCGCAGACACTCGATATACTGGAACACTACGGCGTGGATTTCGGCCAGGGCTACTACATTGGCAGGCCGGGATCTGATCTCGTTCAGCAGGTTCCCTTCAGGCCTCCGGGTAATGCGGTATGAAAACGCGAGCGGCGCTAGCGGCTCAGTCTTTGTTCGCCTCTCTACGCTGCCTGACAGCTTCTGCAAGTTGCTCCAGCACCGGTACGCTGTCTTCCCAGCAGATACAGGCATCAGTGATTGATTGCCCGTAAGCCAGGTCTTTGCCGGGCACCAGGTCCTGGCGACCGCCGATCAGGTGGGATTCGATCATCGCCCCCATGATGTTGCGATTGCCGCGTCGAACCTGGCTGGCCACGTCACGTGCCACTTCGATCTGTTTTTCGTGCTGCTTGCGGCTGTTGGCATGACTGAAGTCGACCATCAGGTTGGGTCGCAGACCCGCCTTTTTCATCTCTTCTGCGGCCTCGGCAACCGATTCCTGGTCGTAGTTCGGGCGCTTGCCGCCACGCAAGATGATATGCGTGTCGTCATTGCCGGCAGTACTGAAGATCGCGGAGTGACCGGCCTTGGTCAGCGACATGAACACGTGTGGACGCTCAGCAGCGCGCATCGCATCCACCGCAATGCGCATGGTGCCGTCGGTACCGTTTTTGAAACCGACCGGGCAGGACAGGCCAGACGCCAGTTCGCGATGTCCCTGGCTCTCGGTGGTACGCGCGCCGATGGCGCCCCAGCTGATCAGGTCGGCCACGTATTGCGGGCTGATCAGGTCGAGGAATTCGGTGCCGGCAGGTAGGCCCATCTCGTTGATATCGAGCAGCAATTTTCGACCGCGCTTGAGGCCTTCGTTGATATCGAAGGTCTCGTTCAGGTGAGGGTCATTGATCAGGCCTTTCCAGCCCACGGTGGTGCGCGGTTTTTCGAAATACACGCGCATCACGATTTCCAGTTCGTTGCGCAGGCGTTCGCGAACGGGCAGCAGCTTGTTCGCGTACTCAATCGCGGATTCCGGGTCGTGCACCGAGCAGGGGCCGATGATCACCAGCAGGCGGTCGTCCTCACCATGCAGTATGCGGTGAATGGCGGCGCGCGATTCAGCAATGGTCTGCGATGCTTTCTCGGTAATGGGGTACAACGCATGCACGGCCGAAGGCGGCTCAACTTCGGTGATGTTCTTGATTCGCAGGTCGTCTGTCTGGGGCATGATCTTATTCCTCGGGAGCCCGCATTATAACGGTGCGGCCCGGTTCCGGCATTCCCGGGTTTTCTATGGGCTCGATAGTTTCTAACTGTCGGCGCGTCGCTTGGCGCGGCGTGCCAACCATACTTCCAGGCCCTGCGCGTTGAGTGCAATGTCTCCTGCCAGCAGTTCGCGTGCTCGCGCCTCGTCCATCCCATGCCGCACGGCACCGCCAACCAGCAGTTTGTCGATGGCCTTGCGCAGCCGTTCGCCACGGCCTGCCGACTCATTGGATTCCTCGTCCAGTGCGATTTGTGCATGGGCCTGCACACTGTCGCGCAACGCGGGTACTAGGGATGACGGGTTCTCGTACTTGCTGAAGTGGGTCAGGCAGACGGCGCTGGGGTCAGTCTCCAGCATGCGTTCCAGGCTGGTCATCCAGGCTTCCGGGTCAAAGGCCACCGGGGTGGTGGTGGCGACCAGGTAGGGTGAGCCGGTGGCCCGGGCAAATTCCTGGTAGCCGAGGCCAAAGGTGTCGCCGGTAAACAGGTAGCCACTGGCGCTGTCATGGATGCAACCGTGATGATTGGCGTGTCCCGGCGTGTCAATGAAGGTCAGCTGGGCTTGGCCCAGCTCGAAAACCTGGCCATCCTCGGCAGCGACGGCGCGCGATGCTTCAATTGCCTGGAGTTCGCCGAAATCCTTCATGAAGGCCTCTTCCCCGTAGACTGCCATGGCGCCAGCCTGCAAGCGTGACGGGTCCAGCATATGTGGCAAGCCCTTCGCGTGGGTGACCAGCGTCGCGTTGGCGCAGGTGTCCATCAGTTGGCCGG
>Ga0180435_10006058_pt1 | contig 11631 bp, 7 predicted proteins | sample SS_ome_3_FD_132467 | JGI IMG/M metagenome (GOLD analysis project Ga0180435, IMG submission 132467) | Hypersaline lake sediment archaeal communities from the Salton Sea, California, USA - SS_3_S_1 metaG | ecosystem: Environmental > Aquatic > Non-marine Saline and Alkaline > Hypersaline > Sediment...
GGCACCACCATCCTCAAATTCTTCCTGCACATCCACCCCGACGAGCAAAAAGAACGCTTCCAGGAACGACTGGACAACCCCGCCAAAAACTGGAAATTCAATCCTGGCGACCTGAAAACGCGCGCCAAATGGAGTGAATACGAAGAAGCTTTCGAGGATATGCTCAACAAAACCAGCACTGATGATGCCCCCTGGTACGTGGTGCCTGCCAACCGCAAATGGTACCGCAACCTGGTCATCTCCGAAGTCATCATCGACACCCTCAAGGGTCTCGATATGCAGTACCCCGAGAACGAAGAAGACCTCAGCGGGATCGTTGTTGAGTAGACCTAACCCGTTCAATATCCAATTACTCTCCCGAAACCCGGGAGAGTTTTTTTTTTGACTCGCTTGCCTGATCTCTGATTACCTGCTTAACCAATCAACTGCCTGCTTTTCCATTTGAGTTTTCTTTCACACGGGTCTACACTATGCTCATGCTTGCCCGCGTCTTTGCCTGTGCCCTCCCTGCGCGCCCTCTATTCGCATGCCACTGGCGGAGTCAGCCTGAAACCGCAGGGACCGATCAAGATCGAAAACGTTACCCACGAGGTGCAGATCGACTTCAAAGAGATCAAAGGTCAGGAGCATGTCAAACGCGCCCTGGATGAATTCCCCGAATTCGTCACTCGCATGCTGGAAATGCTGCGCCAGCCTATCGAGAATAAAGTAGTCACCATCAGCCGTGCCTCCGAGTCGCTCACCTTTCCGGCTAATTTCATGCTTGTGGCAGCGATGAGCCCCTACCCCTGCGGCTACTACGGCGACACGGTCAAGGAATGTACCTGTTCCACCGCGCAGGTCATCTCATACCAAAAACGGATCTCTGGTCCCTTATTGGACCGCATTGACATCCAAATTCAGGTGCCGCGGGTGGACTAACAAAAACTGAGCAGCAGCGATAGCAGTGAATCCTCTGCTGTGTTGCAGGAACGCATCCAGGCTGCAAGTGAAGTCCAGCGCCAGCGATTCATCGGTGACGGGCTGCCGTTCAGTCAACTACCACCCGCTAAAGCGGGTGGTTTCCGCCGCAAAAAAATGATGAAATGGTGCATGCCAATACAGACATGCGCCTTGGCGAGATGCGCAATTTCTGCAAGCTGGACCCCGACGGCGAAAAACTGATGCGCTCGGCGATGAGCCAGCTCCAACTCTTGGCGCGCTCCTACCACCGCATCCTAAAACTGGCACGCACCATTGCCGACCTGGCCGGCAGTGAAGCGATCACCACCAACCACCTCTCCGAAGCCCTGCAGTACCGTCCCGCATGGGAATCATGTAAAATAAGGTATGGCCAACCCGAAAGTTTTCCCCGAACTCAAAGACGAAGTCATCCGCTCCCTCAGCCGCGGCGCATCCCGCGACGATCTGATCTTGTCGCTTTGTGAACGCACCAACCTAACTTGGCCGGAAGCTGAAGCCTATGTGAATGATATTGAAATTGAACATGGGGTAGAGATAGACTCCCGCTCTACACCCATCTTGACTGCCCTCGGCATGGCTACTACCCTGGCGGGGTTGGCTCTGCTTGCTGCTGTGATGACGGGGGTATTTATCAGCCTGCAAAATATCTTTGTCGGGTTTGAACAAGAAGATCTGGTGTTTGTGGCCGGGTATTGGATGGAAGGTGGCCAGATCATGCAAATCTCCCTGCTCCTGCTTCCTGTTGCATTAGGCATGGTGATTGGCGGCATCATCGGTCTTTTCCGCAGAATAGTGCCAAAATAGACTTTTGTGGCCAAGTTTACAAAAATGTAAGCCCTGTTTTATTAATCTATTTTTTATCTTCTCTTAACCCCTTTCTCATGTATACTTAGAGCATCTACTATCATATATTTTTTCCGTAATCATGCGCCGGTTATGGGGCTAATGGCATTGAGCAAACGAAACAAATCAAACAACTCTGAAGTTAATACCAAAGAAAATCGATTTTCCCGCATCACTGGCTTACAGGGGAAATTGATTATCCCTTATATGCTGCTGACCATTGTTTTGGCAATGGGCGGCGTCTATATTGTTACCCAGCTTGTCACCTCATCCATCCGAGAACGCTTTGTCAACCAGTTATTTGAAGCCAGCCGTGTCGCAGCCGAAGGTATCGTACGCCATGAAGAAATGCATCTCGAAAACTTGCGCACAATGGTGTACACCAACGGTGTGGCTGAAGCTGTCGAGAATGGTGATGCTGACCTGCTTTATGAACTGGTCTCTCCACACATCCTAAATGAAAATATTCAGATCCTGACCATCGTCAATGCAGAAGGTTACGAAGTCCTGTCTGTTGAACACCTGACAGAAGATCAATTCTCACGTGACGCCGGAACCAATCTCAACGCTGTTGACATCGTCAGCAAAACCCTGTCAGGTCAAAACGACACTTTCGGTGACAAATTCACGGATATCCTGCCTGGAACGCAAGGTCCAACCCTGTACACCAGCGCACCTATCAAAGACCAGAGCGGCAATATCACTGGTACCATGTTGATAGGCACTCCGCTCAACCTGCTGCTCAAGGACATCCGCAACCAGGCGCTGGCAGATATCATTTTGCTCGGCCCAGAAGAAGGCGTCATAGCCACCACATTGGTACAACCCGAAGATAATTTTGCCGAGATTCAATCCCTGATCACAAGCACACAAGATCTCGGCCGAACCTATGACATCACCCTCTATGAACGTGAATTTCAGATCATCTTCAGTACACTTACCATACGTGACCAAATGACGGGCTTACTGGGAGTTATCCTGCCCAGCAGTTATGTTGTTGCCACCGAGGCCACAAGCCGCAACACTCTGGCCCTGCTTTTCACACTGGGCACCCTGGCCGTGATCATCATCGGGTATATCCTTTCACAGAACATCGCCAAACCCATCCTCTCATTGCGGAAACTATCTCAATCAGTTGCCTCTGGCAATTTTGAACAAACAGCCGGTTTCCAAAGGAAAGACGAGATCGGTGATCTTGCACAGGCGTTTGATACCATGACTCAGCACCTCAAAGAACGCACCGAAGAAGCCGAGCGCCTTTACGCGGAAGCCCTGCAGCGCAACAAGGAACTGGCTGAGATCAATGAGAAACTAAAAAACACACAGGCACAGCTTGTACAGTCCGAAAAACTGGCTTCTGTCGGTCAACTCACTGCGGGCATTGTGCATGATGTCAAAAATCCGCTGGCAGTGATCATGGGCATGACGGAATTCATGCTCAGTGAAGAAGACCTGAGCCCTGAGTTGCGCCATGAAGTGCAGACGATGAACAATAGCGCGGTCAAAGGCAATCAGATCGTTTCTGACCTGCTCACTTTCGCCCGTCAATCAACACCAGACCTGATCGAAAGGGATATGCGCGACACGCTGGAAGCCGCCCTGCGTCTGACCGGCTATTTGATCAAGAAAGGGCGTGTACAGGTTGTACGAAACTTGCCAGATCAGCCGGTTTATATGAGTTACGATGCACAACAGATCGAGCAGGTGCTCATCAACCTGATCGCCAATGCCATTCAGGCCATGCCAAATGGCGGCGAACTGCGCATTGGACTGGAACGGCAAAATGGTGATGCCATTATGCAGGTCAGCGATAGTGGATCGGGTATCGCTCCCGAACACCTCACGCGCATCTTTGATCCCTTCTTTACAACCAAACCTGAAGGAGAGGGTACAGGTTTGGGCCTCTCCGTCAGCCACGGCATTATTGCCTGCCACCACGGTGACATCCAGGTGGAGAGCGAAATTGGGGAAGGGACAACCTTTACAATCAAACTACCCATCGTACACCATGAAGAAAATCAGGGGGTTGAACAATGAACCCGGAAAAATTCCGAGTTCTCGTCACAGATGACGAGGAAGAACTTACCATATTAATGAGCCTCTCCCTACGCAAGGGCGGATTCGACGTGGATACCGCCTGCGACGGGGTAGAAGCCCTCGAGAAGATCAAGAACGCCCTTGCCAACGGCAATCCTTATGTTGTTCTGGTTACAGATCAGATGATGCCTAACATGAACGGACAGGATTTACTACGTAAGGCACGCGACCTTGACCATACATTGGAAGTGATCATGATCACGGCTGCCGGGTCCCTTCAGTCAGCCATCAAAGCAATGCGGGAAGACGGTGCGTACGACTATCTGTTAAAACCCCTCGAATCAATGAAACAGCTCAACTTGGCAGTGGAGCGCGCCGCCACCCACCGCCAACTGCTCAAAGAGCGCCAGGGTCTGCAGCAGCGCATGGGCTTGATGCTTGCCAACAGCGGGGATGCGATCATCTCAGCCGATGAAAACGACAGGATCGAATTCATCAACCAGGCAGCCCTGACATTGTGCCGTAAAAACGATCTTCAAGACAAGAACGCCCTCGAGAACCTGCCCAAAACTCTCAGCCAACTGATAAAGAATTGGCGCTCTGCAGGGTCGAACCAATCAGCCATGGTCGAGATCAATTGGCTCGACAACAGTGTGCAGATGGTACAACTGGACGGCGTCCGCAGCGAAACCGGGGACAACATGGGCTGGATCATGATCCTGCGCGATGTAACCCACCTAAAAAAGCTCGATGAAATGCGCACGAAAATGCTGGCCAGCGTTGCCACCCAGGTACGTGCGCCGTTGGCCGAGGCCATGAACCATCTCGTCAAGCTAAACCTGCTCACCGCCCACGACCCCGAAGTCGGCGAGATCATCTCCCGCCTGACCCAAATCTGGGGGCACATCCATAAATGGGGCAACGACCTTTCGGATGTGGTAACGATCGGCAAAGCGCCCAACCAACGCCCCGAATTGATCAATCTGCACTCGGTCTTGAGTCCCAACCGGTTGAAACCGACCGAACTGCTTGTAAAAAAGTGGGGCTGCAAGTTGACTCTTGATATTCAGGACGACCTGCCAGAGGTATATGCTGACCCCGCGCTGCTCGCACAACTGTTGAAAGGCCTTGTTAACCGCGCCGTATCTCGTAGTAACACACACGGAGAAGTAAAGGTCTCTACGCGCCAGGATGCTGACCAGGTATGGATCGATATTTCCGATGAAGGCCCTCAGGTCAAGAAAACAGATCTGCCCTACATCTTTGAAAAATCCTTTGGCACCGATTGGTTCAACCAGACGGCTACTGGGCTTGAAATGGCCAAAGTAAAAACCATCCTTGACCGCATGGGGGGGCAAGTATGGGTACGTGGCGAACCAGATAGTGGCAATACCATTTCTATCTGCTTACCAACCAGGAAAAGCCAGTAAAAACGTCTGAATAAGCGGAAAGAACAGTGACAGATCAGTCCCCTCACCAAAATAATTCCCGGAGCCATCTCCAGAATCTGACAAGATGGATCCTTTTGGTGCCTGTGGTGCTGGTCATCCTGTTTGCCTGCGGACAGTTCGCGCTGGTCTCTGCGCAACGGCCAGCTGTAGAAGGACCTTTGACCAGCATGCAAGCAGATTACAAAGCCTGGGATTTCGCCGTCATCCAACCACTGGATACAGAAGGCATCATGGCCGAAATCCTCAAGGATCGCAGCCGCAACAATGACGGCGCACCGGCATCCATCAAGCTGATCCCCGGCGTGGTGTGGCCCACTCAACAGAAAGAACCCAAGAAAACACCTGTGCCACCCACCACACCTGAACCAACCGAACAGATCTCCCCCACAACACCGGTCATCATACAAACAACTGCCACGCCAACCGCGGCACCCACTGCCACCAAATGGCTATACATCCCGCCAACGGCCACCATCCCCCCACCGCCTGAGAATACGGCGACCGCTACATCAACAGCCACGGCGACTGCCACATCAACGCCCACAAGCACTTCAACTGCAACGGCTACCCCAACGGAAACCGCAACGGAAATCCCTCCGAATGTGAATTTCGGCCCGCCTGACGGCAGCTTGCTGAATATCCCAGATGGAGGCGAATGTATCATCGATCTGGAAGCTGAGACCGGCAGCCCCCTAAACACATCTTCACCAGATGGTGCGTACGACCTAGTCATGTATGAATATGTTCCATCCCCGGGTATCATCATGTTTGACCATATCGTCATACAACTTGGAACAGGTCCCACTGGCGCATGCAGCAGCAGCGCCTGGACCACGGTACTTTATTGGGGCGATGGTGACGCGAGCAACAACGGTCAGCTCGGCAGCCTGTACCCGGGTGAAATTGACAACCAGACCATTCCCTTTGCACATCTTTATAACGGCAGCACCCCTGGTATCGCCATTGATGCAGATGCGCTGGGAGGATCAGGCATCTACCCCTGCCTGCGGATCTTCGCTCCTGTAAGCGGAGATGGTGATGCTGCACAGGTTGACTCGATCGAGATCCTGCCCTGACCAATCAATTAATCACTCCAATTTCTATACTTCCCAAATGATATAATCCCCTCTACAATACTGTCCCTATCCTACACCCTATGGAGACTCTATCAATATGTGTGGAATTTTTGGCATTGTCAGCGAAGATGAACAGCATCTCGGCCCTACCCTAATCGAAGCAGGACATCGCCTTTCCTACCGCGGATACGATTCCGTCGGCTGCGCTACCATCGACAGCCAGGGGAAGATCGACCTGCGCAAGAACGCCGGTAAAGTGGATACCGTCGCCAAAGAACTGAATTTTGAGGAAATGACCGGCATACGCGGTATGTTGCAGCTGCGCTGGGCAACCTTTGGTGAGCCTTCCCAGATCAACTCTCAGCCCCATCTTGACTCTGATGGCAAGATGGTCGGCGCGCACAATGGCAACGTGGTCAACAATGTAGAACTGCGCGAAGCCTTCTTGGCCGAAGGCATGACCGTGCGCTCGACCAACGACGGCGAAAGCTGTGTGCATGCAGTGGAACGTTACGTACGCAAGGGCATGGACATGGTCACCGCCATCCGCCACGCATATAACGACCTGCAGGGCGACTACGCCTTCGTCATTGCCCGTGCAGATGAGGACTGCATGTATGCCTTCAAAAAAGGCTCCGGCCTAGTCGCAGGCATCGCGGAAGATGCCGTGGTCATCTCCTCGGACCTGCCCTCTGTACTGCCCCTCACCCGCAAGATCATGCGCATCGAAGACGGCGAGATCATCACCTTCTGGCATGACCACCTGGAACTGCATGACATTACCGGACGTCTGATCGAGCGCGAACCGGAATTGATCAAGGAAACCATGGAAGCCGCTCAAAAGGGCGGTTACGCCCACTTCATGGAAAAAGAGATCCACGAAGAGCCCAAGGTGGCCGAAGAACTGCTCAACCTGCTGGATGGCTCCGCTGATGTGGAACCGATGCTGGAACGCATGCGCGACGCGCGCAACCTGTATTTCGTCGGCTGCGGCACCAGCTATAACGCCTGCATGATGGGCTCAGTGTATTTCAGCCGCCTGACAGGCCGTGCCGCCATCCCTGTGCTGGCTCCCCAGTTCATCGCCCAGTTCGCCCCTGCCCTGGGTCCGGATGACGTGGGCATCTTCGTCAGCCAGAGCGGCGAGACCAAGGACGTGCTCAACGCCATCGAGGTCGCCAAGGACAAAGGCGCCTCCATTTTCAGTCTGGTGAACGTGATCGGCTCCACCCTGACCAAAGTCAGTGAATACCACTTGCCTATGGGCTGCGGCTACGAGATCAGCGTGCCTGCCACCAAGACCTTCACTAACCAGGTGATCGCCTTCCTCTATTTGGCTATGCGCATGGGCGGACAAGACACATCTGCACTGCGCGAGCTACCTGACCTGATGGATAAGACTATCCGAACCTCATTGCCCCAAATCGCCACCATCGAAGAACGTATCAAAGACTGGGAGTCCCTCTACTGTCTAGGCTACGGTCTCAGCTACCCCATGGCACTGGAAGGCGCACTCAAGATCAAGGAGATCACCTACGCCCATTGCGAAGGCATGCTCTCCACAGAGTTCAAGCACGGCCCTCTGGCCGCTGTCACGGACGGCTACCCAATCATCTTCACCGTCGCGCCTGAAGACGTGCCCATCATTCTCAGCGGGATCAACGAAGTCACCTGCCGCGGCGGCTGGGCAATTGCCATCGGCGAGGACGACCAGCGCCTGCGCGCCAACGCACACGACGTGATCACCATCCCCCCATCCACGCCAGAGATCGCCGCCCTGCTGACCGTGCTGCCCCTGCAGCTGCTCTCCTACCGTATGAGCCTCCAGCGCGGCTTCGACCCCGACTTCCCGCGCAATTTGAGTAAGACATTGACGGTGGACTAGCTCCCCTCCTGCAGGTTGGGATTTTGTGATCCTTACAAACCTGCACAGCTTTTCTCATTTAGATCTACGCTCAACTAACTTCCCTGCGGGAGGTTTCCGGCCAGACTAGCTGGAAGCTCCCGCAGGTTTGAACTTTCAGATGTGACATGAAACCACATTCTTGAAAAGTTTCCTGGATATCTCCCCTGAAACCTGTGGGAGGCAAAAAACCACAGGTGTATTTCCCCCCAATCTGGTATAAAATAATCACACAAGAACTCACTTGACAGAAAGCCACGCACGCGATGTCCACAAACACCAGCCAATCCAGAAGGAACCTGCTGCGCCACCACGTGCGCGCCCAGCTGCACGACGCGCGCGTGCTGCTGAACGAATTCTGGAAAACGCTAGCCTTGTTCTTCGCCATCCTGCTGGTGGGCGGCTTCATCCTCCACAAATGGTACACCTTCCCAGGCACGGACGTTCATCCCGGCTTCAGCGAAGCACTCTACGACGCCTTCGCCATGCTCTTCTTTGCAAATGAACTCCCCTTTCCTGAGCAAAGTAGCTTGCAGTTCCTCTTTTTCCTCATCCCTATCCTGGGCCTCTCCACATTGGCAGAAGGTCTTGTACGCTTCAGCATCGCCCTGACCGACAAACGGGCGCGCGGCGAGAAATGGCAGGTCGCTATGGCATCCACGTATAAAAATCACATCATTGTGTGCGGATTCGGCAAAGTTGGCTACCGAGTCACCGAGGAACTGCTCAAGTTTGGCCGCGAAGTGATTGCCATCGAGAGCAACCCCAAGGGGCTGTTCATCGACAAGGCTAAAGACATGGGCGTGCCCATTATCATCGCGGACGCCGTACGCGCCACCAGCCTGACCAAGGCCAACGTGGCCCAGGCGGACGCCATCATCCCCTGCACAGACAACGAACTCACCAACCTGGACATCGCCCTGGATGCCCGCGAGATCAACCCCGACATCAAGGTCGTCATGCGTATGTTCAACGACGACCTGGCGCGGCGCATCGAGAAAGGCTTCGGCATCCACACCGCCTTCAGCACCTCCGCGCTCACCGCACCGCTGGTGGCTGCAAAAGCCATGCGCATCAACGTCAAGCACTCCTTCTATGTGGGCGACACCCTGCTCAACATCAGCGAACTGGAAATTAATCCCGGCTCGCGCCTAGCTGGTAAGACCGTCCAGCAAATCGAGAAAGAGCACGAGATCTCCATCGTCTATGTGCAGGAGAATGATACAGAACACCTGCACCCCGCACCCGAGCTGGTGCTCACATCCGGCGCGCGGGTGCTGATTCTGGCAAGCATTGATACATTGCAAAAGTTGAAAGAGTTGAATCAGGGGAAATAAAAAAATGCTATCAACGCAGATGCATTGGAAACCTTCTTTGTTTTTTTGATGAAGCTGAGATGGAAAAGTTGATCGATATGCATTAGCGTGGCGACAAAGGCTTGCGTAAGAGATCATGAAAGACGTCCTGATGACCTTCCCAACAAGGAACTTGTCGAAGGTTTATCATTGAAAAAAAGATATGAAAGAAATGAGCGAAGACTTTGACTAACTCGGGCAAGGCATTTCCGGTGGATCCACTCCTCACAACAAAACTCTTCATCCCAACCAGCCGTAAAAGACTGGTTTCCCGACTTCGCCTGGCTGAAAAAATCGATCAAGGGATAACACAGAAACTGACCCTCATCTCAGCGCCGGCTGGGTTTGGGAAGACAACCCTGGTCAATGACTGGCTGGTCAAATCTGAAAAAAAAGCTGCCTGGCTCTCCCTTGATGAGAAAGATGGAGACCTGAACCGGTTTCTAAAATATTTTATCGCTGCCCTGCAAACCATCTCTCAAATCCCCGGGGAAACCTCCCTCGCCCTGATCCAATCTCCCAAGCCGCCATCTACCGAATCGATCCTGACAACCCTGATCAACGAGATCGCCGCCGTTCCGGATGCACTCATCATTGTGCTGGATGACTACCACGTACTCGATTCTCAAAATGTAGACCATGCCCTCACCTTCCTGCTTGATCATCTACCGCCTCACGCCCATATTGTGATCACAACCCGTGAAGATCCCAACCTGCCCCTGACACGGTTGAGGGCAAAGGGACAGTTGACAGAAGTGCGGGCTGCTGATCTACGCTTCACACCAGACGAAACAGCTGAATTCCTGACCGCGATCATGGGACTGAATCTCTCAGCGGAAAATATCGAAGCGCTGGACGCACGTACCGAGGGCTGGATTGCGGGCCTTCAACTGGCCGCCATCTCTATGAAAAGCAAAAAGGACATTGATCGCTTCATCGCGTTATTCACTGGCAGCCACCGGTTTATCCTTGATTATCTGGCAGAAGAAGTATTGGCGCAGCAGCCTGAGCATATTCAGAATTTCTTGCTGCACACCTCTATCCTGGACCAGTTGAGCGGTCCGCTCTGTGATGCCGTCCTGCGTAGGCCAGACATTTCAAGCCAGCAAATGCTGGAACAGATCGAACAGGCCAATCTATTCCTCATTCCGTTGGATGACCAGCGGCAATGGTACCGCTATCACCACTTATTTGCAGAGCTGCTGCAGCAGCGTTTGCAGGAAAGGGAAGCAATCACCACCAACGAAGAGGACAGCATTGATATCGCGGGCCTGCATATGCGGGCCAGTCAATGGTACGAGGAGAACAACCTGGAAATCGATGCCTTCCAACATGCTGTCTTATCACATGATATCGCCCACGCCGAACGCCTAATGCAAGGCGGCCGGATGCCGCTCCAATATCGTGGTGCCCTCTTCCCTGTGCTGAAATGGTTGGCTTCCCTGTCGGCTGAAGAAATGAATGTCCGGCCTTCACTGTGGGTGACGTATGCCTCTGTTGCCACAATGGTGGGAAAACCGATCGAGAGCATTAAAATAATCCTTCAGTCTGCGGAAGCAGCTTTGGATGGCGCAACCCAAAACGAAGAGAATCGTGACCTGCTTGGTCAGATCGCGGCCATCAGAGCGATGCTGGCTGTCTCTGAAAACAAGATTGAAGTGATCATCGAACAGGCGCAGCGCGCCCTGGAAAACCTGCATCCTGACAACCTCTCTATGCGGACGAGCACCACCTGGGCGCTGGGGTTTGCTCACCAACGCCAGGGAGACCGCACTGCAGCCGCCGAATTTTCTTCCCAGGCCCTGTCCATCAGCCAATCATCCGGAAACATTGTCTTCACCATCGCATCAGCAACCAGCCTGGGCCAAATCCATGAATCAGACCTGCGCCTCGATCAAGCTGAGGAGGCTTACCGGCAAGTGCTACTGTCCGCCGGTGAACCGCCGCTGTCCATCGCCTGTGAAGCCCATCTTGGTCTGGCCCGCATCGCCTATGAAAGGAAC
>Ga0180435_10006059_pt1 | contig 11631 bp, 9 predicted proteins | sample SS_ome_3_FD_132467 | JGI IMG/M metagenome (GOLD analysis project Ga0180435, IMG submission 132467) | Hypersaline lake sediment archaeal communities from the Salton Sea, California, USA - SS_3_S_1 metaG | ecosystem: Environmental > Aquatic > Non-marine Saline and Alkaline > Hypersaline > Sediment...
AAAAGGCACGCGTCTTATTATTAACTAGCTATTACGAAGGATTACCTATGGTCGCGATCGAATCAATGACCCATGGGTTGCCAGTTGTGGCAACACCAGTCGGAGACATGGAGGATCTTGTAATAAACGGAGTCAACGGTTATCTTATAAAAGTGAATGACATTGAAAATACGGTGCTCGCAGTCAATAAAATTTTGGATGATGATAAGTTTTACCAGTACCTGTCTGAAAACGCTAGAAAATCGGCTCAAAAACTCCTATCGATGAGTACAGTTGAACAGGTGTCGGAAGAATGGCAAAAGATCTTTATTAAAATGGGGTTGCCGGGCTTAGAAGTCTAAAGCAGCTTGCCAAAGTATTTCGAATATTGGGGAGAATTTTTGTGTTAATTTTGTTCTCACAACAGCGAAGTCAAAACAGCTCCCCGTCCATTGTTATAGCAGATAGTCATTTTCTCGCTATGAATGTAAATGCTCCTGTAGTTTTAATTAAGCGGGTAGTCTCGGAAGCCTTGCTTGAAATGTACCTTCCAATTCTCCACCAAATCCTATGTATAATTTGAATCGGTTTTACGATAAGCTTTGAAAAAACCTTTGGCATCATCGGGAATAATACCATGCTTGCCAGTGCATCGAGGCCTGCCCATTTCTTGCTGGGGCAGATGTATAATGGATTGAACCCACCTTCCCGCAAGGTATTATATATCCCTAAATGCGTATGATGATAAAAGCTGTTTCCATGAAAAGGCTCAAGGAAAGCTGCTGTTCCGATAATCACACCATTTTCTTTCAAAACTCTATATGCCTCCCGCATCATTACGAAAGGATAACGAATGTGTTCAAGGACAGCAATAGATAAAATAAATTCAAAGCTTTCATCCTTGAATGGGAGAGCATGGGCATCTCCAAGTATGGGTACGCTGTCATTTTCATAGTCCAATCCAACATATTTGAATCCGGCATTTTCACATACCTCCCGGTGAATCATGTTTCCGCAACCAAGGTCTAACATTAAACTGTTTCCCGATTTTGCTTTCGGGAAATGGCTAAGTATCTCTTTTGAAAGGTGATGTGGAATGTTAATTTCAGAAAAGTCAACATCAGGGTTTCTCTTTTTTTCTAGCACCCCAAAACTAAAATCTGGTTGAAGAGTTAGTGGTGGACCTAATTTATAATCATACTGAAATGTTTTTTGGTGAAGAAGTCGTAAATCTAGACTGCCTGAAGCTGTATGCCTATATTCTGATCCACAACCTTTGCAAGATGTAACTTGGTTGGACCTATGAAGAGATTCTTCACAATGGGGACACTTTAATACATCCCAGATGTTTTGCGGTATTTCATGATTCATCATGCACCTATCTCGCTGTTGCAACACGTTAACCAATGATTTAGCGTTCCAGAATTAAACAGCGTTTATAAAATTAACGTCTCGTTTTGATTTAGCACATTTTTTTCTTTAAGCGCTCGCACCCATAACTGGTATCGCTTTGCATATATCAATTCTGTTGAAAGCGCTTCAGTAGCATAATTACGCGCTTTCATCCGATACTGTTGAATGTCCGCAGCAGGTCGTTTGAGAAAATAAAGAATGGCGTGATATATCGCGTTCAGATCATTTACAGGAACGGAAATAGAGAGTTCTTTTGCAACCATACTCAGATTTGTATTTTCCGGACATATGAATGGAACGCCACAAGCGAGGTATTGTCTGATTTTCTGAGATGAATTACCGACATTTTCCACCTTTTCCATGGTATCCAGGGCAACCCCCACATCAAGACAATTGATGTAATCCGCCAATTTCTCATAGGGAACAATACCTTTGAATATAACTCGTTTTCCAAGTTTGTTCTTTCGGACCTGCCGTTTTAAAGTTTCCAGTTCCGCATCCTCACCAATAATTAATATGCCGCAAGAGGGAATAGCTTGAATAAGTCGGTGAGCAATATTTATCAACTGTGCGGCACCACGCTGAGAAGGAAACCCACCGCAATACCCGACAATATTTTGGAAAGAGTGTAGCCCGCATAGACGTCGGCTTTCCAACCTGCTCTGGATATTAAATCGTTCGATATTCACAGCATTGTCGATGTAGGTGATATTCTTGAGCCGAAAGCGTGTTTTGTACATACTTACCAGTTGATGCGTGCAGGCATCAATAAAAATAGCTTTACGCAAACAAACCTTTAGTAAAAATCTTTTTATCCAGAAATTCAAGCGCGTCAGACCGGAATTATTTCGGCTCGCAAATCCGTAAATATCCTCCAAGGTCTTGATGCAGTAAGACTTACGAAGCATTTGAAGTATAAAGGGTACCAATAGGGTTTCCGAGCTTAGTCTCAGTATGAAAAGTGAGTTTTTCCTGAACGGCAGTCGGCCTAAGAGAGCTGCTGTCAATTTTAGATAATTTATTGCCAGACGGTAATAGGTTAGACGCCTCCCTCCGGTTTCGTCTTTGTAAAACAACGCATTGGTCAACGGTGCATCTACAGACCCAGTTGGTTTCGGTATCAGGCAACACAAGTGATCACCCCGCCTACGGCATTCTTTTTGAAGAGTGTTCACAAATTCTCTTTCATTGACACCAGGGCCGTTGGGTAACGAAATGTCGATGCTGGAAATATAGTAGATATTCATCTTGGTGATACCTATGATTATTCAATAATTAAGATATCCTGGTTCGTGTCCCAAACGATTCCCATCGCCTGTGTGTTGTGGGGATTGCGACAGTTTTGACAATGCCTCAATCAAGTTCTCATAAACCCAGCTCCATTTTAAATCATCACCAAAAAAAGTGGAGTTGTGCCACAGCATCGTGAACACACCACCTACTGCTCTGCACGATCTCGCAAGGGACATGATTTTGCGGAAACCTTCTTCGGGGGAAAGATTTAGCCGCTTATGAGAAAAAATGGTTTTTTCCATGACAATCAAGGGGATTTCGACCAGCTGTAACGTTTTTCTTTGTTCCATGTCAAAAACTCTGTAGGGATGACATGTACCGCAACGAAACCCGGCTTGATCCTCATAGGTGAGGGAATTATCGTACCGCAGCTCTAAATTATTAAATTTTCGCCAGGTGTCCGGCACTTGAAACAGCAGGTAATGCTGTCGGCATCCATAATTTTTTCTTCCCAGGATTTTGTCCAAGGCGTATTTCTCATTTCGCAGCAAATCTTCCTTTGAAAAAGCTTGATATCCGGGGTGAAATCCGATCTCATGCCCCCGACGTTGGACTTCTGACAAAATTGAAAGGTAGGGTTCCTGAGTTATGTCATAGCCGGCATCCAAGGAACCTCTGGAGGATGTCATGAAATTGAAGACACTCTTGAAAGCGTATGTTTCTGAAATATTCATTAATTTTTGAATTCCTTGATAGAACGGGTCATGCCGCCAGTTGATCGTTGCTTTGAGGGCCGTTAGGGCATCATGCACGGATCTTCTCCTAAAAATCGCAGATGCAATCCCGTGTATGCCTGATTGGATGGTCGAATACTTGATCAACTCATCCATATCATGACTGAGCAACACATCAAAACTGCGCGTAATTGGACGCCATTCGGGAAGGAGTCTCATCAGCCATTTTTTGAGGACCATGGCCCACAAATCCACAATGGGCATGTGCAGAAACTTTTGTCGGCTAGCCACACTGGCCCAGGAGGGAAATCGGCCCCTCTCATCGCGATGCAACGTGATTGTTTCCTCCCAACGGGTCAACATAAAGAGCGTCGTGGCGATCAGATCCACATGACACACCAGTCGGTTGCGGCTGTCTATTTCGAATACCGGCCCACTGATTTTGGCAACTCCTTTACCCCAGAATAAAACAGGCAAGCGTTGAAGTTCACCTGGAGAATGATCATCTGGAAGTAAATTCGATGCCGACAACCAGCTCAGACTGTCTGGTTGGGTTTCAAGCAGGCCAACCCAGTCAGATGGCTTGCAGGGGGAAATAATGATGGCTTTACCATTGTGAACCACTTTTTCAGGATCTGCATAATGCACGGATACCCCAAGGGATTCAAAATCCGAAATATCGCTATCAGTCGCTGCCACCCCGGCCCGATAGGCCAACTGTTGCCATGCGTATGCGACCGCATTGGCCGATTCAAGCGGTAAGGGCTGATTCGTCATGACGGATGTAGTCCCTTTTTATGCTTTCTTGGTCAGTATCACAAACATTCCAAAATCGTCTTTGTAGTGTTGAACGATCCCAAGCAGAGAAAAGATGTAGCATAAACCCAAGACGACTAGATTGCGTTTTTTTGGGGCTTGCGGCTTCAGTTTATTTGTCTCAGTTTGGGTTCCCATGAACAAGGATGAAGGCGCGCACATATAAGGAATGTTCAATAGCCGGTCGTGGTGTTTTAGAGCATTGCGGTAATGAAAATAGGGATTATACGTCACTGAAACCTTGCACACGCTGCCAAAACGCTCCGACCAGAAATTTTCCGCAAATAGTGTAATCAAATCCGGAGGCGGTGTCAGATTGGTCCAGATGGCGTTCATTTCCAGAACCGCTTTCACATCCGGCGCGTTAAACAACAATCGACCACCCGGCTTGAGAAGATCCAAAAGCATTTGTGTGAAAGCCAGTGGATCTTCCACACAACCGATTGTGCCCACATGATAAATACTGTCGAAGGATTCCTTCTGTTTCAGGCTATCATCCTCCATATGAACAAAATAGGGCCCGAAGAGCGTACGGGCATTTTCAATGGCGGTATGGGATATATCAGCTCCTAAGATGCGGTAACCACCCAGAACAAAATACGCCGTGAGATATCCCAGCGAGCAGCCTATTTCGAGGTGATTGCCAGACGGTTTGCCAGTGGCTAGGTGATCGATAATAAAGCGGTTTTTAGGGTGTTGACGTAGTTGTTTCCTGAGGGTGGAATACTGATTGGCCTCATAGCGTCTGCTGATTTCTTTGGCCATGGACTTATGCCGCGCATAGGGAGATGCGGCGCTGGCATGCATGGTCTCATGAACGTCACCTTTGCGGTTTACAAATCTGCAACCACAGATCGGGCAATCATATACATCAAAGGGCTCCAGATCTAAATAGGGTGCATAAGCTCCAAGGTAATGGGTCTCACGGGTAGCGCATATACGGCAACGAGTCATTTGGGCGTATTTCCGAGTATGTCTGGAACAATTTCAAGCATGGGTCTTTATCCAGTCTGCACACAGTTGAACGGCACGGTGCACCTTGTCTTCGACAAGTGGTTGGCGCGACTTCAACTCGTTTTGCTGATTGAGGGACCAAAGACCGCATCGGTGGATTACGGCGTTGAGCACGGAGCCAGGGCTACCTCGTCTGGCATCCACGACATGATCCTGGCAATGGTAATAGGCCATAATATCCAGGTACTTGTCGTTCCAGCCGATGGTCACAGCGGGAACACCTGTCGAAAGAGCCGCCACAAGCGCATGATACCGTGAAACCACTGCCAATCGGGCGGAGCTGATGAGTGATTTGAGTTGCATGGCATCGAGTTCATCCTCAACAATACGACAGCGTGCGGCGGCGCTGCGATCATCTTTGATAAGCAACTGCAGACATCGTTTGCTGACGGCACGATCGCATTGAAATGGTTCAGGAAAGGTTGCGTGGGGCACAAACAAGATATCTCTTCCCCTGGATAAGAAGTGTTTGGCGATCCCGGCGAAAAGCGCCACGTGCCCCTCTCCGGTGGCAGATGTTTTGCTCGAGGGCATTCTGGCGATAACCGCACTGGGAGAAAGAACGATATATTTCCCGCTGACCAGACCCAGACCCTTGAGGTACCGGTTAAGCCAGTTACTGTCCGCGCAGGGCAGGGTGACCGCGATATCCGGATAGGCGTAGACGGAAGTCCCCGTAATCTCCCGGCAGTGGGCCGCAGATGTTTCGCCTCTGGCCATGACACATGGCAGTCTGGAAAATTCCAATTTGGCAAGACGCCTTACGCGCCAGTCCGTAAAAGGTCCGTAGGACTGCACAAAACGGAAAAAAGGCTTTTGGTGTTTCCGAGCGTAGATGGAGCAGGTTCGCTCTGTCAGGGAGGAAATCCATGAGCGCGTGCCGTCTCCGATAAATGCGATGCCATTCAGATTGACGACGGCATCCACATCCCGGATAACCTCCTGGTAGGCGGCATGAATTCGACGCCAGTTGTTACGTTGTCGGCGTCGTTGGGAAGATGCCATCATGCGTTGTTTCTTGCTCACAACCGGCATCAGAGGAAACAGGGCCGGATGATGGGACAGCCATGTCAGCAGCGTATCCCCGGCAACTACCTTCAAGCCGTAATGTCGGGCCATTTTTTCTTCCAGATGCATGAAATTTGGATCCACGGCAAACCTGAATTCAACCTCGAGCAGACGTCTCAATAGGGAGGTAAAGGATAAGGCCATGGCGGCACCACCGCGATTTCGACTCAGACAGAGACCGGTTATGAGTAGTTTTCTTTTTTTCAAGTTCGGCCTTTCGTGACGCTTTTTAACGCCGTATGAACAGCTCTCATCATCAGTGTCACCCCAACCCGATAAACCATGAAGCAGAAGAACGCAAACCCCTGATATTTAATTTCCGCCAATTTTTGCAGCATTCTTCTCTCAATACATTTCCAGGTACCCGGAAAATGCTGTGGAATAATATCCTTGAAGAACGCAGCTTCCTTATCCAATTCCGATCGCTTTCTGATATGCCGGCCCCAACGCCCCAGTTTCCTACCCACCAAACTATCACCCTGGGATCGAATTACTGCTGCAACCGTGGCCTCTTGTATTTCAACAATGCCAGCAGCGTGCATTTCCTTGAGCAGTTTTTCACCCCGATCTGTTCGTGATATGATGATATTGGTTCCCAAATTATCATTGGAACTGATTTCAGGTAGCCATGCGTCCCCTAAAGAAATGTCGGCAGATGTAGCCGTCTGGTCTGCACAGACCTTACAAAAATCAGGATAATGGGATCCACTGAAACAAAAACTGTACAAACCGGATTGCAGGATGGATGCGCTTCTATCAAGGAGCACCACGGGTTGATCATTGCCACCGTCGTTTTCCTTCGCAACCCATGCAGTAATTTTTCTTCCGGGCCAACCACCGCTTCGATAGCGGATGGCGGTCACCAGATCCGGATCAATATTTTTTCGGCGACACAGATAGTCCATGGCTTTGTTAGAACTGGTGCCGCCGCAAAAAAGGCCTATTTTGAAAAGGCGTGCCGCATCCAAATTGCGCACGCGCATGACTTGCTTTACAGCCGATAACTGGCAGGGCAGCCCCATTAGGGCTAATTTCCCCTCATGTCTTTCGATAAGCGGCCATACGCCTGAAAAATCAACATGACAATAGACCGAGCCCCGATTGTTTAGGATGTTATTTGGGGCTTGTACGAGATCGATTCTATGACGAATCGGCTGATTCGGATCCGGGCTGATCATGACGATGCCATCGACCTGCTTCGAGACCACCAATTCGGTCAAAATCGATGTGGCCAGACCTCCCGATGCGCATTGATAACGTCGCTGGCGGTCGGATGCATACCCCAGGTAAACATGTTTATGGGGCTCGATAAACCAATCAAACACCTGGTCAATTTCATGGGTGCCGGGTAATCGGGGTTTGGAGTATTTCTTTGTCAGGGCCGGACACACCTGCAAACATGTGCCGCAGTCACTGCAGCCACCCGGGTTCCGCTTTGACAACTCGGCATTGAACAAACCGCTTTTCGCTTGAAAATTTATCCTGATGCAGTTGTCCGGACAGAAATAGGCGCAGGCACCGCAGCCTTCACACAGGTTTGCGTGTACGATTTCGCGAAACAATCTATCTAGTTTGGTGGATGTCATCCGCTTGAAGTGTCCTGACTTTCTTTTTGGTTCCATAATCCGAATTTTTTTATAACGTCGCTTCTCTGGCGCTGGTTAAAAAATAGAAACCATACAACGCCCGTGTAGGCCACCAATGCGACCAGGAGTGCAGAAATGGGCAGGATTCTGTTTGAATTCGAATAAACCAGAAATATCGGTAATACACACACAGCCGAATAAAGACAATAACGCATAAAAACTTTACCGGCCCGAGTCAAGGAAATGCCTACGGTTTGAAAAATCCAGCCGGTCAGATAAGCATAACCCAGAGCACTCCCTAACGAAAAGCTCAAAATTGCTATATGGGGTGAAGAACTGAGGTACAGGCAGCCTAAAAAGGGACTGAATCTGCATACAAAGAGAATTAGATTGCCCCTGAGTATTTTCTTAAATTGATTCAGGATGCTGAAAACAAATCCAATGCCGATTTGGGTTTCAACTGCCTTGAGGATAACCATGGGCACGAGCAGCAGCATGTAAGGTGCTGTCCCTATCCATTGGGTGCCCAGGAGTGTCGGTATAATGTAAACACCTGCGGCGGCCATGAAAAAAGCAGGAAAAATTGAGAACATACTGGCGTAATTGAAAGACTGCCAGGTGATATCGGTGAGTTGTCCACCGTCACGAAAGTTTTTGGCTGCCTTGGGGTAAAAAACTTGCCCAAGAGCCTGACTGCACATACTTGTGGGGATCATAATCAGCGATTTGGCCATCATAAAAACACCCACAACCGATTCCGGAAAGACCCATGCTAACATAATGGTTGGAAGCTCGGCACTGTAAACGTTCAAGGCGTTTGATGGCAGATAGTACTTGGCAAAGCTTCGGGTTTGCCTCATTTCTCTCAGGATTGTGACCATTTTCAACCGGGCTTTGAATGTTCGGCCGAATTCAGCGCACCAGAGCAGGATCATGATTTTTGCAAGCAGCGCAGCTACAGCTCCGGCAATCAGGGCACGGTAATCACGCCACAGGGTTACATATACCAGAGCGATTACGGTAAAATTGGTGATGGCGGCTGAGATATCCGCTATGGCAAAATATCCGAACTTTCCGAGGTACCCTGCATAATTCCGCAAACTGTTGGATGCAATTGTTAAGGGGACAAGTATGGGCACCATCCAAATAACCGCATGCACAATTTTATGAGAAAACCAACCAGCCAAAACAGGCTGCATCAGAAGCGCAGCAACCGTAAACAGGATTGCGCCCATCAGACCGATCAATCCGGTACCTATGGTTCGCAAGGCTGCTTTGTCGGCAGAATCGGCCACAGGAATGGATGCGTCCAGAGAAAGAGAGCCGAATACGGTAAACAGGGCACAGATGGAGAGGGCTGCCTGAAAAATGCCATAATCATGCGGGCCGATCAATCTGGCGATGATCGGGAGCATCAAAAAGGATATCAGGCGCTGCAGCGTTACGCCAGTAAAAACCTTTGCCGAATCCTTGAGCAATCCCATACAAATAGACTTTCCAGATTTCAAATTCCCCAGGGTGCAGGTTCGATTGCATCCCACACCCGTAAATGGGGACGCCTGGAGACGGTATCCTTGAAATCGTCATATTCTTCGGAAGTGAGCACCAGGGGTCTGATTCTTCGGTTAATGTATTTCTCGGTTTTTCTGCATAGATCATTCAGATGGTATTGATCAATACGCCCCACCAGGACAAGATCCACGATGCCGGTGTCTTTACCCTCGGCATAATCGTCAATGATGTAGACTCGCTCCAGCTGTCCGAGCCGGTTAACAATGCTTTCGATGATGCGATCGAATCCGACGGCTTTGGCTGCCATGGATTTAAGCTCCGGGAAGAGGGGGTGCTTGGTGTTGGCACTATAATGGACCTGCCGGCCATATTTTTCGGTCTTGAGAAGATCGGCCTTCTTAAGCTGGTTGAGCTCTTCGCGAACTGCATTGGTGGATAGATTGAACTCCTTAGCGAGCTGCCGTAGATAGGATTGTACCTGGGGATTGAAAAAAAGCCGGATCAGGAGCTTAATCCGCGTTTTTGATGTAATTAGACCCGAAAAAATATTTTCCATTTTAATTTATATCGATCATCTTGACTATATATAATGAACAATAATACTATATTTATTTCGAACAGTTTTTCTACTCATTAAACACTAAAACTGATGCGCTGTCAAGATAAAATGCATCATAAATGAATCCATCACTGCAAATCTTAACTCTAATCATAAGCCACCGACAAGGTCGGTGGTCGTTGATTTTGACGACCAGCAGACTCTCACATAAAACGACAGCACCTTGACCCTGGCAATTGTCAGTATTCCGTTCCGATTGCAATTATTTTGCAGCTTTCTATGCCAATCAACTGGTATAGACAAAGAGATTACTTAGGTGATTGATAATTGGTGTGATTGTATGCTAAGGTGATTTGTTCAGACCGTATATTGAGGCCGACAAATGATTCCAGCGATTAAAATGCTCTGGATATCTTGCTCGATAGACTGGATGCAATTGGGATCAAATTTGGCGGTTCTTGTTCGGGGAAAGTTCCATTGGTACGCCTGGCAGGATTCGAACCTGCGACCTACGGATTAGAAGTCCGTTGCTCTATCCAGCTGAGCTACAGGCGCACATAAAACTCGCCCGGTGCATACCATATGTCACCTGGCCTGTCCATATAAAACAGCAGCATACGAATTGTGTAAACGCGGATAACCACTGATGGCAGTAAAAAAAAGAACATCGAAAAAATCATCAAAAACGTCCCCCAAACGTGCCCAAAAGAAACCTAAAAAGGTGACGGCTGTCGCACCAAAATCAACGCCGAAAAAGGCCGCCGTACCGGCCACGGATAAATCTGTTGTCAAATTTGATCCACTGCAGCGTTATTTAAATGAAATCAGCCAGTATAATTTGTTGACGCGCGAGGAAGAACGTGAACTCGGTATCCGGGTCCAAGAAAAGGGCGACCCCGAAGCAGCCTACAGGTTGGTGACATCCAATCTTCGTCTGGTGGTAAAAATTGCGTTGGAATTTCAACGGGTATGGATGCAGAACCTACTGGATCTGATTCAAGAGGGCAATATCGGCTTGATGCAGGCCGTTAAGAAATTCGATCCCTATAAAAATGTAAAATTTTCCTATTATGCCTCTTTTTGGATCAAAGCCTATATTCTCAAGTTTATCATGGATAACTGGCGATTGGTCAAAATTGGCACCACTCAGGGGCAGCGAAAATTATTCTTTAAATTAAAAAAAGAGAAACAAAAACTGATCGATGAAGGATTTGATCCCAAGCCCAAATTGTTATCGGAAAAGTTGGGTGTGTCCGAACGTGAAATTGTGGACATGGATCAGCGGCTCAATGGTTGGGATGTATCATTGGATGCACCGCTGAAGGACGATTCCGATACCGAACGGATTGAATTCCTGAGTACGGAAAGCGATTCCATTGAAGACAATGTGGCTAAAAAGCAAATGAATGCTCTGCTGCATGCCAAAATAGCTGAATTCCGAAAGAAAATGACCGAACGCGAGTTAGAGATCTTTGATCAGCGTATTTTTTCAGACACACCGGTTACGCTACAGGAAATCGGAGACCGATATGGTATTTCCCGAGAACGGGTTCGTCAGGTTGAAAAAAACGTGGTCAAAAAAATGAGGGAATATTTTAAAAAAGAAATTCCTGATTTCGATGTTTATGCCTATAAAAACAACACCGACGCAAAGTAAAGAATGAATTATTGTCATGTTAAAAACCAAAATGAAACTCTCTTCTTTCCTTCTGATAAT
>Ga0180435_10006065_pt1 | contig 11623 bp, 11 predicted proteins | sample SS_ome_3_FD_132467 | JGI IMG/M metagenome (GOLD analysis project Ga0180435, IMG submission 132467) | Hypersaline lake sediment archaeal communities from the Salton Sea, California, USA - SS_3_S_1 metaG | ecosystem: Environmental > Aquatic > Non-marine Saline and Alkaline > Hypersaline >...
GGATCTAGGTGCCAATAAGGCACTGGCACTCCAGTTGATACGCTGGCTCGCCCATCGCGAAGACCTGATCGCGGTGCCGCCGCCGGTCAACGATCGAGTCGCGCTGATGCTGACACCGCTGCGAATGCTGATGCTCAGCGTTGGCAGCCTAGTCGTCTTGCCGGGCTTGCTGGCCTTAGCGGGACTCGGCATCTACTGGTCCCGGAACCGCGCTTAGGATGCTCATACGCTGGCTGATTAACCTGGGCTTGGCGCTGATCGCTGGCCTGCTCACGCTGCTTGCGGTTCAAGACGTGCAAAATCAGGCCCGCGGCGGCCGCCTCACTGACCTTAAGCCTGAGCTGGCTCAGCGCATCGAGCTGCAGCGCAGCGCTGGTCCCTTGATCCGCCTTGAGCAGCGCGATCAGGGCTGGTGGATGCTCGCGCCAATCGAGGCTCCAGCCGATGCCGAGATGGTTGAGCGGCTACTGAGCATCGCCCAGGCAAGGGTCAGCCGCGTCCTGCCGGCCGACGCCACCGCTGCCGGTCGGCTTGGTCTCGATCCGCCACGCGTGCGGCTGAGCCTCGATGGACTGACATTGAACATTGGCGAGCTTGACCCGATCGGCAACCGCCGTTATGTGATGATCGGCGACCTGGTGCAGCTCATCGATGATGATCAGCTGCCCTGGCTGCTGGCGCCACCCGAGCAGTTCCTCAGCCGACGCTTGCTGCCGGCCAACTTCATCCCTGGGCTTGGCAGTATCGATGGCCGTCCGCTCTCAGCGGACGCGCTCGCGGGACTGGTTGATGTGGTCGCCGAGCGAGTCGAGCCCATCAACGGCGAGCTGGGCGGGCGCATCCTGGTGATCCAGTCAGCCGCTGGCGATGAGCGACTGCGCTTCCTGATTGCCGAGGGCGGCACCCGTTGGACGCGGCTCGATCAGCGCCTCAGCTACTGGCTCGCGCAGCCGCCGCTGGCCGAGCCCGATGAGGATGGCCCAGTTGAATCTGTTCGGATGCCGCAATCAGGGCTCGCGCCCTAGGAACCGACCAATGACGCAACCTTCAAACCAGAGTGACCGCTGCCGTAGTATCCAGCTCAGATACCAAGCAGCCACTCCACCAAACCAGAGAGCCTAAGCGCCAAGATGCCCGAGCTGCCCGAGGTTGAGACCAGCCTGCGCGGCATCGCGCCGCATCTGACCGGTCGTCAGATCGCGCAACTCATCGTCCGCAACCCTCGCTTGCGCTGGCCGATCCCGGCCGACACGGCAGCGCGTGTCACCGGTCAGACCATCGTCGCGCTGCGTCGGCGTGGAAAATACCTGCTCTTGGAGCTTGAGCAGGGCCTGTTGCTCCTGCATCTCGGCATGTCCGGGAGCCTGCGTGTCGTGCCAGCAACAACAGCGCCGGAGCCGCACGACCATGTCGATCTCTGTCTCGAGGACGGACACTGCCTGCGCTTCCGCGATCCAAGGCGCTTCGGCATGCTGCAATGGACGCCAGCCCCGGCCGAGGCGCACCCATTGTTGCGCGATCTTGGGCCGGAGCCGCTCGGGCCAGCCTTTAGCGGGACCTATCTGCATCAACGCGCACGCGGGCGGCGGGCGCCGATCAAGACCTTCATCATGGATAGCCGAGTCCTGGTTGGCGTCGGCAACATCTACGCCAATGAATCGCTGTACCTAGCCCGCATCCATCCCAAGCGCGCAGCCGGTCGCATCAGCAGTGAGCGCTGTGATCGCTTAGCGGAGGCGATTCGCAATGTGCTTGCGGAGGCCATCGCGCAAGGCGGCACCAGTCTGCGAGATTTCGTCCGGGAAGACGGCAATCCTGGCTACTTTGCCCAAGCATTGCGCGTCTACGGGCGCACCGATCAGCCCTGCCCAAGCTGCGGCGGTCCGATCCAGCAATGCCGTATTGGCCAGCGCTCGAGCTTCTACTGCAGTGCCTGTCAGCGTTGATGCCGATACAGCCGCGGCGGCTGACGAGCCAGGCGGGCTTGCGATGGCGGCGATGTCTTCACTGCGGAGGCCTTGGATGCGAGGCTAGATAGGGGCCACTGAAGCGAGGTCATCAGCTCACCAGCCGCCGCCAATAGGTGCGGCGCCAATAGTAAAGCACGGTGGTATCCGGCCAGGGGTAGGAATCAGCATAGCCGACGCCGCGTTGGGGGTACTCGACATTATCGCTAGCCGGGTCTAAGGGTCGCCAGCTTTCCTCGCGCGGCTCGCCATCGACGGGCTCTCGGGTCAGACCGCGATTGCGTCGCTCGGAGGCGCCATAGCGGCCATAATTCTGCTGCGCCTCGGCGAGGCTAACGCTGTTACTGCTGCCAGGCATCTCGGGAAAGCGCAGCTGTGACAGATCATCCTCCCAACCGCAGATTGGGCAACGCTGATGCGAGCCGGGAACCTGATCGTGGACGAGATGGCCGCAGCAAGGACAGGGAAACTTCTCGGTAGCATGCATGACGCACTCTTGATCGAACCAGATTGACCAGCAGCCTAGCGCGCAAGCGCAGCGAGAAAAACCCCAACAGCCGCCGGCTAATTAGCGCTATGCGATAATTAGCGCTATGCGATTAGTATCTCTCCGGTAGATGGCTACGCAGTCAAGCGAGCCGAGGCAAAAGTCCGGATAATTCGCCCGGTATGTTGAACACCACCACCCTATCATCGATCTCCGCTGTCCTGCTGACTGAGCTGTCCTATGCCTGAGCCCGCCCCCGCCTTTGCCGTTGGCCAACGTTGGCTCTCTGAAACCCAGCCCGAGCTTGGCCTTGGCATGATCGAGGCCGTCGAGCATCGGCGCGTCACGGTCTTATTCCCGGCCACCGGCGAGCGCCGCACCTATGCCGCCGACAACACGCCACTCTGGCGCGCGCAGCTCACAACCGGTGAGCTGTTGCGTGATCTCGATGGCCGCGACCTGACCGTAATCGATCATCTCGAGCACAACGGCTTCATCACCTATCTGGCCCGCGACAACGCCGGCAACGAGCAGCCGCTGCCAGAGACCCGTATCGACCCCAGGCTGCGCCTGAGCCGCCCACAGCAGCGCCTGCGCGCTGGCCGGCTGGACAGCGACACCTGGTTCCGGCTGCGCATGCAGGCACTGGAGCAAACCGGCCAGCTAGCGACCGCTACCGCGCGCGGGCTGCTTGGCGCGCGCATCAGCCCGATTCCGCACCAGCTGCATATCGCCGCCGAGGTGGCCGACCGGCATCATCCGCGCGTGCTGCTCGCCGACGAGGTCGGCCTCGGCAAGACCATCGAGGCCGGGCTGATCCTGCATCGGCTGCTGCTGGCCGGACGGGTGCGTCGCGTCTTGATCCTGGTCCCCGAACCGCTGTTGCATCAATGGCTAGTCGAACTGCTGCGGCGCTTTAATCTGCGCTTTGCCTTGTTCGATCGGGAACGGGTAAGCGCGCTGACAGGGAGCAGCGAGGCACTGAATCCGTTCGAGTCCGAGCAGAAGATCCTCTGCAGCCTGGATCTACTCACCAGTGACGTCGGTCTTGCCGATGCCGTACTCCATGCTGGCTGGGATCTGTTGATCTGCGATGAGGCCCATCACCTAGAATGGTCACCTGAGGCGAGCAGTCCCGCCTATGACCTGGTTGCCGCACTCGCTGCCATCACGCCGGCGGTGCTGCTGCTGACGGCAACCCCGGAGCAGCTCGGCCGCGCCGGTCATTTCGGCCGCTTGCGACTGCTCGACCCAGAGCGCTTCGGCGATTACCAGCGTTTCCTAGACGAGGAGGAAGGCTATGCCCCGGTCGCCGAGCTGGTCGGCCGCCTGCTCGAGGAAACCCCGCTGACCAGTGCCGAGCAGGCCCGGCTTGAGGCGTTGCTCGATGACGGGGACATCGAAACGACAAAGTCCGATGACCTGAATCAACCTGATCGCCAGGCCATCATCGAGCAACTGCTCGACCGCCACGGCACCGGTCGGGTGCTGTTCCGTAACACCCGCACGGCAATCAGCGGCTTCCCGCGGCGCGCGCTGCATCCAGCTCGACTGGAGCAAGACTCAGGACTGGCTGACTCGGACGCACCGAGCGATCAACAGGATCAGGTTGATCAGCTCGATTCGCTGGATCAGCCAGAACAGAGCGCGCTGGCTGAAAGCCGCACCGCCGATCCTCTCGATGCACTCTTGTCGGCGATCGAAAACACCGACCTACTCGACAGCGACCCGCGAGTCGACTGGCTGATCGCGCAACTCGGCGCACTCGCGCCAGCCAAGGTGCTGTTGATCACCGCCACCGCCGAGACCGTCCTCGACCTGCGCCGCGCACTGCTTGAGCGCGCCGGAATCCAAGCCGCTGTGTTCCATGAAGGCATGCCGATCGTCGAGCGCGACCGCGCCGCCGCCTTCTTTGCCGACCCGGACGAGGGTACTCAAATCCTACTCTGCTCCGAGATCGGCAGCGAGGGGCGCAACTTCCAGTTCGCCCATCATCTGGTGTTATTCGACCTGCCCACTGACCCTGAACTGCTCGAGCAGCGCATCGGTCGGCTCGACCGGATCGGCCAGACCGAGGCCATTCGCATCCATGTCCCTTATCGCGCCGGCAGCCCGGATGAGCTGCTATTCCGCTGGTATCATGAAGGACTCGACGCCTTCTCCGCCCATCAGCCAGCGGCCCCGGCGGTGTTCTGGGAGCAACGCGAGAGGCTGGAGGACCTGCTGATGGACCCAGCGCCAGGGCCAGCCGAGATCGACACCCTGATCGACACGGCCAAGGCACTGCGCACGCGGCTCGATGCCGAACTCGCCGCCGGGCGCGATCGGCTGCTCGAACTCAGCTCGCATCGTCCAGCGCGCGGCGTGGCCCTGGTCGAGGCGCTCGAGAGCGAAGATCGTGATCCCGGCATCGAGACCTTCCTCACCGGGCTCTGGGATGCATTCGGGGTCGAGCGCGAGCCCGGCCCGGGTGGCAGCATCATCGTCCGGCCCGGCAACCACATGCTGCACGAGCACTTCCCCGAGCTGCCAGACGAGGGCATGACCGCGACCTTCAGCCGCCAACATGCGCTGGCCCATGAAGACCGACGTTTCCTCACCCGCGAGCACCCGATGGCGCGTGCCGCGCTCGAGATGATGACCGGCTCCCACATGGGCACCAGCGCGCTGGTGTTGACCCAAGACCCGCGCTTTGCCTCCAGTGCTTTGCTGCTCGAGGCGGTCTATGTCGCCGAATGCCCAGCACCGCCGATCCTCAACGCCCAGCGTTTCCTGCCACCGACCGCTCGGCGCATGCTGATCGATGAACAAGGCAAAGAGCGCAGCGCCGAGATCGACCGCAACGCCCTCGGCGGCAAATGTCTGCGCTCACGACGACCGCTTGCGCGCGCCCTCTTGAAGGCCAAGAGCAAGGTGGTCGATGCCATGATAGAGTTCGCCGAGCAGCAGGCCGCTCGCGAGAGCCAAGTGCTGCGCGAGCAGGCGAGTCAGCTGATGCACGAACAGCTTGACGCGGAACTGGCGCGGCTGCAGGCACTCGCCCGCCGCAATCCAGCGGTGCGCCCAGAGGAGATCGAAGCGCTCATCGCCGAGCGCGATGCCCTCGCCGAAACGCTTGCTAACAGCCGACTACGCCTCGATGCCCTACGCCTGATCGCCTTTGCCTAGTCTTCTCACACGCCTATCGACCGAGGGCCGACCCCAATGTCTCAATGGCCTATCACAGGTGAACAGCCCGCCAGTGCCGAGCCCGTCTCTGCCGACGGCCGACTGGTCAGCGAAGCCGAGTACTGGCAGGACTGGTACAATACCGGTGATCTCAGCTACGAGTGGAACAACGGCCGCTTGGAGGAGAAGCCAGTGTCGGATTTTGAGACCTTTCAGGTCTACCTCTGGTTTCTGGAGCTGTTGCGCCACTACCTGCGGCTGCAGCCCATTGGCAAACTGGTGGCGCTGGAGATGGGCTTTCGGCTGACGCTCAGCTCGGGCAGGGTGATCCGCAAACCCGACTTGGCCGTGGTGCTCGACAGCAACCCGGTTCCACTGGATCTGAGCGATAGCTCCTATCATGGCATCTTCGACCTCTGCGTCGAAGCCCTGTCGACGGAAAAGCCGGCCTATGTCCATCGCGATCTGGTGGTCAAGAAGGCCGAGTACGCCGCCGGCGGCGTGCCCGAGTATTTTGTGCTGCACCGCGAGCAGGGCAACCTGGCCTTCTACGGCCGTACCCGGGGCAGCCGCATCTACAGTCCGCTGCCGATCGAGGGCAGCGGTGATGATCGCCTGGTGCGCTCGCGGGTGTTGCCAGGCTTCCAGTTCCGCGTCAATGACCTGATCCGTCGGCCAGACCTGGATGCGATTCGTCGCGACCCGGTCTACAGTGGCTTCGTGTTGCCGGAATGGACGCTTGCCGAACAGGCGCAGGCCCAAGCCGAGCAGGCGCAGGCTCAAGCCGAACAGGCGCAGGCTCAAGCCGAACAGGCGCAGGCTCAAGCCGAACAGGCGCAGGCTCAAGCCGAACAGGCACGATTAAAGGCTGAGCACGAGCGCGATCAGGCCAGCCGAGAACGCGATCAGGCCAGCCGCAAATGCGATGAAGCCTTGGCAGAGGCGCGGCGCGAGGCGGCCGCCCGAGCGGCACTGGAAGCGGAGTTAGCAAGCTTGCGCAACAGCTCGTCCTGATTTCTGCCCACACAGACCGCCGCACGGGCTTTACCGGTCGTCGAGCGGCAGCTGCTCTAGCCCCCCCCTGACAGCGACCTGCTACAGGTCGATGAGACCCGTTGGACCGAGGCCGGCAAGCTCCTATGGAATTCCTACTCAATATTCTGCACCTGTTCGCGCATCTGCTCGATCAACACCTTCATATCGACAGCGGCTCGAGTCACGGCAGCATCGGGCGACTTCGAGCTTAAGGTATTGGCCTCGCGATTGAGTTCTTGCATCAGGAAGTCGAGGCGGCGGCCGATCGGCTCATCGCTGTCGAGGCTGTCGCGGACCTCGGTAATGTGACTCTCGAGCCGATCCATCTCTTCGTCGACATCGAGACGCTGGGCGATCAGGGTCATCTCCTGCTCAAGCCGGGTCTCGTCGAGTTCAGCACGGACCTCGGCGAGACGCTCGGCGATGCGGGCGCGCACCGCGGCAAGCACTTCCGGCATCCGTTGCCGGACCTCGGCGACACGTTCGAGGAGCTTGTCGCAGCGCTCGAGCAGCAGCCTCTTCAGCCGCTCTCCCTCGCGCGCGCGCGCCTCGATCAAGGCGACGAGGGTCTCATCAAGCAGCTCGAGTGCGGCCTTGCTGAGGGCATCCATGTCCCTTGGCGCCTCTTCGAGCATGCCGGGCCAGCTCAGCAGATCAAACATGTGTGGCGCCGCTGGCTCGCCAATGCGGGTGGCGACCTGATCCGCGACCTTGAGCAGGGCCTCAAGCAGTGCGGTGTTGACGCGCAGCTCCGCGGAACCGGCCGAGCCACCACCTGGCCCACCACGTCCACCCAAGCGCAAACTGAGGTCAATCTTGCCGCGGCTCAGGTGCTGACCCAGGGTCTCGCGCACCCTAGGCTCGAGGCTGCGCAGGTCTTCCGGCAGACGCAGATGCGGTTCCAGGAAGCGATGGTTGACACTGCGCACCTCCCAGGTCAGTTCGCCGGCCTCGGTACTACGGTCTTGACGGGCGAAGGCGGTCATGCTCTTAGCCATAGGTTTGTTACGATCGGGTTGCTGACGTTGCCGGGATCATAACGCGATTAGGGCTGTCGGACGCGGCTGAGGCATTGACCCCAGAGTTCGTGCGTGCCGACAATCAGCCCGGTCGCACCAGATTCAAGCTGCCATTATGGCCACTCATGTTCACTGCTGACGTGCGACAATCTGGTCGCGGCTAGATTCTCCACTAAATGAGTACTACAGCGCCGCAACTCACAGACCACAGCGCCACAACTCGCAAGCCGCCTTGCTTGTCCTATCGACCCGCCCTTATCCATGGAGCCCAACATGCGCCCGTCCGCCCGCCAACCCGATCAGCTGCGCCCGTTGCGCTTCACCCCCGGTTTTACGACGCAAGCCGAGGGCTCGGTCTTGGCCGAGTTCGGCGAGACCCGTGTGCTCTGCACCGCCAGCGTCGAGGAGCGCGTGCCGCCGTTCTTGCGTGGCCAGGGCCAGGGCTGGATCACCGCCGAATATGGCATGCTGCCGCGCTCGACCGGCGAGCGCACCCCGCGCGAGGCCGCGCGTGGTAAACAGGGCGGGCGGACCCTCGAGATCCAGCGCCTGATCGGACGCTCGCTGCGCGCGGCGGCGGATCTAAAGCAGCTCGGCGAGCGCAGCATCACGCTGGATTGCGATGTGATCCAGGCCGATGGCGGCACCCGCACCGCGGCGATCAGCGGCGCCTGGATCGCGCTGCAGATCGCCCTGCAAGGGTTGGTGACCCATGGCAAGCTGCAGCAGTCGCCGCTAAAGCGACAGATTGCGGCAGTCTCGGTTGGGGTCTATGCCGGCACGCCGGTGCTGGATCTCGACTATGCCGAGGACAGCAGCGCTGACACCGATATGAATGTAGTCATGGCCGATGACGGCGGGCTGATCGAGATCCAGGGCACGGCCGAAGCGGCGCCCTTCTCGCGCACCGAGATGATCGCCATGCTCGACTTGGCGACCATCGGCATCGAGCAGATCATCGCCGCTCAACGCGCGGCCCTCACCGACTGAGCGCCGCTCCATGGTACGAACAGCAGATCGCGAACCTGACGCATGAGCCCTAAGTTAGCTATCGAAACCAACGCCATCGTCCTTGCCAGTGATAACCCCGGCAAGCTGCGCGAGATCGCAGCATTGATCGCCCCCGCGGGACTGCACCTGATCCCGCAAGGTCAGCTCGGCATCGGGTCGGTCGAGGAGACCGGCCTGACCTTTGTTGAGAACGCCATCCTCAAGGCACGCCACGCGGCGCGCTGTAGCGGCCGCGCGGCGATCGCCGACGATTCTGGCATCGAGGTCGATGCCTTGCAGGGCGCGCCCGGCATCTACTCAGCCCGCTACGCCGGCGCCGAGAGTAGCGATGAGGCCAATAACGAGAAGCTGCTGCACGCACTCGCCGAGCAGCCCAACGCCAACCGCAGCGCACGTTTCCAATGCGTGATGGTCTATCTGCGCCATGCCGATGACCCAACCCCCTTGATTTGCCAAGGCACCTGGGAAGGGCTGATCCTCGACGCACCTCGCGGCCAGCGCGGTTTTGGCTACGACCCAATCTTTGGCGTGCCCACCCATGGCATGAGTTCGGCGGAGCTAGAGCCGGAGACCAAGAATGCGCTCAGTCATCGCGGACAAGCGTTGCGTGCGCTAGTCGCAAGCCTGCTGGAACAGCCGACGCCCTATAACCTCAATGCCCAACCAGCCGCTCAACCCCGAAGCGATAGCAAGTGATGCAGATGAACGCTAGCGACGACACAGGGGTCTCTGCCCGACTGGAAGCGGTGCGCGCACGCATCGCTACCGCCGAGGCTCGCTTCGAGCGTGAGCCGGGCAGTGTCGAACTGCTCGCGGTCAGTAAGGTACAGCCAGCCGCACTGATTCGCGCCGCCTACCAGCACAGCCAGGTCGCCTTTGGCGAAAGCTATGTGCAAGAGGCCTGCGATAAGCAGGTCCTGCTTGCCGATCTGGCACTCGACTGGCACTTTATCGGCCGCATCCAGAGCAATAAGACCAAACTCATCGCCGAGCACTTCAGCTGGGTGCATGGACTGGGTGATACGCATCATGCCCAACGCCTCGGCGCGCAACGGATCGCACTCGGGCTTGCGCCACTGCGCTGCTGTCTGCAAGTCAATCTGAGCGGCGAGGCGAGCAAGGCCGGTGTCGAGCCGAACGCATTGCCCTTGCTGCTCGAGCAGTGCAGTGCGATCGAAGGGCTGCGCATCGAGGGCTTGATGACCCTGCCGGCCCCAAGCGACAACCTTGAGTCCCAGCGGCAACCCTTTGCCGAGCTGCGCAGCCTACGCGATCAGCTGGCAACGCCCGAGCAGCCGCTGGCGACCCTGTCGATGGGGATGTCCGACGATCTTGAGGCCGCGGTCGCCGAGGGCGCTACAATGGTGCGTATCGGCACGGCCGTCTTCGGCCCGAGACCACAACACTAGGCCGCTCGGGCTAGTTGCCAAGCGACAAACGCCGCAACGAGTCCGCGCCACAACTGACGCACTTTCTTGCCTATGCCCTCAACCACCACACGCATCGCCTTCATCGGCGGCGGCAACATGGCCCGCAGCCTCATCGCTGGACTGGTCGCCGACGGCTATGAGGCTGCACGCCTGACCGTCAGCGACCCGGATACCGCAAAGCGCGACGCGCTCGCCGAGCAATTCGGTATCACCGCCTGCGCTGAGACCGTTGCGGCGGTCGACGCCGCCGAAGTGATCGTTCTTTGCGTCAAGCCACAGGTGGCCGCGGTCGCCTGCCGCGAGGTCGGCGCCCTGCTCAGCGAGCCCTTACCGCTGGTGATCTCGGTCATGGCTGGCGTCACCGAGGCCTCGATCCACGGCTGGCTCGGACAGCCCACCCCGCTTGTGCGTTCAATGCCCAACACCCCAATGCTGGTGCAGTCTGGCGCCATCGGACTGCATGCCAGCGCGGGCACCTGGGCAAGGCACGTCAACCTGGCCGAAGAGGTCATGCGCGCCGGCGGACTCACCCACTGGGTCAAGACAGAGGCCGAGCTGGATACGGTCACCGCCCTCTCCGGCAGTGGACCGGCCTACTTCTTCTTGTTCATGGAGGCGCTCGAGGAGGCCGCCATCGCCGAGGGTCTTGACCCCGAGGGCGCCCGACTGCTGAGCATTCAGACCGCACTGGGCGCTGCCCGCATGGCCGTTGAGAGCGATGAGTCACCGCAACAACTGCGCCAGCGCGTGACCTCACCCGGTGGCACCACCGAGCGCGCCATCGCGGTGTTCGAAAAAGGTGGACTGCCAGCCCTAACCTTGCGCGCGGTGGCTGCCGCCCGGCATCGCGCGCAGGAGCTTTCTGAATTGATCGCGGAGGAAAAATGACCGAAGCCTACTTTACCAACCCCCTGATCTTTCTGATCAAGACCCTGTTCGGGCTCTATATCACGCTGGTCATCATCCGCTTCCTGCTGCAATGGGCGCGGGCCGATTTCTATAACCCGATCTCGCAGTTCGTGGTCAAGCTCACCTCGCCGGTGCTGCGGCCGCTGCGCAAGCTGATCCCGGGCTACGCGGGGTTGGATCTCTCGGCCATCGTCGTTGCCTGGGCGCTCAAGGCCTGCGAGCTGGCATTGCTGTCGATGCTGATGGGGCTAGGCCGCAACCCACTCGCTGCGCTGCTCTGGGCACTCCCGGCGCTGGTCTCAACGATCCTCAGCATCTTCCTCTTTGCGATCCTGATCCGGGTGATCCTGAGCTGGGTGAATCCCGACCCCTACAATCCCGCGGTGATGCTGCTCAGCGACGTCACCGACCCGATCATGCGCCCCGCGCAGCGTCTGATCCCGCCCATGAGCGGCATCGATCTCTCGCCCATGGTGGTGATGATCGGCCTGGTGCTGCTCGAGATGCTGCTACTGCCACCCTTGCAGCTGCTGACCGGTAGCCCGTTCTAATCGATGGGTGACGCGGCTGACTGGTACCGCTGGGATGGCGCTGACC
>Ga0180435_10006066_pt1 | contig 11623 bp, 10 predicted proteins | sample SS_ome_3_FD_132467 | JGI IMG/M metagenome (GOLD analysis project Ga0180435, IMG submission 132467) | Hypersaline lake sediment archaeal communities from the Salton Sea, California, USA - SS_3_S_1 metaG | ecosystem: Environmental > Aquatic > Non-marine Saline and Alkaline > Hypersaline >...
ATTGTCGACTCGGTCGTGGATCTCTGGAGCTCGGCCAACTGGTTCGAGCGTGAGGCGTTCGACCTCTTCGGTATCCTCTACAAGGGACATCCCGACCTGCGGCGGCTGCTGACCGATTACGGTTTCATCGGTCATCCGTTCCGCAAGGATTTTCCGCTGGAGGGGACTGTCGAGATGCGTTACGACCCGGAACAGAAGCGTGTCATCTACGAGCCTGTCAGCATCGATCCGCGCACGCTCGTCGCACGTGTCATTCGTGACGACAGCCGTTACGAGCAAGGCTGGAAGCCCGCCGAGCCGGAAGCGGAAGAAGAGGAGGCTGCCAGCTGATGTCCGAGATTCGCAACTACACCATCAATTTCGGTCCGCAGCATCCATCCGCGCACGGCGTTCTTCGTCTCGTGCTTGAAATGGACGGTGAGGTCGTGGACCGCGCCGACCCGCATATCGGACTGCTGCATCGCGGTACGGAAAAGCTCGCGGAGAACAAGCCGTACAACCAGAGTATCGGCTACATGGACCGGCTCGATTACGTCTCCATGATGTGCAACGAGCACGGCTACGTGCTGGCGATCGAGAAGCTGCTCGGTATACAGGCGCCGGAACGCGCGCTCTATATCCGGACCATGTTCGACGAGATCACGCGTATCCTCAACCACCTGATGTGGATTGGCACGCACGGCCTCGACATCGGTGCCATGACCGTCTTTCTCTACGCTTTTCGCGAGCGTGAAGATCTCATGGACTGCTACGAGGCCGTCTCCGGCGCGCGCATGCATGCAACTTACTACCGTCCCGGCGGGGTCTATCGCGATCTGCCAGAGCAGATGCCGAAATACACCCCGAATCGCTGGGTCGACGAGGCCGAGGTCAGGCGCCGCAATGCCAACCGCGAGGGTTCGCTGCTCGATTTCATCGAGGATTTCACCAACCGCTTCCCGAAGCTTGTCGATGAGTACGAGACGCTGCTCACCGACAACCGCATCTGGAAACAGCGCACCGTGGGAATCGGCGTGGTGTCGCCAGAGCGGGCGAAAAATCTCGGTTTCACTGGGCCGATGCTGCGTGGTTCGGGCGTTGCCTGGGATCTGCGCAAGAAGCAGCCCTATGCGGCCTATGACAAGGTCGATTTCGATATCCCCGTCGGCACCAATGGCGACTGCTACGACCGCTATCTCGTGCGCGTCGAGGAGATGCGCCAGTCCAACCGCATCATCAGGCAGTGCCTGCAGTGGCTCAAGGAGAATCCCGGGCCGGTCATGATCGACGATCACAAGATCGTGCCGCCGAAACGCGTCGACATGAAGGATGACATGGAAGCGCTGATCCATCATTTCAAGCTCTTCACCGAGGGCTATTGTCCGCCACCGGGTGAAGTCTACGCAGCCGTCGAGGCCCCGAAGGGCGAATTTGGCTGCTACATCGTTTCCGACGGCGCCAACAAGCCCTACAGGCTGAAAGTGCGTGCGCCGGGTTTTCCGCACCTGGCCGCGATGGACGAAATGGCGAGGGGGCACATGCTTGCCGATGTGGTTGCCATCATCGGCACCATGGACATTGTATTCGGTGAAATAGACAGGTAACCATGGCAGTCGACAAAAACACCCTCTTCAACGAAGAGATCCGCGCCGAGATAGATCGCTGGATTGCCAAGTATCCCGCTGACTGGAAGCAGTCCGCCTGCATGCCCGCATTGACGATCGTACAGGACCACAATGGCGGATGGCTGACGACCGAACTCATGGATGACGTCGCTGCCTACCTCGACATGCCGCCGATCGCCGTCTACGAGGTTGCGACCTTCTATTCGATGTACGAGCACAAGCCCGTCGGACGACACAAGATCTGCCTCTGCACCAATGTCTCCTGCATGATCAACGACTGTGACTCTATCCTCGATCACCTCAAGAACAAGCTGGGCATCGGCTTCGGCCAGGTCACGGAGGATGGCAGGTTCAGTCTCAAGGAGGTCGAGTGTCTCGGTGCTTGCGGAGGTGCTCCCATGATGCAGATCGGCAACAAGTACTATGAAAACCTGACACCCGAGATCGTGGACTCGATCCTGGAGGAGCTCGACTGATGGCCAACGAAGTCTGCTTCCGCACGCTCGACAAATCGGAGGCTCCCTGGAAGATCGACGAGTACCGCAAGTTCGGCGGCTACAAGATGCTCGAGAAGATCCTCGGGGAGCAAACGCCACCGGACGAGATCATCGAGCAGGTCAAGGTGTCCAACCTGCGTGGCCGTGGAGGCGCAGGCTTCCCGACCGGCCTCAAGTGGAGCTTCATCAATCGCACCACGCCGGGCGAGAAGTATGTCGTCTGCAACTCGGACGAGGGCGAGCCGGGCACCTTCAAGGATCGCGATATCCTGCGCTATAACCCGCACCAGCTCATCGAGGGCATGATCATCTGCGGATATGTCATCGGCGGCGTCGCCGGCTACAACTATATCCGTGGCGAGTTTCTCGAACCCTACGGGCGTTTCGAGCAGGCGCTCGAGGAAGCGCGCGCGGCAGGCTATCTCGGCAAGAACATTCTCGGTTCCGGCTGGGACTTCGACCTGCATTCCCATCTGGGTGCGGGCGCCTACATCTGTGGCGAGGAGACCGCGCTGCTCGAATCGATCGAGGGCAAGAAGGGCCAGCCCCGATTCAAGCCGCCGTTCCCGGCACAGTTCGGCCTGTTCGGCAAGCCGACAGTGATCAACAACACCGAGTCTTTCGCCTCCATCCCCATGATCCTGTCGGAAGGCGGCGAGTGGTTCCGCGACATTGGCGTCGAGAACAGCGGCGGCCCCAAGCTGTTCTCGGTCTCCGGCAATGTCAACAAGCCGGGCAATTTCGAAGTACCGCTCGGCACCCCTTTCAGCGAACTGCTCGAAATGGCAGGGGGCATGCGCGACGGGCGCAAGCTCAAGGCTGTCATTCCGGGAGGGTCTTCGGCGCCCGTGATTCCCGGGGACATCATGATGGACGTGAACATGGACTATGACAGCATCCAGAATGCCGGCTCCATGCTCGGTTCGGGAGCCGTGATCGTCATGGATGACACCAACTGCATGGTCAAGGTGCTCGATCGCATCTCCTATTTCTACTACGAGGAGTCCTGCGGCCAGTGCACGCCGTGCCGCGAGGGTACAGGCTGGATGCACCGGGTGATCCACCGGATCGAAACCGGCCGTGGCAAACCGGAAGACCTGGCGCTGCTCGAAGATGTTGCCGCCAAGATCGCGGGCCGCACCATCTGTGCGCTCGGCGATGCCGCAGCCATGCCCGTCGCCAGCTTTATCGAGCATTTTCGTGACGAATTCCAGTACCACATCGATCACAAGAAGCGCATGGTTTAGAGAATGTCAGAAGAACAGACCATCACAATTCACGTAGACGGCCAGGCGCTCGAGGCCAGGCCCGGGCAGATGCTCATTGAAGTGACCGATGCGGCCGGCATCACGGTGCCGCGTTTCTGCTATCACAAGCATCTCTCCATTGCGGCCAACTGCCGGATGTGCCTCGTCGAGGTGGAAAATGCGCCCAAGCCGTTGCCGGCCTGTGCGACACCTTGCATGGACGGCATGAAAGTCTTTACAAAATCGCCCCTGGCGCGCGAAGCCCAGAAAGGCACCATGGAGTTCCTGCTGATCAACCATCCGCTGGACTGCCCGATCTGCGACCAGGGCGGCGAGTGCGAACTGCAGGACGTCGCCCTGGGCTATGGTGGCGATGTGTCACGCTTCACCGAGCGCAAGCGTGTTGTTCCGGACCCGGATATCGGCCCGCTCGTTGCCACCGACATGACACGCTGCATCCACTGCACGCGCTGTGTCCGTTTCGGACAGGAGATCGCCGGGCTGCGTGAACTGGGGGCGACCGGTCGCGGCGAGCACACCACGATCGGGACCTACGTCGCGCATGCCATGACATCCGAACTGTCGGGCAATGTCATCGATCTCTGCCCGGTCGGTGCTCTGACATCCAGGCCGTTCCGCTTCAAGGCGCGCGCCTGGGAGATGACCCAGCACGCAACGATCGCGCCCCATGACTGTGTCGGTTCCGGCATTTACATGCACAGGCGACGCGGAGAGATCCTGCGCGTCGTGCCGAAGGAGAACGAGGCAGTCAACGAGACCTGGATTTCCGATCGTGACCGTTACAGTTACACGGGGCTCGAGCATGCCGATCGCCTGACCGTGCCGATGGTCCGCGATAACGGCAAATGGACCGAGGCCAGCTGGGAAGAGGCTCTCAAGCGGGCCGCAGGCGCCATCGGGATCACGCGCGGCGGCGAGGACAACCTTGGAACGCTGGTCTCGCCATCCGCGACGCTCGAGGAGATGGCGCTTGCCGCGAAGATTACGCGCGCCCTCGGCAGCAAGGCGATCGATCACCGTCTCATGCAGGCAGATTTCCGGCATGGTCAATCGACGCCCTGGCTGGGATTGTCGCTGGCGGAACTCGAAAAGGCTGATGCGATCCTGCTGATCGGCTCCAACGTCCGCAAGGAACAGCCCCTCGTCAACCATCGCATTCGCAAGGCCGCGCTGCGTGGCGCAGCCATCATGGCGGTCAATCCTGTCGATTTCGACCTCAACTACGAGCTGGCACACTCGGTTGTCGCGGCGCCATCCGCCCTGGCAGGCGCGATCGACAATACCGACATCAAGTCTGTGCTGTCGGAGGCCGGGAATCCCGTCGTGCTCGTCGGCGAGACGGCGACCGCCAGCCCCGATTACAGCCTCATCTGCAAGGCTGCCGCCGACCTTGCGTCGGCGACCGGATCCATACTGGGATTTCTTACACCGGGCGCCAACACCGCCGGCGCCTGGCTCGCTGGCGCCGTGGATGCAGATGCCAGGGCACCGGTCATCGAGGTTGCGCGTCGCGGCTGGTTGCTGGTTGGCATCGAGCCGGAATTCGACTGCATCCAGGGAAAGCAGGCGGCCGAGGCCATCGCGCGCAGTGATAATGCTGTTGCCCTGACGGCCTGGCGCACGCCCCTTCTCGAGGAGACCGTGACCGTCATGCTCCCGATCGGGCACTTCACGGAAACATCCGGCACCTATATCAATTGCCAGGGTGACAGGCAGAGCTTTACCGGTATCGTCGAGCCGCGCGGTGACGCGCGCCCGGCCTGGAAGGTGCTGCGCGTGCTCGGCAACCTGCTCGATGTCGAGGGGATGGAGTACAGCAGCAGCGAGGAGATACGTGACGAAGTGCTGGCCAACGCCATGGAACTGACCGCAAACAATGTCATGCTCGATGGAACCGGACAGAGGATGACAGCGGGCGGACTCGAGCGCATCGCCACACCTGCACCCTATATGATCGACGGCATCACACGCCGTGCAGCGCCGCTGCACAGGACAGCGGACGGCGCCTGGGCAATCCGCATGAACCCGGCAACCGCGGTTGGCCACAATCTTGCCGACGGCGACAGCGCCGTTCTGAAGCAGGGGGATGGCGCCACGACAGCGACTGTCGTGCTCGACGAAAGGGTTCCTGATAACTGCGTCTGGTTCCCGAGCGGTGTTCCCGGCAGCGAGGAAGTCGGCGGAAGCTGCGGGCCGGTCTCGGTGGAGAAGGCATCATGAGCTGGGTGATCGATCTCTGGAACTGGCTGCCCGAGGTGATCCGGATCCTCATCAAGATCGTCGCGATCGTCTTGCCTCTCATGCTGATGGTGGCCTATTACACGCTGCTCGAGCGCAAGGTCATCAGCTACATGCAGGTGCGGATCGGTCCGAACAGGGTCGGATTGAAGGGCTCGCTGCAGCCGATCGCCGATGCGCTCAAGCTGATGTTCAAGGAGATCGTGCTCCCGACGAAGTCGAACAAGTTTCTCTTCCTCCTCGCGCCGATGCTGACACTCGGACCTGCGCTCGCGGCCTGGGCCGTCTTTCCTTTCGACGAGGGTGTCGTTCTCGCCGATATCAATGCAGGCCTGCTCTACATTCTCGCGCTGACCTCGCTCGGCGTTTACGGGGTTATCATCGCCGGCTGGGCGTCCAACTCCAAGTACGCCTTTCTGGGTTCTCTGCGCTCCGCGGCACAGATCGTTGCCTACGAGATCGCGATGGGTTTCGCGCTGGTTGGCGTGCTTGTGGCCGCCGGCAGCCTGAACCTCGGCGAGATTGTCACGGCCCAGAAGGGCAGCATCCTGCACTGGTACTGGCTGCCCCTGTTCCCGCTCTTCATGATCTACCTGATCTCGGGTGTTGCCGAGACCAACCGCGCACCCTTCGACGTGGCCGAAGGCGAATCGGAAATCGTCGCCGGCTTCCATGTCGAGTATTCCGGCATGGCCTTTGCGGCCTTCTTCCTGGCCGAATATGCCAACATGATCCTGATCTCGGCGCTGACGGCCCTGCTGTTTTTTGGCGGCTGGCTCTCACCGTTCGAGGGGACCTTTGCGGAGTCCTGGTTTGCGTGGGTGCCGGGCTTTATCTGGCTGCTGCTGAAGACCTTTGTCTTCATGTTTTCACTACTCTGGTTCCGTGCAACCTTTCCGCGCTATCGCTATGACCAGATCATGCGCCTCGGCTGGAAGGTCTTTATCCCGATCACCATTGTCTGGATCCTGGTCGTAGCACTCGGCGTGGTCTACAGCGTCGGTCCCTGGTGGAACTGAGGAGGCTGATCGATGAAAACGATGACCAATTACATCAAGAGCCTGTTTCTCTTCGAGTTGCTGAAGGGTCTCAGCCTGACCGGACGCTATCTGTTCGCGAAGAAGGTCACCATCCAGTACCCGGAAGAGCGTGCTCCCATGTCCCCGCGTTTCCGCGGGCTGCACGCGCAGCGCCGTTATCCCAACGGCGAGGAGCGCTGCATCGCCTGCAAACTCTGCGAGGCGGTCTGTCCGGCACTGGCGATCACCATCGAGGCCGAGCCTCGTGAGGATGGTTCGCGTCGCACGACGCGCTATGACATCGATCTTTTCAAGTGCATCTTCTGCGGTTTCTGCGAAGAGTCCTGCCCGGTCGATGCCATCGTCGAGACCAGGCACTACGAGTATCACTTCGAGAGCCGCGAGGGCAGTGTCATCACCAAGCAGGAGTTGCTCGCCAACGGCGACCGTTTCGAAGAACAGATCGCAGCCGACCGTGCTGCCCAGGCACAATACCGATGAGTTTCGAGAAATTCGTTTTTTATGTCTTCGCTGCCGTGCTGGTGTTCTCCGCCATCATGGTCATCACGCGCCGGAACCCGGTGCACTCGGTGCTGTTCCTCGTCCTGGCATTCTTCAACGCGGCCGGTCTCTGGATGCTACTGGAGGCGGAGTTCCTTGCCATCACCCTCGTGCTCGTCTACGTCGGAGCCGTCATGGTGCTCTTTCTGTTCGTGGTCATGATGCTCGACATCGAGATCGCCGAGCTGCGCGCAAGCTTTATCAAGTACATGCCGATCGGCGTCCTGATCGGGCTGCTGATGATCGTTGAACTGCTGCTCGTGGTTGGCCCGGAGCACTTCGGGCTCGACAAGTACGCGGCGCCGGCAAAGCATGCTGCTGACTACAGCAACACCAAGGAGCTGGGCGAGATGCTCTACACGAACTATCTCTACCCGTTCGAGATCGCCGCCGTGATCCTGCTGGTCGCTATCGTCGCCGCCATCAGCCTGACGCTGCGCCGCAGGCCGGAAACCCGGTATCAGGATCCGGCGAGCCAGGTGGTCGTCAAGAAGAAAGACCGCCTGAAGATCGTCAAGATGGAGGCAGAAGAGTGATTTCGCTGACCGAATACCTGATCGTTGCCGCCATTCTCTTCTCCCTGAGTGTCATCGGCATCTTTCTGAACCGCAAGAACCTGATCCTGCTGCTGATGTGCATCGAACTCATGCTGCTGGCAGTGAATATCAATTTTGTCGCCTTCTCGGCCTATCTCGGCGATATCACCGGCCAGGTGTTCGTCTTCTTCATTCTGACGGTTGCGGCTGCCGAAGCCGCGATCGGTCTTGCCATTCTCGTCGTGCTCTTCCGCAACAGGCGCACGATCAATGTGCAGGACCTGGATACGCTCAAGGGGTAGGGGATGGAAGCGATACTTCTCACGATCGTTCTTGCGCCGCTCGCCGGTTCTCTCATTGCCGGCCTGCTGCGCAATCAGGTTGGCCGCAAGGGCGCTCACAGCATCACGATACTCGGCGTGGGCATCTCCTGCCTGCTGTCGCTCTACGTACTGAAGGTCTTCGTGTTCGACGGGCATCCCGTCTACAACGAGTCTGTCTATACCTGGATGGTGACGGATGGCCTGCGCTTCGAGATCGGCTTCCTGATCGACAACCTCACCGCCATGATGATGGCGGTCGTGACCTTTGTCTCCCTGATGGTGCATATCTACACCATCGGCTACATGGCCCACGAGGAGGGCTACCAGCGCTTCTTCAGCTACATCGCGCTCTTCACCTTCTCGATGCTGATGCTGGTCATGTCGAACAATTTCCTGCAGCTCTTCTTCGGCTGGGAAGCGGTCGGCCTGGTTTCCTACCTGCTGATCGGCTTCTATTTCAAGAAGGAGTCGGCGATCTTCGCGAACCTCAAGGCGTTTCTCGTCAATCGCGTGGGTGATTTCGGTTTCGTGCTGGGTATTGCGGCCGTCGCCATGTATTTCAACAGCCTCGACTATGCCGAGGTCTTCGGAAAGGCCGGAAGTCTTGCCGATACGCAGATCCATATCATGGGTGACGAGAGCTGGTCTCTGATGACGGTCATCTGCATCCTGCTGTTCATCGGCGCCATGGGCAAGTCCGCGCAGGTCCCGCTGCATATCTGGCTGCCTGATTCCATGGAAGGCCCGACGCCTATCTCGGCCCTGATCCATGCCGCGACCATGGTCACCGCCGGTATCTTCATGGTGGCGCGCATGTCGCCGCTCTACGAACTCAGCGAGACGGCATTGAGTTTCGTGCTCGTGATCGGCGCGACGACGGCCTTTTTCACGGGGCTCATCGGTATCGTGCAGAATGATATCAAGCGCGTGGTCGCCTACTCGACGCTGTCGCAGCTGGGTTACATGATCACGGCCCTCGGCGCTTCCGCCTACGCGGCTGGCGTTTTCCATCTCATGACACACGCCTTCTTCAAGGCACTGCTGTTCCTCGCCGCGGGGTCGGTCATCATCGGCATGCATCACGACCAGGATATCCGCAACATGGGCGGTCTCCGCAAGTACATGCCTGTCACATGGATTACCTCGCTGCTTGGCTCGCTGGCGCTGATCGGCTTCCCCTTCTTCTCGGGCTTCTTTTCAAAGGACGCCATTATCGAGGCGGTGGGTCATGCCGAGCGCTACGGGTCGACCTATGCGCACTGGCTCCTGGTAGCCGGTGTCTTCGTGACCGCACTCTACAGCTTCCGTATGTTCTTCCTGGTTTTCCATCGCGAGGGGCCACGCCACTTCGAGCCGCATCATGATGCGCACGACGACCATGGCGATGCCGAAGCGCAGGAACACCACCAGGTGCATGATGAACCGAAACCGCACGAGTCACCCCTGGTGGTCACCATACCTTTGATCCTGCTGGCGATCCCGTCCGTCGCCATTGGCTGGTTCACTATCGGTCCGATGCTTTTTGGTGATTTCTTCAAGGGCGTGCTCTACGTTGCCCCGGAGAATGATGTACTGGCACAGCTCGGTGCGCATTTCCATGGCCCCATGTCTTTCGTGACCCACGGGATAACAGGGCTTCCGTTCATCCTGTCGATGCTGGGGCTGGCAACGGCGTTCCTGTTCTACATGCGCAGGAACAACTGGGCATTCGAGGTCAGGACGCGTTTCGACTGGCTGCATACACTGCTCGACAAGAAATACTACATGGACGAAATCGTTCAATTCCTGTTTGCCGGCGGCAGCCGACTGCTGGGCAAGGTGCTTTGGAAAGCCGGTGACCAGTTCCTGATCGACGGCGTTGCCGTCAACGGATCGGCGCACAGTGTCGGCAAGCTCGCCGCCGTGATGCGCTACCTGCAAACCGGATTGATCAATCACTATGCAATCGCAATGATCCTCGGCCTCATCGCCCTGGGTTACTGGTTTGCATTGCGATAAAAACAACTGAGTTAAAGGATAAGGCATGAGTGCTGACTGGCCGATTCTGAGCATCATCATCTGGCTGCCGATTATCGGAGGACTGCTGGTGCTCGCCAGTGGTGACAGGGCGCCCAACATTTCACGTTGGCTGGCATTGTCTGTTTCCATTGCGACATTTTTGTTGAGCCTGCCGCTGTGGGCCGGTTTCGACAGCACCACGGCCAGCATGCAGTTCGTCGAAAAGGCTGCCTGGATTCCTGCCTACGATATTAATTACTACCTGGGTGTCGACGGCATCTCCATGCCGCTCATCATCCTGACGACCTTCATCACGGTGCTCGTGGTTATCGCCGGGTGGGAAGTCATCCAGTACAAGCCCTCGCTCTACATGGCGGCATTTCTCGTCATGGAAGGTGTCATGGTCGGCGTCTTCGCAGCCCTCGACTCCATGCTCTTCTACGTTTTCTGGGAAGCCATGCTGTTGCCGATGTTCCTGATCATCGGTATCTGGGGCGGGCCAAGGCGTGTCTACGCGACCATCAAGTTCTTCCTCTACACCTTCCTCGGCTCGGTATTCATGCTGGTCGCGCTGATCTACATGTACTTCCAGTCAGGCAGCATGGAGATCCTCGCATTCCACGACCTGAAGCTGGGCCTGACCGAGCAGATCCTGATCTTCATCGCATTCCTGCTGGCATTCGCGGTCAAGGTGCCGATGTGGCCGGTGCATACCTGGCTGCCCGATGCACACGTCGAGGCGCCGACCGGCGGCTCCGTGATCCTGGCGGCCATCATGCTGAAGATCGGCGGCTACGGATTCCTGCGTTTCAGCATGCCGATCACCCCCGATGCGAGCCGTGAGCTGGACTGGTTCATCATCCTGCTGTCGCTCATCGCGGTTGTCTATATCGGCTTTGTTGCACTCGTCCAGCAGGACATGAAGAAACTCATCGCCTACTCATCGATCTCGCACATGGGCTTCGTGACCCTCGGCTTCTTCATCGTCTTCATGATCGCTGCGAACCCGGATGCCTCCAGCGGTGCCGTCCTCGGTGTCCAGGGCGGCATGGTGCAGATGGTGTCGCACGGTTTCATATCGGCGGCGATGTTCCTTTGCGTGGGCGTGCTCTACGACAGGCTGCACTCGCGCGAGATCAGCGATTACGGCGGTGTCGTTAATGTCATGCCCTGGTTTGCAGCCTTCACGGTGCTCTTCGCCATGGCCAATGCGGGCCTGCCCGGGACGTCGGGCTTTGTCGGCGAGTTCATGGTCATCATCGCAAGCTTCCGGGCCAATTTCTGGTTCGCGCTGCTCGCAGCCATTACGCTGATCGTCGGTGCGGCCTACACCCTGTGGATGGTCAAGCGCGTGATATTCGGTGACGTCGTGAAAGAGAGCGTCGCGGGCTTGGAGGATATCAATGGCCGCGAGGCCTTCGTGCTTGCAACACTGGCCTTCATGGTATTGCTGCTTGGTGTCTGGCCGGCCCCGCTGATCGATGTCATGGAAGTGACCGTGACGAATCTCGTAGAACAAATTACCGTCTCGAAATTGTGAGGACGCGACCATGACTTTCGATCACTCACAACTCATCCC
>Ga0180435_10006067_pt1 | contig 11623 bp, 9 predicted proteins | sample SS_ome_3_FD_132467 | JGI IMG/M metagenome (GOLD analysis project Ga0180435, IMG submission 132467) | Hypersaline lake sediment archaeal communities from the Salton Sea, California, USA - SS_3_S_1 metaG | ecosystem: Environmental > Aquatic > Non-marine Saline and Alkaline > Hypersaline > Sediment...
GCCATCACCTTTATCCTGGTCCCGGGCGATTTTCATCTTTCGTCCCTTCACGGACTGTTTGGCATTGACCAGTTGTCTTACGCGGTAAGTCTTCCATTGACCTTCATTCTGTTTCTGGCCCTGATCAACAGCTTCAACCTGGTCGACGGAATCGACGGACTGGCCTCGGGTGTGGGAATCATCACTTCCCTATTTTTTGGGATTGGCTTCCTTCTGAACAACCACATGTCCTACGCCATTATGAGTTTTATACTGGCTTCTTCCCTCATTGCCTTCTTCATTTACAACGTATTCGGCAAAGAGAATAAGATTTTCCTGGGGGATACAGGTTCCATGCTCATAGGCTATCTGCTTGCCATCTTTGCCATCCGGTTTTTAAATTTCGAAAACGGTCAAACTGTATTTGACGAAGATCTCTCCACTCCTGCAGTTATGCTCTGCGTGCTAATTGTTCCTTTATTTGATACAGCCAGAGTATTCGTTCTTAGAATAGCGAGAGGGAAATCTCCTTTTGATGCGGATCGAAGCCATATCCATCATCGATTACTGGACATAAGCGGATCGCATATCAAGGCCACCGCCACGATCCTGTTTGTCAATTTATTATTCATTGTCCTGGCTCTTATTCTTAGAAATATCGGAAACGAGCTGCTCATATTGATTACCCTACTGCTAGCTTCGGGCCTTTCATTTATTCCCATTTATATCATCAAAGTCAGAACAGGGCACTGGCATAGATAGAAATATGTATTTTTGTTAAAATCACGAACTCGAAAACATGTCATCTGATTCTAATCAAAATAAGCCGAATCAAGAAGAGATCGACTTATTGCTCTTATTCATGAAATTTGGCGACTTTCTGAAGAGGTTTTTTTTAGGGCTGGTTTCTTTTGTAGGATCTGCCCTGGTATTTTTGCTGCAGAAATGGTACTATTTTTTTATTGCAATCGTGCTTTGTGTGTTAAGCGCATTTCTGTTAAATATCACCACTGAAGACCACTATCATTCCGATTTGACCCTTAGATCCAATGCTACCACCAACCAGCCAATTATGTCCTATATTGACAAGCTGGGAGATTATGCGAGATTAAAAAATCATTCGGAACTGGCCAATAAACTTGATCTAAGTGCTGATGAGGCAAGCGCCATTAAGGGCATTGAAACACATTGGTACTTTGATATTGGGAAAGACGGGATCTTTGACGGTCTGGACATCGAGGGAGAATTTTTAGCTGATACAAGCGTTCGTAAGATTGATTCCATTTTCGTTGTAAGGGCAAGGGTTTACGAGCCGGAGATTCTTCCAAACCTTGAACTAGGCATTAAAAACTATCTTGAAAACCAGCCCTTTCTCGAATCCCTCAACAAACAAAGACAGACCAATTTACAAGCTCAGATCGTTCAGATCGATTACGAAATCGAAAAACTTGACAGTCTGCAAAAGCGAGAGTATTATACCAATCCAGACGAATTGAGGCAAAAGGAAGGTCAAATCGTATTTACCTCCGAAAAAGTGGTTCGTATGTACCATTCACAGATGTTTCGATTGCTTGAATTGAAACAGGAATGTGAACGAGACCTCAGCCTTTTTGGTGATGTGGTAACCATTCTCGAAGCTTTCCCCATACCCAACTCACCAGATAACGGAGTTGTGAAAAGTACTGTAAAATTGATGTGGTACTTTCTTGGTCTTGCCCTTATTCTGGCACTGCTGATTCGATACAGGAAGGAGATTTGGGTACGATAAATAACTTTCTCCTGGCATATTTTGTAATTGCCCCTTAAAACACTCCTCATGGTAAATAAGGTAGCCGTTATTGGTGGATCCGGTTTTGTTGGAAGTAAGCTTATCGAAGATATGGGGAGTGAGAGCTGCTATATCATCGATAAGAAAGAATCCCCATTTTTTTCGGAGATCTGCAAAATCAAAAACATCTGCGACGAGGGACTGGATGCTGCCTTGAACACAGACACAGACTGTATTTTGCTTCTGGCTGCTGAACACAGGGATGATGTGTCGCCGACCTCTCTTTACTACGAGGTCAATGTGGAAGGAACCAGAAAGGTTCTTGATGCAATGGATCGATTAAATATCAGGCATATAACATTCACCAGCTCTGTCGCGGTCTATGGCCTGAACAAAGTAAATCCGGATGAAGATCACCCGGAAGATCCTTTTAATCATTACGGGAAAAGCAAATGGCAGGCTGAAGAAATCCTCAGAAACTGGCATAATCAGGATCCGAAGCGAAGAACACTGACTATTGTCCGGCCCACGGTGATTTTTGGAGAACGCAACAGAGGGAATGTATATAATCTACTGAAGCAAATTGCTTCCGGGAGATTTTTGATGATAGGAAAGGGAAATAATAAAAAATCCATGGCCTACGTAGGAAACATATCTGCTTTCCTGCAGTACTGTTTAGAGATCAGGGAACCGGGTTATCGGGTGTACAATTATGTGGACAAGCCGGATATGAATATGAAGGATCTTGTATCGCTGGTCAGAAGTAGAATGGGCAATGAGAAAAAAGTGTTAAAGATTCCTTATTTCTTGGGCATGATTGGTGGTTACTGCTTCGACCTCCTCTCGTGGATTAGCAGAAAACAATTTGCGATTAGCTCGGTCAGGGTGAAAAAGTTCTGTGCCACAACACAATTTGACGCCGGGAAAGCTCACGCCTCTGAATTTAAGGCTCCATATACCCTGGGGCAGGGATTGAAACAAACTTTGGATTTCGAATTCCTGTCGCAGGAAAGGGATGCCATTACTTTCGAAACTGAGTAGTCCCCTTTGCTATAACTAGGACCTCAAGTAGTTGTAAAGTCGTTGATTAAGACCGGAAGGTATAATTCTTTGCAACAAGCGAAAGATAGCCTTGGGTATCAGCACTGTGAAATACTTGCCGTACTTGCCCGAATGTTTGATCAGATAACGAATGACCCGCATCTCATTCCTGATTACTACCATGGATGATCTTTTATTCCAGAAATTATCCTCCATCCTGTATAAAAGCAGAAAGTCAGGAATATTTGCCATTTGTATTCCGGCCACGTAGGCTCGTGCCCAAAGCTCCAGATCCTGACTCTTTCTGAAGCTTTCATTATAGAATCCAAGCTTATCAAAGAAAGATTTCCGAAGCATCACTGTAGGATGAATGAAGGGATTAATTTTGAAAATGACCGCTTCCATTTCCTTGTTATTCTTGGGCATAGATTTTCGGTACAGTTCATTGCCGGAACTATCAATTTCTATACACGCTGTACCGCAGATCTCCACCGACTTGTTCTTTTCCAAAAACCCAACTTGTTTTTCAAACCTTTCCGGTAAGGATACGTCATCTGCATCCATTCTGGCCAGATATTCTCCCCTTGACATCTGGATAGCCATATTTAGTGAGTACGCCAGTCCTTTGTTCTGAGGATTTCGTTGAACAATAACTCGCGGATCAGATTTCTCATAAGATTCTAGAATGTCCGGAGTAGAATCGCTTGAACAATCGTCAATAATCAGGAACTCAAATTCGCTGTAGCTTTGTCTTAATATGCTATCAATGCTTTCTTTCAAAAAAGCTTCAGCATTATAGGCCGCCATGATAACAGATACTAATCCTTTTTGCATTAATTCTTTCTCTTTATAATATGGGAATTCTGATAGTGTACGGTAAGCGGGTGGAAAAAGCTAATAAAAACGATGAAAGCATTTCTCTCCAGGGCTGATTCAAGCATGAAAAATATGGCTGTCAGAATCAATAACTGAATATGTACATGCAGAAAACCCAGTTTCCATCCAAATACGGGAATAAAGATTGCCAATAGAAGCATTAGACCAAAAAATCCTAAACCCAGATAGGATTCAAGAAACTGATTGTGTGCATTAATACCGCTTAACTCCTCCTCAAGTTGCGCCTCTTCATATAGCACATTTAGCTCATTATGCACATCCCCCGGTCCGGTTCCTACTATACGAATCCCTTCTTCATTCTGGTGGACAAGTTTCCACACAACAACCCGTTTAAAAGAATTTGATTTCTGACTTAATTCCAGCAATGAAGTATTTTTGAAATCCTGAGAAAAGACATTGATTATTCTGTAATTAAACTTCAGGATTGCCAGCGCGAATACAAGGACCACAAAGACCAGCGCTACTTTTGTCCAGGAAGCCAGCCGCTTGAAATAAATCACCATCAGAAGAAACAGGGAAAATCCCAAATAAATAAAAGAAATTCTGGCTGAGAGAAAGAACAGAAAAATCACCAGGTAAAGCAGCAGAGCAATTCTAAGCATGCTTCCTCTGACTGTTTTTTGCTCAGTCAAGAGCTCCCTGCCAAGAAGGAAGAGTGAAAAACAAATATAAATGGCAAAGTAAGAAGGGTGGCTGAAAATTGAAAGTTGTTCGTGAAAGAAATAATTCCCTCCGAAACTATTTGATTCCCAGAATGATTTATCCTTTAGTACAACGGCTGCATTAAATACTATTCCCTCATCCCCAACAGATATGGAGTTAAAAAATGCCATAATCACACATATCACAGAAGCTCCTATTACACCTACAACGAAAGCCCTTAAGATTTGATTTATATGAGGCCGGATAACGGCCGAGCTAAAAATGACCATTAGCGGAATAAGCACAAATGAGACCTTTCGTTCCAGGTGTGCCATTCCTTCATTCATGTCCCTGGTGTAGATCAGGGCAATGACCGTCAGACAAAAATACAGGGGTAAAATCAATTGTTGGCGAAGCACCTTATCTCTGAGAATATTATGGGGCTTTTGCAGGTGAAATAAGCCAAAAAATACCCATAGTGCTATGACAATGGTGGAAATATTCTCCGTAAAAGGAATGGATGCAGCCAGTGCGTAGCTGGCATAGATGTAGGACTTATTTAGTATGGGTTTCAATGCCGCCATCTATGTCATTTTTTGTCCAATTTGATAAGATACATCTGCCTTTTCCCCTGATGCACCGAATCCACTGATATAAAATCGGTATTTATCAAATGTCTCGGGTGGAGATCGCATCGTGTCTCCCCGCCATAGCGGAATGATTCAAAGAATCTGCCCATTTCCCAAAGGCTGTCTGAGCCGGGATCAAATGCCAGCAATTTCTTATGCCTGGACTTGTCAGGATAGGTGTCAAAAATCAGTAAGCCATTTGCATAGCTTGGATGACCATCGCCAAATTGATCAATAATCCCTTCTCCATATACCTTTGTTTGACCTGAATCTGTGTTTATACAATAATACCTCTCCTTTTGATCCGGGCCTCGCATGTATGCCACAATTTCCCTTGGGGAGATCCAGCAATAATGGCTTATGATCTCATTGGAAGACAGTACTCTGACATCCTTCCCACCAATGTCTGAGCAGATCAGGCAATCAAACTTTCTGCCTTTATTAAAATACCTGTATAGAAATACAAATTGGGAAGCATCCTGATTGATCATGAGGTGATTTACCTTGTGGGATTCCAGTTTTTCCACCTCGCTTAACTTCTTTAGGTATTCAAGTGATATTAGAAGCTCCACACGATTATTGATCAGGTCGCAAATAAAAACTCCATCCCGGGCATCCTCAAGGAGTTCATAATCGCCCCCTTCTACCAGATTCCGGTAACCGTAGTCAGGGCGAAGAAGAGCAAGCCTGTTAAAATTTAGGCTCAATCCTACTTTTTCAGCCGTATCGTAAACCGGGAAATCAAGTGTTCTGTTGAGATCCCGATCTCTTAGATTTATAATCTCAGAGACGTATATTCCCCTCTCTGCATCAAAATTGTTAAATATAAATTCTTCGTTATTCAGCCATTGGGCACGGCAACCCTGCTGCCAGTTGTAAGCAGTAGATGTGGCGAATTCTGCTTCCTTATCCGTATGAAGCTCTTTGACCGCTACCTTAACAGCCACAGCAGTTGAAGGCTTTTTATAGGTGGCTCTGGTGGAAGCATGAAACAGAATATGTGTTCCCGAACTATTTACCGGGCTCTTATCATAATAACCAAAAAAGGTTTCTTCTCCCTTCAACTCAATGGATGATGACACAAAGGCCTTATAGTCCACTTTTGGTTTCTTGGACAAAAAATAGCTAATCCTTTGATATCCCTCCTTGGCATATCGCCTCATTCCCGGGAATCTTCTTAACAGAACCCCAAGGTAACGCTCGGCTCGATTATAACTCCCCTGCATCTTTCAGATAATGTGTTTGATAGTCTCTGGCCATCTTCTTCGCAGAAAAATGTCTCTTTACAACATCCCGGTTTTGCTTTCCAGTCTGCATGGCGTCCTTAACAGTCATTTGATCAAGAATATACGCCAGCTTCTTTGAATCTCCAATATGAAAGAACTGGTTTCCTTCCGGAAGGTTTAGTTCCCTGTGGGAAGCAATGTCTGAAAGAATGCAATGAAGTTCGCAAGCCATGGATTCTATAATACCATTGGGTAGTCCTTCGGACACTGAGGCTGAGAGGACAGAGTCAGCACAACGCAAATAGTCCAGTACATTTTCCTGAAAGCCCAGGAAACTAATTCTAGCATCCCGGCCATAGCTGTTCACAAGATGCTCCCGTTCAGGCCCATCTCCAAGTACAAGGAGCAGCAGGTCATTTCGTTTTGATTGAGATATCCCATGCAGAATTGTCTCCACATCTTTTCGCTTTATCAGCGATCCTGATACAATAAGTATCAGTTTATCAAGGGGGATATCCAGCCTCCCTTTTAGCTGATCAGACTCATGATCCTGAATGGGCGTAAATAGTTCGATGTCAATTCCGTTCTGAATGCATCCGGTCCGGATCCCCCGCCTGTCCATTTGTTCCTGAATGGATTTGGAACAGGCAATAGGTAAATCAAGTTTTTTAATGCTTCTTCTGCTTTGTAAGGCCATGAACTTGCCTTTAACAGACCCGAATTTCATGGGATAGTCCACAAAAGGATCGTTGTGCAATGTGGACACCTTGAGTGCTCGATGACGTATTTTGGCAGCCAGGCCATCCGCACGGAATCCATGACTGTGGATAATATCGGGGTCAATCTTTTCCAGCAATTCCCCCAGCCGTTTCCCGGCCTGCAAAATACCCTGAGCTCTGCTTAGCTTCAGGCTCTCAGTTCGTATCCCTAATTTAGTAAACTGTTGTAGCATGCTGTTCTCTGGTTCAGGAGAAAGGGTAATGATGACAGGATCGATGAGTTTTTGGTCCTGATGCTTAACGATATTCAAAAGTACCATCACCGGACCACTTTTCCTGAGTGTGGATAAAAGGTATGCGACTTTAATCATGCTGGTATTTTCGTGCGATATTATTTAAATAGCTAATTGTAAGTATTGCGATAAATAAAAAGATCAATTCCTGATTTATAAAAATACGAGTAAACCCATCAATAAGTATAAAGGGCAGTTTAATTAACAGGACCATATAGAAAGCCTGAAAGAAGACATCATTGGTTCTTCTGAAAACAAAATCAATCAAAGCCAGTAATAAGGGTGTTAAAATGGCAGCGGCTGCAAACATCCATATTCCGCCAATGGCATAGGCTTCGGCCAGATAATAGGTAGACATATAGCCGGCTGTTCCCTGTTCCACACCCGAGGGATTGGCAAATTCCATAAGCACCCTCGAATAGGCAACATACTCCTGACCAAACATTCTGGAAACCGAACCTGAAATTGTATTGATACCCAGGTAGTCATGGTGAAGTGGAAAAACCTCCAATGCATTAGGGAATCCGGCATATTGTGAGACTGTTAATCTGTGCAAGATTCTGGGAACCGATTCCCAGACACTAATATTAAAAGCGATGGAATACACAAAAATTAACACCACTCCGCCGATCAATAAAAACTTGCTAACCTTTATGGGATTTCCCGCATATCGGTACCTAAGGAGAAAAATTAATAATATCAATATTACTACCGGAGCCTTCGACAAGTCCAGAATCAACATAAATGCCGTCAATACGATCAGCAACCTAAACCATTTGGTATAACCATGTCTCATGTAGTGATAGATCCCATAGAATGCCACCATATAGAGCAAAAGAGGTCCCATAACCAGATTCCGAAAATAAAGGATGATCTTAGGACCCTCAAAATAGTATCCCTGATCGCCCCGTATCCTCGCCAGATCCTCTGCTTCCCTGGTTCTTTTTAGGAAAGCCATCAGGGCTGAGTCAGGAAGGAAGAAAATCAGCAATACAAGGACTATGATTATTATAAGAAGCGGGAAAATCAACTTCTCAATTCCTTTTCGAAATTGAATATTCTTATCCTTTACCGGAATTTTATCCTTAAAAGAAGTATAGAAGAAGACCGCCAGGGAAAACCAAATTAAACTGAGATGAAAGAGGGTAAATGCCTTGTGAATATTGTCTGCTGAAACCTTTCTCACCCACCAATCTCCCTGAAGGGAAATAAAACTTCCCGCGAAAAGAAAAATGATCAGAATATAATAAGACAGCGACATCATATTATCGATTTGGATCCGGATCTTGTAGATATTCACCATAACCAGGAGGGAACTTATGGATGCTATGATGATTTCCAGGCTATTCATTGGAGGCAATTTCCATGAGAAACTTTAGCCGTCTGGATTCTTTCTCCCTAGAATCAAACTTCTTCCTCGCATATTCCCTGATGTCCTTCTCATCCAGATTTCTGGAGTTTGAGATAAATCCGGATATTTCATCCATATGTGTGGTCACATTCTTCTCACCAATTCCAATATTGAGCAAGAAGGCTGACTCCTCGTTTAGGTCTGTGTCCTTATAGCCTACTATTACAGGGAGACCCAATAACATATACTCCCGGGTTTTCAATGGAGATGCCTCAGAAAGGCCTTTCCGGTCAAGGGCCAGAGTAGAGATACCCACATCGCATTGCCTCAGGACCTTCATCGAAGCTTCTTTACTCAGATAACCCTCAAGTCGAACATTGGAGGGCAAGGATGAAATAAATTTGTCTTTCTTAATATCCTCTTCCGAGGATCCAATGATAAAGAAGTCATGTTCGGGCAATTCTGCAGCAAGCAAAATTACTTTATCCAATCCATGCCAGGGCTGCCCGGGTGTTCCGATAAAACCTACTTTAAATCTGGCTCCATGGATCTTGGCTGGCAATTCTTCATTTGACCCCAGCACTCCATTGGCAATGGTAACAGAGGGTTTTCTGAATTTTGTAAAGTCCGGGTCCGTGGCTAATTCCCGGGTCACCGCTACCATCCCAGAACAAGACCTGTACAGCACATTTCTGCTTAGCTTATTATATAGACCCACCTTGGGATTTATAAGCATAAACTCTTTACGGTCATTGGTATTTACTTCCACAACATACCTGCCAGAACTTCTGAGGGATTTAACTAATCCAGGAGAATATTTAATGTGCCTGCAATAAATGATATCGGGGATATACCCTTGTAATATTTTCCGTAAGGTCCTGATGTTTTTAAAATGTCTTAAAAACTTAGTAAACAGGTTAACTTCAGTTCTGATGGATACAACTTCCGCATCAGGAATTACCGGAATATGACTGGAGGATCTTAGTGAGATTACTTTTACCGTGTGCCCTTCACCCATCCATAGTTTAACTTTAACGCCGATCTTCTGAACCACACCACTTTGGATAGCAATATCCTCATCTAATATGTAGGCAATTCTCATAATTTAGATATAATCCGATTGTAGTAAAGGGTGAATTGGGCCATGAGGTCCCTGTCGCTGAGAGCCTTTTGTCTGTAATATCGGAATTCCAGTTTTACTTCACGTCTGAAGAACTTGAGGAAAGGTGACCTCTTAATGATTCCTAAAGATGCCATCACATCTTTACCAAGCCTGGCTATTCCCTTAATTGAAAGACCAATTACACCTCTTTCTCTTATATGTTTATATCTTTTCCCCAATTCGAATTCTGCAAAGAGCTGTTCATTTAAATAATCATTATATAAGGTCTTATTCTTTCGATAAACTGAAGGCATACCGTACCAGAGATCCGCAATTTCAGAATCCCATAGGGGGAGTCGCCACTCATAGCCAAAGAACTCATATACCCGCACAGAATTAATGATAAATTTCTGTTGCCTCTCATAAAAATTCCAAATGTCAAGGGCCCTGATAAAGCTGTCTTCATCGCCATCATGAGGAGGGTAAATGTTTCTTTCAAGGATTGTTTCCCTCAACCTACGAGTTATCTTTTGAGATACAAACCCATAATTTGCATGTTTCCTCAACAGCAATTTGTTAAACCTTTCGACGGTCCAATTCTGACTTTTTGATTCTACTATCTCCACCGGGATCTGTTTCCCGCCCAGTAAATCACCGGTATGCCCAGCAATGATTACACTATTTTCCGGTATCAATTCATTCTCTTTCAAATACTTAACCGCAATGAAATCCTGAAAATGTGGAAGAGTGTTCAGTTGACCTGCAAAATTCAAATAATCTGCAGTCTGGCTATCAGCCACGAAATTTTTCCAAATAGTTTCTGTGTACTCGATAAATAACCATTTGTACCCAAGCTTCCCCGCCACTCTTTTGGATTCCCTGACATCATAATCATCAATTTCTCCATAGGTAAAACAAGTTAGATCTGAAACACCCAAACTTTTCAATTCGCAAACTAATAGTCTTGAATCAAATCCTCCGCTCAAAGGCACTACAATATGTTTTCCATCCAATGATTCAAGCATTCTATTAAATGCATTTGAGAGAGATTTCTGAATCATACCAAATAATTCATTCTTTTCAATATTAGGGCTAATCCGATTCTCAAAAGTCTTCACCGTTTCCGATGTGACACTTTGATCAGACTTACGGAAGATTGTGAGGGAGTTTGCACTCATTTTCCGGATTCCTTCACAAAGAGTGTTTCCTCCCAGGACGTATCCGAATGTATAAAGTTCCTCGAATAATTCATTGTCGATCTTACTTCCCGACACGGAATACAATTCATAGATATCATCCGAAACATGCGCAGCTGAATCCGAGAGAAAATAAAACAAAGGGGTACTGGCTATGAGATCAGTAAGGCAATACAGGTGAGATTCAGTTTCAAACATCAAAGAAAAGTTCCCAATAATGCTTTTTAAAAACAAGCGGACTGATTCTTCGGTCTTCAGTGATCCGAGGGATTTACTTATCAGATCATGGTCCAGTTGGACTCCTAACTGGTCATAACAAATTCCACGAATATTGATTTTGTCACCTTTATACCAGCCGGCACGCATTGTATTTACAAAAACCCTATTCATTTCAAAGAATGCTAAGAAGATTTCGAATGACCAAAAATCCCAAGGCAACTATAAGCGGTATCAATACGCGGAAACTATATCTTCTTACAGGCAACTTGCAAATAATTAGTTCTCTCACAAGAAGTGCAAACCAGATTATAAAGCCTGTAATGCTAAAAAGAAGAACAACCAATTTCACATCCTTTAGTATAAAAACCGCCCCGAAAAGTACTGCTACTCTAGAAATCAGCAATACGATATTGAAGTTCATCAATCTTTTCTGCATTCCATATTTCAGGTAAATATTGCTTATGGGAGAAGCAATGAAAACAATATAGACCCACGGGGCCATATATTGGGCAAATTCACCGGCCTGAATCCATATCCTGCCCAGGACAAAGGAAAACAGGA
>Ga0180435_10006068_pt1 | contig 11623 bp, 4 predicted proteins | sample SS_ome_3_FD_132467 | JGI IMG/M metagenome (GOLD analysis project Ga0180435, IMG submission 132467) | Hypersaline lake sediment archaeal communities from the Salton Sea, California, USA - SS_3_S_1 metaG | ecosystem: Environmental > Aquatic > Non-marine Saline and Alkaline > Hypersaline > Sediment...
CGAAGCAATTGCCCCTGAGCGACGTAGCGAATCATCTTCGTGTAAAGTGTGTTGAAGTACTCTTCGTCAAGCGCTCGCAATCGCCAAAATTCACCGCTGCCGACGTAGATCACCCGCCCCGCCCCGTAGAACTGGCTGACGAGGTAGGGGGCGAACCGCCCTTTGCGGGCCTCTTCGGGATCCATGAATCGAGCCAACACGGATGCACCGGGCTTGACCTCTTTCACGGCAAAGCTGGGGAAGTATCCGTAAACGCCGTCAAACTCGCTCCAGCGGTTCAGGCTGCGATCGCGGTCGTCGTCGATCCAGAGGAACTTCTGGTTTTGGCCTTCATCCGTGATTTCGAGCGGCCAGGCCTGTGTGGAGCCATAGCGACCGGTCGAGCGGGTGCCGCGACGGACATCCAACGCGACCGGACAAAGCCCGCGAATGATATCGATGCGGGGATCGCCACGCTCCGTCAACGCCCACTCCGGCGTGTGGATACGACCGCTGACCAGAATCAGGCCGCCGGCTCGTCGGGCAATCCACTTCTCGAGCAGCGTGGCCTGCTCGGTTGTCAGTAACGTCCAGTCCGGATCGAATGCGATGATGCAGTCGAACTGCTCGAACAACTCGGGTTCGGTCTCGGGGAATTCCGTCAGAATGTCGAGCGCATCTTGCGAAATGCCGGCAGCAGCCGATTGCAACCAGACTGATACCGTGAAGGACGGCGGACGATCGGGATACAGTTCTTCCTCAGCCCGCATGTTCTGATAGAGCATGTTGCGAACGAAGCGGTATTCCCGAGTGGGTCCGTCAGCGATCAGCAGAACTTTGCAGCTTTGTGTGACGACCTCGACCTTGGCCGCCTTCATGTTGTCGGTTTCATTTAGGTCGTCGCCGACATCCGTGACCCGCACCATGTAAATGCGTTGGCCTGTTTCGCTGTCATCGGGTTCAAGTTCGAACTGAACGGGCTGCAGTTCGCCGTCGGTTGACAAGTCGACACGGCGGGAATCTTCAAGTTGTGAGCCGGAGGGTTCCGAGCCGGGCGTAGGCTGCGGCGCGTTGGGGTCGAACGGTGCTGACAACAATTCGACCGTCACCCGGCCTTGAACCTCTCGGGCCTGTAGGTATCCCGTGACGGTGAATCGGTCGCCTGCGAAGACGCGGCGCGGCGCTTCGATATCCGCGATTCGTACATTGGACGGCGGTCGATCGGAACCAAGGCCCACCGTGTACACCCGGATGCGGGCGTCACGGGCGGATTCGATCGCCATCTCGTGATCGACGCCCGCATTGTTGCCGCCGTCACTGAACATGACGACGCCAGCGATCGGACCGCCCCGCTCCTGGTTGACGACGTCTAGCAGGTTATCGCCGAGGCGGGTTTCGCGTCCCAACGTCGAGAACTGATCTCGCCACTGGACGGCAGTCACCGGGCCATAGTTGCGCGAGTCTTCCTTTTCCTCGGTTTCTTCCTCTTCCGCCAAGGCGGGTTCATCCGGCGACTCTTCTTCCTCAGCCTCGTTGCTGGGGAAGGTCTGGTCGATGGCGAGTTGAATGATCTTGGGGTCGCTCATGCAGGCGATGGCGCCGGTGATCAGGGCGGCTACCGCCAGCAGGACGCTGCCAAGCAACAACAAGGCCGGGCCGTCGCCGCCGAACCCGATTCGTAGCAACAGGTAAATCACAGCTAGCGCGGCCGCCCCACCCAAGAGACCGAGGCACGTGGTTGCCAGCATCCGAAACTGTTCCAGCAGGCGCGCTTCGCGGTCGGTGGTGGGTGCAACCTCGGCGGATGTGTTCTCTTCGGCCGAGGCCTTCGAGTACGATGCAATGGCGGTTGGTTTTTGGTCTTGGTCGAACTTGGCGATCAGGACCTCATGCTCTTCACGCAATTCCCTGATGAACTCGCCGTCGGCCAGCGCGTCGACTACCGGGTCGAGCCGCGCAGGTTGCTTCGATTCCGACTTTTTGTCTTCGTCGACCAGACCCATGCTCATGCTCGTGTCGACCATCACGACAACGCGGGAGTCATTGGTGTATTCTCGCTCGGTCTTTCTTTCCAGGCCGAGAAAAACGAACAGCAGGCAGGCGAACGTGAAGACCCGCAATACGAGCAGCGCGATCGTTACCGGCAACCGCAGTTCGATGCTATCGCGGGCGTACATGTAAAAGACGTACGCCAGCACGACGACGCAAATCAGCGCGGTCAGCGGCCAGTGCCACCACTGGGTCATTTGCGAGAGGCGCGTGAACTGCGTGGTGGTTGTTTCGGAGATCGATTGGGCCAGCAACATGGGTGACGCTAGGTTCATCGTGCACCTCCCGTCGCCGCGTGGTAACTCGCAGAGTAGGCCAAAAACTGCTCCAGCAGTAAGAGGACGATGAGGATTGCCAGGATTGTTTCCGCCCAGCGACTGCTCGACGAATGCGATTCTTCCTCGGCGTAGCCTTTCATCTCTTGGGCGGTGAAGTAATCGAAATCAACTGGGTTGAGCCCCGATCGCAACTCGGCTTCCTCGACACGAGCCAGATCGCCCTCGGTCGGGTCGATATTCATGGCGAAGCGGCGGACGTTTACCTCGCCCTTTTTGCTAAATCGCCACAACTCGTAGATGCCTGCTCGGTCGGTCTCGCCGTTGGGCGTTTCCTCCTCCTTTTCACGGCCGAAGAAGGCCGTCAGGATCGGCAGGGCGTCGTCGAGCTTCTCCGCCGTTCGATCGGTTTGCGTTTGCTTTTCGGCGGGGATGTCGCGATAGACCATCGTGACGTTGTCTTTGTACTGGTCGGCATCCATCTCCGTAGCCAGCGCCGCACCCACCACCTTCGACCGCTCAGACTGTCGCGGCGCCGAGAAGTAGGATTGCATGTTTAGAATCAGCGGCACATGGCTGGTGCGAGAACTGGCCCAGTTGTTCCAGTCGGGCCTGAGAGTGGTGAGTACGGCAACCAGACGACCGTCGCCGACGGTCTTCTCAGCAACAAGCGGTTCGCGATTTCGCAAAGAAGCGATGATTCGGCTGTCTTCCGGCAAGTTCGTTTTGGTGCCGGTCGGCGTTTTGATGTACTGCTCGACACGAATGTACCGCATGTATTTGTTGCCCGCCCCTGACATGCCGACGAAAACGGGGTGTTCTTCGGCTTCGATATCGGGAACATCTGCGTCGTCCAGCGGAGCGAGCACGTCAGGACGTTCAAGCGGCAGCGGGAAGATGCCTTCGCCGTCGTCGAACAGCTTTGTGTAGAAATCGAGGTCGCACAGCGGCCCCATGAAGATCGCAACCTGTCCACCCGCGTTGAGGTACGACTTGAGATTGGCGACGGCGCGATCGTCGAGTTGCGGTACATTCAACAAGTAAATGGCCTGGAACTCATTGATGTCTTCCAGCGGTTTGTCGCGCAGGAAGGCGGCCGACTTCAACTCCGGACGGATGCCGGTTGGTGTACGCTCGCCCGGCTGAAACACCGATTGGAGATAGTACGCATCGTTTCGGAGGTCGCTGTCGCCGTCGATCACCAAGACGGGCGCGTGTGACGGCAGATCAACGGTGCAGCAACGGCGGTTGTCGGTGGCGACGGGGTCATCGGGTATCGATGCTTCGACCGCGTGTTGCCCCGAGCCCGGGAAGAAGATCTGGATTTCTCGCTCGACGGTCTCGCCGGCGCCGATTGATCGAATCACGTCGATTGTTTTGTCTTTCTTGGCCGTTTTGAGTTGACCGGCTGCGGTTGGCCGCTCGAGTGACGGGTCGTAGTAGTGAGGCGTAAGGTTCACAACGACGTCTGTTGCCTGGCCAGGGCCAAAGTTCTTAACCGCCACTCGCATGTAGAGCGGTACGCCGGCAGCCTTGGTGCGACGCGCCGGTTCAAGCATCACGATGCCCAGGTTGGGGTGCTGTTGGTTAACGCAATCGACCAGCCGCAACGAAGCGGGGTTGGTCTCGCGGTCGGTCAACGCCTTGAGCTCCTTTTGAACTTCCGCCGGATTGCTCCACTCCTTGTCGCGGAAGTCGGACACGACGTACAGGATGTGATGGTTGTCTTCCGAACTGTCGAGGAGTTCCCTCACGGCCTTGAGGGAGGGTACAGGGCCGATCGACAGATCGGAAACGTCCATGCCGCGAAAGACGTCTTCCAGGGTGCTGGTGATTTCGGGATGGATTTCAACGCCGCTGACATCGGAGACTTGTGGTGCGGCAGTCGTTTCGCCATCGGCCGCAGGGGGAGCGGCTGCCAGCGTTCGTGACGCACGCGAAAAGCGAATCAGCGTGAGCTTCTGAGGCGACTCGCTGTCCGCGACTCGCGTGGCGACATCTTGGACGGCCCGTTGCGCTCGATCAAAGGCCGAGACGCCCTCGGCTCGATCGGCCATCGAATAACTGTCGTCGAGCAACACGATATGGTGGGTTACCTCACCCTCACCGGCCCCCAACCATTCACGTGGCAATTCAATTCGGGCCAGCAGTGCAACAACGAGAATCAGAGCAGCCATGCGGGCCAACAACAGCAGCAACTGTCGCAACCAAATCCAATTGCGGTGTTTTTTATAGGCTGCCAGCAAGAAGTCCATGGCCGCCCACTTGATCCGCCGATGCCGCAGCAGGTTGATCAGGTGGATCAGGATTGGCGTCAGCGCGACGGCGCCAATGGCGACACCGGCAGCCGACAGCCCCATGGCCCAAGGCTCCAAGCCGATGAGTGGAACAAGAGTTGGTGAGTTCGAATATGGCATCGTTTGTGTGCCCGGCGACGGATCGCCAGCGTCTAGTTCCTGTGGTGCATTCCCAAGCGGTTGCTAAGGTAGGTCGCTAACACGGCATCGAGCGGGGCGCTAGTGCGGATCAAGGCGTAATCGACCGTGTTCCGTGCAGCCCCTCGCCGCATTGTCTCCAGGTAGTCCTGGACGATTTCGAGATAACCGTCTCTCAGCGCTCGTGGATTGCAGTCGAGGTGGTCAATGGTTTCGAGGCCATCGAATCGAGTTGGGCCAGCGAACGGGAAGTCGAGTTCGTCGTCATCCATCACGTGGAACACCAGCACATCGTGCCCGCGTTGACGCAGTAGTTTGAGACCCTTGAGGGCGTCCTCGGGATCGACCAGGAAGTCGGAAATCACGACCATCATGCCGCGCCGCGGATACGTTTCGGCGACCTGCCGCATCACTTCGTAGACCGACGTTTTGTCGGCCGGTTCCTGCACGTTCAGCGAGTCGATGATCGACAGGATGTGATTGCGTTTGGCGAGCGTCGGCACCTTGTGGCGAATCTTCTCGTCGAAGGAGATGCAGCCGACGGCGTCTTGCTGGCGAAGCAGTAAGAACGCCAGACTCGAAGCAATCGTGCAGGCATACTCGTATTTCGTGAGCGCTCCGCGGCCGTAACGCATGCTGTTGGAAATATCGACCAAGCACGTGCATCGCAGGTTGGTGTCTTCTTCGTATTGCTTAACGAAGAAGCGGTCTTGCTTGGCCCAGACCTTCCAGTCGATGTGGCGCAGGTCGTCGCCCGGCGCGTATTCGCGGTGCTGAAGGAATTCGATCGATTGCCCGAAGTACGGACTACGGTGCATGCCCGAGAGAAAACCCTCGACGATGTGCCGTGCCCGAATCTCCAAACGGGAAATCCGTTTGATCGCCTCAGGATGCAAAAATCTTTTGGAATCGGGCATCGCGTGTCAGCTCGTCTTCTTTCTGGGGCGTGATTTCGATCAGACGCTCGACGATATGGTCTTGCGTAATGCCTTCGCTTTCGGCGGCGAAGTTGATGACCATGCGATGCCGCAGTACCGGCTTCGCGAGCGCGGCGATGTCGTCGGTGGAAACGTGCGTGCGGCCTTCGAGCAAGGCACGCGATTTGGCGCCAAGAATGAGGAACTGCACGGCGCGGGGGCCGGCGCCCCAGTTGACCTGATCGTTGACAAAGTCCGGCGTGCCGGGGAATTTGATCCGCGTCTGACGGACCAGCGACAAAGCGTAGCGAATCACGTGATCGGTGACCGGCACTTCGCGAACCGTTCGCTGGATCTCCAGAATGTCGTCACCCGTGAGCACCGGTTCGATCTCGTCGTGCATCGTGGTCGTTGTGCGACGCGCGATCTCGAACTCTTCGTTGAAGTTCGGATAGTCGACGAACACTTTGAACATAAAGCGATCTTGTTGCGCTTCCGGCAGTGGATAGGTGCCTTCCTGTTCGATTGGGTTCTGCGTGGCGAGCACGAAAAACGGATCGGAAAGCGGGTGACGTGTGCGACCGACCGAAACCTGCCGCTCCTGCATCGCTTCGAGCAGTGCGGCCTGTGTTTTGGGCGGCGTGCGATTGATTTCGTCCGCGAGAATCACGTTCGAAAACAGCGGGCCTTCCAGGAAGCGGAACTCGCGACTGCCCGTCGCCTTGTCTTCCTCGATGATGTTCGTGCCGGTGATGTCGGCGGGCATCAGGTCGGGCGTGAACTGAATGCGGCTGAACGTGAGGTTGAGGGCCCGCGAGAGCGTGCTGATCATCAACGTTTTGGCCAAGCCCGGCACGCCTTCGAGCAGGCAGTGGCCCCGGCTGAAGAGGCAGATCATCAACTCTTCGATGACCTGATTTTGGCCAACGATGACCTGCCCGAGTTGCTGATTGATTTTCTCTCTGGCGGCTGCCAGCTTTTCGATGGCTTCGGCGTTTTGTGCGCTGTTTTCTTCGGTCGACATTATGGGAAATCCTCGGTATTTGAACGTACGCAGACGGCGTAACTCCCAATCTAATCATGTGTTAGTGTCTTTGGCGGCCGGAGAAGTTCAGAAAACGAGGCGGATTTTTCTGAAACGACGCGGCACTCATGCTTACGCTGTAAGTCTTCATTGGGTAATGGAATACGTCCAGTGCTGTTTTGTGGCGGCAAGACCTGCATTAGACCAACGGGCAGGTTGTCGATAGAGTGAAGCGGTTCTACGATGGAAATAGGAGTGTTGATTAGTGATATCTGCGGGGGTAGTGGCTTGTGCCCGAGCTGAGTCGTTTTTTCGGAATCATCGTAAGAATGTATATGGAGGCAGGTGGTCCACATCACTCGCCGCATTTTCACGCTTACTATCAGAACCACGCGGCCGTTATCAGTTTGGATCCCGTTGAGATAATCGCGGGTGAGTTGCCGCGCAGGCAGCGACGTTTCGTCGAAGCGTGGGCGGAATTGCACCAAGAGGAGCTTTTGCGGATTGGGAGCGTCTGCAAAACGGACAAGCGCCGCTACCGATCGCGCCGTTGGAGTGAGAATCGATGTCGCATCCCATTCATCGCGTTTCGGCCTTTCGGATCATTGACGATTATCGGCTGATGGTTTCCTTCGACGACCAGACTGAGCGGGAGATTGACTTCAAACCGGTGCTGGCGGGCGAATTGCTTGGCCCGCTTCGCGATCTCGCGCTGTTCAATCGAGTGCGTGTTGATCCGGAGGTGCAAACGCTGGTTTGGCCCAATGGGGCAGACTTCGATCCGGCGACATTGCACGACTGGCCCGATTACGTTGAGGCGTTGACCGCTCTTGCGCAGAAGTGGAATTTGCATCCAGCTTGAGTGGCGCAACAGCATGCGTCGGAATACAGATCGGTGGTGCGATCCGGATTATTGGTCGATATGGAGGCGGCGAGCCCCCAGGCAATGTCTGGACAGGATTCGTGCGCTACGGGGACCTGTTGGAGCCGTCATCCGGATCCGGGACATCTAACTCCTCAATTACCGGCCGTTCCGGCCCCAACCACTTGCGGTCCGCTTTTGGGGCGACTGCCGCCCCCTTGGTGAGTGCGCCGAAGATGGAGCCGGCGACTTTGCCGACGGAGTGGCCGGGCACGTCCGGCGGTACACTCGATGAAGCGCCGGTCTGTGCGGGCGGCTCCGGCGGACGCGGTTGGTCGGTCAGTGTCAACGTGTATGTCTTACGAGGCAGTTGCACTTGAACCGTGTTTTTCTCGGGGTTGCCGACTAACTCGAACGCGCCGGTCTGTAGGGCGATGCCTTCTTTGTGAAACAGCATTCGGCCGTCGCGGCGATCGATACCCAAAATCGATGTGCGCGTGCCAGTGTGGCCCCGCTCGCTTTTGCGAACGTGTCGCATGAAGAGGATCAGTGGTAGGTTGGTCGGTTGGACTACCGGCATGCCGTATTCTTTGATGTTGGCGGGCGACTGCCAGGCGGGTTTGCCGGTTGCTCGGTTGAAAGCGTACAGGCTGCCATTCATCAAAAGGGCTGAACCCGCCGGGGCCGCCGAAATGTGCGTTGTGCCGTCCGTTCGTGTGATTGGTCGATTGGTCATCAAGGTGAATTGATCCGCCGACACGTCGAACCGAATCGACATCATGTTCGGCTCGGGATCGAGTTTCTCGTCGACCAATACGCTGCCGTCGGCGACATCGAGGACGGTGAACGCGCCGTCCGTCTGCAGAAGTGCAATATGTCGGCCGTTGACGTAACCCTTCGTCTCAGAAGGTACACTTCGCGTCCAAAGGTCGCGATCCTCCCAAGGATCGAAAAGCCGAATTTTTCGCTCAAGCGGTTTGTCGTCCCAAGTGAGGATGTAGCGTCCCTGCATCGCCCAGCGACGGGAAGCTACGGGAACGGTGCAGTGCCCGAGCAGGTGCCCGTCGGCGGCTCGCACGACAGTTGCTTCGTTCGATTTGGGGGGGATGGCAAGCAGGATCTCGTCGTCACCGAACAGATCGCTGCCAAAGGGGATATCTTCACGGTGCCAACAGATACTGCCGGTTAGCGGGTCGCAACAGGTCAGCCGACCGCGGTCCCAGTAGAACGCACCACAGGCAGGCAATGTTCCGGTGCGTCCCATGAGTGAACCAGTGTCGTCGGTGAACATCCCGATTTGTTGGCCCCACGGCGTTTCGGTCGCCGTCGGACGCAGTCGTCGATTCGTCGTTGTTTGCCCCGGCAAGACGTTCGAACCGCTCTTCCGCCAGAGTTCGCGGCGTGCGGCGTTCTGCGTTTGCTTGAGCGTATCAAACGCGACTATGTCCCCACCCAGCGCCGAGACCGTCAACAGGTGACCGAAATACCTGCCGCGCATCATGTACGTGTTTGAGGAACTAAGGCGAGCCCCTGAGTTCGATCCAAAACCGAGCACTACCGTCTTTCGGCCGATGGCGTCGCGGACCTCGACTCCCGTGCGGTTCGTGTTAAGCACCAATCGTACATCCGGAGAGGTTTGCCCCGTCGTGCGTACGAGCCGCACCGGGTAGGTTCGCTGGTAGCCGGAGAGTTGCAATACCTCATCGCCACCCTCCTTGAATTCGGCCTTTCCGGTCGGCCAGTTGTGGGAGTCCGCCAACGTCTGGGCAATCGTCCCCGTCTCGTCGAGTGCTTCCACCAACTGGCGACCGGTCTTGCCGTCTAAGCAAGGCGTGTCTGCGAATTGGGTTTTCAGCGTGCGGTATCGATCCGCTGCGGCTTCCGTCTGTTGGGCCTCGGCGAGCGCTTGCGCCAGCAGCGCAGTTGCCGTCGCTTGGTGCGATTGGTTTGCCGAATTCATGAGGGGCAGCAAGGCGTGTTCCGCCGCGAGGATCTCACCCCGTTTGCGATCGAGATAGAGCTTTGCCAGGTCGATTCTAGCCTGCTGCCCCAATTCGTGTTGCCCAAACAGCTGGATGAAGCTCTTCAGTTCGGAGGTTGATCGGCTTTCCGCCGCCTTCTTGTAACGCTCGGATACGATATTGCCGACGGCCTGTGTGTCTTCCGCATTCGCCCGGGCGAAAAGTTCTGCCAACCGCGATTGCACCCATACATCACCACGAACCGATAGGTACTCTTCGTCTTCCACGAAGATTGGGTCGCTCTTGTTGCCTGCCGCTCGATCGGTTTGGCTGTAAATGTCAGCCAATCTCAGGTACGTCTCGATTGCCTCGCGGTTTTTTCCCGCAGCTTGTTGGCCGGTGGCCATCAGCCTGAGAAACTCGGCCTGTTGGTCGGGCGTGGTCCTCAGGTCGTTGAGTTCGGCTGCTGCGGCATGCCCGTCGGCTGCATTGTCGCGCATGGTTGCGATCAGAGTTTCGACCAGCAGAGCGCGAGTGTCCGCTCGGGGTTCAATCTTGTAGGAACGGCGAATCGCCTCGAGCGCCTCGGCTCGCTTGCCGTCATGCAGCAATAACTCACCGTGTCGGGCCAACGCCCAAGCGTCGTCCGGGTTCTTTTCCAGGATCTCGGCGACATTGTCTTTGAGTGGATCGAGTTGGAAGAAAGACGTCAGTCGCGTTGCACTTTGACAGACGACGATCTCCTCATGGCAGACAAGGTTCCCCAGAATGCCGTCGGTTTTGGCGTTGTGAACGATCTCGCCCTTGGCGACGTCGATTTTGACCAACTCTTGGTTCGTCGTGGGCAGGTAGTAGAAGTCGCCTGAGCCATAGCCTCGGCCACTGGGCACACCGCGGCCAGGCAGCGTGAGCGTCTTTTTGTTCCATGAATCGGAGCCGTTCGACACGTTCAGTGCCGAGACGTGCTCTTTCGCCACCATCATCACCTTGTCATCAAACACTCCGCCGACGAACAGCGACTCGCCGCGTCCCTTCTTCCAAAGCACTTTGCCCGTCAACAGATCAAGGCAGTGGATATCGTTCGATTCGACCGGTGTGATTAGCACGCGACCTGAAGCCAGGGTAGTGGTGGCGTCCTGCCAGCGGTTTCCCGGTTGGAAGTTGTAACGCTGCTGGTAATGGACAGACATTCGCGCGTAGCGAGGGTCGATGTTTGCTTGAGGATACTGGTAGCCCCAAAGCAGGGATCGCGTGGAAATGTCGACCGCGACGACGGCGCCAGCCGAGGTGGGGCAGATCAACACGCCGTCGGCAAACGACGGTGACGCGCCCGCCAAGCGGCGAATTGCGTGTCTGTCGATCGTAGCATTGTCGACGTGCGCCAACTGTTGCGACCAAACCTGCCGCCCCGTGTTGGCGTCAAGTACGACGAGGCGAATCTCACCATTGATTTCTACCAGCGAGTAGAGTTGAGCAAGCATCGGCAGCGGCGGGCCGAGGAAGAAGGCGTTTGCCAGTTTCGGCTCGTCTTCACCGTTTTCCCCGCCGATCATCCATCGCATCTTCCCCTGTGTTTTTAAGTCCAAGGCGACCAGTACATTGGTCTTTTGGTTTACCGAGCCGCCTGGGCGACGTAAGCCCCCCGGGCCAATGATCGTGCCGTAGGTGTTGATTCCGGCATGCCCCAATTGGTCGATGACGAAGACGCTCTGCCCGTCGCTACTCAACTGACCGTACACGGCGTCGTCCCAAAGCCGCTGCATCAACTTCTGCATTTCGGGTGAAGACGGACTGCGCGGCCGCAGAATATCCGACTCGCTGTCGCCGGTCTCGTTGAAGCCGATGCCGCACGTTGGGTAGTACCAGATGATTTTGCCGCTCTTGACATCCACGCCGAGCAAGTAGTCCGAACTGCGGGCCAGCACCGTGTCACCCACGATGAGCGGCTGAGTCGCCGGCAGAACGGGGAGCCGCTGCTCCGCAAACCTCTTGCGGTAGTCTGACAGCGTGTTGGCTTCCGCGTCGCTACGTGACAGGCGTTGGAACCAACGACAGTTGGCCAGCGGAGCACTCCCCGAGGTGGTCGCGTTGCGACAGGCATTGCCCCGGTGCAACCCCCAG
>Ga0180435_10006069_pt1 | contig 11622 bp, 13 predicted proteins | sample SS_ome_3_FD_132467 | JGI IMG/M metagenome (GOLD analysis project Ga0180435, IMG submission 132467) | Hypersaline lake sediment archaeal communities from the Salton Sea, California, USA - SS_3_S_1 metaG | ecosystem: Environmental > Aquatic > Non-marine Saline and Alkaline > Hypersaline >...
ATACAGCGCCAGTTCTCTCACATAGGAATCTCCCAGTATCTGCATGATAGTTGCCGTTATCAATCGGTCTTCAGACAACTGTCCGAACGTATGCATACCCAATGGCTGATTTTCCAGGGCCAGATCATGCAGATAGTCATGCAGCGCAACCAGGAATTCGTCAAAGCGGGCATCTGCATCAGCCATTGACCATCCCATGTCTTCAGGGATCTTCATTTTCTTCAATGTTTCATTAAGCTGAACTCGTATGCGCTGCTTTACCTGCCCTTCGTCAACCTCGTTGTAGTGATGAATAAATTCGTGAACTTCACTTAACTCGCGATACAGCCCGCTCGGTGCAAGCGGTGGTGTCATGTGACTGACCATGACAGCCTGCCCACGTCGCTTGGCCTGCACCGCTTCACCCACGTCGTCTACGATATAGGGATAGATCACTGGTACATCTGCTGTTGCCAGGCTGCCTGGGTCATAAGCCCACAACCCACGCTCCTTACCGGGCAACCATTCCTGGCTGCCATGCGTACCCAGATGCACCAGGGCGTCTGCCTTGAAGTTTTCACGCAGGTATAGATAAACCGCCAGGTAATAGTGATTGATGGGTACACTCTTGCTGTGATAGATGGCTTTTTCACGATTACCCTTGTCACCCCTTGGTGGCTGTGGCAGAACCATCAGGTTACCACTGCGCATCATGGGTATCACAAACTGCAGTTCATCATTAATCTGCGTAACCATGTAATGATCTTCTGGCTGTCCCCAGGCTTGCTCGATTTCCTTTCTGACGGATTCAGGCAATGTAGCGTACCATCGGTGATACCGGGTGATTGGCAGTGTTGCAGCAATACCTTTTTCTACTACGGTCGCTGGTGCCTCCTCTCGGTAATAGGGTCGTTGTAGATTAGCAACGGCATCGATCATTGCCTGCTCACTTATGGTCTCGTTGAAATAGCCTTTCTCCTGCATCAGAGCTGAGATCTTTTCGATACTACGCGGCACATTCAAAAAGGATGCACCGGCATTTTTTTCTCCTGGTGGATAGTTGTAATACATAATCGCCACCTTTTTGTTGCTGTTTGGCTTGGTCGCAAGGCTGGCAAGACGAACCGATTTTTTGACTACCAGGTCAATCTGTTCGTCTATCGGATAATAGCGTCCGTCTTGCGCATCGCGCGCAGCTATGACCCGAGGATCAATAACACCAGCCATTTCAGGCATGGTCAGATAAAAAGGAACCGACATAGCAGGAACACCGCCATTGTCATCACGCCACTTCTGCTCTTCCTTGCTGTAATTTATTGCATTAAGCACCGTCACGTTGAGCTGTTCAAATACCTTTTTCTGCTCTTCTGCCCAGTGAATCACACGTGTATTGATCAAACTGTGAATAACCGGCTTGCCATCAACGATCAGCCAGTCGGCCAGCTCTTCGGTCTTTCTTCCCGAGCGATAAAAGAACGCCATTGGTACTGCACCGCTTGCAGCTACCTGTTTAATGAATGCATCACTGGTAATGATATTTTCACTCGCCAGGTTATCAGCATGGATATTAATACCAACCACGGGGGCACTGGCAGACACTCCGTACTGACCACGATACCAGTCAAGGTACTGATCAGGCGTGGTAAACAACTGTTCTGCATCAGGATGGTAGACCCCCATTTCAGGCACAATGATGGCCGCTTCAGCGACACCGGCGCTGGCATCATCCAGCAGGTTGCCGCGAATATAGGTCAGCAAACGGGTGAAATTCTTTTTGCCACCGTTGACATAATACTGCCCGATCCTTTTGGCCTGGTTTTCAGTAACACCACGACGTAGCACTTCTCCCTCTGGCCAGAGTAGTGCTGTTACCTTCACAGCACTGCGAAGATCGCCGATCTGGTTTTGTATTGGAGCAAATTTTTCCCGGGTCTGGCTGGTATTGATTGCATCAAGCAGTACCGCATCGAATCCACTGACCACATCGGATAACCTGGCATCGGCATCCAGACTGTTTAATTTCAGGTGCTTAAGTTCCAAGCCCTGCTCTGATGCAAGTTTTTCAAGAAGTTTGACTTTCGCAGGGTTGGCATGACCTGCTGATAGCAACATGACTTTGCCACCATTGCTACTTGCCTTTTGATTGTTATATTCAGACTCATAGTCAGATTCTGGCGTAGTCCTGTAAGTTGGTTCGTGAATTTTTTCAGGAGCCTGCTCAGGAGAAGGCGGATACGAAGGCCATGGCGAGCGAGACTGACTGAAAGAAGGTGCATAGCCCCTTGGGTACCTTGGCATCGACCAAGATGGTCCTGCATACGGATTATTATTGGTATAATAACCATCAGCATAATTGTTTGCCTGAACCGTAGACATAAATCCGGTTCCGATAACAAGCATAAAGCTCATTAGAGCGGGAAAAAACTGTTTCACTGTGCAACCTCCTGATTTTGTTGCTCGTCGCCTTCAGGTACATAAACCATTGAACCGTCTTTCATGCGATATGCGACTCCGGCTTTGATACCGTTACCCTGACCAATCTTGCCATTCGATTCATACTTTTCGATTTTTTCACCTTCCTTGATCATCATCTCCATATTTGCCTTGCCAGGGTTCTTGATGACGATGACGTCATCTTCCTGAAAAGGGTTAAGCGGATTCTGGGCAATAAAAATCAACAGAGCAGCAATAATCACCAGAAACAGGTCAACCAGATTGACCACGGACAACATCGGGTTCATTGACTCATCATCTTCAAGCAACACGGGCTTCTACCTCATTTTCAGATGTATTCGTAATAACAATTGGATCAAAGTGATGATCATTTTCTTCACGCCACTGTTCAGCGAAACGAATATCATTGACCAACCACTGCTTTCTGATACTGGCTATCCAGAAAGTGATGCTGGCAGCAAGCAAGGCGAAAATAACGGCAGTAAATGCGATAACCAGATTTTCACTGATACCCTGCACATTGCCATTTGCCAATGCCTTTAATGCCGGACCCATGGGGATCATGGTTGCCACCAGCCCCAGCATCGGCGCAATACGCGTAGTGATTCTCAGGTAGTCAACTTCGTTATGCGCTGCGATCTCCAGATCTTCTCTTGTTATCTGTGGCTTCTCGGCCATCAGATTCAACATGGAATAACCTTTGATATTTTTCATATCATCAAGTGATTCGATACTATTGATCTTTTTTTCTGAGAAACGACGCTGGCTATACAAAGTGCCAAATACACCTAAAGCAAACACAGCGTAGATAAACAACAGCACTACCCCGCCCTGAACGGGAAGTAAAAAAAGATTGGAAAGGTCATATAAATAACTGTCCAGAGACATGTCAAGCTCCTTATGCATTCAATAAATACAGGGCTTTGATCATCACAAAGCCCTGTATTACAGAGGATGGTAAATTAGAATGTAGCTCTTGCACCGACAAAGTAGAAACGACCTCTTTCTTCTGCCTGTGCAAAATTTGGACTTTCATCGGCCAGGCGCAAGTCCCCAATATTGGTAACTCCAGCACGCAGTTCGAGATGATCATTGACCGGCTTGAGAAAAGTCAGATCGACGAGTGAATAGCCATCCACGGGATCAGTTTCATCCACATCCATAAACTGCTCTCCGACGTATTCCCAGTTCAGGGTGGTTTGCAGATCCCATGGCGCGAAATTGTGTGTCAGTGCAAGATTGCCAAATAACTCAGGTCGCTGTTTCAATGCCTTGCCATTGTATTCACCATCTTCAGTATCCATAGCAGTTACATTGAAACTGACATCCAGTGAGTCTGTGACAGGACGTGAGAATTCAAACTCTACGCCCTGGGTGATGGCTTCATGTACATTTGAATACTGAAAAATTCTGGGATCGCCAAAGACACCGGCACCACTGACATAGGATGAATCAATTAGATCGGTTATATCATTATAGAAATAGGCAGCGCGGGCACGGCTGGTGCCATTGTCGTATTCCCAAACCAGCTCATAACTATCAGATGTTTCCGGTTTAAGGCTTGAATTACCGATGAATGTTAAAGTCGGACCGTGTGTAGCCGTATAACTGTCCGCATTCTGGGTAACAGTTGGCGCCTTGAATCCATGCCCATAACCAAAACCGATGCGATTGTCATCATTCACTTCATAATCAAGGTAGGCTTTAGGGCTTAACTCTCCGCCAAAGTTTTCGTGATCATCGTACCGGAGACCTAACGTGATTCCCAGACGATCGTCCATCAGGGATATGGCATCCTGAACAAATATGGAGGCATACCTTACTGATTCGGCAAAATCAGTTCGTGCAGGATTATCGTAGTCCTTGTTGTAATCTTCTTTTCTGTATTCGATACCTGCTATTAATTGATTGCTTTCATTAATTTCGGTCACAGTATCAATAGAGAATACGGTATCAGTCAGATAATGATGATAAGGAGAACTGCTATCAACGTAATAGTTGTCTGAATAGGTTTCATACAGTTTTGCATCAATGCTGGTTCCACCAATCTCACCCTGGTAGGTCAACCCTGCCAGATGTTTTTGCAACTCGTAATATGGATCATCCCTGAAGCGGTCTTCACTGGAACGATCATAATCAAAACTCAAACGATGTCCTGGAGCTACATCAACATAGACATTGGTACTGAAAGCTTCAATTTCGTTGCCTTCCATCTCAGTCGCTGGAAACCCTGTATCCTTATCGAAAGTGACGCCTACATCAGATTTTTCCAGCGCGAACCTGATACCCATAGCATCACCTAAAGGGCCTGCCGTTGTCAGTGTTACCTTGCGTTCATTACCACCATCACCATCTTCAATATCGCCCACGAAAAGATCTGCAGAAGAACGCCACTTGTTACCGGCTTTTTTGGTAACAATATTGACCACACCTGCCATGCCAGCTGAACCATATAAACTGGACATCGGGCCACGAACGATCTCGATGTGAGAAATACTGTCAATAGGCACGGCATTTAACTGGAAATTTGAATGGCTGACCTGAGAGTCGGTGTTGGTCAGGCGCTTGCCATCAACCAGCATCAACACATGAGAACTGTCCATACCGCGAATCTGGATTGATTTACGACCTGCAATGGAACTGCTGTTCGCCCCGACCGTGACACCAGTAGTGCGGCGAATGGCTTCGAACACATCTTTTGCACCAGACTTTCTGATTTCCTCAGCGGTCACTACTGAAAAAGAGGCCTGCACATCTTCTGGCGCCATCTGGGCCTTGGTGACAGAAACCTGAAGTTGATTCAACTGCTCAGCAGCATTGACTGAACCGATTGCCAAAAGAATACTGGCCGCAAGGAAAGACTTCCTTCCAGCGAAAGAATGTGAGACACGCATTTTTATAACCTCAAAATTTAAACTTCAAAAAATAAGGCTGGCTGGCGTGTCTTACAGACGTTGATCAGGACTTGCTAGCTGGCTGATGGTTGCAATATACAGATATTTATTTAATAATGCAAACTATTCTCATTTAGATTTAGTTTTATATAAAGAGGTTTTCGTGATTAACAACGAAACAGGATTCAGTGCCCATAGCAGAATTATGGAACTAACCGCCCAGATCTTGGATTCGGGCGGGCCGGTCATGATGATACTACTGATGATGTCTATTATAGGTTCCAGCGTTATTGTCATGAAACTGATCCAGTTCTATTTCGTACAAATCGGCCGTTTTAAAGCCATCAACCGGGCCATTGAATTATTTTCACAGGATCAACCAGTTCAGGCCAAAGAAATGACCAGCAAAACACGTAACCCTGCCGGACAGGTTGTTCATGCTGTTATCAACGGCATCGAAAAACAGGCCGATATCGAATTGGTCCGTGAAGAAGCCCAGCGACTGGCCAGCCGCTCAATTGAATCACTGCAGAGCCATCTACGAATAATCGAGATCATTGCCACACTGGCTCCCCTGCTCGGGCTACTGGGTACTGTCTTAGGGATTATTGATGCCTTCCATCAACTGGAACTGGCAGGCAACAATGTCGATGTCAGCCAGTTATCAGGCGGTATCTGGGTAGCTTTGCTAACCACAGCGGCCGGCTTATCAGTTGGTATCCCGGCAGTCATTGCGCTTAACTGGCTGGAAGCCCGCATAGAAAGTTATACCAACCGGACTGAAGATGCTGTAACACGCCTGTTTACACAGCCACTGTTTCAGCAACAAGCCTTTGAAGGTGAAACATGCAACTCGACAGTGACCGCAAACCAAGGCGCCTGATCAGCCTGACACCACTGATTGATGTGGTCTTCATTTTACTGGTCTTTTTTATGATCTCGTCAAACTTTGTGGAATGGCGAAAAATACCGTTACAAAGTGGTCAGTCAGGTAATTCCACCTCTTCTCAAGGAACCGCTCTGTTAATACGCGTGACCGATGATCATTTGTATATTGAAGACACGGCATTCGATTCAATTGCACTAAATAGCCTGCTTACTGAAAAAATGGATGAAAATCCGGATCTAAAAATCCTGATCAAACCCGAACAGGCTGTAAAGCTGCAACGCCTGGTCAGCGTGATGGATGATTTACAAACCAGTGCGATCAACCAGGTAACAATCGTTAAATAAGGCAATGACATGAATCTGGACCGCCCTAAAAAACGCTCAGAATCTGAAAACATTATCCCGTTAATCAATATCGTTTTTTTACTGCTGATATTTTTCATGATAACTGCAAAGCTTGCTTCATCTGATGCGATTGAGATACACCCTCCCGTTTCAGCTCAACCAGCCAGCGAACAATCGCAGGATGGTCTGACTATATATTTAAACCATGAAGACAAAATCTATTTTGATGGTCATTCCCTGTCACCCCATGAATTATTCAGCATTTTAAGTACTCAGCCAGAGTCCAAAGATACACGATCAATAACTCTCAAGGCGGATTCAAACGCATCTGCAAGAAAACTGGTTTCAATACTGGATACACTCAAGCAGTCTGGAATCAAAAAAATCGAGCTATTAACCCAGAGTAAACCCCTTTAAGCATTCAGTTTCCAATGAAGATCAAACGTTCTCACTGGTTTTTAAGCATCCTGTTGATGATGCTGGTTCATGGCGCTGCTATCGCTCTGATGTTAAACAATGATAATCATATTGTTGCTGATGGAGGCGCTCCTTCAGGCAACCCGGGTATGAATGTTTCCTTTAGCCGATATGAAGAACCTGTACAAGCAGAAAAAACGGTTACTGAGGAAAGGGTTGCAGAAGAAGCTGTACAACCCACAGAACTACTGACGATTAAAGAAAAACCAAAACCCAAACCAAAGGTCAAAGCAAAACCCAGGAACAAACCACCGAAAATTAAAAAAACTGAAAGAAAAAAAGCTAAAGCAATTCCAAAGAAACCTGTTAAGAAAAAGACCACAAAAAAAGTTGTCAAAAAAACTACTGATCCGGTTAAAAAGAAACAAGCGGTGAAACAGGATACAAAAGTACAAACCCTTCATTCGGAGCAAGACAGAGTTATAACTGCAATGAATTCAAATCCGGGGGATGAAGGCAATGCCTCCGGTCAAGGCACGGGAAAAACAAACGGAGTAGGTTCGGGCAATATCATAGCTGCACAAAACTACAACTCCATACTCCTTGCCTGGCTGGAAAAACACAAACGCTATCCTAGAAAAGCGCTGCGAAAACGCATCGAAGGAGAAGGCATGCTCTACTTCAAGCTCGATCAATCCGGAAATGTTGTTGCCCATGAAATCCGCAAGAAAACCGGTAGCCGAATTTTAGATCGAGAAATTATGAAAATGCTAAAACGCGCCTCTCCCATGCCAACAGATGCACAGGTTTTAGCTAGGAATTCAGAGTTCGTCATCCCAATCACTTTCAGCATTTATTCCCACTGATAAAAATTACAGGCAAAAAAAGACCAGGAAATTCCTGGTCAAAGCTCGCTTGTAGGGAGTCTACACAAAAAATATGTACGTCCATGTGAAGGGAATTTAACGGTCTCCAACCGTCAACTGATCAGGAACGGCCACCCTTATAGCCAGGAGATTCAAACAACCTTAAAAAATTGAAATTGATCATTTTATTGATGCAGCCCGTATTATCAGACTTAGAGTGATACAAAGCTTTACTGAATCAAAGCCAATATAAGCCTCTCCCACACACTCTGTTCCTTCGAGGTTGCATCATCCACCAGTTCTATACTCATGACACAATCACCACTGGTATCGTAGAGCTGTATATAGTTACCAACACGAGCAATAGCCACTTTACCCAGGTTAATGTTTAAAGATGCATTGGTGCTCCACAGCTTGACTTGATCACCATCATGTTCAAAATCAAACCAGGCATGGTCATATCTGGTCAATATTCCCTTGTTTCCTACAAACACCCTGAACCGGCAATACTGATCAACCATGGCCTCAAACAATGGAATCAATAACGAGACATTCACATCCCTGCCCTTAGCCGAACTACTTGCCATGTTGTACCAGTGGTTGGCAAATTCCTGTTCATTTTCACGACTGAGTTCATCGAGCATGTGCAGTTCACGGTAGAGTCGCCATTTGTCAGGAACTGATTGTGGATGACCTTTTTTTGACCACTGCTTGATTAGAGGAGAAGCAAAGCCAATACAGTTGCTTTGCTCTGTAAGATCAAGACGCAGTATCTCCTCTCCCCTGCTGGACATAATTCGCAAACTGTCATGCAATGAGTCTTCACAACTTTTGACAATAGCGGCTTTTGACCATACGGAGGTGAGACAGCCCTGTTGCATGTTTTCACCTGCCAGCAGATACACCTGGTTCCAGTCAATGACATTGTTCAGACTGCTTTTATGAGAAAGCGAAACAGCAGGATTGATGATAGTGAATTTGAGTTCCCCAAATGTACTCAAATCCGGCAGAATTTTTTTCCAGTCAGCCTGTAAAGGTGCAGCATTGTGTGAAAAAACCTTAGGTGCTTCAGCAGTATTTTTTTCAACCAGTTTCAGGTGACTGGTTTTTTCAACAAGCTTGCGAGCAGCATTTTCTCTATATTCACTCATGCTGCATGCCCTACTTCATCTTGCGGAGACAGAGCCAGCATTTTCCATTGATTGGAAAGTTTTCTGAATGCGCAACGATCTTCATCACTACCTTCATAATCAGGGTGCCGCCAAAGCTTATTTGCCGACTGGTAAACCATCCATGCATAGATAGAAGCACCTGTTTCCTGGTAGGCATGGATGAAGTCGTGGATATATTCGAGCAGGTTGTCTGCTTCATAGACTTCGACAAGAAATTCGTATTCAGTAGTCAACATGGCCAGCCAGAACCTCCGTTAAATGGATATCAGTAACTCTTGGCTGGCAGTTGATGCTGGCTACTTCTACCCTAATGATAATCATTCTCATTTAAAAAGCAAGAAAAAACCATGCTTTTTTTGCATGGCTTGTTCGAGCTCTATGAAGTGATGCCTGGATACGAGTAATCCGCAAAATAACACCATGACTTACCCGTAGGTTAAAGGTTTTGTTTCCTACTTATTTTCCTACGTTCCAGGTAGACCTTTTTAGGGAAAAAAAGGATTGTAATTTCATATTCTTTCCAGCACTGACATAATGTGAAAATAATTTTAGGCCATTTTTTGGAGACATAATTGGAAAATCAGAACATTCGACAAGCCGGGCTGAAAGTAACCCTACCAAGGGTAAAAATTCTTGAAATCCTGGAAAATACTACTGAGCGCCATATGAGTGCTGAGGATGTTTATAAACAGTTGCTGGCCAGTGATCAGGAAATTGGTCTTGCGACAGTTTATCGTGTTCTAACCCAGTTTGAGGCAGCAGGCCTGGTTGAACGTCACCAGTTTGATGGTGGGCATTCAGTATTTGAACTCGATCGTGGTACTCACCATGACCATATTGTCTGTAACCAGTGTGGTAAGGTTGAAGAGTTTATCGACGAGACCATTGAAAAATGTCAGCATAAGATTGCTGAGAAACAAGGCTTCAAAATAACGGATCATTCCTTAGTAATCTACGGTGAGTGCAACCGTAAAAACTGTCCAAATATGCCTAAATAATTTCCCCAATAGCTATCAAAGGGAATGAATCAGGATTTGTGAGATTCTCGGTATAAGGATCGTATGAAAATATTTCTTTGGCTACGCCGGCTATGTTTTGCACCACTTGCAAAATAATGAACCATTGTTTTCAAAAACCGAGAAACTTTCATTCTTTTAATAAACTTGTACAAACTAAGGGTAAAGTAATCTCTCGGCTACACCGTGATCTCAAATCGAATCAGATGCGTGTGATCAGTGAAGTAACGCCCCTGCTAACCAGTACGTTAAAGGCAATCTTTCCAACCTCTTTGCCCACATTCCAGTCAGATCTTTTCAGGGACTTCGGTTTGCTGGCTGAGGCTGTAGCAATTTTCGATGGAGCCTTGATGCATTCACATTGGTCCAGCAGACTGGTGATCGCTGTTGGTTCAGTTACATCAGTGTCATAGGTGACTGTTACACTGGCCGCTTTCTGGTTAAGACGCACTGAAGTTACTCCATCCATGGCACGCAGCTTGCGCAGCGCCATATTTCTGGAAACTGTGTCGCAACGGAATACTTTGGAACGAATGCGTAAACGACCCGGAACATGGTGCATATAATCAGTCATAGAAACTCCTTGGTTATTTACGTGGTTATTATCGAGTCTGACACGCAAATATTTCATATAAATGAATCGTTCAATGATTGACATGTTATTGCGAATCATTATTATTTTCAACAACATTTTTAAATATCCCGGATTATTGCATTTATGATCGTCAGTGAAGTTGATGGGCGAATTCGTGTTCGTGCCAATCGTTTGAAATCCAGAAAAATTGCTGGAAGTGTGAAAAATAAAATCGAGCAGATTCAAGGAGTTGGTCAGGTAAGAACCAATATCGAGGCCTGCAGCATCATCGTGCACTACGACTCGAAAGCCATTGATACGATTGAACTGGAAGATAAAATCGTCGAAATTGTGACTCCGAAAGGCAACAGCACAAAGAAGAAAAACGGTAAATTATCTCAGAGGCTGGGCCAGGCAACCAAAATCGGCATGATGGGTACGCTCGCAACTTCCCTCGCCTATGGCTATATCGGCCAGAAGAAAAACCACATTCGTTATGGAACAGCTTTCGTGGCCCTGGCAGGAATGCACATGCTGAAGCATTCAACAAAATTATTGAAATAAATCAGAATCTAAATGATAGGGATTCTGGAATGGTTCCCTGTTTTTTCGAAAATGGATTCCCGCAAATGCGGGAATAACCACACTAAACTATTCTGCCGCTTCTTCCTTTTTCTCAGCTGCTTTGGCTTTGGCAGCCGCTTTCTTTTTCGAAGTTTTCTTCTTCGTCACTTTCTTTTTGGCTGCTTTCTTTTTTGGTGCAGCAGCAGATGGCTCTTCTTTTCCTGTGAAGCGCTCTTTCAGGCTGTCATAGCCATCTGTGACCTTGTCAGAAACAGTACCGGCAGTATCTTTAACCTTGTCAGCCACATTCCCTGCAGTACGTTTAACATCATCACGAATTTTCTCATCGCGATAAAGATAGGTTGCCAGACCGCCAATGACGGCACCTGCAACAAAAGGTATGAGTGGAATAGCCATAGTTACTCTCCTACATATGTATCCATACAGTTAATC
>Ga0180435_10006070_pt1 | contig 11619 bp, 7 predicted proteins | sample SS_ome_3_FD_132467 | JGI IMG/M metagenome (GOLD analysis project Ga0180435, IMG submission 132467) | Hypersaline lake sediment archaeal communities from the Salton Sea, California, USA - SS_3_S_1 metaG | ecosystem: Environmental > Aquatic > Non-marine Saline and Alkaline > Hypersaline > Sediment...
GCGGGGCCGACATCAAACAAATTGGGAACACGAAACGTTGTGAATCCAAATCGGTTGAAGTTCTCCCCGCGACTGATCATGTGTGACCCGCCGCCAAACACGCCGACCGTGATGATTGCCGGGATCGTCAACTGCATGACGGCGACGCCCAGGTTCCCTAGACCAGCATTTAACCCGAGCGAAAGCCCCTGCATCCGCTTGGGAAAGAAAAAGCTGATATTCGACATGCTGGAGGCGAACGCGCCACCGCCGACACCCGAAAGCGCGGCGAGCACCACGAACGTGAGAAAGCTCGTGTCGGTGTCCAGAAGTGCAATCCCCGTTCCCAGCGCCGGCAGGATCAGCAGCGCGGTGGTCATGAACTTGACGTTCCGCCCACCGCAAATCGCAATCATGAACGAGTTGGGGATGCGCGTCGTCGCCCCCATCAAACCGGCGACGGCCGGCAGTGTGTAGAGCATTGCCTTGTAAGCATCACCCGTCAGCGCCTCTCCATTGCCGGCAAAAGAAAAGAGGTCTGGGTTCTGGTCATGGATGGACTGAATCAGGCCGACGATTACACCCCAGTAGATCCAGACCGCAAAACCGAGCAGCAGATTGGGAATTGAAATCCAGAGATTCCGATTGGCAATCGCCTTGCCGGTCGAGTCCCAAAACGCCTGATCTTCGACGTCCCATTTTTCGGGGGTTCTCGCCATGATTGGTTTCTTTTCCTGTTGAGTTGAAACGACCGAACGTGAGTTGCGATGCTGTATTCGTGATCAGGCGGGCCCAGGCCCGGGTAGGACAATCTCCGGTTCTTCCTCAGCGTCTATTCGCATCAGGTGATCGATCGACAATGGCCCCGACCCGCGCCAGATGAACAGAACCAACGTGAAGAAGACGAAAGTAGTGAATTGGAAATGGACATTGTCAAGTAAGCTCCCCGCGGCCTCAGTTGCCGTCAGGGAGATCACGACTGCTCCGAACAAGATGACCGCGTTGGCTGCTGCTGCAACACGCGTGATGAAACCGAGCAACAAACTTGCCCCACCGATGACGTGGGCAAAAACAACCGACCAAGCGATCATCGTTTGGCCAAGCGTGATTTCCTGGCTGTCGCCGTTACCCAGGCCGACCGTGGCCTCGAGCTGCGCCATGTTCGAGATGAAGTAGATTCCCTTGACAACTAGGGCGATTCCCAGGTAGATGCGTATCGCATCCATCGGGCGCAAGTGGCGAAGTCCCGGGATGAGGTCGTGCAGCGGCACGCGAGTCTTGCGTTCCTTGCGTCGCTTTTCGATCGCCCTGTCGAATTCGGCGGCGGCTTCGGTTTCGACCTCGGGGGCGAACCGGACGAGAAAACTGAGGAAGGCGATGCCGCAAACCGTCGCGCCGAGAATCAGCAGCGTTGTTGCTTCTGTCTTGCCACCGAAACGGAACAGCAGGCCCGCGCAGACGGCGCCCACGTTTCCGCCGGCGCCGACGATACCGGCAACCGGGCCAAGCGCCTTCTTGTTGATGAAGGGCACGACCGAGTAGGTAGCGCCTTCCGACATCTGCACGAATAGGCTGAAGACGATCATGGCGGGAATAGCCATCGCCAGCACACCCATTTGCGAAAAGAAGATGAGCGCGATTCCTTCGGCGATCAGTGCGATGAACAACCAGTGTACCCGTCCTTTAAGCCCGCCTTTTTGGACGAATCGGTCGCTGATGAATCCGCCCAGCGTGCGGGCGAAGATGTTCATCAAACCGAACAGCCCCGCCACGAGACCCGCCGTTTTGATCCCCAAGCCGAAGCGGCTTTGGTAGTACATGGCGGCCATGCCATTGATCGTCAATTCGATGCCGAAGCAGGCAGCATAGATCAGGAAGAGCGCCCAAACGCGATAGTCTCGCACGGCCAACCAAAAACCACCGCCCTCTTTCTGGACGGTTGGCAGTTCCCCAGAAGCTCTTAATTCCTTGAAATTACCATTCGGCAAATCAGTCGTGAAGAAGTAATAGGCGATGCCTGTCAGGAAACAGACGCCACCAGCGACCATCATGCACAATCGCCACGACATCGCTTGACTGAAATTGAGCCAGATGAAGCCCGTCAGCATGAGCGGCATCACCATGTTCGTCACGCCGCCACCCAGGTTTCCCCAACCCGCGGAAGTTGCATTGGCCGTGCCGACGCAATTGGGTGCAAACATCACTGAGGTATGGTACTGTGTGATGACGAACGACGCACCAATCACACCAATGCCGAGCCGAAACAGCAAAAACGACTCGTATGAATTGGCAAATCCGATTCCGACCACGGGAAGCGCCCCGATCGTGAGCAACAGCGTATAACACAAACGCGGCCCGATTCGAGCGCAGAGCCAACCGATGAACAGTCGGGCAAAAATCGTAATCGCAACCGACGCAATCAGCGAGTTGTATTTTTGTTCCTTTGTGAGCCCCAGTTCTTCACCGACCACGTTCAAGAGCGGCGCGATCCCGAACCACGCGAAGAAGCACAGAAAAAACGCGAACCACGACATGTGGAAGGCGCGCATCTGAGGCGTCTTTAGCGTGAATAGGTCGATACTGGTTGCTTTGTTGCGAACTTCCATGGGATGCCGCCTTGCAAAGTGTCCCTATTTGCCGCCGTACCACCGCACCACCTGGGGTTTGCGCCACAGGTAGGGATTCGGCGTCACCAGAATGTGAACCAACCTCGTGAACGGGAAAAACGCAATCACAACGAACGCTCCGATGATGTGCAGCCTTACGGCCAAAGGCATATCTTGCACGTAAGCCACTTCGGGCTGTAGCTTCAGCAAAGACCAGAGGTAGGGCGAAGCCGAAGATGCAAACCAGGAAGAGCCCCAGGGATGAAACACGGCGATGTAAACACCACTACCGAGTTGAACCAGCAGCAGTGCAAAGAGGACCCAGTCGGCCGGACTCGTTACCACACGCAACTTCGGTGTGGTGATTCGTCGCATCACGACATTGATCATGCCGGTCAGTGTGATGATCCCCGCCGTCAAAGCCGCGACTTCAATGATATACAGTCGTAGCGGATAGCTATTCCAAGCAAGCACGGTGCGAGGGACGAGGAAACCAATCAGGTGTCCGAAGAGTACGACCAGGATGCCGTAGTGCATGGGCACGAGCGACCAAAAGTGTTTTCTGTTTTCGAGGAACTGAGAGGAGAGACTCGAGTAGGTAAATGTGGCGGTGCGGTAGCGCTGGATTGTCACCAACAGCATGGTGAAGACTGCGATGTATGGAAACACCACTAGCAACGGCACGTCGAGTTGTCTCATCGCATTGTTAAGAAACGTGGATAGGGCTTCCATCGTTGATCTCCTCAAAAGCGCGCTCGCACGAAAGCCTGAGCACGGTATCGATACATTTGACAACGCCAGCGTATGGTGACTCGTTTTTTTGCAAACCCTCGACCAGTTTTCCAACAGCCGGCACTACACACGACTTGGCGAAGGCGTCGGCTTCCGACGGCGTCATGCGCGCGAGCAGCAGCAAAACGCTCGATAGATGATCCGGCAATTCACCCCGTTCATCGATATCGTGACGGCGCAACTCCTGTCGCAACCGCACCAAAAGAGCCCCGCGGTGGTAGTCCTCGCCGAACAGGTGCCAACCGATTTCCAACGCATGCGTTGGGTTGTGGTCGAACGTCTGCGTGAATAACTCTTCCAGTTGTTCGTCGGTCAACTCCCCGGCGTACTCAACGAACTCGATCAGGGCCGACGCCGCCTCCGGCGCCGCTTCGGCGAGGTAGTCGCGGCACGCCGTAAAATTCCCCAAATAGCCTGGCGAGGGGTATCGGACGGTTTCCGAAAGTATTGAAAGCAATTCTCTTCGCATCACATCCCTCGCTTCGGCGCAGAAAGGAAACCAAAACCGGCCGACTGCTTGCGTTCCAATGGGTCCTGGGTCGACTCGATCGCTTGCTCACGATGAGCGGGCGGGATCACGAAGCGGTCGTCAATCGGGCCAATCGCGGTCAGTTCGAAGATGGCGTTCGCTTCTTCTGCAGTGCAATCTGCCTCCTTGAGCATTCGCTCGGCCTTTTCCATCGCCACATCGCCGACGGTGACCGCCCTTCGATACCAACGAGTTGCCTTGAGCTTCTTCAGGGCATAACGCATTTTTGGTTCGTTGCCAGTTGCCAGCAGATTCGCCAGAAATGTGACCGGCACGCGAGCTTGCTCGATGTCGTGAAACAGTTCGTCGCTATCGTGTTGGATCGTCTCTTCGACGTGATGCGATATCACCGGCGACATTGGCGGGACGTAGAACAACATCGGCAGCGTTCGATACTCGAGATGGGGCGGCAACGCCAACTTCCACTCCTTCACGAAGCGGTACGTTGGCGATTTCTGAGCAGCTTCGATTGTCGAATCGGCGACGCCATTACTTTGCGCGGCGGATATCACTTGATCGTCAAAAGGATCCAGAATCAACGACCGTTGGCCTTCGATCAGTTCCTCTTGAGGCAGATTCGCAACCTCTTCGATTCGGGAAGCGTCGTAGAGCAACACTCCGAGGTATCGAATTCGGCCGACACACGAATGAAAACACGCTGGCGCCTGGCCCGTTTCCAGTCGCGGAAAACAGAGGATGCACTTCTCCGATTTTCCCGTATTCCAGTTGAAATATGTTTTTTTGTAGGGGCACGCCGAGACACACGAACGCCACGCCCGACAACGTTTTTGGTCGAGCAACACAATGCCGTCTTCGCCGCGTTTGTACATCGCGCCAGACGGACACGATGCCACACAGGCCGGATTGAGGCAGTGATTGCAGATCCGCGGCAGGTAGAAGAACACCAATCTTTGCACCGCAAAAAGTTGCTGCCTTTGCTCTTCGCTGAGTCCTTCGAGATTGGGATCGTTTTCGGCGTAGATGGGCGATCCACCGAGATCATCATCCCAATTCGGTCCCGCTTCAACATCGATGTGTTCGCCGGTTACCATCGAGATCGGTCGGGCGGTTGGTTGGTCTGCCCCCTCCGGAGCGTTGAACAGGTGTTGATAGTCGTAGGTCCAAGGCTCGTAGTAGTCGTCCATGCTCGGCATGTGAGGGTTGTGAAAGATGTTGGCTATCACCTTCGCCTTGCCAGTCGACTTCAAGCGCAGCTTGCCGTTCTTCTCCCAGCCACCGGAGTATTTCTCTTGGTCTTCCCAGGCCGAGGGATAACCAGTTCCCGGTTTTGTCTCGACGTTGTTCCACCACATGTATTCGGTGCCCTTGCGGTCTGTCCAGATGTTCTTGCAGGCGATGCTGCAAGTGTGGCAACCAATGCACTTATCGAGATGAAACACCGACGATATTTGTGAGCGAACATCCACGGGAGTTCCTTTTCTTACCACTTGAGTTCGGGAAGCTTGCGAACCAGGATATGTGTGTCGCGGTTGCAACCGGTCGGTCCCCAGTAGTTGAAATGATAGGTGAACTGGCCGTAGCCACCGGCCATCAGGTTGGGTTTGAGTCGTGTGCGGACGAGGCTGTTGTGCCCGCCCGCCCGACGGTACTTTCGCAACGGCGATCGCGGTACCGAAAGCGTTCTCTCTGGCGAGTGATACTGAATACAAACGCCCCGTGGGATGCGAGCGGAGACTGCCGCCCGCGTCACCACCACCCCATGGTCGTTGTGGACCTCGACCCAGTCGTTGTCTTCGATTTCCAGTTCTTCAGCATCGAGATGATTGATCCAGAACGGTTCGACACCACGCGACAACGTGCTCATGCGGTGGTTGTCGCCATACGTCGAGTGGATATGCCACTTGCCGTGCGGCGTCAGGAAGTTGAGCATCATCGTCTTGCCCACCTCTTCACTGAACGTTAGATCCGCGAACTGCGTCGGCAACGGCTTTGGTTTGTACGTGGGCACGTTTTCGCCGTATTGCAGATAGAGCGGATGGTCGAGATACAGATGTTGCCGACCCGTGAGCGTCCGCCAGGGCACAAGATGTTCCTTGTTGTAGGTGAACGGGTTGTATGCCCGACCGTTGTCGACCAAGCCCGACCACATCGGGCTATTGAGCAATCGGAAGGGACGCCCTTGCAGTTCTTTGTAGGTGATCTTTGCGCCCTGGTTTTTCTCGGAAAGTTGCGTCAAAGAAAGCCCGGTCTTCTTCTCCATGTTTTGGTATGACCGATGCGCCAATTCGCCGTTTGTGACGGTGGCGAAACGGAGGATCATGTCGCAAACCGATTCATCTCTTTCCAGCGACGGATAGCTTTCACCGTCCAACTCGATGGTGGGCTGCTCAGCGATCACCTGTTCGTATACGTCCTCACAGTCGTAGCTGGTGCCGTGCGCGCCCAAGCCGTTTCTGACAAGCGGGCCAAACGCGATGAACTGGTTGTAGAGGTTCTTGTAATCCCGCTTGATCACCTTGATGTTGGGCATCGTCTTACCGGGAATCGCCTCGATTTCTCCCTTCTTCCAATCCTTCAGATCCGGCTGCGCGATTTCAGCGGGCGAGTCATGAGCCAGCGGAGCAGCGACCACGTCCGTCACCGGATCGGGGAAATGCTTGGGGGCCAACTCGGAAAACTTCTTGGCGATCTCTCTGAAGATCTGCCAATCGCTTTTCGATTCCCAACACGGCGGCACAGCCTCAGACAGCGGATGAATGAAACTGTGCATGTCGGTCGAATTGAGATCGGCCTTCTCGTACCACGTTGCTGCGGGCAGCACGATGTCGGAATAGAGGGCCGATGTGTCCATCCGGAAGTTCAAATCGACGACCAAGTCCATCTTGCCCTGCGGAGCGTTTTCGTACCAATTGATTTCCTTGACGGAATCCTTGGCGGTATCCTCGGCAATTGTGTTGGTGTGTGTGCCGAGATAATGCTTGAGGAAGTACTCGTGCCCCTTGGCGCTCGACATCAAGGCGTTGCCTCGCCAGATATACCACACTCGGGGCCAGTTCTCGGGTGCATCAGGATCCTCGACCGAGAACTTCAACTCACCGCTTTTGAGTTGATCGACGACGTGACTCACCACGTCTTGATTGTCCTTGGCGCCCTTTTCCGTCGCTTCCTGAACAAGTTCCAGCGGATTGCGATTGAATTGCGGGTAGAACGGCAGCCAGCCGTTGCGTACGGCTCGAGCCTGGATGTCCATCGTGTGGCCGCGAGCCAACGAGTTTTCGTCCGAAGACTCTGGAACCGTGTGGTAATCGGTGAACTGCTTTTCGTAACGCCATTGATCACTGTGGACATAGTGCCAACTGGGCGCGTTTTGCAGACGTACGGCTGAATGCCAGTCTTTGCCGAGTGCGATCGTGCTCCACGACTCCATGGGAGCGAGCTTTTCCTGCCCCACATAGTGGGCTAGTCCGCCGCCGTTCACACCCACACAGCCACAGAACATCAGCGTATGCATACCGGCGCGATAGATCAGATTCGCGTGATACCAATGATTGATGCCGGCGCCGATGATGATCGTGCACTTGCCGTCGGTTTTTTCGGCGGTAACGCCCCATTCGCGAGCGAATTTGATCAGCGTCTCGCGGTTCATGCCGGTGTATTTCTCGGCCCACGCTGGCGTATAGGGAGCCTCTTCGTCGTTGTAATCCTCGGGATACCCCTCGCCGAACCCACGCGGCACGCCGTATTGAGCCATCAACAGATCGTAAACGGTAGCCACCCAAACTGTCTCGCCGTCCGCCGTCTGGATTCGTTTGGCCGGCACGCTACGATGCACGACGTTGCCTGCTGCGAAGTTGTCGAACTCAACATCGGCTAACTCATCGTGATCGCTCAGCAGAGTCAGTTCGGGATCAATCGTGCTGCCATCAAGGCCGTCTTCCAGCTTGAGATTCCATTTGCCCTGCTCTTTCCCCCAGCGATCGCCGGAACTACCCATTGGCATCTTGGGCGACTTCGAGCCGGCATCCCACATCAAGAACTTCCAACTGCCGTTTTCGACGTCCGCGTACTTTTTCAGGCGTCCAGCGCGGAGCAATTGCCCTGCGCGGAATCCTTTTTCGGTTTCTTCCAATTCAACGAGGAAAGGTGAATCGGTGTATTTCTTGGTGTAGTCGATGAAGTACGGAGTTTGCTGTTCGTGATGAAACTCCTTCAGCAGCACATGATTCACCGCCATCCACCAGGCACCGTCTTGCCCCGCGTTGACGGCCACCCACTCATCCGCATACTTGGCGACCTGATTGAAGTCGGGAGCAAAAACCCACATCTTTGTACCGTTGTGCCTCGCTTCGGCGGCGAAGTGGCAGTCGGGCGTTCGGGTCATGTTGAGGTTCGACCCCATGACCGCCAACAGCTTGGCGTTGTACCAATCGGCCGACTCAGCAACGTCGGTCTGTTCGCCCCAGGCCTCGGGCGACGCGTTTGGCAAATCGCAGTACCAATCGTAGAACGAAAGCGAGATACCGCCCATCAACTGCATCAAGCGTGAACCTGCGGCGTAGCTAATCATCGACATCGCGGGGATCGGCGAAAAACCGGCAATGCGGTCCGGACCCTGCGACTTGATTGTGTGAATATTAGCGGCCGCCATGATCTCGAGCACCGTCGCCCAATCAGTGCGACGGAAACCGCCCTTGCCGCGCGCCGTCTGCCACCGTTTTCGTTTTGCATCGTCTTCAACGAGAGCTTTCCAGGCATCGACGGGGTCGTCGAACTGCGGCCGAATTGCCTTCCATTGATCGAGCAGAGCACCGCGAATGTACGGATACTTTACGCGCAAAGGACTGTACAGATACCACGAATAGGAAATTCCGCGCTGACAGCCGCGAGGTTCGTAGGGCGGCAGACCGGCTTCCAAGCTGGGATAATCAAGCCCTTGCATTTCCCAAGTGACGAGCCCTTCCTTTACATGGATCATCCACGTGCAGCCGCCCGTGCAATTGACGCCATGCGTGCTGCGCACGACTTTGTCGAACTGCCAACGGTTGCGGTAAAACTCTTCCCATCCTCGAAGCTGAGGATTGAGTTCGTCTTTAATCCAGTCGATGGCGTTTTTCACGTCTGGGTTTCTCCTTGTCGGTGCGGACCGTGCACCAGTAGCCGGCGCACAGCGCGAAACCGATTCCGCCACAACGAGTCAAAAAGCACAAATCCGATGGCCGCCCCACCGAGCCCCAACAACAGAAACGCCATCGGGCCGCTCATGTCTTCCTCGCCGCCCTGCTTGGCGCTGTGCTCGAAAAAGGCAACCACCGCATGGATCTCCTCCGGGGTGAGCGGTCGCTCCTTATACAATGGCTGCATCGTCGTAGTAGCCGGCGCGTGCAACCAGGCACTGAGAGGTTTGCGGCCACCCTGATTCGCGTAGACCGAGGTCAGATCGGGACCAACGCGACCGCCACTGAGGGCGCCAACCCCTCGAACCGTGTGACACGAAAAACAAGGGGCGCCGCCATTCTCAAAACGCGTCATTCCCGTGAAGTAGTCTTCACCGTTTCTTACATCCTTCTCCGTGAACGGTGCGCTGGATACTTGCACTCCGGCGAATTCCGATCGCTCAAGTTTTGACTCTGCTTCGATCAGATCGAGCAAGGCTTCCGCCTTCTCTTTGGTCATGCCAACGGCCGCCGTCATTACCGCGCCGTTTGATTCCTTGACGATTTTGGCGGCATAGGCGTCGCCGCTGTCGATCACTCCCTTGGGATCCATGATGAAGCGAATCAGCCACTGGCGATCTTTTCGGTCCGAGACGTTTTTCAGATCGGGGCCGGTCAAGCGTCCGCCGCCGATTGTGTGGCAACTCATGCAGTTCTGTCGAAAGTAGGCCGCCGTCTCCTGAGCATTCGCGTCGTGAACTGCTGCGAGAGTTCCCCCAACGACGAGCGCGAGAGAGAAAAGACTCACATGCAAACCATGCGATGCCCCAGCGATAACCCGATACCGGACTTTGGGATCCTGTTTCATCTCGCCCGCTCCTACAGATGGACCTTTTGGAATTCGGTTACCCGCAGACCGCCTGTTTTGATGAGGTGTTTAGCTCTGACAGCTATCTGTTGACCGAAAGACGAACGCCCCGTCAGATCATCCAGTGTTCATCGGAATTAGAAACATGCCCGATATCTGCGACAGTCGATTCGTGAAGGAACTCCACATAGGACTCGACCACCTTTTTCCAGCGGTTGTGTGCTGAACACGCTAGTTCGTCGCAACACTCATGAGTTTCCCCCAGGATGCACCCTGGTACGACTTGTGCGCCTTCGAACAACTTGGCCACGTCGAAAAGCGGAATTTCGTTCGCGTGCTTTGCCAAGCGATATCCACCACCCAAACCCCGCGTTGCTTCGACAAGTTCGGCGTTTTTCAGGACCAGCAGCACCTTCGATAGGTAGTTGGCTGGTACGCTCGCCGTTTTTGCCAGATCACGTCCGAGGATCGACTCGCCATCCTTTAAACGGGCCATCTGGACCATTGCTCGCAACGCATAAATAGTGGTCGTCGAAACCATTGTTGACCTCTACATGAAGAAATAATCTATCTGGTTTTTCCCTATTGTCAACACTGAAATCGCACCAGGTTAAAAAAAACAAGGAACTTTACTTTTCGCCCGGAGCGAGGTGGCTATCAGCGCCTTCAAGCGACGGCCACCAAGTCTAACGACTGCAACGTGTTAGTGTCGATGCGCCGTAAATGTTCGCCGAACCGGTTCGTTTGGCGGTTTGTGAGATGGTGAAGGCGGATCGTGTTGGACGAAGGAGGTTGGCGAGTTGGCCAAGAGGAGTCATGGATTGGCGTCGATGCTGTGGGCGAGGTCTGTTCGGCGCGACGTTCGGTGGTGAGATTCCTGAAGCTCTGGCTGAGGCGCCTCTTCCGCGGTTTGTTGGCGCATCGTATCGATTGCTGCGCGCAATGTCGTAGCGAAGGATGCGAACTCGCTGGTTTCGCCGTCGAGCAGAAGCCGCTGCGATTCTGGCGGTACAAATCGCGCATACTGCGTAGCCAGATCAGAGTCCAGTCGGTTAGTTCCGCCACCCGTGCCAGTGCTCACGATCTTCGCCGGGCTTTTGGCACAAGATGGGCTGCACGTGTCAAACCAGCTACGCTGTAGGTTCTCATGAGGCGTGAGAGCTACAAGACAACAATGCGTTTGCGCGCCCTGTGCGCGTTTGGGGGGCAAAACAGACCAGATTAGACCATTGGGTGCGGTACGGCGTCGCGCAACGCTTCAATCGAAAAAGCCCAAAAATCCTTTGGTACAAGGAGTTTCGGGCTTGTTATCAAGGTAGCGGAGGAGGGACTCGAACCCCCGACACGCGGATTATGATTCCGCTGCTCTAACCAACTGAGCTACTCCGCCAAGTTGTTGTGTGGTAACCGGTTGCGTCGTCTGGTCTGCGACGGACTGTGATTGGTTGACACCCAGACTGACGCCTGTTGCCCTATTTTGACACGGTTGGGGGCGTTTCCCCAACGTTTGACACCCGCCGGTTGGCGCCAACGGGTGTCAGTGACACCACTCCCGTAAGCAAGTTCACTTGGGGCGATGACAAAACAACATTCTAGCACAATCGCGGCGGTCGAGAAACCAGCCAAACCTTATCCCGACTTCCCACGGGTGCATGTCAGGGATTGTGGGGGTTTTGGTGATCGGAAAACGTCAATAGGAGATTTCAGGTTTTTTACGTTAAACTGGGGAGC
>Ga0180435_10006072_pt1 | contig 11613 bp, 12 predicted proteins | sample SS_ome_3_FD_132467 | JGI IMG/M metagenome (GOLD analysis project Ga0180435, IMG submission 132467) | Hypersaline lake sediment archaeal communities from the Salton Sea, California, USA - SS_3_S_1 metaG | ecosystem: Environmental > Aquatic > Non-marine Saline and Alkaline > Hypersaline >...
CTGCCGGTCACGGCGCGCGGCTGCGTGAACCGGGTGTTTTCCGACATGGCGGTGATCGACATCACGCCCGACGGCTTCGCGCTCCGCGAGCTGGCAGACGGTGTCAGCGTGGCAGAGGTGGTCGAGGCCACCGGCGCCCCGCTGGTCCTGCCGTCGGGCGACATGCCGACATTCTGAGGAGGGAAGATGGACGCGGAGACGCAAACCGGGATCCTCGACGCCGTCGACAAGGGGTTCAACACCCAGACCGAGTTCCTTGCACAGCTGACGAGCCATCCCTCGACGCGCGGCAACGAGCAGAGCGCACAGGAATTCATGGCCGGCGAGTTGATCGCGCGTGGGTATCCCGTCGACAAATGGCGGATCGACCTCGACGAGATCCGCCACCTGCCCGGCTTCTCGCCGGTGCTCGGGCCCTACGATGACGCGGTCAACGTGGTCGCAACGCGCGCGAGCCGCACGAAAAAGGGCCGCTCGCTCATCCTCAACGGCCATATCGACGTGGTGCCCGAAGGCCCGCACGAGATGTGGGATAGCCCGCCCTTCGTGCCACGGGTGGACGATGGCTGGATGTACGGCCGCGGCGCGGGCGACATGAAGGCGGGGCTCGCCGCCAACCTCTTCGCTCTCGATGCCCTCCGGGCCTGTGGTTTCGCCCCGGGGGCGGACGTGTTCTACCAGTCGGTGGTCGAGGAGGAATGCACCGGAAACGGCGCGCTCGCCTGCCTCGCGCGCGGCTACAGAGCCGATGCGGCGCTGATCCCCGAGCCCTTCGCCGAGAGCCTCGTCACCGCGCAGGTCGGGGTCTTGTGGTTCCAGGTCCATCTCAAGGGCCTGCCGACCCACGTGGCCTACGCCGGCTCCGGGGCCAACGCGATCGAGGCGGCGATCCCGCTGATCTCTGCGCTGCACAGGCTCGAAGAGCGCTGGAACGCCGAGGAGCACCGGCACCCGGAGTTCGCCCATGTCCACCACCCGCTCAACCTCAATGTCGGCAAGATCGAGGGCGGCGACTGGACGAGCTCGGTGCCCGCCTGGTGCGTCTTCGACGTGCGCATGGGGCTCTTCCCGGGGCAGGACATGGATGCCGCCAAGGCCGAGATCGAGGCCGTGCTGATGGAGGCCGCACGGGAAAACGCCTTCCTGCGCAACAGCCTGCCGGACGTCGTCTACCACGGCTTCCAAGCCGAGGGCTACGCGCTGGCCGAGGACGAGAGCGAGACCGCCCGCGCCGCGATCGGCGCGCTGGAGGCGGCACATGGCGCCGTCACCGGCGCCGCGCTCGACAGGCTCTCGATCACCGCCACCACCGATGCCCGCTTCTTCGGCCTCTACGCCGACACGCCCGCGCTGGTCTATGGCCCTAAGGCCGAGGCGATCCACGGCTTCAACGAGCGGGTGGAGTTGGAGAGCATGCGCCGTGTGACGCAGGCGACCGCACTGTTCATCGCCGAGTGGTGCGGGCTCGAAACCGTCTGACAGGGAGACTTCCATGCGTGATGCCGTCATCGTCTCGACCGCCCGCACGCCCATCGGCAAGGCCTATCGCGGCGCCTTCAACAACCTCGAGGGGCCGCTGCTCGGCGCCCATGCCGTGCGCGCCGCGGTCAGCCGCGCCGGGCTGGAGGGCGGCGAGATCGAGGAGGTGGTGTTCGGCTCGGCGCTGACCCAGGGATCGACCGGCGTGAACGTGGCGCGCCATATCGCGCTTGCCGCCGGATTGCCAGTGAGCGCGGCCGCGTCGACGGTCGACCGGCAATGCGCTTCCGGCCTGAATGCCATCGCCAATGCAAGTCACATGGTCTCGGCAGAAGGGGTGGACATCGCCCTCGCCGGCGGGATCGAAACGATCTCGCTGGTGCAGAACGAGCATTGGAACGGCCACCGATACCAGGCCCCGGGCGTGCCAGACACCTATTACCGATCCATGATCGAAACCGCCGAGACCGTGGCATCGCGGTATGGCGTCACCCGCGAGATGCAGGATGCCTACGCGCTGCAAAGCCAACGGCGAACCGCCGGGGCGCAAACGGCGGGGCGGTTCGACGACGAGATCGTGCCGGTCGAGGCGGTGAAACTGGCGCTCGACAAGGCCACCGGCGAGACCCGCCATGAACCTGCCCGGCTGGCGATGGACGAGTGCAATCGCCCGGCAACCTCGCTCGACGGGCTGGCGAGCCTGAAGCCGGTGCTGGGCGACGACCGGACGGTGACGGCCGGCAACGCCAGCCAGCTCTCCGATGGCGCCGCCGCGCTGGTGGTGATGGAAGCGCGCGAGGCCGAACGCCGGGGGCTCGACCCGCTCGGGCGGCTCAGGGGCTTTGCCGTCGCCGGCGTCGCACCCGAGGAGATGGGCATCGGCCCGGTGATCGCCATCCCGCGCCTGCTCGCGCGCCACGGGCTCTCACTCGACAACATCGACCTTTGGGAGATCAACGAAGCCTTCGCGGCCCAGCTCGTCTATTGCCGCGACAAGCTCGGCATTCCCGACGACCGGCTCAACGTCGACGGCGGCGCGATCTCGATCGGCCACCCCTACGGCATGTCGGGCGCACGCATGGCCGGGCACCTGTTGCTCGAGGGCCGCCGCCGCGGTGCTAAACTCGGGGTGGTGTCGATGTGTGTCGGTGGCGGCCAGGGCGCGGCCGGTCTCTTCGAGGTGTTCTGAGCCTCTCGCTGACTTCAGCGAAACCGGGGCCAGGGCACAAAACGGGGCCGCGCCCCATCTTCCTTGCCATGGCATGACCCGGCCAATCTTTTGCCGCCCTGCGCAATATGCTGGACATTTTTGTCCAATGCTATTTGCATGATTTGCGGGAGTTGGCGCGATGGGACGGTTTTCTGCATTTCGGCTGCTGCGAGAAGGGCTCACCGGCAACCGGGGCTGGACCCCGCACTGGCGCGACGCCGATCCCAGGCCGGAGTACGATATCGTCGTGGTCGGCGGCGGCGGTCACGGGTTGGCCACCGCCTACCAGCTCGCCGCGACCTATGGCGAGAAGCGCGTGGCGCTGCTGGAGAAGGGCTGGATCGGCGGCGGCAACGTCGGGCGCAACACCACCATCGTGCGCGCCAACTACCTGCTGCCCTCCAACCAGCGCTTCTACGACCTCTCGCTGCGGCTCTGGGAGCGGATGGAGCAGGACCTCAATTACAACGTGATGATGTCGCAGCGCGGCGTGCTCAACCTGTGCCACTCCGACGCCCAGCGCGACGCCTTCATCCGCCGCGGCAACGCGATCCGGCTGTCGGGGGCCGACGCGGAGTTTCTCACCCCCGACGAGATCCGCAAGGACTGGCCGTTCTTCGACTACGACAACGCCCGCTTCCCGATCCGGGGCGGGCTGCTGCAGCCCCGCGCCGGCACCGCGCGCCACGATGCGGTGGCCTGGGGCTATGCCCGCGCGGCCTCCGATCTCGGCGTCGACATCATCCAGAACTGCGAGGTCACCGGCTTCGAGATCGCGGCCGGCCGGGTGCGGGCGGTGCAAACCACGCGCGGGCGGATCGCGGCGAAGAAGGTGGGGGTGGCGGTGGCCGGCCACACCTCGCGGGTGATGGAGATGGCCGGGCTGAGGATGCCGATCGAGAGCCACGTGCTGCAGGCCTTCGTCTCGGAGGGGCTGAAACCGGTGATCCCCGGCGTGGTCACCTTCGGCGTCGGGCATTTCTACATCAGCCAGTCCGACAAGGGCGGGCTGGTGTTCGGCGGCGATCTCGACGGCTACAATTCCTACGCCCAGCGCGGCAACCTGCCGATGGTCGAACACGTCGCCGCCGCCGGGGTCTCTCTCATGCCGATGATCGCCCGCGCCCGGCTGCTGCGCTCCTGGGGCGGGGTGATGGACATGACGATGGACGGCTCGCCGATCATCGACCGCACCCCGGTCGCGGGCCTCTACCTCAACGGCGGCTGGTGCTACGGCGGCTTCAAGGCGATCCCCGGCTCGGGGCTGGTCTTTGCCCACCTGCTCGCCACCGGTGAGCCGCACGAAGCCGCCACCGGCCTGCGGCTCGACCGCTTCGCGCGCGGCCACGTCATCGACGAAACCGGGCACGGCCCCACCCCGAACCTGCAATGAGGCGGCCATGATCATCGACCACCCCCTGCTCGGCCCGCGCGACCTCGACGAGTTCACCTACCTCGGCGACGCGACGCTGCTCGACCGCCCGGACGGGCTGGCAGAGGACGCCGCCGCGCGCTTCGTCGATTACATCTACCTGCGCGACAACCCGGCGGGCGAACACCGCGAGCTGTGGTTTCACGAGGCCGGCGACCAGTCCTGGCTCGTCGTCACCCGCAACACGGCCACCCACGAGATCACCAGGGTCGAGTTGGCGCGCGACGTGGCGCTGCGGCGCAAGGAGGGCGGATGACGGGCTTTCGCCTCCCCGGCGGGATGATCGACCGCGACCGGCCGCTGGCATTCTCCTTCAACGGCCGGCGCTACAGCGGCTTCGCCGGCGACACGCTGGCCTCCGCCCTGCTGGCCAACGGCGTGCGGGTGGTGGGCCGCTCGTTCAAGTATCACCGTCCGCGCGGCGTCTTCGCCGCCGGCAGCGAGGAGCCGAACGCGCTGGTCACCCTCGGCACCGGCGCGCGCACCCTGCCCAACTGCCGCGCCACCATGACCGAGCTCACCGACGGGCTGGCGGCGGCGAGCCAGAACCACCTCGGCCCGCTCGGCTTCGACCTGCTGGCGGTGAACGACCTGATGGCGCCGTTCTTCGGCGCGGGGTTCTACTACAAGACCTTCATGTGGCCGCCGCGCTTCTGGGAACGGGTCTATGAGCCGCTCATTCGCCGCGCGGCGGGGCTCGGGCGGCTCGACACCGCGCCCGACCCGACGCGCTACGACAAGGGCTACCTGCATTGCGACGTGCTGGTGGTCGGCGCGGGGCCGGCGGGGCTTTGCGCCGCGCGCGCCGCCGCCGAAGCCGGCGCCCGGGTGATCCTCGCCGACGAGGATATCCGCCCCGGCGGGCGGCTGCTCGCCGAGTGCCACGAGATCGACGGCACGCCCGGCGCCGACTGGGCGGCGGGCCAATGGGCGGCTCTGGCAAATCTCGACAATGTCCGGCTGATGCCGCGCGCCACCGTCTTCGGCCTCTACGACCACGGCGTCGCCGGGGTGCTGGAGCACGCCGCCCCCGGGGTCCGCGCCGACGACAGGCCCGCACAGGTGCTCTGGCGGGTGCGCGCCCGGCGCATCGTGCTCGCCGCCGGCGCGACCGAGCGGCCGCTGGTCTTTCCCGGCAACGACCGGCCCGGGATCATGCTCGCCGGAGCGGTGCAGGCCTACGTCAACCGCTGGGCCGTCGCACCCGGGCGGCGGGTGGCGATCCTCGCCAACCACGACGGCGGCGCGGTGCTGGCGGAGGAACTCTCCAGCGCGGGGCTCGACATCGCCGCCGTGCTCGATGCCCGCGCGGGCGACGCCGTCACCGCCACGCGCGGCCGCAGGGGCCTCACCGGCCTTACCCTCGCCGACGGTCGCCGGATCGCCTGCGACGCACTCGCGGTCTCCGGCGGCTGGTCGCCCAACCTCCACCTCACCGCGCACCTGGGCGGCAAGCCCGCCTGGCACGCGGATATCCAGGCCTTCGTGCCGGGCGACGACCTGCCGCCCGGCCTGCGCGTCGCCGGGGCCGCGCGCGGCAGCTTCGGCCTGCGCGACTGCCTTGCCGAAGGCGCCGAAGCCGGGCGCGAGGCCGCCCGCGCTTGCGGCCACGCCGCGCCACCCGCCCCCGCCCCCGCCGCCGGCAATGCAAGGCACCCCCCCGCGCCGGTCTGGGAGCTTTCGCCGGGCAAGGGCCGCGCCTGGGTCGATCTGCAGAACGACGTCACCGCCAAGGACGTCCGCCTCGCCCACCGCGAGGGCTTCCGCTCGGTCGAGCACCTCAAGCGCTACACCACCCTCGGCATGGCCCCCGACCAGGGCCGCACCGCCAACCTGCCCGCACTCGCGATGATGGCCGGCCTCACCGGCCGCGCGATCCCCGAGACCGGCACCACGCGCTACCGCCCGCCCTATACGCCGGTGAGCCTCGGCGCGCTGGCCGGGCGCGAGAGCGGCCCCGGCTTCGCGCCGGTCCGGCGCACCCCGGCGCACGCCTGGGCCGAGGCACAGGGCGCCTCCTTCGTCGAGAGCGGGCTGTGGCTGCGGGCGGAATGGTTCGCCCGCCCCGGCGAGGCCGGCTGGCGCGACAGCGTCGACCGCGAGGTGCGCAACGTGCGCGAGGCGGTCGGCATCTGCGACGTCTCCACCCTCGGCAAGATCGACATCCGGGGCCGCGACGCCACGGCATTCGTGAACTTCGTCTACTGCAACGGCTTCGCCAAGCTGCCCGTCGGCAAGGCGCGCTACGGTCTGATGCTGCGCGAGGACGGCATCGTGATGGACGATGGCACCTGCGCCCGGCTGGGCGAGGCCCACTACGTGATGACCACCACCACTGCCAATGCCGGCAGTGTCTACCGCCACCTCGAGTTCGTCCGCCAGTGCCTGCGGCCCGAGCTCGACGTCCACCTCGTGCCCGACACCGACGGCTGGGCGCAGTTCTCGGTCGCCGGACCGAACGCGCGCGCGCTGCTTTCGCGCCTCGTCGATGCCCCGTTCGACATCGCCAACGCCGCCGTCCCCTTCATGGCCTGCGCCGAACTCACGATCTGCGGCGGCACGCCGGCGCGGCTGTTCCGGATCTCGTTCTCCGGCGAACTGGCCTACGAGGTCGCCGTGCCCGCCCCCTATGGCAATGCGCTGGCCGAAACGCTGATGCAGGCTGGGGCCGATCTCGGCGTCGCGCCCTACGGGGTCGAGGCGCTGAACGTGCTGCGGATCGAGAAAGGGCATGTGTCGGGTGCCGAACTCGCGGGTCACACCGCGCCGCGGCATCTCGGGCTGGGCCGGATGGCCTCGCCGGCGAAGGACTACATCGGCCGCGCCCGCGTCGAGGCGATCGAGGTCGACGGCGCCGAGGGAGTCGATCTGGTGGGCCTCAAGCCCGTGGATCCCGCGCAGCCGCTGGACGCCGGCGCGCATCTGCTGGCGCCGGACGCGGCGGCGACAATGGAGAACGATCTCGGCTGGGTCACGTCGGCGGCCTGGTCGCCGACGCTGGGCCACCACATCGCGCTTGCGCTGGTGAAGAATGGGCGTGTGCGCACGGGGGGGCAGCTACGCGCGGTCGACTTCATGCGGGACAGGGATCTTGCCGTCGAGGTCGTCAGCCCGCATTTCGTCGATCCGGAGGGCAAGCGGCAGCATGGCTGATTTTCACCTCACCCCAACACCGGCGATTCCCGACCGGCCCGTCGAAGCCGGCTCCACGCGTCTGGCCCCCGTCGAGGTAGCGGGGATCCACACGATTGTGCTGCCCCCCAACAATCCGCCGCGTCTGGAGGAGGAATTCGAAAAACACGTCGGACCGCTGCCCCAGATCGGACGGAGCAGCGACGCTCCGGACGGGGCCCTCGTGCTGCGCCCCACCCGCGAACGGGCCTACCTCGTCGGACCCGGGCGGAGCGCGCGGCCCGCGGCGACGTTCTACGGCCTCGACCAGACCGGCTTCTGGGCCGCAATCGAGCTGACAGGCCCGGGCGCGCGGCAGGTTCTGGAACGGAACTGGCGGCCCGATCCGGGTGACGGTGCCTTCCCCACGGGGGCGGTCACGCGCAGCTCGATTGCCCAGGTTCCGATTATCCTTGCCCGCCGTTGTGCGCAAACCTACCTGCTGCTCGCACCGCGCAGCTACGCTCAATCGGTGTTCCATACCCTTGCGGTGTCGATGCGGTGGGTCTTGTGACCGCTCGCAGACCTGGCACAGATCTCTCCACCGCCTGACCCGGACCTGGCCGAGATCGGATCGCGACCGTTTTGCGCGCGCCGGCCCAAGCCGAAAGCCAACGAAGAGCGGCATTGCGGGTGCACGCCGCAGGGGTAATCGTCCCTTTCACACCGACGCCACACCGTCGCGTCTGCCCTGCTCACCCGGGAGGCGGCGCTTTTATGCCCGCCCGGCGCGGGAACTGCGGCCCATGGCCGTCTTTGATGGACAACGATGACATCTGAGGCGAAATGCAGTCTTTGTCTGGGGCGGGGTCCAAACCAAATGCCGAAACCGCATGGCCGGCCGCTAACGATCAGCGAAGGAGCAAGACGACGAGCGCCATCGCGAACATGAAGCTCGTGATTGGCCCCCAGAGCCTGCGCTCCGCTGCCGAGGGCGTGGCCCAGTTGAGGCCCATGGAGACGGCCTGGACGGCGAGCGCGGCCCAGCCGGTCCAACTCGGCCAGTGCGGCCAGCCGCCCGAGGCCGACAGGATCGCCAACCCCATGCCCGCGAGCACGACGATGGAGGCCGCGGCCGCGATGCGCCCCGGAATGGGGAGCGCGCCTTCATGTTGGCCGCCCTGGGTGAGCCGGCCCCAGGGCGCGCCGAAGATCAGGGCGATCTGGAACCCGATCACGCCGAGGATGAGCAGGCCGTAGAGGTATTCCAGGTGCAACATGGCGGTGTCCTTGCTTACGTAATGCGTGGTGCGGAAAGGGTCGGCCCCCTCAGAGTGCCCGTTTGAACCCGACGTGAGAAGGGGTGAAGCCGAGAGCCCCGTAGAACCGGTGCGCATCCGTTCGGGTGGCGTCGGAGGTGAGTTGCACGAGGGTGCAGCCGCGCCGACGGCATTCGTCGATGGCCCAATCCACCATCGTCCGGCCCAGCCCGGTGCCGCGAGCCGATGCGGCCACGCGAACCGCCTCAATCTCGCCGCGCCAGGCGCCGCGCCGGGCTATTCCGGGCAGGAAGGTGAGTTGCAGGGTGCCGACAACCACACCGTCTCGTTCTGCCACGGCAAGCAGTTGGTTCGGATCCTCCGAAATCGCCACGAAGGCTTTGCGGTAGGCCTCGGGGAGCGGGTCGTGCAGCTCTTCCCGGGTCGCGCCGAGCGGATCGTCGGCCAGCATTGCCACGATGGCCGGCAGATCGTCCGCCTGCGCGGGGCGTATCTTGAAGGCATTTCCAGACATGGTCATCACCTCCATTTCACGGTCACCAGATGTGTCGGGTGAGCGTCGGGTTTTCGCCCGGCACGTCGGGCCAGGGGGCGCGGCCGATATCGCGCATCAGATGCGGGGGCAGGTGGCGGGGGACGTGACGCAGTTTGCGGCACGACCGCCGGGTTTCGGGATCGGTCTTGGTCAGGCTGAACATGGGGTTTCCTTTCGCTTCAGATCGGTTTGGTGGGTAGCCGGGGCCGGCGTTTGCCGGCCCGAGTTCAGGCCGTCCCGGCCAGTGCGTAGGCCGCGCCAAGATAGCACACGGACGCTGCAAGTGCCGTGGTCCAGCGCAGGTGGTTCCAGCGGGTCCAATCGCGCTTGTATGTCTCCCAGTAGGCGTGCGCGTGCGCGCTCCAGTGCTCGACGTGATCGAGGCGCTCGTTCATGGGCACGTTCCGGCGTCCGGTCACGGCCATGACGCCGAGCACGTAGAGCGCCCCGGCCGCGGCCAGCCAATAGGCCACCGTGCCGCCGATCAGCACGGCACCCAGCACGGCGAGACCGAGCGAGACGAAGCTCATGCCGATCAGCAGGACCATGAACAGCGAGCGGTAGACCTCGCGGTTGATCCACTGCATGGCCTCGATCCCGGCCCCGGGCTGCGCACGACCGAGGCCGCGCATCACGAAGTCGGAAAAGGTGAGGAAAACGCCGGCGACGAGGCCCGTGGCCAGGGTTGCGGCGATGAGAGTGATCTCGAAAAGCTCGGACAACATGGGATATCTCCTTTGATTACAGTCAGTTTGAGATGGCGACGGCGCTGTGCAGGTGGCGCCGGTCGGTGATCTGCCGCTTGAGGAACTCGGCGATGTCGGCACGCGCGATCTTGAGAGAGAGCCCGCGCTTCTCGGGGCCGAACCCGGCTGCGAACTGCGCCGTAGCGGGGCCGTCCGTGAAGGCCGAAGGACGCACGATCGTCCAGTCGAGACCGCTGGCGCGCACGAGCGATTCCTGCAGCTCGTGATCGCGATGTGCAGGTGCGAGCAGCAGCCCGAACATTACGTGCTTCCAGAAGAAGTTGAGGTTCGACCAGCTTTCGTGAGCGCCGAGGGTGGACTGCACGACGAGCCGGCGCACGCCGGTCTCCTGCATCGCGCGGATCACGTTGAGCGTGCCCTGCGAGCGGATCTTGTTCCGCCGCGACGCGCCCGCGCCGAGCGTGACGACCACGGCCTCCTGCCCACGGATGGCATGCGCAAGGGCTGCCGTGTCGAGGGCATCGCCGGCCCAGGGGGTCAAGTCGGGATGGTCGATCCCGAGGCGCTCCGGCTTGCGCGCGAACGCGGTGACGGCGTGGCCGTCGGCAAGCAGGTTTTCGACGGTGAGCCGGCCGATACTTCCGGTTGCGCCGATGACGATGACTTTCATGACAATCTCCTTTCGATGGATGAAGCAACTTTACACTGTGTAAACTTGACATGGTGTAAATAGATGATAGCTTGACGTCATGTCAAGCGAAAATTCGACCACCCGAACCCGCATTCTCGATGCCGCCTGGAAACTGCTTGAAACCGGGGGCAGCAAGGTGCGGATGTCCGACATCGCCAAAGCGGCAGGCGTGAGCCGCCAGGCGGTCTACCTGCACTTCCCCTCGCGCGCCGAGCTGCTCATCGCCACGACCCGGCACATCGACGCGGTCAAGGATGTCGACGCCAGGCTCGTCGCCAGCCGCGCCGCGACCTCCGGGCTGGAACGCCTCGATCACTACATCGACGCCTGGTGCGGCTACATTCCCGAGATCTACGGTGTCGGACGCGCCCTCATGGCGATGCAGGACAGCGACGACGACGCCCGCGATGCCTGGACCAACCGCATGAACGCGGTGCACCACGGCTGCGTGGCGGTGGTGACCATGCTGTGCGAAGAGAGAAAGCTGCGCCCCGACCTCTCCGTGTCTCGCGCGGCCGATCTCCTGGCGATGCTGCTCTCTGTGCGCGGCTGGGAACAGCTCGTCGAAGATCGCGGTTGGAGCCAGACGGACTATGTCGACGAGATGAAAGCTCTCGCCCGGCGTGCGCTGGTGCAATAGGATGGCCCGTGGCAGTCCGACCCAAACCGCTTCAGTCTGGAACAGGTGAACTGATTGACAGACTGTGGCGGTTCGGAGCGCGGACAGGTGTTTTCCGCGCGTTTGCCGGACCCTCGAGCGCCGTCGGACGCGGGATGCCGACGGCGAACAGGAAGGCGGAAACGAGGGAGTTTTGGACAAATTATCAGTCATGAACGCCTTCTGCCGCATCGTCGACCGTGGCAGTTTCGCCCGGGCGGCGGAGGATCTCGGTGTGTCATCGGCGCTGCTCAGCCGTGAGGTGAAGCTGCTGGAGGAGAGCCTGGGCTGCACGCTTATCACGAGAACCACGCGCACCATGTCGCTCACCGACCACGGGCGGCACTACTACGATCAGGCACAGGCGATCCTAGATGCCGTCGGGCAGGTGGAAGACCGGATCCGGCGGCATTCCGGCGAGGTGCGGGGGCATCTGAGGCTCAATGCGCCGAGTTCCTATGGACAGATCGTGCTGTCGCCGCTTCTGCCCGCCTTCCTCGCCGAGCACCC
>Ga0180435_10006073_pt1 | contig 11612 bp, 7 predicted proteins | sample SS_ome_3_FD_132467 | JGI IMG/M metagenome (GOLD analysis project Ga0180435, IMG submission 132467) | Hypersaline lake sediment archaeal communities from the Salton Sea, California, USA - SS_3_S_1 metaG | ecosystem: Environmental > Aquatic > Non-marine Saline and Alkaline > Hypersaline > Sediment...
CGCACCGGTGATGATAAAACGGGTGTCCGCTGACCGAACAGGAACCGGCATGAGCCTGTTCATGCTGGGAGGAGAACTGGCCCGAACATTAGGCCCTCTCATCATAACCGGGGCGGTCTCATGGTGGGGGCTGGAGAAAAGTTACCGCCTCATGCCCTTCGGTATCGCAGCATCGGCGGTCCTCTATTTTAAACTGAAAGACTTACGAATAGCCGAAGAATTCAGGAAAAAGGAATCCGCCCCTCACGTATGGGACACATTTAAAACGCATCTCCCCCTGTTCCTGTCGATAAGCTTTTTTCTGCTTCTGCGGGCGGCAGCGAAGATCTCCCTTACCCTCTTTCTCCCGGCTTACCTGGTTCACCAGGGTAAATCGCTGTGGTTCGCAAGCCTTTCTCTGTCCCTCCTCCAGCTGGCAGGGGCTGCCGGCACCTTTTTCGCCGGCTTTGCCGCGGATAAAATCGGTTCCAGAACCACCATCCTTGTTTCCGTTATCGCCACTCCGGTCCTGATGTGGCTGTTTCTTTCGACGAAAAGTATCCTTACCATCCCTCTCCTGGCAGCAACCGGTTTTTTCATGTTTGCCCCCTCTCCGATTCTTCTTGCTGTTATTCAGGATACCGATACCGCCCACCCTTCGTTTCTAAACGGTATTTATATGACGATCAATTTCGGTATCACCGCCCTGATAACGCTTCTCATAGGCCGGCTGGCAGATTCATTCGGCTTCGACCTGACCTACAGAATCGCCGTATTCATAACTGCCGCGGCACTGCCTTTCGTGTTTTTCATACCCAGGCTTAAGACCGGGGACATACAATTGACTGAATAGGATGGGAGAAGGTATCATGCCGGCTATGGGAAAGTACGACTTCACTGAAATTGAGAAAAAATGGCAGCACTACTGGGAAGAAAACCGAACCTTTAAGGTGGAGGAAGATCCTTCTATTCCCAGGGAAAAGAGGCAGTACATTCTCGATATGTTTCCCTACCCCTCCTCTGCGGGACTCCACGTGGGGCATCCTGAAGGGTACACGGCAACCGATATTTATTGCCGCTACTTGAGGATGAACGGCTACTCCGTTCTCCACCCCATGGGGTTCGACGCTTTTGGTCTGCCCGCTGAAAATTACGCGATTAAAACCGGAACCCACCCCCGCGTCTCCACCGAGAAAAACATTACCCGGTTCAGAGAACAGATAAAAGCCTTAGGCTTCTCCTACGACTGGGACCGGGAGATTTCCACTCATCAGCCCGACTATTTCAAGTGGACCCAGTGGATTTTTCTCAAAATTTTCGAAAAGGGACTGGCCTACGAAGATACCGTTCCCATCAACTGGTGCCCTTCCTGTAAAACAGGGCTTGCCAACGAAGAGGTGAAAGAGGGGCGGTGCGACCGGTGCAACGCGGAAGTTACCCGGAAAGACATCCGGCAGTGGATACTGAAAATAACGGAATACGCGGAAAAACTCCTCGCCGGCCTGGACAAACTGGAGTGGTCCGACGCGATTAAAGCGATGCAGAAAAACTGGATAGGACGGAGCGAAGGGGCAAACGTGATATTTCCCCTGGAACACGGGGAGGGTGATATCGAAGTATTTACCACCCGGCCTGACACCCTCTTCGGCGCAACCTACATGGTACTTGCCCCGGAACATCCGTTAGTGGATGCGATAACCACTCCGGAGCAGAAACCGGAAGTGGTGGACTACATAGAACACGCCAGAAAAAAGTCGGATCTCGAAAGGACCGATCTGGCGAAAGAAAAAACCGGTGTTTTCACCGGTGCCTATGCTGTTAATCCGGTGAACGGCGATAAAATTCCGGTGTGGATCTCCGACTATATCCTTATCTCCTACGGAACCGGAGCGATAATGGCGGTGCCTGCCCATGACCAGCGGGATTTCGAATTTGCTAAAAAGTTCGACTTACCGATTATACAGGTTGTGGCGAAAACTGAAAAACTGGAAGAGGTTGAACTGACCGAAGCGGATGCCTTTGACGGTTATGCTATAAACTCCGGCAGTTTTAACGGCCTTGCGACCCCGGTTTTTAAAAAGAAAATTACCGAATGGCTGGAAAAAGAGGGGAAAGGGGAAAAAGCGGTCAATTACAAACTCCGGGACTGGATATTTGCCCGGCAGCGGTACTGGGGTGAGCCGATCCCCCTTATCCATTGCGAAAAGTGCGGCACTGTTCCTGTACCTGAAGATGACCTGCCGGTGCTGCTGCCGGAAGTCGACAGGTACACCCCCACCGGGACCGGGGAGTCTCCACTGGCTGCTATCGAGGAGTGGGTAAACACAACCTGTCCCTCCTGCGGCGGCCCGGGAAAGCGGGAGACCAACACTATGCCCCAATGGGCAGGTTCCTGCTGGTATTACCTGCGGTACCTGGATCCAAAAAACGGGGATGCCATGGTAGGACAGGATAAGCTGAACTACTGGATGCCGGTAGACCTCTATGTCGGCGGTGCCGAACACGCGGTACTTCACCTGCTTTACTCCCGGTTTTGGCATAAAGTGCTCTTCGACTGCGGCGTTGTCAACACCGATGAACCTTTCATGAGACTCATCAACCAGGGAATGATTTTAGGTGAAGGGGGCGTGAAGATGTCCAAATCCCTGGGAAACGTGATCAATCCTGATGATATTATCGCAGAGTTCGGCGCCGATTCCATGCGAATGTATGAAATGTTCATGGGGCCCCTGGAAGTATCGAAACCATGGTCAACATCGGGAATATCGGGAGTACACCGGTTTCTCGATCGAATCTGGCGCCTCTCGCAGAGAAAATTGGCAGACGGTCCGGCGCCGGAGGCGTTAAAAAAGGTTCTCCATAAAACGATAAAAAAAGTCTCCGGCGATACCGGGATCCTGGCATTCAATACAGCCATAGCCCAAATGATGATCTGTGTTAATGAAATGTTCAAAGAGGACAAGCTCTACAGGGAAATTTTTGAACCCTTTATTCTTCTCCTCTCGCCCTATGCCCCCCATATCGCGGAGGAATTGTGGGAACACCTGGGGAACGCCCCCTCGGTATCCCTTCAACCCTGGCCCGTCTGGGATGAAAATCTTGTCGCGGATGCCGAGGTAACCATCGTTATCCAGATAAACGGCAAGGTGCGGAGCAAAATACAACTGGCGGCGGGAACCTCAAAAGCGGAGATGGAAAAAGCTGCAATGGAGGTGCCTCGAATTCAGGAACTGACGGAAGGTAAAACCGCCGTAAAAGTAATCACTATTCCGGACAAACTGGTGAACATCGTTGTCCGTTAACAATCCCTGGAAGAAACGGCAGCAGCAGGTTTACTCCTACCTTGAAGAAAACCGCATTGATTTCGCCGTTATCGAAGATTCAGAATGGAGGAGAAATGCTTCTCTGAAGTACCTTTCCGACATGCCGGGAGATTCCCTCCTCTTTCTCTTTCGCCGGGGCCATTCGCTGCTCGTGCCATGGGACAGCATCATGGCGGAGCGGGTTGCCAGGGTTGATCAAATTATTCCCTTTACCGATTTCGACAGGAAATTCCTGACCGCTGTTGAAGCAGTCACCGAAAAGGAGCACCTGAGCAGGGGAACTATTGAACTGCTGTCGGCAACCCCCTACCCAGTGTATAAGGAAATGGAGGAGCGCCTGCCTGAGGCGAAACTGCTGTGCCGGGAAGAGGGCATACATAAAAAAATCCTTTCTCTCCGGCATGTAAAAGATGAATCGGAACAAGCCCTGTATACCGAGATAGCAGAAACTACCGACCTGCTGATTGACGATCTGGAGAAACAGCTGATGTCAGGGTCCCTCACTACCGAGGCGGATATTGCCCTGTTTCTGGAAAAACGATCAAGAGAGGCAGGCTGCGACGGATTGGGTTTTGAGACAATCGCCGCCGGGCCGGAGAGAAGTTTTGCCATCCATGCTGTTCCATCCTATTCGGGTGCTCTGATAACAGGGAGGGGATTTACAATCGTAGATTTCGGTGTGAGCAAGGCAGGGTACACCAGCGACGTTACCGTAACCATAGCGCGGGGAAACTTGTCGGGCAGGCAGACACAGATGCTCGAAGCCGTGAAGGAGGCGTACAGCATTGCCGCCGATATGATCGGACCCAGCATGCCCGCATCGGCCCCGGCGGACGCGGTAAATGAATTTTTTTCCTCGAAGGGGTACACCATGCCCCATTCCCTGGGGCACGGAATCGGCCTGGACACCCATGAAAACCCGGTCCTAAGGGCCGGTGAAGAGGATTCTCCCGAACTGAAACCGGGGATGGTGGTAACCATTGAACCTGGCCTTTACGATAGTGAAGCCGGGGGCATACGGCTGGAAGATGATTACCTGATAACAGCGAAAGGCTCCCGCAGGCTTACCAATTCCCGGATTCTACATATTCCGGATAAAAAATAAACCACTCATCCTCAGTAATCACCGCCCGTACCGGCTCCGAACCGTCCATGGGAAACAGGATATGCTCCCCCTCGTAGAGGTCTTCAAATGTATAAACCCCTGCTGTCTCAGCGTAAAAGGGTGCAAGCAGAAGATTATTCCACAGATACCAGCCCCTGGATAGTGAGATCTCCAGGGCTCGGTCCGGCAGCCTGGAAATGTAATCTTCACGAAAGGAATAAAACCGAAGGGTCTGAACAATCCTTTCCTTATCCAGCGACCAGGGGTCTCCTTCCCCTTTTTCCCCGATTGTTTCTGAGAACCTTGTACCGCCCAAGTGTTCAATTGGAAATTCCTCTGTATCCAGCGACAGGAAAAGGTCGGCAAGAAATCCATCATCCCAGGTGAGGGGAAGCTGACCCTGCTCATTGCATTGGAGAGGGAAGAGAGCTCCCGCGGGTTTGAGGAAATGGCGGGTGGCATGAAACCCGGGGGTAAAAAGAACCGGTTTGTTATTCCCCTTCTCCAGGGTTACCGTAACAGTCTCTGCCGACGCGGGAACTTCGATTTCCATTTCCAGGTCTTCCGGGGAGGTGTAGGAAAGAATATATCCGGGAGTTACCGGGTATTCCTCCCACTCCGGTGGGAGGGAAGGAAGCACAATCTCCACTTCCGCTCTCCGGGATAAAGAGCAGCAGGCTAAACCAAGATTCACTATGCAGACCGCAGACATACAGGCTGCCGGCAGAAAGCGGCGCGGGTAAAAACAGCGCATACTGTTCCCTACCGGGATTTTACTGCTGCTGCTTCACCTGGGAACAAAAAATCGTCCGTATTTCCTTTAATATTTCCTTGTACTCCCTGGTCCGGTAATCTGGATAGGTCCAGGGAAGATCCCTGAAATCCTTGCGGGCATAAAGAAGGGTTATTTCTCCGTATATTCCCCGTGTTAAGGGGATCCTGTGGGCGTTGTCTTTTGTGGTAGCCAGAATAAACCTGCTGGCATCCAGTAGCCCCGGATCCATATTCACCTGCCGTCTTCCCGACAGAGTAAACATTTCCTCCAGTTGGTTTGTCTCTATTTTTATTTCCGCCAGTTTTTCCGGAGATACCAGGTTTGAAAATGATAAAAACTGCCGCCTTATACCCGAGTCCATTTCCTCCTCGTAGTAAGAAGTGAAGGAAAAATCCAGAACCGGGCTTCTGTAGTCTACCGGGCCGAATGCATCTTCCAGTTTCGACACAACAGGTTCCAGGGTCTGATTTTTTGAAAGAAGCAGGGGCATGACTAGTTTTTTGACGGTGAAATCTGCTATAACTCCCATATTTTCTCCGTAAATGATTGCGAACTTCACTTTAATCTTATAATCTTTTTCCTATGGAAGCAAACGGAGATTTTCAGCAGCGCCTGACGGAAGCTGTTTCTATGAAGCGGCAGCACCTCGAAAAAATCGAGCTGCCGGGGTTGAAAGAAAATTTCGGGCTGCTTCTCAGTACCTTTACCAGCATCTCCACAATACTGATCCGAAAGTCACTCATACAGGAAGATCCATATCGGAACGATAAGAAAATTTCGGAACTAATCGTGCCGCCGACTTCGGCGATACCGGAAATGGAAAAGCAGACCCTGTTAAGTGTCCGCCTCTCCGATTATGAAAGCCAACTGAGTTTTTTAGTCAACTACTTTCAATTTTCGCCCGATACCCTGACCCTGAAAGTTATTAAAAAACTGCTGGCACTGGTGAGTTACATCAAGTGGGACAGACTAAGCAGTACATGCCCGGACCCAAACACCCGGGCACTGGCGGAAACGATCAATAAAATTAAAAGCGGCTCCGATAACCTTTCCATGGGAATTATCAAGGACGCAACAGGCCAGCTGGTAAAAACGGCGGGCCAAATTCTTCACAGTCTAAAATCGATTACCTCATTCCAGCGTGAATCATACAAACTGAAGGTGCGGCAGGCTGTCCTCCCCCACGTTAAAGCAGCAGAGAATGATGGGTCGGAAATCCCGGATGAGCTGGTTCGGAAAGTGAAGCAGGTCTTCCCGTCAAAAATTGAGAGGACACCTTTTTATCCGGATCTTATAAAAGAAATTATCCGGGAGGAGTTCTCGCCTGAAGGTGATTCACTAAAAGCAGCAGCGTTGAAAAAACTGGAGATTCAGGAAAACCGAAAAGAAAAAAAACAATCCCCCGCATCATATACCCCGCTTCTGCTGGAATCCCTTAAATTTCTCGCATCAGCCGGCCCCTATCTAAATGATATTCGGATGAAAATTGCTGAAAGCAACCAGATTCTTCAGAGCAGGAAACTCTCTTTTTCAGAACGGTTTAGAAGATGGATGGAAAAGGTGTTCGGCAGAACCAGTGAAGAGATGATTTATACTGTAGAGGTTGTGAATCCCAGGACGTCTACCTCTAAAATAGAAAAAATTGATTTCATGGAATACATGACAAACCTCACCAGGCGCTCGCAAGTACTGACCAACATGATGAAGAAAAACAGCACCCTCTTCCAGCAGATTCAAACATCCCCGGAAGACAAAATATTTGATTTCCTGTCTAAAAATATCGAGGAAGTCCAGCTGTTTCTACGAACCCTTCCGGCACTGGATGCCTATTTCCGGGAAGAGGTCCCTGCCGAAGACCGCAAGCGCCTTCGGGGAAACAAACTGGAGTTGAACGCCGTTAAGAATTCCCTGGTAAAGGCGAACCAGAAGAAGCATGAATTCGTCTCCAAGAAAGAGGAACTGGAACAGCTGAAACGGCTGGGTATCGATTTCGGTAATTCTTAATCGGTTTTAGCACAAAAACTTACAGAATCCCCATTTTTCTTTCTTCACTTTGAAAGCAGAATGCCTTATAATAATTGTGATTTACATTTAAAAACTTAAGGGGGACATCATGTCAAAATCTATACTGGTAAAATTAGTATTGTCATTGATTCTTGCCATTGCTCTGCTGGGCGGATGCGACGCATGCCTGGGAACCGGCAGTATCACCATCTCTTTCAGCGGCAACGCTGCTGCTTTTTTTGATGGCTTATCAGAGGACCAGTGTCACCTGGACGTGCTGCCGGCCGGTTCAGCCGAAGACACCAGTAATGCCGTCTACAGTGCGACTTTCTCCACAACAGACGGAGAGGCTACTCTGGTGGCGGAAGAGCTGGAAGCCGGTCTATACGACATTTACATCTGGTTCGACCTGGACGGTGTCGATGGAGTTTCCGACGGAGATATATCTTCGGAAGCATCAAATATCGAAATCGTTGCGGGAAGTGACGAGACAGAAGCGTTGAGCCTTGACGTGGTTTACGGGACAATTACCATACCTGTGGACACGAGCGCATGGGCTCAGGTAGATTTGTGGTCCACGCTGATGATATATGATTCCGTTTCGGATGACATCGTCGACCTTCAAGATGCCGGTTTGATATCCGATTCCGATGCGCGCAGCTACACCTACCGTTCTGTTTCCCCTGGAGCTGCAGGCACTACAGTTTCAGTCGCTCTCGATGTCACCGGTTTTACCGATGATGCGGACCTGAATATCGACTACTATTTATTCGCCTATGCCGAGCAGGATGGTGACGGTGAACCTGAGGCCGGGGAGTCATACGGTTTTTACGAATACGGCGCGTTTCCGGATCATTCTACCCAGGGGGAAAATGTGGTCCTGTCCACTCCAGGCCCGTATGACTTTTCACTGGACGACACCATTTAGCCTGTAATAGAATAGTATCAGCTTTTGTAGATTCCTAGAATTCTAAAATCCTCCGTCTCTTTTTTCATCGCCTCTACCGCTTGAGAAAACTTCTCGGGGTTTTCCATCATCTCGATGTCGGCATAGAACATGTACTGCCAGGGTTTGCCCGGTATGGGACGGGATTCCAGTTTCTTCATGTTCAGGTGGCGCTCCGCCAGAACTTTCAGCAGCAGATACAGCGCCCCCGGTTTGTCGGGAGTTGAGAAAACAATGGATACCGTGTTGGGGTTCGCTATCTTTGATCGTTCTTCCCGGGCAAGAATTACGAAACGGGTATAGTTACGGGGATTTGTCTCGATCCCTTCTTTCAGCACTTCCATTTTATATACCCGGGCCGCCTCCTGGGAGGCAATCGCCCCGTTTTCCTTCCTGCCCTCCCGGGCAATATGAGCTACCGATCCGGCGGTATCGTAAAAGGGAATTCTGTTCCAGCCGGGATATCCGTCGAGAAACCTGGAACACTGGGCAATCCCCTGGGGATGAGAATACACATTTTTAATCTCATCCAAACTGGTCCCGGGCAAACCAATGAGATTGTGAACAATCCGTATTTTCTGTTCACCAACGATTTTTATGTCCGGATATTGGAGAAGAAGATCGTAGTTTTCATGAATGGAGCCTGACAACGAGTTTTCTATGGGAAGAATGCCATATTCAGCCTTTCCGGTAAGAACCGATTCGAACACTTCCCGAAACGAACCGGAAGGTTGGGGAATAAGCTCATTATTATCGAAAAACCTTATGAGTGCCATTTCGCTGAATGCTCCCCGCTCGCCCTGGAAAGCTACTTCCCTGGATGCACGTTGCTGCCGAGACAATGAAACTGCCGGGTGCTCTTCCGGGAGACGGGCAATCTCCTTTCCGAGAACGGGAGCCAGGGCTTCCATATCCCGCATCAGCTTTTCAAACTGAACCGGATAGAGGGATTGGGGCCCGTCTGACAGCGCGCAGCCCGGGTCCGGGTGCACTTCGAGAATCAAACCGTCCGCCCCCGCCGCAACGGCTGCCAGCGCCATGGGGGGGACTTTTTCCCTGATACCTGTCGCGTGGGAGGGGTCCACCACGATGGGAAGATGGCTTAGTTTTTTAATGATCGGTATTGCCGAAAGATCAAGGGTGTTCCTGGTATAGGTCTCGAAGGTACGAATCCCCCGCTCACAGAGGACAACATCCTCTGTACCATGGGCAAGAAGATATTCGGCTGCCATCAGCCACTCCTCGATGGTGGCGGAATAACCTCTTTTTAAGATAACAGGTTTTTTCAGTGACCCCACGACTTTCAGCAATTCGAAATTCTGCATATTCCGGGTGCCGATCTGAAAAACATCAACATATTCCTTCATCATGTCGGCATGGGCTGCTGCCACTATTTCGGTAACAATCGGCATGCCTTCAGCTTCTCCCGCCTCCTTGAGGTACCTGATCCCCTCCTCGCCGAGGCCCTGGAAACTGTAAGGGGAGGTCCTGGGTTTGAATGCTCCTCCCCTGAGCATAACCGCCCCTGATTCCCGGACCAGCCGCGCGCTCTCCATGATCTGCTCCCGTGATTCCACGGCACAGGGGCCTGCGATAGTCACGATTCTTAATCCCCCGATCTTCACCGGGCCCACTGCTATAACAGTATCTTCCTTCTTGAATTCCCTGGACGCCATCTTGTAGGGTTTCGTGATGGGTATGACCCGTTCCACCCCGGCAAGCATCTCTACTTCCCGGATATCAACCGGATGGATACCCACGGCGCCTATAATTGTCTCTTCCTCTCCTACAATTTCCCGGATCTTAAATCCTTTCGTTTCGAGATAAAGCCGTAAAGCGATTTTTTCCGATTCTTTGATTGTGTGAGATAATACTATAACCACCGGTGAAAAACTCCCTCTATTTCATGCTCAAATTGAACACTCCGTCCCAGCCCGCGGCAGGCGGTTTCCGGATATAATCCCGGCACCGCTTAATAAACGTCGTGGCAGGCCCGTCGTCCGGGAGGCTCTCCAGTACTTTTTCGAACCCTGCTAATGCCCCTTCCCAGTTCTTATTTTCAAACAGTTCGATTGCCTTATGGAACTCTTCCACACCTTCGGCGGTCCGTGAGTCTACATCCTGCCTGGTATCCAGCAGTTCATACAGCCGGACAGGTTCCTGGATTCCTACCACCCGAACCCGGTCGAGTTTCCGAGTCACGAAATCATCTCCCACCTGGGCACAGGTCGCGTCACTGATTAATATCCAGGTACCGTACTGCTTGTTCACACCCTCCAGCCGGGCAGCCAGGTTCACCGCGTTTCCCATTATCGTGTAATCCATTTTCTGGGCGGTACCCATGTTTCCCACGACCATCTCCCCGGTATTGACCCCGATCCTGGTGAGCAGGGGGTTGGGAGTCAGATTGTCCTGGAGAAACCGCTTATTAAGCTCCTGTTCCACCTTCTTCATGCGGACAGCAGCCTCACAGGCCCGCCGGGCATGATCGTCGAACTCTACCGGAGCACCGAAAAAGGAAATGATCGCGTCCCCTTCGTATTTATCGATAGTACCCCTCAAGTCCATAATAGTATCGCTCATTTCGGTTAAATACATGTTGAGCAGGCGAACCAGGTCTGTAGGGTCCAGGACCTCCGAAATGGAGGAGAATCCCTTAACATCGGTAAAGATGGCGGTCAACTCCTTTTTTTCGCCCCCCAGGGCGAGCTTGTCCGGGTTGTCGATAAGATCATTGATAACGTCGGTAGAGAGATAGTGGCCGAAAGCGTTTCGAATAAAACTCTTTTCCCTCGCTGTCTGGAGGAACTTCACCACTGTCATGGAGAGGAAAGTTATGACTATCGATAGCAGCGGGTTGATAATCGGAACATAGATACCGGTGATGTAGAAAAAACCGATTCCCCCCCCGACAATCAGTATTATGAAAATAACGCCGATTACCATGGAAAGACCGGGGTTCAGGCGGCGGATGATAAAATAGACGACAAAAGCAAGCACCGCGGCAATGATCGCGGAATACCACCAGGGGACATCATCCAGAAATGCCCCCTGAAGAATCGTATTAATCACGGAAGCATGGGTTCCCACGTTATCATATTCCTCGTCAAAAGGATTGACGCCGATATCGGTGGTTGCCGTTCCGGTCCATCCGACTATGCAGAAAGATCCCGGAAGCTGTTCTCTTAAGATATTCCTGGTTTCGGAAAAAGCATCCAGAAGATCCCTGGTGTTGGCGAAAGATTCCACCACGTCACTCCGGATCTCCATGTAGGATTCCTTGTATTCCTCCGGGAGTTCCTCTGAAGCCAGTAGATCATCCACTTCGGAGAGAATGACCGCTTCGGCATTTCCCGAGAGAAAGGCGGCAAGCTCATCGAAAAAATAGGTGCGGGTCTGGCGGTACATGTCCAGCTGGTCCAGGTCATCACCCTCGAGAACATCTTGTTTGATGCTGTCGGCGTATCGATAGCTGTCCAG
>Ga0180435_10006074_pt1 | contig 11612 bp, 9 predicted proteins | sample SS_ome_3_FD_132467 | JGI IMG/M metagenome (GOLD analysis project Ga0180435, IMG submission 132467) | Hypersaline lake sediment archaeal communities from the Salton Sea, California, USA - SS_3_S_1 metaG | ecosystem: Environmental > Aquatic > Non-marine Saline and Alkaline > Hypersaline > Sediment...
GCATCCCAGCCTTCTAGCGTATCCAATAACCATTAGCCATTGTAAAAGGGATACAAACTTGGATCTCATCGAAAGCTATGCCGAAGACTTAAAACTGATTCGCAAGGCCGGTACCAAAGCCTGGGTGTTCTCCGTGGTAGTTGCCATATTTCTGTTACCCCTGTATGCGCCGGAACACCTGGTTTATGTTGCCACGATCATCGCCATCTATTCCATCGGTATCATGGGCCAGAACATCCTGATCGGTTATACCGGTCAAATATCATTTGCCCAGGCCGGCTTTTTTTGTATCGGCGCCTTTGCATTTGGTCATCTGTACCGGGCCGGCATACCCTGGCCGGTGAGTGTGTTGGCTGCCGGAGTCATCACCGGGGCCGTGGGTATCCCGGTGGGATTTCCATCCCTCAGGCTCAAAGGCCCCTACCTGGCCATTGCTACCATGGGTTTCGGCATCGCAGTGTACCAGGTATTTGTCAACACGCCCTTACTCTCGGGTGGACGCATGGGTTTGATGATCACGAAAATAGAGCCTGTTTTGGGTCTGTCCACCGTCAACACCTATTTCTATTTCAATTTAATCATCGCAACGGTTTTTACCTTGATTGCCTATAACATTGTTTCTTCTTATATGGGTCGGGCGTTTATCGCCATCCGAGACAATGACATCGCCGCTGAAGTGCTGGGTGTCAACCTTACTCGCTACAAATTGTTATCTTTTGCCATTAGCTCCTTTTATGTGGGCGTTCAAGGGGGGCTTTATGCCCTCTTCCTGGGCTATCTGGAACCCAATATGTTTACTTTCATGGAAACGATTACATTCCTGGTGGCGGTCATTGTAGGCGGTTTGGCGTCTGTGGAAGGCGCCATCATGGGGGCAGCGTTCGTCATCTTGGTTCCCCATTTTTTCAGCGATTTGCGCGAACTGATACCGGTTATTTATGGCGTGGTAATCATCGTCATACTCATCTTTGAACCCGGTGGTCTCGCCGGCAGATGGATGAAAATCAGACTCTATTTTCGTAATTGGCCGTTTAGGTAGGACGCTGGAAAGCTGGGAAGCGCTATTTGGCTATTAGACTTTAGGCTGAAGACTATTAGGCTGCCTTGTGGAGCAAAGATCACGGGAAATGGCTCTTCATTCACCGCAAAAGACGCAGAGATCGCAGAGGTTAATTCTTTTTCTTGCTGTTTTTTTTGGAGAGAGAGCCCACATGGCTAAAGGTCAGAAAAGATAAAAAGTATATCTCTGCGTTCTCTGCGACTCTGTGAGAAATTTTTCTTTGCGTCTTTAGCGGTGAATATTTATGAACCTAACAGATAGCAATAAAATTCAAAGATTTTTGAACCTAATTTAATAAATACTAGAGGTTTGAATGGACCGTGTATTACAGTATTTCGTATCCGGCTTGTCCCAAGGAAGTTTATACGCCCTGGTAGCAATCGGCGTTGTTCTCATTTATCGCTCAAACCGGGTGTTAAATTTTGCCCACGGGGACGTCACCACTGCAGGCGCTTTTATCGCCCTTTCCTTCATGCTCATGAAAATGAATTGGTGGCTGGCTGCCATATTTGCGCTGATTTTGGGTGCTTTGATTTCCGTACTTTTCTATTTTGTGATTTTGCTCCCGGCCCAACGCCGCGAGGCGACGCATTTGGGTCAAGTCATTCTAACGTTGGGATTCGGCCTCATTCTGCAAGGATTGATTCTCAAATTCTGCAACACGGCTGAACCGCAAAACTTCCCCTTCCCGCTTTCGGATGTAAAAGTATTCACATTCGGCAACATCATTATCAGCCATCTTAGCTTGGGGACGCTGGTTGTGGGCATCGTCGGCAGTCTGCTGTTTTATCTGTTGATCCAGAAAACCCGAATCGGCTTGGCCATGCGAGCCACATCTGAAAATTTGCCGGCAGCTCAAACACTTGGGATCCCCACCCGGGCTATTTTGGCACTCTCCTGGGGCATGGCCGCCTTTACCGGGATTATAGCGGGCCTATTTCTGGCAGCTCAGCTTCTCATCGATCCTTTTTTTATGCTGGAACCCTTTCTGAAAGGATTTGCAGCTGCCATCCTGGGTGGACTCAACAGCCTGCCCGGCGCCATCGTCGGTGGCTTGCTATTGGGCGTTGTGGAAGCGCTTTTTGGCGGTTTTATTTCAGTTGCGTTTAAGAATACGTTAGCATTTCTGATTATTATCATCGTTCTGGTTTTCCGTCCAGAAGGCTTGCTGGGCAAGGAATTTATCGAACGAATTTAAATTGCGATGCAATTTAAATCTGCTGGGACGCTAGAATGCCGGGAGGCTGGGAAGCTGCTATCAGATAGAAGTTCATAAGTCAAAAGACCGGTAATTCGAAATCGGGATCGGGATTGACGCGTCAGCATTCAATCGCCGCCGCCCTAAACATGCACAGGACAATGGCGACCTAAAGGAGACTAAATCAGAATAGCAAGCAGTAAGGAATAGGCAGTATGCTTTTGACCGATAGTCTTTTCTGGGTTCCCGCTTCCGCGGGAACGACAATATAAGCGAACGACAACGGCTTCACCACAAAACGGTTAAACCGTCTGTCATCCTGGAGAAATCGGGGATCCAGAATAAGCATTGAGCTAATAGCTATGATGGCTGAATACCTGGATCAAAATCGGTTAATCGCTGCGTATTCAGTGCCTCTGTGAGAGATTATTTTTTGCGTCCTTTGCGCCTTGCGGTGAAAAAATAAAGCATCGATACCGATAGCGATTCAGAACCCAAAAACGAATATCCGAATCGAAGAGCCCTGTTTAATACTGTAAACAGTGGGCAATAAGCAACCTAATAATCTTCAGTCTAAACAGCTAAAAGGCTAATAAATGAACGCAATAAACTCGCCCAACGATCTATTACGCAAAGCCAAAAAATATCGCTGGTACATATTCTGGATATTGGCCTTGGGCTATGTGCTGGTCTATTTTCATCGGCTATGCCCGGCGGTGGTAGCGGTAGAGATGATGAAAGATCTAAAGGCAACCGGTGCGTTAACCGGTTTCCTTGGGGCAGCCTATTTCTACCCCTATGCGGCGATGCAATTGCCGGCCGGTCTTTTGTCCGATTCCTGGGGACCGCGCAACACCATTACATTGTTCTTTGGCATCGCTTTTATTGGATCCGTTATACTGGCTGTGGCACCATCTGTTTCCCTGGCCATCTTTGGCAGAACGTTGGTGGGCTTGGGTGTGGCCATGCTGTTTGTACCCACCATGAAAATATTGGCTGAATGGTTTCATGCCAGAGAATTCGCCATGATGACCGGCATTTTGATGGCACTGGGCGGATTGGGTTCCTTAATCGCGGCAACACCACTTGTCTGGCTCAGCAACTGGATCGGGTGGCGCCAATCTTTCCTATTTGTCGGTTTTTTCACGCTGTTGCTCGCCATACTCGTATTTCTTATCGTCCGGGATAAACCCGCTGACAAAAATCTGCCGTCACCTGCGGAGGTGCCCCAAACAGCCGGAGCGTCGATCGCATTAATGGCCGGCGTCAAGAAGGTGCTGACGACTCCTTATTTCTGGCCGATTGCCGTATGGTTCTTTTTTGACTGCGGCATCTTTTTTTCGTTTGGGGGACTTTGGGGCGGTCCCTATCTGATGCAGGTTTACGGGTACAGCAAAAGCCAGTCCGGTCAAATATTGTCCATGCTGGCTATCGGTATGATCGTGGGCAGTCCCCTATTAAGTTACTTATCCAATCACGTAATCCAATCACGTAAGAAAACCATTATTTTATCAAGTTCAATTGTATTCGCGCTGATGCTGCCACTTACCTTTTTTACCGCATCCATTCCGTTATTTTTGCATTACCTTATCTGTCTGGGTTTGGGCATGTTTTCCAGCGCTATCGTGGTAATCGGTTTCACCACCAACAAAGAGCTATTTCCGGTTCAAATGGCAGGGACTGCCACCGGCATGATTAACTTGTTTCCATTTTTAGGCGGTGCTGTATTTCAACCCATCCTGGGATTTGTGTTGGAAATAAATGGCAAAGTAGATAATGCCTTTACTTTGTCCGGGTATCGGCAGGCATTTCTTATTTTGTTTGCCTGCAGCATCATCGCTCTCATCGCCAGTTTTTTCTTAAAAGAAACACTTGAACAATAAGGGTCCAAGGATTCAAGGAGTCGAGGATTCAAGTGTAGCTGATGCTGACGGTGCGTAGAGAGCTGGGATGCTTCACATAAAGCATAGCTCACAAGTCATAGCTAATAGATAGCTAAAACATAACACCTAAAACGTACAACCGAACTTATCTCTCGTCCACTTGTCCCGCCATAGCCCACATGCTTGTCAAAGGTGGGCGACGGCGGACTTCGTTAGAGACACAGAGGCCATTCTTTGCAAATATTCACTGCGACGGGATAATCTTAAGATGTGCGATCAAAATCGAAAAGGCAGGATCCGATACCGATTTCGATCCCGATTGCGAACCCAATAAACCCAATAAATCCAGTAGACCTATGATGAGGCTAGAAGGCTATAATGCTGCCAAATGCTGCTCGCCAATGACCGCCTCCCAGCATCCTGGCATCCTAGCTTCCCAGCGATATGTAGCCCAACAAACTCAATAACCCTGAGGGGGGTTGAAATTTGTCTAAATTAGTTTATATTACTAGAATTCTTGTTATTTTTATCTATCTGTAAATAATGAATTGTGAGCGGTAGCTCACACATAAAAAAATTGTTCTACAATTTTTTTGGAGGGGACCGATGAAACTCAAACAGATCACCATTTCCATAGAAAATAAACCGGGTCGTCTTTTAGAAGTCACAGAGGCCTTGGGAAATGCCGGCATCAACCTTAGGGCACTCAATCTGGTGGATACAGGCGCTTTTGGTCAACTGCGACTATTGGTGTCTGACGTTAGAAAAACACGCCGCATCCTGATGGATATGCAGGCAACCGCCCATGTGGACGAAGTCGTTGCTATAAAAATCGAGGACAAACCCGGAAGCCTGGCCGCGATACTCAAACCGCTGAATGCAGCCAGTATTCATGTCCGTTATATGTATGCGTTCATCGGCTTGTCTTCCAAAAAAGCCGTCATGATTTTCAAATTTAGTGACAACGACAAAGCCATCACGCTGATCCAGGACATCGGCGCAAATATATTGGATGCGGAAACATTCGGCATACTTGAAACTGGGAATAACGGGAACCAGTAGTCAGGAGTCAGACCAGCGATCAGGCATTAAGGTATAAGCCACAGCTGCTTATGGCTTAAGGCTGAAAGCTGCAGATTAACGGTTGTCAACCTTGAGGAATCGGGGATCCAGATTAGGCCTTGAACTGACAGCCTAGTCTCAAGTAAACGGCACCTTCTGGATATCCCTTCGACCGACTCAGGATGGAAAGACTGTCGAACCTCTGATCATGCCCGGCAGGACGGGAAGAGCAACGTGATCGAGTGATTGCCAAAGAGATGCTTAAACACTTCGCCATTCCTACTTTTTGATTCGGTATTCTCCTGGCTTCTGTCTTCCCACTTTTACATTATGTTCAACAGTTACATGATGCCTTAAAGGCCAGAAAATTGAACGACGACACTTCACATAACACTCAAAATTCACCTGACAATGCCGCCTTATTAGAGGCCTGCGATATTCCTCAGGACCGCTACCGCGTATTTATCGAAGATGTTGCCGACGCATTTTTTGAAACCAATATCCACGGCAATTTTGTTTTTTTTAACAACGCAATTTGCCGGATATTCGGATATTCCAGAGAAGAAATCGAAAACCAGAATTTTCGACAGTTCATGGACAGCCAGAATGCCGAATATGCTTACAACAGTTTCAATCGCCTGTTCCAAACCGGTGGACGCGTCAACAATCTCCTATGGGAGATCAAAACCAAATCGGGTGAGACCCGCATTCTTGAAATCAATGCCAGGCTTTTAGAGGATACCCGTGGCATAAAAATCGGATTTCAGGGCATCGCCCGGGATATCACCGATAAAATACAAGTCGAAAATGCCCTGAAGACATCGAAAAAATTGGCCCAAGCGCAATACGCTGCCAGCCGGATGGCGGAGAAACGCTATCGCGCTCTACTGGAATTTTTACCGGTTCCGGTTTTTGTCTTCAATTTAGACGGCACCATCGCATACATAAATCCCGCATTTGAAAAGACATTCGGCTGGATGCTAAAAGAGATCGAAGGTCAGCATATACCCTTTGTTCCCGACAATCAGAAAAAAAAAACCCGCCAGGGCATAAAAGAGCTTTTCGAAAAAAAACGCATCTTTGGGTTTAAAACCCAGCGCCTCACCAGAGATGGACGGCTTCTTGATATTGTCTTGGACGGTGCCCTTTTCTATGATGAGAACAACCAACCGGCTGGACAGGTTGTCACCCTTCAGAACGTAACCCGGGAGAACCGGGTCACGCGTATTAACAAGGCTCTCTTTCGAATTGCCCAGGCCTTATATGAATTCAGGGCACTTGATGAACGGTTGCAATTCATTGCCAAGCAGGTAAAGGAGCTTGTGGGTGTCGGCGGTGCCATGGTCATCCTGGTCGATCCGAAAACCAATGAATTTTTCTTTCGTGAAGCTGCTTTCGAGGATGAAAACACAGGACGAAAAATCAAGGAGATTCGATTTCCCGTGGACAAGGGTGTTGCCGGAGAAGTCTATCGCACCGGCAAACCCATGATCGTTAACGACACCGCCCAGAGTCCCCATTTTTTCAAGCAGGTGGATGATAAAGCCGATATGCACACCCAAAACATGCTGGATGTGCCTATCCAGCTTGAAGACAAACTCATCGGCGTTCTTTGTATCATAAACAAGCAAGAAGGACCCTTTGACGATACGGATGCGGAATTGGCCATCGCCATCGCCAACATGGTCGCCCTGCCCATCGAAAATGCCAGGATCAATGAAGCCTTGTTGAAGTCTTATAAGGAAGTGCAAAATTTGAACCGGGCCAAAGACCGGGTGATTCATCACCTATCCCATGAGCTTAAAACACCTGTATCTGTTTTGTCAGCCTCATTAAGTCTTCTCCAAAAGCGATACGCCGGTCCAGATGCCGGTGGATTATCAAAAATCCTATCCCGTACCGAGCGTAGTCTGAACCGGATCCTGGAAATGCAATACGAAATTGAAGACATTGTCGGTCGGCAGGATTATAAAAGCCATTACCTGCTTTCCACCATGTTGGATACCTGCCAAGATTTACTGGAGGCGCTGGTATCCGACGAAATCGGTTCGGAACAGATAACAGAAAAAATTCGTCGCAAAATCAATTCCATCTTCGCATCCGGCAATATCGAGCCTGAATTGATTGATCCGTCTTCTTTTTTAAAAGAATTATACCAGCGCTTGCGTCCCAAATTTGCACATCGATCCTGTCGAATGGAGATTCATTTCCATAAGACCGATCCCATTCTACTCCCGCCAGATGTATTGACCAAGGTGTTTGAAGGCCTCCTTCGGAATGCGATTGAGAACACACCGGACGTGAGTAAAATAGTTGTTTCCTTAAATCAAACAGGAAAAGGCCCTGAACTGAAAGTGCAAGATTTTGGAGTTGGGATCTCGAAGGAAAATCAGCGGCTTATTTTCGATAATTATTTTGCCGCCTATGAGACAGCGCAGTATTCATCCAAAAATCCCTATGATTTCAATGCAGGTGGCAAAGGATTTGACTTAATTCGCATGCAGATTTTTGCTGAGAGGTATGATTTTAAGTTGAATATGGTGTCCAAACGATGCCCGCACATCGACGTGGAACCAGGAGAAGATGCAAATGGCCGGCATTCGTGTGCGAATTGCAAATTAGATGACGCTTGTTTGTCGTCGGGTACAACCGTAACCGTTCAATTTAAATCGGCTGACAGTCATAAAGATAATGGATAATTATTCACCGCTCGCTTCGCTCAAGACGCAAAGCACACAAAAAAATCATATTTTTAATCTCGATCTCTGAGACGCAGATCGAGATTAATTCTTTAAACATTTAGGTGATTTTTTTAGGATTCAAACTTGGATATCAATAAGCTAAGCAACATTGTCATAGGCGCTGCAATTGAGGTTCATAAATCACTGGGGCCAGGTCTACTTGAATCTACCTATGAACAATGCCTATGCTATGAACTTAAAGACAGAAATTTATCATATGGGCAGCAAATAGAGTTGCCAATATCATACAAAGGGAAAAAACTCGATTGTGGATACAGAGTAGATATTATGGTCGAAAACTCCATTATATTAGAATTAAAGGCAGTCGACAAAATAGAAGCTATTCATAAGGCACAACTATTGACTTATCTTAAGCTTTCGGAAAAAACTTTAGGTCTGATTCTGAATTTTAATGTAGAACTGATGCGAAATGGAATAATGAGGATTGTAAATAAGTTTAAAGAATAAGCATAGTACCCCAAAAAAGGTATTTATAATTTTTGGCGTCTCAGGAAAAATCATAAGAAGAAACAATCTTTGCGTCCTCTGCGCCTTGCGGTGAATATAAAAGTCCCTCTGTATCTTCTGTACATCGAACGAAGAATGCGAGAAATATATAATCTTGAATCAATAAAAGAGTTGACCAATGGCAAATCATAAAAAAGACTATAAATCTGAAGAATTCTTTCAAAATTTAAATATTGAATTCCTCATCCACGAACTCAAAGATCCCATCGCCGTGATCGAGACCGGTGCCCGGACCCTTCTTGAAAAGCAGGAAAAGTTTGGTGAGCTAACGAGTCGTCAGGAAAGAACCGTTAAACGTGTTATCCGTAACACCCGCAAAGCCCGCGACATGCTTTACAGCCTGCTCGAAGTGGGCCGATCCGAAGCCGGCAGCTTCGCATGTGGCCATTTTAAGCCTGTCGAGACCACTTATACGGTACTGTGCAACTGCCTAGAATTGAAAACACCCTCGATCGCAGATGAATTGCAGCGATTGCCAGATATGATTGCGGCGACAGCATATCTCGATTCATGTGGTATCCATTTTTCGGCCCCACCGGAGATGTCGACGTCTGTTATTAACCAGGATATCGCAAAATACCGACAAATCATTGCTAACCTGGTTAAAAACGCACTCCATTTCAAACGCAACCGCATGCAAATAAATCTGGAGACAAAGAATGAGTATCTGCGTGTAGCCGTTATGGATGATGGCCCCGGGGTGGACCCGGAAGATTGCGAACACATATTCAAGCGCTATTCTCAATCCAAAGATTGCGCATTAACATCCCGACAAGGCCATGGTTTGGGTTTGGCGGGCGCGCGCACCATGGCACGCTATCTGGGCGGCGATATCGAATTGACCTGCGATCCGGATAAAGGAACCATATTCCGCCTGACACTGCCAAAAAATTTAGCTAACGTAACGTGAACAATATCATCAACCCTACTGGTTTTTATTTTAAGTGGCGAAGCCACTTCATATAACATTTTGGGACAAAATGTTATTCGCGAAGCGTCGGTGATTTTCCTTTTTTTTCGATCTCAGAAGAAAAAGAATTCTCTGTGATCTCTGTGTGCTCTGCGAGAGATAATTTTGCGTCCTTAGCGCCTTGCGGTGGATTGAATGATTATAACTTTTAGTCCCTGCGGCTATGCGGTATAGATTAAATTTGGATCAATAAATTGACAGTTCTTGTACATAGCTATATTGTAAGAATATAAAATATCGACACTTAAATGGGGGAGTTATGACTGAATTGACATTTCTGGCGGGAAAATCGATCTTAGCAGTGGATGATGAGGAAGATATTCTGGAAACGATTGCGGATATTCTGGAAGGATGTAAAGTCGATACGGCGCGTGACTATGAAAGCGCTACAGAAAAGATTAAGAATCAGGCTTATGATTTGGTGATACTGGATATCATGGGTGTGAACGGACTGCAGCTGTTGGAAGAATCGGTCGGTAGAGGCTTCCCCACGGTTATGCTGACTGCCCACGCGATTAATCCTGAATCGTTAATGGAATCGATCCGAAAAGGGGCGATCTCCTACCTGCCCAAGGAATCCTTAGCCGACCTGGATGAACTTTTAAATCAACTCCTGGGTGCGTATGAACGGGGTGAGGCGCCCTGGAAATTGCTGTTTCAAAAATTGGGATCTTATTTTGATGAGCGGTTTGGCGCTGATTGGAAGCAAGCCAACCAAAATTTTTGGTCAGACTTCGATCAGACTTATGAGATCGGAAAAGGGATCCAGGAACGCCTAAAACGCGACGACCGCTTCTCCAGCAAATTCTAATAATAAAATTTTGTTCCAAAATTTTATGTTACGCAGCTTCGCCGCACCTGTCTGACAAATTTTATAAATCGAAGACAGGCCTCTGCGGCAAAGGAAAAATATAATCTCTGCGTCCTCCGCGCCTTGCGGTGAATATAAGATCTTCTCTGTGATCTCCGTACCTCGAACGAAGTGGGTGTGAGATAGAATCATTGCGTAGCAATAAACCTTCAGTAATTAATAGCCTAAGAGTAGCGAATGACGGTCATCTTTAGACAACCTAACAGCCTAATAGCTTTCAGCCTAATCACCTATGTTGTAAGCATCCGTGCCGCTAATTCCTTCATCAACTTGGCAGCCACCCTAGCCGTCATCCCATTGATATCCCTGGTGGGATTGTACTCCACAATATCCGCACCCACAATAGGCGCCTGAATCTGTTGAATCACTGAGATGATATCGCGTGTGTGCAATCCGCCTGGTTCCAAGTGCGATACGCCCGGTGCAAAAGCTGGATCCAAGGCATCCAAATCGATCGAAATATATAGCGGCCCTTGGAAGTGTAAATCGGATAGATCCTGGGGGATGGACTTCATGTCCACAACCGTCACCTGAAAGCGCTCTGCCTGTTCCTGTTGATGAGGGGTCATGCAGCGAATACCCACTTGTACGAGTTTCTTAGCCAAACCATCCTCCATGATGCGGGCAAATGGGCAGGCATGTGAGTAGCGATTGCCATCCAGTTCATCATATAGATCTGGGTGGGCGTCAAATTGAAGCAGATTCAGTTCAGGATACTGTTTTTCATACGCCTGGACGATTGGCAGCGTAATAATATGGTCTCCCCCCAAGGAGATAACTCTCACGTGATTATTGAGCAATTCATCGAATGGTTGTTCGATATAACTTAAAACATTTTGCCCTCTTTTCCACGCCAGATCGCCGAGATCATGAAAGTTAGATTCGTGGGCTAAATCCAATCCACTCTCGGTACATTGATTGGTGGAACTGGAATGATACGCTTCACGAATTTTTGGCGGCGCCTTGGCAGCCCCCTTCATAAACGAAGATTGTTCATCATATGGAACCCCCACAACCACCACTGAACTACTATCTAATTTAAATTCATTTTTCATCATTTTAAAATATATTTATAAATGTTTTATATTATACTTATTTCAGGGGTCGGGGTGTTTTTCCATCAAAACCTTGCCTGGTGCGGAGATATGATCAGCAACTTCAGCGGACACTGTCTGGATGCATTAGGCATCATTAAGAAAGAACAGCTTGTAACATATATCTGTTTTTAGCCAATAATAATGCGCATTAATTGTATCCTACTATTTTTATATCAAAAATCTGTTCTTTCTTTAGGAGGCC
>Ga0180435_10006075_pt1 | contig 11612 bp, 6 predicted proteins | sample SS_ome_3_FD_132467 | JGI IMG/M metagenome (GOLD analysis project Ga0180435, IMG submission 132467) | Hypersaline lake sediment archaeal communities from the Salton Sea, California, USA - SS_3_S_1 metaG | ecosystem: Environmental > Aquatic > Non-marine Saline and Alkaline > Hypersaline > Sediment...
GCCCACACCCACATAGTACGAAAAGCCCTTGCTGCTTTTGAGCTTGGCTTCGGTGATAAGCGTCAGGGCCATGTTGCCGCTTTGCGTCAGAAGGGCGATGTCGCCTTTGGGGGCGTCCTTCAGTCCGACCAGATTCATTGATGTGTGCAGGTTGATCATGCCGGAGGTGTTGGGGCCGATAATGCGGATGCCGTGCCGGCGACCCACGTCCACGATGGTTTCTTCCAGCTGCTTGCCGCCGGTCCCCATCTCGCCGAATCCACCGGCCAGCACCACGGCGCCCTTCACGCCTTTTCTGCCGCAGTCTTCCAGAATGGCCGGGATCGTTTTGGCCGGTGTGGCGATCAGGGCCATGTCCACCGGTTCGGCGATTTCCGACACGCCGGCGTAGCACTTGAAACCGAGAATGCTGTTTTCACGGGGGTTGACGGCATAGATGCGGCCCTCGTAGCCTTCCTCCAGAAGGGTACGAATCGTTTGGTAACCGCGCTTGGTTTCATCTCTGGAGGCGCCGATGACCGCCACCGATTCGGCGTTCAGAACCTTGTCCAACATGTTTCCTCCTCGTGTCGTGGCCGGAGAACAGGTATGCATTGACGCCGTTGCGCTTGAAGCGGGCTATTTCTTTTTGCGTGCGGCAAAGTTTTCCAGCGAGGTCCGCCGCTCCTTGGTGGACACACAGGCAAGACAGGCTTCGATTTCGTAATCCATGACAGCCGCGAGGCTGGCCTCGCCCCGGGCCATGAAAAGCCCTTTTTTGATCATCTGGATGGAGAAGGGTGCGTTGGCGGCGATTTTTTCCGCCAGGGCAAAGACCGTGTCCATCAGGTCGTCGAGGGGTACGGCCTTGTTGACCAGCCCGATGCGCTCCGCTTCTTTGCCGGTGATGTTTTCAGCGGTGAAGAGCAGCTCCATGGCCTTGGGCGGGCCGACGATGTCCTGCAGCAGCCGCATGGCGCCCCCGGTCACGGAGGAGCTGACCCGGGCTTCGGGTGAGCCGATCTGTGCATCCTCGGCGGCCAGTCTCAGATCACAGGCCAGCGCCAGCTCATAACCCGATCCCAGGGCATAGCCGTTGATCGCGGCGATGGTCGGCTTTTCAAAGCGGATGATTTTGCGGGAAGCTTCCTGCAGTTCCGTCAGATAGTCGCGATAGGCGTCGATGCTGCGGTCTTTGGACTCCTTGAGATCGGCACCGGTGGAAAACGCTCGGCCGTTGCCGGTGATGATGACAACCTTGATGCCGGCGTCGGCGGCGGCATCCGTAAGGGCGGCCTGCAGATCGCACCACAATTGTTTGTTCATGGCGTTGAGGACCTTTGGCCGGTTTAATTGGATGACCGCGGCATCCGCTTTCTTTTCGTAGATGATGCAGTCAAAATCCATGTGGCGCATCCTTTTGTTCCGGCAGATTCGCCATTTCCCCGGCATAAGCGGTAAAATTCTTTTGCTGCAGAAAACGCGATATCATTGCATTCAGAATGTCGGCGGTGTCGATGCGGTAATAGCCTTTTTCGTTGCGGCCCGTTTTCATTTTGGCGTTGGCCACCACCGCCTCCAACGCTTCGGGCTCGATTTCCAGCACCGCGCTGATCGTTACGGTTTTTTTGGCGGTTGTCATGGTTCATCCTTTCTTCATGTCAAGATCCGGCGCCGAATATGGTGCCGGAAGACGGATCGATGCCGGACGGTTTTTGGGTGTCGCAACCCGGTTTGAACGCCTGGAACAGGGCCTGGTCCATCACGGCTTCAAGGCCGCTTAACCGGGCGACGACGTGGTCGTCCGCATCGAAAAAGGTCACATGCGCGACCAGCCTGCGCCGTCCGGCGCGAACGGGTTCCAGCAGGGCCGTAACGCCGCTGGCGGGAAACGGGGACCGATACTGTCGATACGCGGCGCAGTAGCTGGGCAGCGACACGAGTCCCTTCTGTTCGAAACACCACAGGGAAGCCATCTGAAAGGCACAGTCAAGCACCAGCGGATCAGCGATCCAGACGCTGCGGGCCGGCTCCCGTATCCATTGGCCCGGGGCGGGAGCCGCCGAGATTCTGGCGGCCATGATTTCATCCGACATGCACAGCACTTCTTTGATGCCGCGCAGGGCCGAACCGTGGAACAGGATGTTTTCGTAAATGTCGGCGACGCTTTTCCGATAGGAACCGTCATTCTTTTTGGGTGGTGGCACGGCATCCGGCGCCGGCGGCAGCGTTTCGGTTAAAAGCGCCCGGGCGCGGGCGTGGAGGTCCTCGGCCGCGTGCGCGTGGCCGTTGCGCAGCTCTACGTCCACCTGCCAGGCGCTGTCCGTTTTTACGGCCTTGCCGGAGTAGAGCCGAATGACCTTTGGTGTTCCATCGATTTTGATGCCGTTGAAAAGACGCATGTCGTCAAGGCCGTGCATCACAAGGCCCGGGTTATCATGCAGCGCGCCGTGGCCGAACCATTCGGCCATCAGCGCGAAGGGCACCACCGGTTGTCCGTTAAGGCAATGGGCGTCCAGAATCGGGTGGCTGCGGGTGTCCAACTCGCGCTTGAACACCAGAGACATGTTGTCTTCGGTTCCCGAAGAAAGGTCGGAATTGCGTTCATCGGCCCCGGGATCCAGCAGTGAACCGATGACGATTTCCACCGGCCGTTCAAAGGGCGGCGACATTTCGTAGAGCAGGCAGCGGGCGCCGGTCGGCATGTCGAGCAAAGGAATGTTGCGGCGCAAAAAGGAGCGGCGGAGCGCTCCCTTTATCATGCCGCCGTCCCAGGGCCCCCAGTTGAGGGCGGCGACGCGGCAATGGTTTCTGCGCAGCGATTCATTCAGCGCCATTTTGTTGAGCACTTCGTTGGCGGCGGCATAGTCCCCCTGTCCACGGTTGCCGAATCGCGCGGCCACGGAGGAGAACACCACGATGTACTTCAGCGCGTCTGTTCGCGTGGCCGCCAGCAGCGCCTCAAAGCCGCGGACCTTGACATCGAAGACCCGGTCAAACTGTTCCAGGCTTTTGTCGGCGATGGCCTTATCTTCCAGGACCCCGGCGCCGTGCACGACGGCGGATACGGGACCGAGATCGGCGCGGATATCGGCGACAATCGCCGCCAGCCGCTCTTTGTCCTGGATGTCGACGGAGCGGTAATGCGTCCGGATGCCCTGCTGCCGCATCGTGTCCAGCGTGTCACGAATTTCCCGGTTGCGGATCCATTTCTGATACGCGGCCTCGATGTCTTTGGGCGTGGCGCCGTTGTTGTTGAATTCGTTTTTGATGATGGCGCGTTTGACGGCGGCTTCACCGCTGACACCGCGCAGCCAGGCCGGTTCATCACAAGGTGACGGCGATCGGCCCAAAAGAACCAGAGTGGCCTGTGTCTGTCGGGCCAGTGCAGCGGCGGCCGCCGCGGTGACCCCGCGCCCGCCGCCGGAAACGAGGACCACATCGGATGCGTTCAGATCGATGTCGATGCGCAGGTCCTGCGGATAGGGGCGGGGTTCGAGAAAAATAGTCTGACGCCGGGTCGGCGTCAGACCGACTTCAATTGGTCCGGATGGATCGGCGCAGCAGATCTCTTCCACAATCCGGCGGGCGATTTCCTGCGCATCTTCCCAATCGGGGGCAACGTCAAAGGCGCGGCAGACGACGCTTTCCCATTCCATGGCCGCGGTTTTTGCAATGGCGGCCAGTCCGGCCGCCGGCGCATTCACCGGGCGGCGGGATTGCAGACCGAAGGCCCCGTCCAGAAAACCGACGGTCGCAAAAAACGCACCCTGCCGTCGCCCGTTTTTCTGCAGCGGATCAGCGGCTTTGTGGGCCAGAAAAAAAGCCCGGCGCAGGAATTCACGTCCCTGCGCAAGGTTGCCAACGCTCGTGGCGGCGACCACTATCAAACCCGCCGCGTTGTTCAACTGCATTTTGCCCTGCATCAAGCGCTCGATCCGCGGCGGATCCAGCGGGATCGGCTCACAACCGCGCGGCGTTATTTCACGGACGAGGGCTTCCGTCAGCAGGTCGTCCGGATCCAGAAGATAACAGACACTCCCGGCCGCAAAGGTCAAGGGATGCGGCCCTTTTTCAAAAGGCGTCGCCGTCGGGACGGCACGGTAGCGGTCGATGTCGGGCGGCGGTTCTGACGGTGCCGGATGCACCGACGGCATCGCTGAGGGCGCGCTTTGCGATATCATCTGTCCGGCGGGTGGCGGGGGGGCCTTGTCGGCGGCGGGCGGGGCGTCAAAGCATGCGGAGATCTGGCGCAGGGTTTTCAGGGTGCCCAGCACATCCGGTGCGACGGCGGGCAGGTCCGGCATGCGTTCTTCGAGGGCGGACAGGATTTCAACCCGTTTGATGGAGTCGATGCCCAGATCCGCCTCCAGGTCCATGTCCGGATCGATCATATCCGGGGGATAGCCGGTGAGCTCGCTGACAATGCGGCACAATGCACCGGAAACCACGTCCTTGGCCGCGCTGTCTGCGTTTTTGTCCGCGGTGTCATCCGTGGCGGCTTCAGGCGGCGGCGATGTCGCCGGCGGTTCGGGCGCCGGGACCGTGGATGCCACGGGGGGCGCGGCTGTCGGGCGGGCGTCATCGGACGGTCCGTCCGGCGGTGCGGCCACGCTGTCCGATATCGCATCCGAACGGCCGGGAAGACCCAGCGCCGCTTCCGCAAGGCGCTGTGTGCTCTCCAGCATGCGATGCAGCATGTCGGCCGCGTGGGTCTGGGCATCCAGAAACTGACGGTGGGCTTCGGCCGTCTGCCGATGGAGCGACCGCATTGATTTAATGCCTTCCTGGACGGTCGTAAGCGCATTGCCAAGAGGCGACGGCCTGGTTTGCCGGGTCCTTGCGTTGAAAAGGGGCTGTTGGGAAGATGGCTGTTTCATTTTTTCTTCATCTGTTGATTTTTGGTTTGCACGGGACGGCGCCGGCATCCCCGCTGGTGCGGTCTTGCCTTGCGGGCGGTTCGCCGGCGGCCGATCGGTTTTTTCGGCACCGCTCCTCCGGGCTGCGTCGGCCGGTGTCGGCTTTTCAGATCGGTAATTGGCGCCGCAGATCGAAATGCACATCCGCGGCCGCCGCCGGGGAGCCGGCGGGTCTTCCCAGGCGGTGAGGTCGACGGGGTATCCCACGGCGGCCAAAGAGCACAGCAGGCCGGCCAGTTGCCGCAGTCCGCCGCCGCCGGCCGCCGGATTGTCCAGCGCCAGCGCCCGGCAGGACGCGGTGGAGAATGACTGCCGAACCAGACCTGTCAGGACCGCTTTGGGGCCGATTTCAACAAAGGTTCGCGCGCCCGCCGCATACATACTGCGCAGGGTGTCGTAGAAGTGCACCGGCTCGAGCAGCTGTCGGGACAGGAGATCCTGAATCCGGTGCGGTTGTTCAGGGTACGGTCGACGGACCGCATTGGCATACACCGCTATGGACGGAGCGTTGAAGACCGCCGCCCCCACGGCCTGTGTGAATGGTGCGGCGGCGGCGGCCATGGATGGGCTGTGAAAAGCGGCCGATACCGGCAGGATTACCGTCTTACAGCCGTCGGCCGCCAGTGCGGACGCTGCTTTTCGAATGGCCTGCATGGTTCCGGACAGTACCGCCTGATGCGGTGCGTTGCGGTTGGCCAATACGAGGTCTTCGCTTGTCTCGGCAAAAGCGCTGACCCGGTCCAGCGGCGCCTGGACCGCCAGCATGCCGCCGCTTTCGCCTTTTTTTCCGGCCGCGGCCATGGCTTTTCCACGAGCGGCGGCCAAATGCAGAAACGTGTCGTCGTCGCAGCAGCCGGCGGCCCGCAGCGCCGTGAGTTCGCCGAAGCTGTGTCCGCAGACGGCGTCCGGCTGCAGGCGGAAACGCTGCAGGATTTTGAGCATGCCGAGACTCACCGCACCGATGGCAGGCTGGGCCCATTCCGTTTGATTGAGAAGCATGCTGTCGGCGGTCGCCGGTGACGATGATGTGTCTTGGACGGGGAAGATGACATCCGTCAGCCGCCGGGCTCCGGCACAGGCGTCATTGGCCGTTTCAAGGACCTGAAGCATTTCCGGGAAGATGCAGGCCAGTTCCGCACCCATGCCGGCATACTGGCTTCCCTGGCCGGGAAACAGAAAGCTCAGTTTTCCCGGCGGCGGGTTTTCGCCGCCATAAAAACGACCGGATGGCAGGCTGCCGGAAAGGGCGCCGTTTTCAAAAAGGTGAACGGCGTTGTGGACCAGGGCGGTTACAAAATCCGGCGCCGCGGCCGGACCGCGGCCTTGGTCGAGCGCCATCAGCAGCCGGAACCGTTTGCGGCTGTCGAATTGTCGACGGGAATCCGCCGCCGCACCCCTCAAGTCATCCGGCGCCACCGTCGACGGACGCGACGCCGCCAGGTGCCGCAGCTTTTGGACGATTTCCTGTTTGTCATCCGCGGAAAACGCCAATATCTCGACGCTGCCGTCCCAGGAAAGGACCTTTTTGGTTGGTTGATGCTCTTCCAGGACGAGGTGAAAATTACTGCCGCCGAAGCCGAAAGAGCTGACCGCCGCCCGGCGGGGATGGGTTCTGTCGGAGATCCAGGGCCGATGCCGATCGGGAATGTAAAAACAGGATTGATCCAGGCCCAGGTCGGGGTCCACCGGAATCGCCTTGGGATTCGGCGGCAGGATTTTGTGATGCAGGCAGAGGGCGGCCTTGATCAAGCCGGCGGCGCCGGCGGCGGCCTTGGTGTGGCCGATCATGGATTTGACGGCGCCAAGGGCGCAGGCGGGTGCGTCTTTGCCCGCGGGGGGATACACCTGCTTGAGTGCCTTGACTTCGACGGCGTCGCCCACCCGGGTGCCGGTGCCGTGGGCCTCCACCAGGGATACCGTGGAAGGATCGACGCCGGCGGAGCAATAGGCATTCTGCAAGGCCTTGACCTGTCCTTCGACCCGCGGCGCGTAAATGCTCTGTGAACGCCCGTCGCTGGCGGTTCCCAGACCTCTGATCAGGGCGTAGATGCGATTTCCGTCACGCTCCGCATCCGTCTGGCGCTTCAACACCACCATGCCCACGCCTTCGCCGAGCAGCGTTCCGTCGGCCCGCCGGGAAAAAGGCCGGATGTCACCCGACGGCGAAAGAATCATGGTTTTGGCAAAACACATGTGCATGAAGATATCGCTGAACGTGTCCACCCCGCCGGTAATCACCATACGGCTTTTTCCGCTTTGCAGCTCGAGAAGGGCAAGGTGCAGGGCGCTGAGCGAACTGGCGCAGGCGGCATCCACGGCACAGTTGGTGCCCCCCAGGTTCAGCCGGTTGCAGATTCTGCCGGCGACGACGTTACCCAGCAGTCCCGGGAATGAGTTTTCCCGCCAGGAAACATAGGAACGGGATATGTTTTCAACGATGCGTTCGGCCGTTGCGTCGGAGACGCCGGCCGCCCGGGCGGCGCGCCGCCAGACGGGGTGCCCCAGTCGGGAGGCCAGCGGCACCACCAGCTCCTGGGCCCCGGTAATGCCGAGGATGACGCTGGTCAGCTGTCGGTCCCATTCTCCGTCGGGGTCGTATCCGGCATCCCGGAGCGCGCCCTTGGCCGTCATCAGCGCCAGCAGTTGGGATGTGTCGGTGGCTTCCAGCGAAGTGGGCGGTATGCCGAATTCAGACGGATCAAAGGACACCGGCGACAGGAATCCGCCTCTGCGGCTGTAGACGTGGTCTGGTTTTTTGGGGTCGGCATCGAAGTAGTCCATCACGGACCAGTGGCTGGACGGGACGTCGCCGATGGCGTCGGTGCCGCGCAGCACAAGCCGCCAGAAGGACTTCAGCCCGTGCGAAGCTGGAAAAAGGCAGTCCATACCCACAATGGCGATCAGCGGTGATTTTTCAGTCATGGATACGTATTATAGAGCAGCGCCGCCGAATATTCAAGCAAAACACACAAAAAACGGCTTGTCATATTTGTATATCAAGTTTATAAGAAACGGATGATCCGCTTTTACGCCGCCCGGGAGCTGGCCGGGTGCTTGAATCTTCGGCTTTCGAAATGGAAACGCTGGTCCCGGCAGTTTCTGCCGCCGGACCCGCTGGGAGGACGGCAATCCGGCTATGCCCGGCAGTACAGCTTCAGCGATGCCTTCAAGGTGTATTTCGGTGGACATCTGGTGTCCGCGCTGGGATTTTCCGTCGCCGATGCCGCCAATGTGCTGTCCGATTTGAACGACTGGTTCAAGGAGCAGGGTTTTTTTGCTTTTTCGGCCCCGAACGCGCCCAATGGTGCCGCGGAGAATCCGCTGCTGGAAGACCGCCGGCTGGAGGTTTTTGTTCGCCCGCAGGCGCCGCGCCTTCTTTACCGCATTGAACATGCGCCGCCGGCCGGCGGCGGGAGCGGACCATCCGATTCTGCGATCCGGCAATCGGGTGACCGGTCATGGCTTCGGTCAAAGGGTCTCGCCGCCGACCGGCCGGGGACCGGGGAAGTCCTTGTCTGTTCCCGCTGCGTTTATGTGGATGCCTTGTTTCGACGCTTTAACACGCTGCTGGGCAGCCCCCGAGATGCGCGTTCAACACGTTGAGCGGTTGTGGACGGACGGCATCGAAACCCGGCGGTAAGACCACGCCCTGATGCCGCATAAGGCGCAACCGTTCGAGAACGGCGGCGCCCCAGAGGAGATTCAGCGCCACCGTGACGGTTCGGCGCTTCTCCGGTCCTTCGAGGAAGGTTCCGCTTGTCCAGCGGTTGAAAGCGCCCATGGCCGGACCGCACCAGATCTGATAATCCATGCGCCGCGCCGGGTCGCCGGCATTGGCCCAGTGGGAGCTTTGCCCGAGATAGGATCGAAAAACGAGCGCCATGCGGTGCCGCGGATCGTTTACGGCTTTTTCAATCTGCGCCGGGTCGCGGCCGGCAAAATAGGCGCGTGTGCTTTCCCATTCTTCCTCAAACGACCTTCTAAAGAGCGTCTTTTCAATAAAGGAACGGTCCTGCGGGGGGATATCCTCGTAACGCGGGTGCCGGTCATACAGCTCGTACAGCTTGGCGGCGCGCAGTGCGAACATGGTTCCCCGTTTGAGCACCTGGACCTTGACGCCCATTTCGAACATATCGGCGGCGGGCGCCATGGTGACATCCGCCTGCCCGGCCGACGCCAGCATCCGGCGAACGGCTTCCGATGTGCCCGCTTCCAGGCAGGACTGGTTGATGCTGCCGGTCAGCACATAGTCTGCTCCCATGGCGAATGCCGCGGCCGTGGCCGTCGGCGTGGCGATGCCGCCGGCCAGGCCGATGCAGGGTGGCTGTGCATAACCGTGGCGAGCCGTCATGACGTCCCTTAAAGCGGTCATGATCGGGAACAGCGTCAGGGCGGCGCGGTTGTCGGTATGGCCGCCGGAATCGGCTTCGGCGGTCAAACCGTCGGCCATGGGAATGGACGCAGCCAGCCGGGCTTCGGTCTCGGTGATCAGCGCCCGCCCCCGCAGCGCCGCCACCGCTTTTTCGGGCGGCGGCGAGAGAAAGCGGGCGGCGACTTCCTCGCGCGAAACCTTGGCGATGACGCGATTGGGGGCGATGATTTGACCGGCATCGCTGCGGTGGAGACCTTTCAGCCGGTAGTGCACGAGATGGGGCGTGATCGTCATGAATGCCGAGGCGCTCACCACCTGAACGCCGCGCTTCAAATAGAGTGCCACCGTTGTTTTTTCGAGTTCGGGGTCAAAAGGACTGTGAATGAGGTTGAACCCGAACGGGGCGCCGTCGAGGCGGCGCTGCAGATGCAAAATGGCGTCGTCGATTTGAGCGGGCACGAGCCCGGCCGCGCCGAAAAAGCCGATCATCCCCGCTTTTCCGGCGGCTTTCACCATTTCCACCGAGGTGATGCCGTTGGCCATGGCGCCGATGACATACGGATAGCGGATGTTGAGATCCGCTTTAAAGCGGGCGCTCCCGAATTGTTCCGGGTGCAGCGGCGGCACATAGGCCTGCACCGGGAAGCAGTCGCTACCGGGCGTTCTGCCGGCCGGCAGGTGGTCCGCCGCTACAAAGGCGCCGCCGCGGGCAAGCGACAGATCCCGATCGTTTTGCAGCAGGAAAAGGGGCCTCGCCACCTGATGGGTGGCGCTGCGCACAGCCTCGGCGCCGGTTTCGGGATCAAGCCCGTTTTTTAACCACCATCCTAGAACCGGTTGGTCATTCATATTATCCCCTTGGATGAAATTTGCGGTGCATTTCGATTAAGCGGCTGCGGGCGATGTGCGTGTATATCTGGGTGGTTGAAATGTCAACGTGTCCCAGCATGACCTGAACGGCGCGCAGGTCGGCGCCGCCTTCGAGAAGATGGCTGGCAAAGGAGTGCCGCAATGTGTGCGGCGTAATTTTCCTGCCGACGGCGGCTTTGCGGGCGTAGGTCTTGATCCGTTTCCAAAACCCCTGACGGGTCATGGGCCGCCCGGCCCGGGCGGTAAAGAGATACGGGCTTGTCCGGCCTTGCAACAGCCGGGTCCGGCCGTGGACGATATAGTGCTGGATGCGTTCTCTGGCGTGCGTGCCAAAGGGCACGATGCGTTCTTTGGATCCCTTGCCCTTTACCCGCACGTAGCTGACTTCCAGGTTCACATCCTGTTGCCGGACGTGAATCAGCTCCGACACCCGCAGACCCGCCCCGTAAAGCAGCTCCAGCATGGCCGCGTCCCGGGCGCCCTTGGGGGTTGTGGTATCCGGTGCGGCCAGCAGGCGTTTTACGTCGTCGATGGAGAGCACATCCGGCAGCCGACAGGTCTGTTTCGGAAGCGCGACGGTTTTGGTCGGATTGCTTGGCAGCCGGTTTTCCTGAACCAAAAAGCGGAAAAAGCCCCTGATGCTGACCAGGTGTCTGGCCCGGGAGCGGGCGTTCAGCCCGCGCTTCATGAGATGAATGAGATATTCGAGGATGTCTTCGGGGCCGACATCCTCGATGCGCCGGACTTTTTTTTCTGCCAGATAACGGACAAAGCGGTTGAGGTCGGCGGCATAGGATGCGATGGTTTTGGATGCCAGGCCTTTTTCAACCAGGGCGTAGTCGATGTATTGGTCCAGCAGGCGGTTCATGGATTCAGGCGGATGTCGTTCGTTCCCAGGGCGGCGAGCGCCGGCATGGCCTCGCCGACCACATACAGAGATCCGGCGATGCAGATGACATCATCCGGAGCGGCGCCTTCAATTGTCCGGCGCACGGCGTCTTCCACTGAATGGATGATGACGGAAGGTATATTTCGTTTGCCGAGCGCTGTCAACAGAACGGCCGGGTCGAGGGCGCGGTCGATTTTTGAACGGGTCAGGACGATCCGGCTGCAGCAGGGTGCCAGTGTGTCCAGCATGGCGCGGTAGGGCTTGTCGTCGAGAATGCCGATGACGAGGGTGACCGGTCTGGATCCGGTTTCTGAACGCAGAAAGCGTGCCAGATGACGGGCGGCGGCCAGGTTGTGGGCCCCATCCAGGAGGATAAGCGGGGTGCGGCTCACGATTTGCAGGCGGCCGGGCCAGTCGATGTGCATCAGGCCGTCCTCCACGGCCCGCCGATCCACCGGTAGACCCATGCGCATCAGCAGTTCCACCGCCGCAAGGACCAGGGCCGCGTTGTCCACCTGGTGCCGGCCGGCGAGATTGGTGTTGAGGTGCCGCCATCGATGGTCAAGCCCATGGTAGTGAAAGC
>Ga0180435_10006077_pt1 | contig 11607 bp, 11 predicted proteins | sample SS_ome_3_FD_132467 | JGI IMG/M metagenome (GOLD analysis project Ga0180435, IMG submission 132467) | Hypersaline lake sediment archaeal communities from the Salton Sea, California, USA - SS_3_S_1 metaG | ecosystem: Environmental > Aquatic > Non-marine Saline and Alkaline > Hypersaline >...
TGCAAAGGCAGTTAACCGGCTACATGCAGGCGCCGGCCTGTCGATCATCGGCTATGCCGGGCGGGTCCCGGTGCCGGCGTCTGTCTGCTGTACAGGCACCTGATCGTGTGGTGCCCGTAGTTTGTTACTGCAGTTCCCTTGCTGGTCAGGATGTGGCGACTATTCTACCGGTGAGGTGAAGCCGATCGGTTTTACTGCGAGCAGCGAGCATCGCGTGTTCTGGATTATCTCCTCGGCGGTATTGCCGATGAACAGTCCGGGTATACCGGCACGCCCCAGGGTCCCCATGACGATGATGTCGCTGTTATTCGCTTCAGCTACCTGGTTGATCACTTCAGCAGCTTCGCCCTTGACCAGGTGAACGTTTTCATCGTCGGTCGACATGCCATAGGGTTCTAACAGGGCCTGTAGCCTGACCTGGTGCTTTTGCGCTTGCAGCTTCAGCAGTAACTGCAGCTCGATATCTTCCAGCTTGAAACGACCATGACGCAGGTTCGATTCATACGGTAGTTCCCAGGCATGTACGATATCAAGTTCGGCTTGCTCACGGTCACGAAGCGATGTGGCCAGTTGCATGATCAGGTCGTCGCAACCCTGCGTGTCTGAAGAGTCCGTGTCTACTGCAGCCAGTATGCGCTGATATTTTGTAGTCGAGTTGGGCCTGTCGATCAGTACCGGGCATGGGCATTTTCTCAACAGGTGAAGATCGACACTGCCAAACAGTTTTTCACTGATACCTGCCGGTGCCCGCGCCATCTTGATCAGCAGATCGAAACCACCGCTTTGCACATACTTGATGACCTCGACAAACGGTATGCCTGACAGGACCTTGGTGTAGACAAGGTTGTCGTTCTGGATAGTGTCATTCTGGATATTGTCGTCCTGGTCTATCGACTGGCTGAGGGCTTCCAGCGCCTGCTTGCGCTGTTCCTTGAGTAACTCGCCGAGATCGATGTCAAATCGGGAGGAGATCTCATCCGGTGTCTTGACGGGTTCGATCACGTCCACCACGGTCAGGCGGGCATGGTTGGATTCGGCCAGCTGTACGGCCCGGCGCAGTGCGGGTGTGATCTCATCCGAGCCATCGGCAAAAAATAAAATGTTATTAAAGCGTTTCATGATTCCTCCTGTAACCGAAGTTATGATGGTATCAATAAGCTGATGATCAGTAGTGTCAGTACAGCAAACCAGAGCAGGCCGGGTATGGTCAGGGACAGGCTGTCTGGCGTCTTGCCAGGCTCAGGTTGTGGCCATCTGAACAATGCTGACAAGCTGAATTCACGCTTGAGCAGAACCGGGTTTATCAGTCTGACATGTTTGAGCAGGTGGTAGATATCACCGGGTTTAAAGATATCGGCCTGTATTACAGCTCTGCGCCAGTTGTGACGTATATAGAAAAACAGCGCGACAGCAGACACGGTAATCAGCAGGCTCTTGGCGTCGAACACGATCGCGCCTGGCATAAATGGAGCAAACCAGGCGACCGGCAGCAATAACCACCAGGCCAGGCTGACACCTGGTCGGGATGCAGGGCTGCCTGTCCTCTGACGGCTCGTTTCCCGGCTTTTTACCGTCGAGAGAAAATGGATCATCATCAGCGCTGTGGCGAACCCTGAGAGGATCAGTAGCAGACCCAGATCACCATCTGTGGCCAGATCGAGCGCGGACTTGGCGCCAGAGCCGCCGCTGAATGGCAGTCCGATCAGGCTGAGTGATAGCAGTACCAGGCCATAGAAGGTGAGAGCATCACCACGTCGCTGCTGGTAATCATTCAGGCCGATGAACAGGGCTGATTTAACGATCAGGTGATGCATGGCAAACAGTACCAGGGCAGCGATGACGGTATCGGCCTGTTCCGGGTGCGCCAGTGAGTAACCAAACAGGCTGCTTACCAGGCCCATCTTGGCGATACTCGAATAGGCCAGGATAGCACTGGCGCGATATTGCATCAGTGCCAGGATGGCGCCGAACAATAAGCCCGCGACACCGAGCCAGATCAGCACACCGCCCCAGGTTTGCAGGTTTTCCGCGCCGGGTGGCAGAAAGCGTATCCAGCCCAGTAAGCCTGCTTTCATCATCGGGCCACTGAGCACGGCAACACTGATCAACGGTGCCGTGGTGTAGGTCAGTGGCAGCCATGGGTGCAGTCCCGGTAATGCCAGCTTGATACCAAAACCGAGCAGGATAAACGCCACCGCAAGATCAGCTACCTGCCCTTGCTGGATATCCGTGAACAGCATCGAGTCATTGCTGCTGAACAGGATCAACATGGCGATGAACAGGGCCAGTTCGCCGACCAGGGTAAAACCCAGGTAGATGCGGGCCGCCCGGCGCGCACGTTGTGAAGGCCGCAACAATATGCCATAGGCCGACAGGCCCATCATGGCAAAGCCGAGGTAAAAACTGATCATATCGGCAGCCACGATGAGCAGCATATTGCCCGCCATGGCGAGCATGAACAGACAACGATAGATGGCACGTTTTGTCGGCGCATCACGTCCATAGGCCACGTACAGGCTTGTCACCAGCCAGATCAGGGCACTGAAAAGCAGGAATAGCTGGCTGATGCTGTCGAGCTTCCAGTGCACGCCCTGCAGTAACCAGGGTAGATATACACTGCTGTTGACCGGAATAAGCAGGGCTGCCAGCAATGCCAGCAATGGCGCCAGGATCATGATATGACCCGAGCGCAGCAGCGGTACCATGAGGGCCAGCAGCAACGGCAGCAGGGGAGTGGCGATCAACAGGTATTCTGCAAACATGATCAATACTCCCTGGTCGCGATCAGTGTTGCCCATTCAAGCGGGCTGAAAGGAGCGCCGGCCAGCAGGCCGAATAACAGCGCCAGTATCGCGGTGATCACGGGCGGCCACATCAGCGCACCCGGCATCTCCCAGCGACCCGACTGAGGTTTTTCTGCCGGCCATTTCACAACTGCGGGTTTGAACCAGGCGCGATACAGGATCGGCAGGAAATAAGCTGCGTTGAGCAGGCTGCTGGCAACCAGTACCGGGATCACCCAGAATCCCGCGCCAGCCTGTAAAGCACCCAGCCCGAGGTACCATTTGCTGATAAATCCGGCGATCGGCGGGATGCCGATCATGCCGAGGGCTGCGACCGAGAAGGCCAGGGTGGTCGCCGGCATTCGCTTGCCGACACCGTCCATCTCGCTGACATGGTGAATGCCCAGCGTCTCGGCATAGTTACCGGCAGCAAAGAACAGGGTGATCTTCATGACACCCTGATGTACCAGGTGTACCACGCCCCCGATGGTGGCCAGTGGGCCCAGTATCGCCGTGCCCAGTGCGATATATGAAACCTGGCTGATGGTCGAGTACGCCAGGCGCCGTTTCAGGTGGTCCTGCGACAGCGCTTTCACCGAGCCATAGACGATGGTAAAAGCCGCGATCGCGCCGAGAAATGGCAGCAGTCCGAGTGCCGCCGCATACTCGACGCCGAATACATCGTAGACCACACGGATGATGCCAAAAGCACCGGCCTTGACCACGGCTACCGCATGCAACAGCGCGCTGACCGGTGCAGGCGCCACCATGGCCTTGGGCAGCCAGCCATGAAATGGGAACAGTGCTGCCTTGACGCCCAGTCCGATGATCATGAACAGGAAGATCCAGCGTAATGTCCATGGGTCGAGGTCGGTGAGGCCGGACAGGACGCCGCGCTCCTGGAAATCGATCGGCCCGGCAATGGTGTGTAACCAGACCACGCCGATCAGTAACAGCACGCCGCCACCGAGTGTGTAGGTGAGGTAGACACGGGCGCCGCGGACAGCCTCTGGTGTGCCCTTATGGGCGACCAGCGGGTAGGTGGCGAGGGTCAGCAGTTCATAAAAGATGACGAAGGTGAACAGGTTGCCAGCGAGAGCAAGGCCCACGGTCGCGGTGACACACAAGCTGAAGAAGCCGAAGAAGCGGCTGCGGTGCGGCGAGTGTTCGAGATAGCCGATGGCGTAGATAGTCGTGACCAGCCACAACACCGTGGACAGTGTCACGAACACGACCGATAATGCATCTGCGTGTAACACCAGTTCCAGGCCGGGTGCGATCTGCCAGCGCATTTCGCTTACCCACTCGTGATACACGCCCCAGATCATCAGGCCGACCAGCGCCAGTTTGGTCACCGCGCCGAACAGGTTAAGGCTGGTGCGCAGCACGTGGTTCTCTTCCCTGACCAGGAAGATGGCCATGCCGGGTAGTAATGAACTCAGCAGGATGAGCAACGGCAGGTTGTCAAAAAAGTCCATATCAGTTCCCCGTCGTATCACCGTGTTGCGCGACCAGGTCCCATAATTCAGCGGATCCGAAGCCCAGTATCAATGTGGCGATCAGCGCCAGCATCAGTGCAGGGATCTCTTCACGCCCCCAGTTCAGCACCCGTCCGATACTCTCCCCGGGGCCAAAGGCATGGCCCAGGATGCGAAAAACATAGGCGGTAGCCAGGATGGAGCCGACCACGATCACCGGTATCCACCACCATTGCCCGGCGTGAAAACTGCTCGATATCAGGTACCACTTGCCAAGAAAGCTGCCGCTGGGGGGCAGTCCGATCAGCGCAACCCCCGACAGAGCGATGACAAAGATCGTCAGTGGCAGGGCCCGTGCCGTGCCGCCGAGTTCGGCGATACGGTCATGCCCGCAATATTGCTGGATGACGCCGGCGCTCAGGAAAAAAGCACTCTTGGCAAAGCCATGGGTGAGCGCCATCAAGAGCAGGGCGGTGAATGCGGCGTCCTGCAACGTGCCTTCAGGCAAGACCACGATCAGGGGCAGGAAGATAAACAGATAGCCTATCTGGGCCACGGTAGAGTAGGCAGCCATTAACTTCAGGCGCTGTGCCTGCAAGGCCTGCCAGGATCCCCAGATCACCGCGATGGCTCCCAGGGTCCCCAGCAACATCGCGGATGCAGGGGTCAATACCAGGTCGAATACATCTATCCACAAGCGTAACAGGATGTATACCGCGACCTTTACCACAAGGGCTGAAAGTGCGGCGCTGACCGGTGCCGGTGCGCTGGCATGCGCGGAAGGTAACCAGAAATGCAAAGGGAACAGTGCCGACTTGATCAATAGTCCTGCGGTCATCAGGCCAAAGGCCACCTGGCTTAAGGGGTTGGCCTGTACCACTTTTGCCAGCGCGGCCAGGTCCAGGGTGCCGTAGCCGGCATAGACAAGGGCCACGCCGGCAAGGAAAACCAGCGAGCCGAGCAGACCGATACTGAGGTAACGGATCGCAGCCTGCAGAGCGGCACGGTTGTCGCTAAGCGCTGTCAGGGCGACCGCGGAAAGGCCGAGTAATTCCAGTGTCACATAGAGATTGAAAAGATCGCCCGACAGTAGCAGGGCGTTGAGTGCAACAGTGAGCATGAGCCATAGCGGCCAGAAACGGGCTCTTTTGGCAGCATCGGTAAAATAGGTGCTTGCATAAAAGGTCGCTGCACTGATAACTGTCATGCTCATGACTAACAGGATGGATGACAGGGCATCGGCACGCAGGCTTATACCCAGGCCGGCCTGCCAGCCGCCCAGTTCATGGATAAAAGGCCCCGACTGATACACCTGCGTGAGAATAACGGTGCTGGCAATGAGGGCGGCAAGGTTGCTGATGATAGCGATCAGACTGGCGTAGCGTGACCAGATGATGCTGACCAGGCTGCCGAGAAACGGCACCATGATCACCCAGATGATAGCGTTACTCATCTTTCATCGCCTCTGATTTCATTGTCTCTGATTCCTTGGACTCCAGTCTTCTGCCAAGAGCCAGTGCCATCGCCGTCGCGCTGACGGCGACAACGATACCGGTAAGCACCAGCGCGTGTGGCACCGGGTCAGCCATGCCTTCGATACCCGCATAAGCGACGGCGATAAAGATCAGGAATACCCCGGCACCACAGACGTTAAGTGCCAGTAATCGTGGCAATAGCAGATGATGTAACAGGGTAGCGCGCAAGCCTATGGCAAACAGGCCGACACCCGCCAGTGAATATAGCAATTGGGTGCTGATCATCCTGCGTCCTCCTTTCCAGTGATGACATGATCGCCGGTTTCCCAGCCCGTGGGCCTGCCACCGATATAAGCCAGTGTCAGCGCGGCGGCAATCGATATGGTGGCCGCAGTCTCGATAATCAATATAAGTGTTCCTGCCCAGGCGGGGGTGTACGCCAGAAAGTCATCGTTGGCAGACATCATCCACAGACCGACCAGTACGAAGGTGAAGATACCGGCAACCAGCAGGACCCTTAACAGGTACAGGTTGAATCCCCGGTGGATGGATGGATAGGCCAGCTGCAGCAGGATCATCGCCGCAGCGAGCATGGCGCCGGCCTGGAAGGCGCCGCCGGGTGCATGAGCGCCGACCCATAACAGATAACCAGAGGTGACCACCAGCAGAGGGACCAGCCATCGTGTCATACCCCGCAGTAAAGGACTCGAGGCTGCGGAGTCGGCACGTTTATCGTTGAGTATGAGTACCGCTAAAACGGCGGTCAATACCACCGCCAGTTCCAGCAAGGTATCGTAGGCACGGAAGTTTAATAACACCGCGGTAACCGGGTTGCTGACACCGCTGACCGGTATCTGTGAGCTAACCTGTTCGGACAACCGTACGCCATCGCTCATGTTCAGGCCATGCCATACCGCCCAGCTCATGAGTATGGTCAATGCCAGGGTGAACGTGTTGATGATGCCGTGCATCAACGGCGAACGATGACTGGTGATGGCGGTCGAGGGGTAGTCGCTGATAGCGCTTAATAATAATGCCCCCGAGACTCCGGCTCCGATTATGGCTTCGGCGAGAGCCAGGTCAGGCGCTTTCAGACGCGCCCAGATAATCGCCAGCAACAGGCCCATAGCGATAAACAGGGTCACCGCCCGCATCACATCCCTGCTGGAGCAGGTGGTCCAGGCCAGTGCGAGCAAGAGCAGCACCAGCATGCTATCTACCAGGAACCAGAGTATTTCAATCATCGTCACGTTCTCCCCGCAGCGCACGTCTTGCCACCAGGTGTGACGAAACAGCACTGGCTGCCATGATCAGTAACCAGATGATGACCAGCTTGATATCATTGAGCAGGCTGGGTTCGAGCAGGATGATGCCGAGGGTGACAAAAGCCAGGCCGATATTATCGGCCTTGGCCAGTGCGTGCAGTCTTGAAAAGACATCCGGCAGGCGCAGCAAGCCGATGCTGCCCGACAGGAAGAAGAACAGACCGAAAAAAACAGCGAGTACCGCAAGGCTATCAATCATGGGTTGTCTCGCTCTGTGTCAATGCCACAGTACCCACTACTGCCAGTAGGGCCAGTACCAGCGCAACGTCATAAAGCGCTGGTATCTGCAAAACGATGGCCAGGATCATCAATATCGCCACACCACCGGTACCGATCAACAGGACAGCGCTGAAGCGATCCTCCACACTCGGTCCAAGCCAGGCACGGATCAGTCCGATGAAAAGACTGAGCAGCAGGATGATGAGGGCAAACAACAGGGCAATCGTCAGTATTGAAGTTGAGGCGCTGGCGGAAATCACAGGGTTTCTCCAAATATCTTGCCGACCAGCGACTCCAGGCGCCTGACAGCATCCGGAGTATCCATATTCCGGTCCAGGGTGTGGATGCGCAATTGACAGTCATTCATGTCGGCGCACAGTGTGCCGGGTAATAAGCTTATGCTACTGATGAACAGCTGTTGTGCATGAGGCTTCTGTAGGCGCATGGGGTATTCATAAAAATCGGCATCGGTTCTGGGCCTGGAGGAGAGTACCCGACGACTGACGTCGATGCCTCCTCGCAGTGATTCGAGCATGAAAAAGTAAATGAATCGTATCAGGCCGCCAATGTTAAAAGACAGGCCGGACAGTTTCGGTCTGTTGGCTGATGACGGCTGTAACCAAAATGCCAGGGCGATAAATGGCAGCCCTATGACCCATGAGCCAGGACTGCCTGCAGTCAGCATGAGCCATAGTGCAAGCAGCAATAAAAACCAGCCTGTTGTCGAGCGTAGTGTTTTCATGGGTATCACTTTTGCATAATCGAGTGTCTTGTCACGCGGCCTCGTTACGGGCGGGCCTTGTCACTGGCAGCCGTATCGAAAATAACATATTAAAAGCATCGGCGAGGCGACACTGGTGTTCGATTATATTTCAATATCGATCGTCTCTATAAGCTATTTCGGATTCATACATATATCTATAGGTGTTCCGCCTCAATACAAATCGAATTAATTGTACTGAATATTCGAAAAATACGAAGTTATGCAGGCGGGCTGCAGTGGCCGGCTGGTTTCGTGTTGATCGGAGAATGGTGTGTGCGAGTGAGTGCCGCTCAAGGTTGTATTAAATAGCGGCACAGTATGCTGCTGAACTGGTCCAGCGGCGGACTGGTGATGAAAACGCACGGGGCATCGGCAGGCCCCGTGCACGGGGGGGTATCGTGTATTCAGGCGGCTTCGGCGTATGCCTGATGTGCCTGCAATTCCAGTTGCTGCAATAACTCTTTGGGCAGGGCCAGTGCCGATCCCAGTTTATCAAGGTGGTCACGCTCTGCGGCGTGATCGGGGTCGATGACCAGGCAGGAGGCAAGATAGACCTCGGCCTTCAGCTCCATGGTACCGATACCATCTGCAAGCTCCTGGATCGGGATATCCTTTTGCAGGTAATCAAAAACCATGCCTTTGTCCTGTGCAGACAGGTCCATCTTTTCTACTGCCTGAAAGATACGTTGCTGCTCCTGTGCATCGATATGCCCGTCCGCCCTGGCAGCGGCGATCATGGCCTTTATGATGGTCAGCTCGAAAGCGTCTTCACTTGCAGTGGATTGCTCCATAGCCTGCTGATGAAAGGACGTCTCGCTTGTGATGGCTTGCTGTGAAGCAGATGCCTGCTGTGCGCCGGCAGGATCTTTGCTCTGCCAGTTTTGATAGGCCTTGAAAGCCAGGCCGCCAAGCATGGCTGCGCCGCCGTATTTCGCTGCTGTACCGGCAACCTTGCGTGCAGACTTGTTACTCATGATTAATGCCATGATTCCACCGGCTGCGGCGCCACCGGCAAGGCCGCCCGGGATATTGCTGGTCAGGTTCGACAGGGTCTGCGACAGTCCGCCTGACTGTCCCTGGTTATCTGCTGCGGAAGAGGATGTCGATCCCAGGAACTGGTCGAGTAAATTATTTAAACTCATGATATAGGTTCTCCTGTCACTATTTGAGAGCTCGGATAAGCGGCCACCGGAAGTCCTGATGATCCACTTGCTGTTACATAGTGACTATATCTTTACCCGTATCGTTCCTTTTATATAATTCGAATTTAATCAGCTGTTACTTCGGATAAAACTTAGTTATACATGAGTTGGCTTAGATCTGGTTGTTATCGAAGCAGACGGTGATTCGAATTCGGCCCGGATCAAACAAGCCCGGATCAAACAGAACCATACCAAATGTGGCCCGATCAAGTGGGTCATAAACCTCCCTGTTTTTAGTGGCATTCTAAATTAGTATTTTCCGGCTGTTCCGGTTTATCCCGATACTCCCGGGTGTGAGGTCCTGATGTTTATCTGGAGCATGATCTGAGTGTGTATATGCCGCTTGTCGTCGATCTGTTGTGGATACACCGGTGTCCATAGACACATGCTCGTTGTTTAGTTTGAGCTGACGATGAAAGGATGAACTGCTGTACCGAGAGGCCGGATGATGCCGGGCGGATAGCTATCTAGCATCGGCTGTCAGCCAGCCTGTGACTTCAGCCTGAAGTTGCCGGTACTCTGTGCTCGTCGATGAGTGATGTTGCCATTCGGGATTCTGGCGGAGGGTCTTTACAAGCTTGTCCCAGTTTTTGGGCAATGCATGTCCGGCGTTATCCGCGAGCTGTATTTTGCCCTGGGCGGCGTGCCCGCGATGTGTCAGAGTGCGTAGCAATTGTTGTTGTCTGAGATATAACAGGCTGACCGTATTATCATCAGCACACAGCCATCTGTGACCCTCGAGCGCCGCTTTTAATTCGTTCTGATAGCGTCGTAAGGTGGCCCAGCCGGCTCCCAGGGCAGCGCCGAGTGCGGTTGCAGCACCGAGGCTCAGGCCGCCCACCATCAGGTCGATACCCGCGCCGGCCGCAGCGCCTTTCAGGGCAGTAGCACCGGCGTTTAATCCGAAGTCTTTTAATGCCTGAGGGGAAAATATATCCAGTTCCCACTGCCTGTCACGTACAGCTAACTGGTGCAGCTCGACATCCTTCTGACTGAAGGCGAATATTGTCAGCAAGTCACGCAATGCAGCCTGCTCGGCTTGACGTACGAAATTCTGCATGGCGTTCATATCGGCATCAGAGATTCCGTCTTTTCCGTTGACTTCGAGTCGATAGCAGGCAACCTGGGTGAGTAGTTGAAAGATGCGTCGCGCAGCTGCATGCACGAGCTTGTTCCATACTTCCTGCCTGTAATCGATCAATGTCTGCAGTGTGTGGTAACGCGGTTCCAGCACACTTTGAAGTTTCTGGTAGAGCCTTTTCTCGGCATCGAAATCGAAAGCCACAGTATCGAATTCCAGTGCTGCGTGCAGGTTGAAACGTGCCATCTGTTCGCGCCAGCGCATCAGGGCCTCATCGTTGCCGGCGATAAAGTTGAACACCGGAAGTATCGGTTTGCCGGCCTTGCTCAGGATTTCAACTTCATCGCTGTACTTGCCGAGCAGTGGCTCACGCACATCGATCATATAGAGCAGGGCGTCACTATTGAGGGACTGCCGCAGCACCTTTATCTCCTGTTCGAAATCAGGATAATCCATTGCTCGTGATATGAAGCTACGTAACAGGTCTGCCGGTGTCCTGGTTTCAACGTTGCCTGTCAGCTCCTCGAGTGCCTGCAGCAGTGCGCTGGAATCTTCGAAACCGGGGGTGTCGAACAGGTTTATCACTGCATGATCGCCGGCGAAGATCACCGACTTTTCTACTGAACGCGTAGTGCCCGCGGTCTCATCGATGTTGCCGAACTGGTCGTCACGAAGCAGGGTACGGATCAGGGATGTTTTGCCCGCATTAGTATGTCCGACCACGGCGACGTTGATCGCCGGTTGACTGGATAAGTGGCTGATCTCTTTCATAGACCTATGCCAGGCTCAACGTGATGACATGATCCGCGGGCACATCACATGCATCGGCTAACCGGTACCAGGCCGCCAGTCGGGCGCTGGAAACAGTTTCACCCTGTCGCGCGGCCAACAGCACTAACCAGCTCTGTGAGCTGTTCGATATCAGGTTGGCGACAGTTCGTTGTATGCCGCGATCGGGCGAGCGGCTGGATGATACGGCGACGGCGACTATCGGGTACCTGTTGGCCCGCAGGCGATTCAGGATCAGTGCCAGAGATTCGCGGTCAGTGACCTGCCCGAGGTCATGAGATGCATCGACAGATGCCGGCGGCCAGTCCATGCCACTGCCGAGTTCGACGGCGACCCATCGTGTCCCGGCAGGTAGAGCGTGTGCTGCAGGCGCTTTCACAGCTGCTTCGGATACCGCCGGAGGTGAGGTGTCAGCATCAACGATCTCGGTATGACCCGCCAGTGGCATGAGTCGTTGACGTAAATCGATATAATAAGGCAGGTAGTAATCCA
>Ga0180435_10006078_pt1 | contig 11606 bp, 11 predicted proteins | sample SS_ome_3_FD_132467 | JGI IMG/M metagenome (GOLD analysis project Ga0180435, IMG submission 132467) | Hypersaline lake sediment archaeal communities from the Salton Sea, California, USA - SS_3_S_1 metaG | ecosystem: Environmental > Aquatic > Non-marine Saline and Alkaline > Hypersaline >...
GAAGATATTCTGGAAACCATCGAGGATATTCTGGATGGATGCAAGGTAGATACAGCGCGTGACTATGATAGTGCTTCTGATAAAATCAATCAGAAAGCTTATGACCTGGTTATACTTGATATTATGGGGGTGAACGGATTAAAGCTTTTAGAAGAATCCGTTGCCAGGGGCTTTCCCACGGTTATGCTGACAGCCCATGCCATCAACCCCGAATCATTAATGGAGTCGATCCGCAAAGGAGCCATATCTTACCTGCCCAAGGAATCCCTGGCGGACCTGGACGAACTCTTGAATGAACTCTTGGGGGCTCATGAAAGCGGCCAAGCGCCCTGGAAATTGCTTTTCGAAAAACTGGGATCTTATTTTGATGAGCGCTTTGGTGCCGATTGGAAACAAAACGATCAAAATTTTTGGTCGGAATTCGATCAAACGTTTGAGATCGGAAGAGGAATCCAGGAACGCTTAAAACGTGACGATCGCATTACCAGCAAGTTCTAATAGTAAAATTTTGTTCCAAAATTTTACATGACGCGGCTTCGCCGCTACAAGAATCTTTAAATTAGATTTACTTCGGTAAAATATCGAAACCAGCTGTCATGAAATGCTTGTCTCCGGTCAAAGCAACTTTTAACCTGAGTTCCTGCATCACTCGGCCGTGGACATCCATCCCGCCGTATCGACAAAGAGACGCTTCATTTTAATGAATGGTTCCCGTAAAGCGTCAAATCATGGTCAGTGCTATTCAAACCGTCAAGTTATAAAATCTATTGCTGTTGACTTTTATAGACAATCTCCTTAAAGTAAGAATATATTACTATAAGGAGATTAAACAATGTTAGCCAAGCTTACCTCCAAAAATCAAATCACAATTCCCAAGAAAATCATGGATCAATTACCCGACGTTCAGCACTTTTACGTTTCTTTTAAAAACGGTAGTGTTATTCTGAAACCGATGGTAATTTATGAAAGCGATTTGGAACAAATTCGTTATAAAATTAAAAAATTAGGTCTTGAACCCGATTCAGTAGCTGAGGCAATTCAATGGATACGTAGCAAAGACCACTCTTGATAAGGCTATACGCAAATGGTCCCTCGTGTTGTCATCGACACAAATGTGGTTGTTTCTGCACTTCTTTTTGGTGGTACGCCCGGCAAGGTGATACCTATATGGAAAAATGGCAGTATCAGACCTTTTACTTCCAAAGCCATCATACAAGAATATTTACGCGTATTCGCCTACCCCAAGTTTGAGCTCACCGAAAAAGAGATCACCTATTTGTTGTACCAGGAAATTATGCCCTATTTTGACGTTATCAACGTCACCGCGGAAATGACATATGTGCCCATGGATCCAACTGATGACAAATTTGTTTTATGTGCCTTAGAAGCAGATGCCGACAACATTATTTCTGGTGATACTCATTTGCTATCCTTGAAGAAAATTGGAAATACTATAGTTATCACACCCTCCCAATTATTAGATCTTTTAGCAAGTTGAACAAAGCAGCTATTAATCAATAATTAGACCATTTGCAGGAATAATGGATTTATTACATTAACTGAGTGGTTTTATTCGATCGGTACTTATCGCTGAGCAGTATGAGCCTGTTAAAGGTGTTGAAGCCAGACTTGTCGCTGCGTATAGCTGGCAGAGCGAAGACGGAAGATCATATATAGACCACAACGGCAAAGGAAAAAAGAAAATCCTCAGCGCACCCTGCGTCTTTACGGTGAATATATAAATCCCTCTGTTTCTTCCGTGCCTCGAACGAAGTGGGTGAGATTTCAAGAATATGTTCCCTTAATTATAACTTCAATTTCAATAAGCCCGGGATCAAACTAAAATGTTTATCTCTCGAAAATAATTGATACCCATGCTGAAAAGCTACAGCCGCGATCCAAATGTCATTTGTCGGGATAGGGGTGCCAGCCATTTTCAAATCATTCAATATGGAAGCATAATAATAAGCAGTATTCTCATCCACAGAATGGACATAAACTCTCGGTGAATCTAAAAAAATGAATAGTTCTTCCCTATTCTTTGTCTCGTACTGGCCGCCCTTAAAGCCTGAAAACAGTTCACCAATACTGATGGCTGTGAAGCCGATACGATTAATCATTTTAAGGGTGTCGACTATTCTTTTCTCACCTTTCATGGCCAATGAATAAATATTGGTATCAATCAATACTTTATTCACTGCCATATCTCCGAATCGATCTGTCTTTCCTCTGATATTTTAGCGTTTATCTCTTCGTATTCATCGTCGCTCCAGCTGCCAAACAGATCATCCAAATCGTCATACACACGTGTATATTTCTTTTCTTTGGCCAGACCTAAACCTTCTTTGATGATTTCGACGGTAAGCTGATTCATACTTTTATTTTGTTTTGCCGAAAGAGATTTGAGCCTATCAGACACCTCCGGATCAATGCCCCTAATTGTGACTACTTTCATTGCTCACCTCTTACCATAAAGTCATTTGCTGCATTCATTATGATTACACTTTATGCTATCATAGTGAGATTGTCAAGCGCCACCCATTACATCGGTTTTAAGTTTTATGTTTTAAGTTTTAGGTGGCCATCAGCTTAAAGCCAATGGCGCTATAAATCAAAGTATCAAGTTGTGCGACATACGAATTATAAAGTGAAATTAATATCAAAGCTGAAAATGATATTTTATCCGGAGGATTGAGTGATTGGTCTAATTGTGGACCATCTGAGTGTTGCGAAGTGGGTATTTCTCAAAGAATAAAGCCAAAATGAATTTCTCTCTATGTCCTGTGAGCCATGAGCTGATTCGATCCAGATAGCGATTCCGAACCCAATAAACTCAATAAACCCAACAAACTCAACAAACCGGTAAAGCAGCATCCTAGCATCCCAGCCTTCTAGCTTATTAGCATTTTTGCTGCTAGCTCCTTCAGCAACTTGGCAGCCACCCTAGCTGTCATGTCATTAATATCTCGGGTGGGATTGTACTCCACAATATCTGCGCCCACAATGGGGGCCTGAATCTGTTGAATTACGGAAATTACATCACGTGTGCGCAAGCCCCCGGGTTCCAAATGCGAGACGCCCGGTGCAAAGGCCGGATCCAACACATCCAAATCGATCGAAACGTACAAGGGGCCCTGGAATTGAATATTGCTTAGCCCCTTGGGGATGGATTTCATATCCACTACGGTCACATTGAATCGATTCGCCTGTTCCTGTTGATGGGGGGTCATACAACGAATGCCCACTTGTACCAATTCTTGTAACAGTCCCTCTTCCATAATGCGGGCAAAGGGGCAGGCATGGGAGTAGCGGTTGCCATCCAGTTCATCATATAGATCTGGATGGGCATCAAATTGCAGCAGACTCAGTCCGGGATGATGTTTTTCGTATGCCTGAATGATGGGCCATGTTACCGCATGGTCTCCCCCCAGCGATATGACTCTGACGCGATTGTCAAGCAACTCATCGAAGGTGTGCTCGATATAACTAAAAACGTTCTGCCCTCTTTTCCATGCCAGATCGCCGAGGTCATGAAAGTTTGAATGCCCGGACAGATCCAATCCACTCTCCGTGCACTTATTTGTAGAGCTTGAATGATATGCCGCTCGAATTTTCGGCGGCGCCTTGGCAGCACCCCTCATAAACGATGACTGTTCATCGTATGGAACTCCCACCATGGCGACAGATTTTTCATCGAATTTATATTTATTTATCATATAGCTATTAGTTATTTGTTAATGTTTTAGCTTAGGTTTTATTCAAATCTCGCCCACTTCGTTTGAGACACAGAATAACACCTTGTACCAAGATGTTATATGATGCAGCTGTGCCGCATATTTTCTACACCTAAGGCATCATCATCTTAATAATAGAAATAAATGTTTGTTTCAAGCGACGAAGTCGCCATATAAGATTTTGGAACAAAATGTTATTCTCTGTGCCTCCGTGAGAGATGATCTTTAACTGTTTAAAGCCGCCAGAAATTGATATCATACTCAGCTACTTCTATATGCCGATCGGCCGATATCATCATCTTGACCGCTTTTTCGGCAACATATTTTCCCATGTTATCATTTATGCGTCGACCGGCCAGGATGATTTCCGGATGATAGCCCACCAATTCGGCCTTGTGGGTCAGATAATAGGGATCAACGCCAATACAATGCCCACCCACCAAACCGGGACTGAACCTTAAAAAATTCCATTTGGAACCGGCTGCCTTCAGCACATTTACGGTGTCGATATCCAATTTATCAAAGATAATAGACAGTTCGTTGATCAACGCAATGTTGAGATCCCGTTGAATGTTTTCGATGACCTTGGCTGCTTCGGCTTCTTTGATACTCGCAGTGCGATGCACGCCTGCTTCTACAATTGATTCGCTCCGGTGAATAGCCGACACGGAGATTGTTGATTTCTATTTAGTTGCCTGCCTGGAGCGCGATCAACAAAACATCCTTTTCAGTTATGACCGTGATTTTGACAAATTCCAGTTTCAACGCAAAGAGCCATGACATTTAATAAGTCCTGTTAATGAACATCGATCGTATTCGCGGATCAATCAGTGTCTCAGCGGTCTCGGGCGAAGCGGGCTATAGTAATAAAATTTCTTGCGACGCATCAGTACGTAGACTAAAACGAGCTATACTTGGATAGAATAGGTAAATTGTATCACCGTATAAAAGTTCGCTCAGTGTGATTGCAGAGATACCAATTTTTAAATCTCGGTCTGGCAAAAACGTTTTATGACATCGGATGGCTTTCGCTTAATGATATAAATACAAGTTATGTATCTAACATAAATAAAATGCTCTATCTCTTGTAACCTTTTGGATGCGTCTTGTGCCAGTTCCAGGCATGTTCGATGATCACCGAGAGATCAGGATAACGTGGCTCCCAACCCAATTCGTCCATGGCTTTCTGGCTGGATCCCACGAGGATCGCCGGATCTCCTTCTCTTCTTTCGATTATTTCAGATGGTATCGGCTTCTCCGTTATTTCACGGGCTTTGTCGATGACTTCCATGACCGAATAGCCGTTTCCGTTTCCTAAGTTGAAACATCCCCCGGGACCACCATTCAGCAGTTTCTCCAGGGCCAGCAGGTGCGCCGAGGTTAGATCCACAATGTGAATGTAGTCGCGGATGCAGGTGCCGTCGTCTGTCTCGTAGTCATTGCCGAACACCTTGATATCCGCTCGCTGCCCCAAGGCCGTCTTGAGCACCAAGGGTATGAGATGGGTTTCAGGGTCGTGGTCTTCGCCCAGTTGGCCATCAGGATCCGCACCGGCCGCGTTGAAATACCGGAGTGCTATGGATGACAAACCATATGCGTGCTCGAAATCTCTCATGATCTCTTCCACCATCAGCTTGGTTCGGCCATAGGGGCTGATGGGGTTCAGGGGGTGCTCCTCAGTCAGCGGTATCTCGACCGGTTCGCCATATGTCGCGCAGGAAGATGAAAATATAAAGTTCTTTACATCGGCTTCAATCATCGATTGGAGCAAAGCAAGTGTTGCGGCAACGTTGTTTTGATAGTAGATCGCCGGGTTTTGAACGGATTCGCCCACATAGGTGAAGGCGGCAAAGTGCATGACGGCGGCGATGTCATGCGTCTTGAACAGGTGTTTGAGCAGGTCGGTGTCGTCCAGGGATCCTTTGATGAAGGGGCCCCACTGTACGGCCTGGCGGTGGCCATAGACCAGGTTGTCTAAAACAATGGGTGTGTACCCTAACTGATACAATTTCTTACACATATGCGAGCCGATGTAGCCCGCGCCGCCAACAACAAGTATATTCATATGATCTCTTGGTTCTTATTTTACCGCAGACGTTCCAGTCCTCTCTCTGTGAGCTACGCCGCCGCAAGCGCAGACTATCAAAGACTTTTCTATTTCCGTAAAACGATCATACCGATTTATTTTTACTCTCACCCACTACGTTAGTCACAGAGTCCGCTGAGTAATTTATCATTATGAAATTCTGCAAAGCAGACCCGGAGGGATTTCATAGGGGTCAACAGAAAAGATAAAAATAATATCTCTGCGGTCCCTGTGCCTCTGTGAGAGATGGTCTTTTTTATTTCTCGCCTGCTTCAGTACTTCAGGAGAGAAGCAGGACGGTCATACGTTTTAACTTTTCTTTTCTTTGACAGGATTAACATGATTTTATGGATTATTTATATTTATCAAATTTCTTTTTTCCTTATTGTTTGTCATTAAAAATTCAAAACTCAAAATTCAAAATTGGTATTTCCTCTTTCAACTAGAATCTATCGATCGATTTATTACACTTCATAAATCGTTACCCCACGCGAAAGGATTTTGTTGACGAATCCTTTTTCATCTCTGTAGCGTCTCTTTCGCCATGCTTCCGCTAAAAAAGAATTTCATACTTTCTGACCTTCGCCTGTAAATACCAGCGGTTTGCTTCTTTTTTAGGCTCTTTCATAAAGCATCTCACCGTATTTTACAGCGTCTTGAACGAAAAAATTATCAGATACCATCTCTTCATATTCTGCCGGCGTATATGCCAAAATATCAATGGCTTTTGGAAAATCCCAACTCTGATGGAGATCGGTGAGCCGATCTAAAAAGCGTTTGCTGGTTTCGTATACTACAATAACGTCTACATCGCTGTGCGGATCCCAGTCGCCACGGGTTATGGATCCAAACAGTATAATCCTGTGCGGATCGAACGGCATGAATGCGGCCAAGATTTGTTTTTTTATTTCTGCGATGTCCATTTTAATACGACAGTTTTGAAATTTTGCAGATAGGCACTTTGGTTCAAGCTGTTACAAAATTCAAGAGGTCAGGATGGTAATTTAAAGCTGATATCGGAGTATGTCAATGATAATGAGACACCCTGGTCAATATGTCCAATTCGCTCGAAAAAAATTTCATGCATTTTCAATCAACCGTACCACATATTGACCATGGCCTCCCGGCAAACCGTGCGATATAATTAGACTAAATATTATAGCCCAAATACGCCAATAAACATGACAAGAACATTTATACGATGATCCATTGTTCATGATATCCAGATCCACGTTCCACCGCTCTATCCTGGTTTTTCTGTTTAGTATCACTTGTCTATTTTTGTAATCGGGATTCAAAATTCAAAAGTATTTCCCCAGTTTTTACGTTCGAAACGCGTCTTGATGCGAGAAACGCATACTTGTATATGCGTTTAGTTGAGTCCACTGAAAGATCTTCTTAACACTGTCTAATAATTAATATCATCAGATCGCTTCGGACAAATTACATAAGGTCCCTGTCCCCTTTTTTATTTTTCAATCATTTCGATTGATGGTTGTCTGCTGTCAAAAAAATCCATATTTAAAATGTCTGTGGTCATCCGTGCGGGTCCGTAGCAAAAATAGAAAGCCTTGAATATTGAGCAGCATCCCAGCGTTTGTGCACCCCAGCTTCCCAGCATAGTGCGTCCTAAAAGCTTACAGTCTACAGCATAGAGCAAACAATTACCTTTAGCCACAGACCCACAGGGACTTTCACGGACGTTTTAATCTTTTCCTCGGACGACACGCTTACCCTATGACAAGGTCAGGGCAAGCTTTTGTTCGAGGAAAAACATCATCGCTTTCGCGAGTCTATGCAGCGCAGCTGCATCCAATAACATCGTGGCACACGATGTTACCGAAAGCGATACCGATTCCGATACCGACTGCCAAAACTCAACAAACCCAACAAACTTGAGTTACTTTACGCCAAATACAACAATGCTATTGTTGTTTATCCGGATAATTAACAAATAAGATGTGAGGTAGCCGTTCAGAAGTTAAAAAACAAATCGTCGTAATAGACGAGATCCAACGCATCGCCGAACTTCTCAATGAAGTCCACCGCCTGATTGAAAATCGTAAAACCGTCTTTTTACTGACGGGAAGCAGTGCCCGAATGCTACGCCGCGGCAAAGCCAATTTGTTGGCCGGTCACGTTTGGGAATCGAGGCTGTTCCCCTTTACATGGCATGAATTGCCGGATTTCAATTTGCAATGATCAATTTTTCAAAACTTGGTAATGACTGCCAGGTACCACCGTCGACGGTAAACGAGTATGTCGGACTATTGGAGGATACTCTCATCGGCTTCATGTTGCCGGCCTGGACAGGATCCAGAAAACGTAAAGCCATCGCCAACGAAAATGTCTTTGAAGCCCTGTACTGGGAACCATTTCTGAAGGATCTGTGGTCGGATAAAATAATATGGAAGCCAGAAGTCAAAAGACAGAATTCAGAATGCAGAACGTCATCCCAGACCACGGTTGTCATCCCCGAAAAAACATGTCCCCTGGAAGACGGGATCGAGGATCCAGGGAAAGCCTTTTGCTAATAGCAGACAGCTTTTACTGGATCCCCCTTCGACTTCGCTCAGGGTGGTGAGCGTGTCGAACCACGGGACAAGCCCGGGATGACGTGAAGAGACGATGGCCCAATGGTTTAGCATTTTGGCGTTTAAGCCGTTTGTCATCCCCGAGGAATCGGGGATCCAGTAGAAGCCTCGAGCTAATAGCCTTATATGGATTCCCTCTTCCGAGGAAAAGAATATGTCCGTGCTTGCCCCGGCGGCTTGTTATTATACCCAATTATCGATTCTCAGGTTCGGTATTCGAATAAACTCTTTTTCATTTAATGATATAAATGCAAGTATTTGTGTCCAACATAAAATCCATCAGAAATTTTCCCTGGAATCCTGTTCGGGCTGATTTCTGCTATCCATAAAGTCATCGGTAAAATGATCGAGGCTATCGACGAATGAGGACCATGGATCATCTTTTGGCAATAGGACAACCATCTTACCGATTTTTTTTATATAAACATCATTTCTGCATCTTATGTCAATATTGTGCGACGAATAGTTTATTTGCCTTCAATCGAAATAACTGTTTTATTGTTGCTATTTTGATTTAAATTTGTTTAAAATATGTACATGAGATTTGAATGGGACCGGCAAAAAAATTTGAAAAACACATCCAAACATGGAATCGATTTCAAAACGGCAACCAAACTTTGGGATGATCCAAACCGGGTGGAAATTCAAGCGGCATTTGAGCAAGAAAAACGCTATATCTTAATCGGGCAGATACAAGATAAAAGTTGGACCGCAATATTCACCATAAGAAGCACGACCTATCGCATTATTTCTGTGAGACGGGCGAGGACAAAGGAGCGTTTGCTCTATGAAGAAAGTAAAACGAGCTGAAAATATAGAAGAATTTGATCAAAGGTTTGACAATGGCGAAGATGTCCATGATCTGATCGATATGAATGCGTCTACAATTATCAGACATGCAAAAAAGGTTCGAATTACGCTTGATATTGCCGAACCACTGGTAAAAGAAATCGATCGTATTCGGGGATCAATTGGCGTTGATAGAGCGGCTATTATCAAAATATGGCTTCACGAAAGGATACAACAGGAAAAAGCGATGCGCCAATAACAGTTTGAATAACAGTTTGGATTAGAATGCCGCTTTGAAACAAACTGGCATTCAAATCCAAACTGTTATGTGGTGGCTTCGCCCTTCGACAAGCTCAGGACGTTGCCGCACTTAAACAAAACATATGCAGCGCAGCTGCATCAAATAACATTTTGGAACAAAATGTTATGCACGCAGTGGCTGAGTGGTTTTGTCTGATTTTACGGTCTCAAAAATCAGACAAAAAATAATTCTCTGCGTCCTCCGCGTCTTGCGGTGAAATGAAAAAACTTCTCTGAGTTCTCTGCGGGCTCTAACGAAGTGGGCGAGAAAAATCAAATTGTATGACCGTCCCCTCATTTACTTGTAAAAACCCTCATAAACGCCAGAAATTGATTGGATGCTTGGCGACTTCTTCCGGATCAAACATAGATTTCACATCAATCAGACAGCCACCCGGTTTTAGTTTCTGAGCTAAACGTTTCAATCCCTCTTCCTCATAGAATTCATGCGATACGGCTAAGACCAGTGCATCCAATTCCGATAAGTTTTCAAAAGATATCAGGTCAATATCATAGAAGGCCTTGGCCTCTACCGGGTCTGCCATTGGATCGTGGACTAAAACTTCGATACCATAATTACCCAATTCGTTGACAATATCCGGAACGCGCGAATTTCTTAAATCCGGACAGTTCTCCTTAAAAGTCAAACCCAGGACGCCTACCCTGCTCTCTTTTATGTGAGAATCAGCTGCAATCATCATCTTGACTGTCTTTTCAGCAACATATTTTCCCATGTTGTCATTGATACGACGACCGGCCAGAATGATTTCAGGGTGATAGCCCACCAATTCGGCTTTGTGGGTCAGATAATATGGATCAACACCTATGCAATGCCCCCCTACCAAACCGGGGCTGAATTTCAAAAAGTTCCATTTAGACCCGGCTGCTTTAAGAACATTCGAAGTGTCGATGCTCAATTTATCAAAAATAATGGATAGTTCATTGATCAATGCAATATTGAGATCCCTTTGAATATTCTCGATGACTTTAGCTGCCTCGGCTTCTTTGATGCTTGCAGTACGATGCACGCCGGCTTCAACAATGGATTCATAAAGTGCCGCAACGGCATCCAAGGTCTCAGCATCATCTCCTGATACAACCTTGGTAATGCGTGTCAGTGTGTGTTCTTTATCCCCGGGGTTAATCCGCTCCGGCGAATAACCCACATGAAAATCCTTTTTCCATACGAGCCCCGACTCCTTTTCCAGAATAGGAACACAGACCTCTTCGGTGGCTCCTGGGTATACCGTAGACTCGAACACAACCACCGCATCTTTCTTCATATTTTTTCCAACGATGCTTGACGCAGACATCAATGGACTTAAATCCGGCTGTCGGGCAGCATCAATGGGCGTGGGTACAGCCACAACAATAAAATCAGCCGGTTCGATTGCCGTCGGATCCGCTGTCATTTTTAGATGAACCGCTTTTTCAAACGCTTCCTTGGTTACCTCACCGGTTACATCCACATATGTATTTAGTTGATCAATTTTACCTGCATTCAGGTCAAATCCAATAGTGGGTAATCCTTTTCCAAATTCCACTGCTAAAGGTAGGCCAACGTATCCGAGACCAATCACCGCAATAGTACAATCACCTATTGTTGTATGATGATTCTTGTTTTTTAAACTATTCTTGGATGTTGCACTAAAATTATTCATTTGTCGCCTCAACTAAAAATCATGCTTATTTTCTTAATTTATTTTTTCTTGATGGATGTACACGATTCGATACTGTTCGTCAATCGAATGCGCTCTCGAGCCTGAAAATCTATGAGGTTGACTCAGTATGTGAGTCTATACTAATATCGGTAAAGAATTTGATGGGTTATTGATAAAAATAACAAAAGATTAGGTTGATATATGATAAAGAAAGGCATTGCCCACAGGGCATGGAGCTTTTCCCTTGCCGCACTGTCTATCAAAGGTTCGAAGAAGAAGACAGGTTTCTGCGGCTAAGAAAAAACTTATCTTTGTGTCCTTGCGGTGAAAAACTTAAAAACCGTTACCGGTCTAAATACCGATTCCGAAATAAAATCGTGTTCCACGATTTTATGATAACGCGTACCTTTCGCCGCAGGGCGAAAGGATGTGTCAGCTCCAA
>Ga0180435_10006079_pt1 | contig 11605 bp, 9 predicted proteins | sample SS_ome_3_FD_132467 | JGI IMG/M metagenome (GOLD analysis project Ga0180435, IMG submission 132467) | Hypersaline lake sediment archaeal communities from the Salton Sea, California, USA - SS_3_S_1 metaG | ecosystem: Environmental > Aquatic > Non-marine Saline and Alkaline > Hypersaline > Sediment...
GCACGTCCGGTCATATCACCTAATATCCCCAATTGAATCACATGGAGATTATGATAAAAATGGCTTGCTACCATTGGAGGATCTGATTGATATAAGTCTGCTCTAGACCAATAACCGAGATCATATTCTGGCAACTTGCGTTCTATGGTATCCAGGCAAGAAATCAGCAAATTCAAGACAGCCTCTTCCCTGGTCACAAAATACAAATCCTGAACAGCAAACAAAGAAAACAGCATTCCATCCAAAATCGCCGTTTTTCTATCCGCAACAACTTCCTCCAGGTAAACATCATCCCCTTCTCTTCGCAGCAAACCACCCTTTTCAACAGGTAGAATCATACCAGAATATGCTGCTTTAGCGGTTCGTAGATAGTCTTCATTTCCTGAAACAAGATATGCCCTCAGCAAAACTGAAACCCCCTGCCCCTGAGCTAGAGCTGAATACCAGGGTGATTTCAGGCCGTAGGCATCATGATCAAAATAATACCCCCATAAACCATTATTATTCTCATCCAATTCAATCTTTTGACAAAGCCAGTCTGCAACATTAAAAAACCGTTCTAAAGCACCTTTGTCGCCTTGCCTGTAAAGCTGGTACAAACCAAGGGCATACTGTGATGCTGCGCATGGATTATATTGAACGCCGATATTCCCTCTGTAATCCAGCATCGGTATACCCTCTTTATCAAAGGGACCTTTATATGCAGTTTTGGCACTCAAATCCAAGTAGTAATAATCCAGACTGGAATAATCGTAAGTTACAGCCCCTATAGGTGTATGCCAGAATGAAGTGCTACCTCCGGGAAGAAGATACCGAGACAAGGACATAATGAGTCGGGATAAATCCATCTTTCCACCTACCTGAACAGGAGTATGAATGAACGAAGATCTTTTTCACCAGTTAAACATAACAAAACATTGAAGATCAGTAATATCAGGATGCCACCCGCTAACATCCCGATAACACTGAACCAGTCCCAATAGTTAAAAAGAAGTGCAACAATCATGGTGGAGAAAGCTATTCGAAAGAAAGTAGCGTAAGGAGGTTTTTCATTTATTGAAGTCAATATTACTTTCCATAAAACGACCGCCTGGAAAACACTACCAATTGACATGGCCAATGCAAGGCCTGCAGCACCCAATGGCGATACAAAAACAGCGTCAAGTAAAACCGTAATGATCATCGTTACCAGGGATGAAAACATTACAATTTTTGTTTTTCCCAAAGCGAGCAATATCCGCCCTCCGAGCAAACCTATCACCAAAAACACCAACCCAAGGCTATAGGCACTTAAGATTAGAGAAGTCTGCTTGATTGCATCTTCATCAAACTCCCCTCTTCCAAAAAATAAGTCAATAATAGGTACAGAAAAATAAATAAAAAACAGGGTGGCCGGAATCATCAGATACAAACATAACTTAAATAAATTCAAAGTTATTCGATTAAATTCTGTATGATCATTTTCAATATATTTTGAAACCAGACGCGGGTAAAAAACAGTCAAAATAGAAAAAGAAAAAAGGACTAGAGGCACAGTTGTAAGCCTGTAGGCATATGATAAAAATGACACTGAGCCCTCATCAAGCCATGAAGCAAAAAAGCGCTCAGCAATTACGTTTATTTGAAGAGCTGAAGTCGCAATCAGCAAAGGCATAAAAGATGTCATAAAACCTGCACTATCTGAAACCTTCAACTTCGGTCTGTCCATTATATCAGGAGCAGACATCAACCACTGCATCCAAAGCAGATGGATGGCTTGCCCCACAAGCATCCCGATAATTATATTTTTTGTATTATCTGGCCAAAAAACAATGGCTATTATCGCTCCAATGTTAAAAAATACCGATCTCCATACCGGGAAAACCAGGTAACCTTTTACGTTAAGCGTACCTGTCTGATAATAAGACCACATTAAAACCGGAATGAATAAGGTGCCAACAATGAAAGCAGTTTCAGCCTGACTTTGGATTTCTTTTTCCCATCCAGGTGCTAACAGACCTAACCATACACTAGGAAATAAAACCAAGGGAACAAGCAACACTATTCCAGTTAATAGTATGATTTTTCCAAACCTGGCTACTTCATCAGAAAAATTATCATACCCTTTTGCCCGGCAATACTGTAAATAAGGTATCAGGGAATCCCTTAGTGCTATACCCAGTACATTCTCCAGAAAAACAGGTATAACAAGCGCCAGAAAAAGAATGTCACTGGCCCACGAACCACCAAAAAAGGCAGCAATGGAAGCATCGCGAATAAAGCCCAGAAAAAAACTCAATAGAGTTAATATCGCAATTGCAATGCTGGTACGCATCTAGATTTCTAGAATAGAAGATAAGATGAGTTGTGCAGCATTTCCCTTACCATAAGGAAACAAGCCTTGTTGACGCTCGACATGATCCAGATTGTGGTAGGCGTACAAAATCTTTTCATGATCTGCACCTACTATTTTATTCCAGCCAAGTTCCACGGTTTCAACCCATTCCGTTTCATCACGCATCGTAACGCAGGGCACCTGGTTAAAATAAGCCTCTTTTTGTACGCCACCTGAATCGGTCAATATCAACCTGGCTGACATTTCCAGGCGAAGCATTTCCAGATAGGGAACAGGGTCAATCACCTTAATGCCTGCCAGCCAGTCATCCCCCTCAAGGTTGGCGATAATATTTTTTGTTCTCGGGTGAATGGGGAGTACGACAGTTTCAGATTCATTGATTTCTTTTAACGCCTGTAATATCGATTTCAAGCGCTCAGGATCATCCGTATTTTCAGCTCGGTGAATGGTGCAAAGCACATACTGCTTATCAGAAAGTTTCCATTTATTCAGAGTGACTGACTCACGGGCTTTGTCATTATAGTAAAGTGTCACATCGTACATAACATCACCGACAAGACTGACACCTTCTGTTACACCTTCGTTTCTAAGATTTTTGATTGCCTCTTCAGTTGGACAATACAAAGCGGTTGAAACCCTGTCAGATAGAATTCGATTGATCTCTTCGGGCATCTTCATATTAAATGAACGTAACCCAGCTTCTACATGAGCAACCTTGATATGCAATTTGGATGCAGCCAGTGCACCAGCTAATGTCGAATTGGTGTCGCCATAGATCAATACAAGATCCGGATTTTCTTCAATAAGCAGTTTTTCAATCTCTTCCAGCATGCGGCCGGTCATGGCGCCATGGGATAAACTCGAGATCTCTAGATTGTAGTCGGGTCGGGGAATATCCAGTTCAGTAAAAAAAACATCTGACATGTTTTTATCAAAATGCTGACCTGTGTGAATAATAATTTCTTTTACAGGGTCTGAAGACGAAGCATTATAATCACGGATTGCCCTTGAAACTGCGGCAGCCTTAATAAATTGTGGGCGAGCTCCAATAATTGTAACTATTTTCATGAATACTCTATCCCGAGTTTATCAAGTTCCACTCTGCAGCAAAGATACAACTGAAAGTTGTTCTTCATTCGTTAGATAAGGATGCATAGGAAGACTCATCACTTTATCTGATAGCTTTTCGGCAACGGGCAATGAAAACTCATCAGTCTGTAGCGCAGGCTGTTTATTGAGCGGAACCGGATAATGAACAGCCGTTGGAACGTCATGAGCTTTTAGATGCGATTGAAGCTTTTCACGTTCATGTACCAGAACCGTGTATTGCGCATACACGCTGGTATTTCCTTCGGCAATGAAAGGAGGAACAATATCCGGGCATTGATTGGATATCAATTGTGAATATTTACCGCCAATTTGCTCACGCAAGCTAAGTTCTTCCGGGAATATATCCAGCTTGGCTAACAAAACGGCTGCCTGGATAGTATCCAACCTGCCATTTACGCCTACGCGTGGATGATGATAGCGACGATCCTGACCATGAACCCTGATCTCTTTCATGGCTTTTGCCAGGCCATCATCATTGGTAAAACAGGCACCACCATCTCCATAACCCCCCAGGGGTTTGCTTGGAAAGAAACTTGTACAACCAATAGTGGACAAGGCACAAGACTGTTTACCCTTGTAGGTTGCGCCTAAAGATTGGGCTGCATCTTCAATAACTGGCAATGCATGCTGTTGCGCAATGGCATTAATCTCATCAAAGTCAGCACACTGACCATACAAACTGACTGGCATAATGGCTTTGGTTTTAGGCGTAATTGCATATCCAATTTTTGCTGGATCAATATTGTAGGTATTAGGATCGATATCGACAAAAACCGGTTTTGCTCCCAGCAAAGCAATCATTTCTCCAGTAGCAATAAACGTAAATGGTGTGGTGATGACCTCATCACCCTCTCCAATACCAAGGGCCATCATTGCTATCATCAGGGCATCAGTACCACTGGCTACTCCGATACAGTGTTTTACACCAGCAAACTCGGCGAGCCGTTCTTCCAATTCGGTAACTTCCGGCCCCATAATGTATTTGCCGTGCTCAAGAACCTTATTGATATTGAACTCTATCTTGTCTCTTATTCGCTGTTGCTGAACTTTAAGATCAATAAACTGCATTAATCAGACACTCTTTCTACTTTGTTATAAGTTAGTCGGTACTTTGTGTTTGTATAAGGACAGGTTGTCTCGGCCTCACCCTGTAGCGGCAGGTCCAGCCTTTCCCCAAACTCACTCATCCAACCGATTTGTTTAGCGGGGACACCTACCATTAATGCATAGGCAGGAACATCTTTGTTGACGACAGCACCAGCTCCAATAAATGCAAATTTTCCAATGGTCGTACCACAGACAATGGTACAGTTAGCACCCAGTGTTGCACCCTGTTTAACCAGGGTATCACGGTATTCTAACTTTCTTTCTACAGCCGAACGGGGGTTGTAGACGTTAGTAAATACCATGCTGGGACCACAGAAAACATCATCTTCGAGTGTGACATTGTCATATACCGAGACATTATTTTGAATCTTGACGTTATTTCCAATAACGACTCTGTTGCCGACAAATACATTTTGCCCCAGAGAGCATCCTTGACCGATTTTTGCCTGGCCACAGACATGAACCCAGTGCCAGACCCTGCTGCCTCGTCCAATTTGAGCACCTTCGTCAACGATTGCAGTAGGGTGAATTGTTACAGAATCAGTCATCAGCAAATATCAGGAAATGGGAATAATACAACCTGATATTGTAATGGATTGGGCGAATATGGTCGATATTTTCGAAAGTAGGCCAGTTCAGTATTCCAGAGGCAGATTGACTGTTTTTCCGTCTCTGGCTGACAGGTAGGCGGCGATCAATACTTCAAGCGATTTCAGACCTTCTCGTCCGTCAGTCTCAGCTTCAGCCTCGCCTCGCAACACATCAACGACGTTCTTGTAATACAATGGGTGACCAAAACCATAGACGGACGTTGTCTCGTAATTGGCATTCTCGATATCCTTGTCGTAATCCTGTTCATCTTCGAATTCCCAGTGTTGAATATCGTTGACTGCTACACCGCCAACACGAACCGTACCCTTGTCACCCAGAATAGTGATGGAACCTTCAAGATTCTTTGGATAAGTCAGCATGGTCACAGCCATGGAACCTAGCGCGCCGTTTCGCCATTTCACATTCACCACACCCGTATCTTCCACTTCAATATCGCGCGTTGTGCTTGTCATTGCCTGAATACTTTCAACAGGGCCAATCAACCAATCAATCAAATCTACATAATGGCTCGCCTGGTTCATGAAAGCCCCACCGTCCAATTCCCAGGTGCCTCGCCACTTGGCCTGGTCATAGTATTCTTGTGGACGAGTCCAGAAAACATTGATATGCACCATACGAATATGGCCAAAGCGTTTCTCTTCCACCGCTCTTTTAAGCAATTGAAGCGTGGAATTTCTGCGATTCTGCTTTACCACAAACAACCTGACTCCCGCTTCATCGCAGGCTCTGACCATTTGCACACCATCTGACCAACGTGTCGCCATCGGCTTTTCTGTCATTACATGAACACCATATTGTGCAGCGAGTTCAGTCTGGTAAGGATGAATACCACTGGGAGTACATAAAGCGACGATATCCAGTTCTTCTTTGTCAAGCATCATTTCCATGCTTGTATAGCCCGGAACCTGGTATTTTTGCTGATGTTCATCAAGCACCTGCCGGTCAACATCACAGATGCTCACCAACTGGATGTTATCCTGATGTTTTTCAATGGAACCAAAATGGTTCTTGGAAATACGACCGCAACCGACGATGGCCATTCGAATTTTTCTGTCTTTGATTACTGGATACATAATGTTTAATTGGATTCGTATTAACCTCGACGCCCGATACCGCGGTACAAAACCCCCTGCCTGTTTATAGATTCAGCATCAAGACAATTTCTTCCATCAACAATCACTTCTACGGGAAGCGATTTCAAATCCACGGATTTCAGTTCTTTAATCACATCGGAGTGTTCTGTAACAATCAAAATCGCCTGGGCATCAGCAATTGCCTGATCAAGTGACTCCACCGTATTTTCATAATTTACCCAACTGTCATATACATTAAGCTCTGCACCTTTTTTTAGTAGCAGTTCTCTAACTTCGTAAAAAGGCGACTCGCGAGGATCATCAACATTTTTCTTATAGGCGACACCCAGCACAGCGACCTTGGTTCCTTTCAGGGGATATCCCCTGTCGTTCAACAGATCCTGTAGCACAGAGACCGTATATTCAGGCATACCATTATTCGTCATACGTGCCAGTTGGATAATTTCCGGCATGTACCCTGCTCTTTTGGAAGCAGCTTTCAACCACTCCGGATCAACCGCTATGCAATGACCTCCGACGCCTACCCCGGGGTAAAAAGGTCCCTTACCAAAGGGCTTGGTAGCCATACCATCAATAATGTCGACCACATCAAGTTCGAGCACATCGCTGATCTTTGCCAACTCGTTTACAAAAGCGATATTGACATCACGTACAGTGTTTTCCATGGCTTTTACCGCCTCGGCATCCCGGATTGAACGCATCATGGTGACACTACCAAGCGGAACCTGGGAAATTTTCAGACTCCCATCCTCAGCAACACTGAATTTAGGACTAAGACCAGACTTGACTTTCCGCACATCGAGCACTCCGCCTCCTAGAATAGAGCTGTAGAATTCGGCTGCTTGCTGAACACCCTTGTTGCTAGTGGCACCAACCACACGAGGAATATTTTCCGAGGTCCAGAATGGATCTCCCGGGTTCACTCGCTCTGGGCAATGTGCTAGGTGGAAATCCTTCCCGGACTTCATGCCGGAAATTTCTTCGATCAGAGGAATCGCGATCTGCTCGCAGGTTCCGGGGAAAACGGTTGATTCAACGACAACCAGATCATCTTGTTTCAGGTAAGGTGCTACCGTTCTAATGGCACTTTCCAGCGGATAAAGATCAGGGTCCTGGTTTTCATCCACAGGTGTGGGCACACAGATCAGATAGATGGAACAATCTGATATTTCTTCTATTTCAGTAGTGGGGATCAGGTTACCAGTCTGATGGGCTTCCCTGAGAAGCCTTTCAACTATTTCATCCCTGATATGACTGATGCCAGATTTGAGCTTTTCTACTGCAGCCTTATTAGTGTCGAGCCCGACGACAGTGTAGCCTTTTTTGGCACACAATGCGGCCAAGGGCAAACCGACATATCCCATACCGATGACTGCAACTTTCTTCATAATTCCTTCTTATTCGGAAAAAAATTCCGCCGTACTCTATCTTGTTATATAGTGTGTCGCAATGACAAATAGACGTAATCGCTTCACCGCATGAAATTTCATTCCATCCCCAAGTATCTGAAATCACAGAGCGTAGCTATGTTTCACGATGCCTTGTGGATCCCGGTTGCCTGGTTTCTGGCTTTCTGGCTGAGATTCAACCTGCATGAAATACCCCCAAATTATCTGGATACGGCTTTTATCAGTCTTTTCTACATTTTGCCCGTGCAATTGATGAGTTTTTATCTTTTTGGTCTGTATCGTGGTATCTGGCGCTTTGCTTCAATCCCGGACCTGATGCGTATTATCAAAGGTGTTGCTGTAGGAGTGACAGCCGGAATTTTGATCAGTTTTATCATGACTCGTGCTACAGATATTCCGCGTTCAGTGCCTGTTTTATACGCAATCCTGATCGTCATGTTTTTAACCGGTCCACGTTTGTTGTATCGATGGATAAAGGATCACCATTTGTATATCTCTTCCGGAGAGCGGGTCCTGATTGTGGGTTCAGGTAATGCAGGTGAAATGCTGGCCAGAGATATCCTGCGCAATCGTCATGACGCTTATCACCCTGTTGCTTTTGTCGACGACAACCCCAAACGAATAGGCCGGGATATACACGGTCTTCCGGTTGCCGGAACAAGTTCCGATATCCCCGAACTCATTGAAAAGCTTGAAATTGACTTAATCATGCTGGCAATACCCTCTGCCACAACAGCTGAAAAACGCCGAATCGTTGAATTCTGCGAAAAAACATCAGTCCCTTTCCGCTCGATCCCTCATCTGCGAGACTTGGTTTCCGGCCAGGTCAATGTCAATGAACTTCGGGAAGTCTCAATCGAAGACTTGCTTGGACGTGAGCCAGTTACTCTCGACTGGGAAGGCATAACCAAAATCCTGTCTAACAAAACCATATTAATTACCGGAGCTGGCGGATCAATTGGCTCAGAACTTTGCAGGCAGATAAGCCAGCTTGATCCTGAAAAACTGATATTGCTGGACAACAGCGAATTCAATCTATACTCAATTGAGCTCGAATTGAGCAAAAATTTTCCCGAACTGAAAATCGCCCGCTATCTTGGTGACATCACCGATAAAAATTATCTTGAAGCGGTATTTCGAGAAAATCGCCCGCAGATTGTGTTCCATGCCGCTGCCTACAAGCATGTTCCCATGCTGGAAAACCAGATACGCCAGGCCATGCGTAACAACGTTATCGGTACCCGCAACACAGCGGACGCAGCAAGTGAGTATGGTGCGAAAATCTTTGTGCTGGTATCAACTGACAAGGCAGTTAATCCCGCCAATATCATGGGAGCCACTAAACGCTCAGCTGAAATCTATTGCCAGAACCTCAATGTTCATTCGGATACCCGTTTTGTGACCGTACGCTTTGGCAATGTACTTGGCTCTGCCGGCAGCGTTATTCCTTTGTTTCGCCGGCAAATAAAACAGGGAGGCCCGGTCACGGTTACTGATCCACGCATGGAGAGATATTTCATGACCATCCCCGAGGCATGCCAGTTGATTATGCAGACTTCGGTTCTCGGAACTGGAGGAGAAATCTTTGTGCTGGATATGGGAGAGCCTGTAAAAATCAGCTACCTTGCCGAACAGATGATTCGCTTGTCAGGAAAAACTCCGGGGGAAGATATTCAAATCGAATATATAGGACTTAGACCGGGTGAAAAGCTGTATGAAGAATTGTTCCATGAAAAAGAACAACTTGAAGGTACAGGCCACAATAAAGTTTTTCTGTCGCAGCACAGAAAACATAACTGGGATAAATTACAGACCATTCTCAATCAAATCCAGTCTGCCTGCGATGAAATGGACAATGTTAAATTGGGCCATCTTCTGGAGGAATTGGTACCAGAACATGTTCAACAGGTATCAAAACAGGAAAGTTACGAAAACCACAAGAATAAGACCTAATTATTATTCGGTCGATTTCTGTGCTCCTCCAGCTTTGACGAACTGCCTGAGCCGTGGAATGTGCTCAAGGGCAACATGAGCCTTGATGAAATTACCCAGGAAGGCCATGTAACAACAAATTATTTTAAAGGTAAAAATGGCGAATAAAATTCTGTTTATGGGGCGCAAGCCTGTTGCGGCCAAGTGTTTAGAATGGCTATGCACAAATCAAGAAATCGAGGTGGTTGGCGTTATCACTGACAGCCACCTAAGCGTATCACCCACAAACGATATTGCAATCAAATACAAAATCCCAGTTTACAGTAGGGAAGAAGTCGAACGTGGTGTATCTAATGGCAGTATTTACTTCGACCTGGCATTATCCATGGTTTATTGGCAGAAAGTCCGGCAACCTATAATTTCACAAAGTAGTAAAGGTGTGATTAATTTTCACCCTGCTCCTTTACCTGATTTTAAAGGCACCGCTGGATATAATATGGCTATCTTAAATGGCCTAGATAAATGGGCGGTGTCAGCGCACTATATTGATGAGTCATTCGATACTGGCCCAATTATAGATGTAGATTACTTCTCCATTTCCCCGGACACTGAAACAGCCAGGTCGCTGGAAAGTAAGACACAACCTAGATTATTAAGCCTATTCAAGAATACTGTTCTTAGAGCCATAAATCAGAATGAGCTATTGCCAATGAAGGAGAATAAAGGAGGGATCTATATTTCCAGGGAAGAAATGGAAGCAATGAAGGAAATACGAAATGGCGATGACATCGAGAGAAAAATAAGAGCTTTCTGGTTCCCGCCCTACGATGGAGCATACATCATCATCAACGGACAGAAATTCACTTTAGTCAACAACTTTATTTTACAACAACTGGCTGACCCTTTGACTAGCAACCTATTTTCCCCGGATGCCAATTAAAACATGTTAAGCACAAATTTTTCTCCCTAGCCCTGTTTCACTGATGAAGAGGCTACTGCTGTTTAACTAGCTTGTCAGTGAAAAATGATGATAACTCTGATGACGATACCGAGATTATGGTTACCGGCTTGCGCCCTGGTGAGTAGCTTTATGAGGAGCTATTGCTCGGTAATGATCCACTACCAACACTACACCCTAATATTCAGAAAGCACAAGACCCGTTCGTTCCGTGGGATAAACTTGAAACCGAACTGGATACCCTGAAGGTTTTGCTCAACCACAACAAAGTGGAAGTAATCATTTCCACGCTGCAACAGCTGGTAGCAGGTTACCAGCCGAGCAATGAAGTCGTTGACTGGGTTTATGCAGAAAAAATGAATACTGCACAAGCAGCGAATAGACATCAGGGCAGTTTGTTTTGATTAAATTACATTCCTAAATTATCCAGAATCTTTTCTGCGCGATGTACATAGGTATGATTTGTCTCTACAGCCTCGATGGCATTTTTCTGGATAGTTTTTAATTTATTAGTATCTCTAACTAACTCATTCCAGATTATGGATAAATCATCGGCAGTTTCATATACCATAAGGTCTTTTCCTGCTTCAAAGTGAAGGGCAACATCCTTCACATTGTCCTGTAGCATACACGCACCAGTAGCCAATGCCTCAAATGTGCGCATATTTAGTCCATTGATAACATTTTCAGCATGTTTCATATTCAGTACAAAATTATGATGATTATATTCGGTTGCCACCTCGGCTATTGACAGCTTCTTATTAATAATCGAAATATTATGATTATTGAGTTCAGGCAGTCTTTTTCTCCAACGATTACCGATTAATGTCAGTTCTACTGAAGAATCCAGTTTTTGTATAAACTCATTTCTGTTTTCTGTCGAAGACCCAATAAAAACAATATTATTTGATCGTTTGTGTTTTCTGTCATTAAAAATTCGATCATTGTAAGCTAATGGCAAATAGTCAAAGTGATCATTTTTATCCTGATCAATCAGATCAATAAACCCTGTATCCGTGAAATAGATCTGATCATAGTTTTGAAGCAA
>Ga0180435_10006080_pt1 | contig 11605 bp, 11 predicted proteins | sample SS_ome_3_FD_132467 | JGI IMG/M metagenome (GOLD analysis project Ga0180435, IMG submission 132467) | Hypersaline lake sediment archaeal communities from the Salton Sea, California, USA - SS_3_S_1 metaG | ecosystem: Environmental > Aquatic > Non-marine Saline and Alkaline > Hypersaline >...
AACCCGGGACGCCCGCCATCCCACAGAACCAGCGTGTCCGGCCGGAGGCGGTGAATCTCTCCCGGGCTCATGAACTCACCCGGCCCCTCTCCCGCGCCACCGAACTCCAACAGAAAACCTCCATCGGCGCCGAAAACCCTCACCACCTTCGTGCCACGGTCCAGGGCGACGATTCTCCCGTCGTCGAACCGGACGGCTCCCGCCACGTCGAAGAACTGGTATGCCTCCTCACCGTCCCGCTGCCCTATGGAGAGAGTCGGCTCCGAAGCGACGGCCCACTCGTCTCCAGGCTCCCACGACGGCGAGAGGCTTTCCACGATCCGGACTCCAGCGCTGTCCCGAACCACGTAGGAAGCTTCGGGGTCAAGTCGTTCGCACCCGGCAGCCTGGACAAGAAGACAACAGACGAACACCCACGACAGTAGAGGGATGGCTGATTTCGACATGATCATCCGATCAGAAGGCTTTGGAGCACCAACCCGGGTCCCTCGATCTCAATCTCGACACTCGCTTCCCCTGTCGGGTGTTCGGCCGTCAGTTGGACTTTCGCACCCGCCGAAAAACCACAGAGGAAGAACCGACCGTCCTGGCCCGTTGTGACGACCCTCTCCCGGGTGATGCGAACGGAACCTCTCATTTCCGAGACCTCGCTTCGCCATTCCGCCCTCACCACGGCCCCGGCAAGGGGATCGCCGGTTTCCGAGTCCACCACGAACCCGGCGATGGCCGGAATCACGGAATCTTCCGAGGAGTTGAAGCACCCTTCCCCCCTTGGTACCGTCAGGTTGACCTTGATTCTCCCCGCGTTCGGAAGGGTGATGGGACGGGGAGCCACCGGCAGGCCGAGAGAATCGGCGTAGGGATGGATGAAGGCGATGGCATTCTCCCCACTCGGGATCCCGTTCAGGACAAATCGGCCTCGCAGATCGGTTTGCGTGGCATGCCGTGTTCCGGTGAGGAAAACCGTCGCGCCTCTCAGTGGCCTCGTGCGCGTGCTGTCGTACACGATGCCCTCCACGCTCGCGCGGCCGCTGGTTCGTTCGCTCGGTTTACGGAAGAACTGAACCCTCCCGCCCTCCTCCCACACGTTCAGGCCGGCCCTGAATGCCGCCATCAAACGGTCCCGCTCCCACCGTGGCGGCGGCTCACCGGCGCGGGGGCCGGCCCACCTCTGATTCTGCGGGAACAGGGGCATGCGAAGCCACCAGTGATCGACGATCCATACGCCGTTGGCCAGGCGGCGGAACTCCACTCGTCCGCCGAAGGGATCCAGGGGGACCGCGGTGGGATGAAGGTGCCGCGTGAAGGTGAACTCGAGAAAACGGAGCTCGGCCGTGGACCGATCGAGCCAGAGAACGCCCGCGATGTCCGGGGGATCGTGTCCGGGAATCGGCTCGAACCCGAGTCCCACGAGGCCGGTCTCTCCCGAGTCCGGATCCCGGATGGTGAAGCAGTGGGTGTCGAGGAAATCGTCGGAGAGGAGACTGGCAGCGTCCGGGCCGAAGTACTCGTAGGAGCCGTCCCCCAGGTGCCGAACGTAGCCCTCACTGGAGAGGTTCTGAACGTCCTCGCTTCGAAACGCCGACCGACCGTACCCCGACTTGAGGAACGTATTCTGCTCGTCGATAGAGAGGTCCAGGAGATGGCGCCTGCGCTCCCACCTCATCGTCTGGTACGGCACGCCTCGATCGGACCGGACCCACTCGGAGATGGAAAGCGCCTTCCGGGCCTCTTCCCAGAGGACGGACGTTTCGGCCCCCACTTTTCGTGGCGTCCGGCAGCGGCCGGTCCCCGACGCGGTGATCCCTTCGAGACTGATGGGTTCAATGGGAACGGGGATCCGTTCCCGGTGCGTCTGGTCCTTCTCCAGATCGAAGGCAGAAGAGGACGTGGCCGCGAAACCGATTCGCTCCACCCTGAGCGTGTACCGTCCGGCGCCTGGCGCACGGAGGATGAAGAAGCCGAGAGAATCGGCGAGGACAGCTGCCCGGCGCTTGCCCGCCTCGTCCAGGAGAACGATGAAGGCCCCCGAGACAGGGTTTCCTTCCCCTGCTTCCAGGACCTGTCCCCGAACGATCTGGCCGGACAGGTGGGAGGGTGGAAAAAGAACCAGTGCCAGGGCGAGAGTCAGGAAGGTCTTGCGCGTCATCGTCCAACTCCTCGGTTCGGGGTGAATCCCGACGAAGAATCATACGAACCCACATATGGGACGCTACAACGGCCGTTTCCGTGAACCGGGGGGACGAAGGCTCCAGGAGCCGGCAGGGAGCCGGCCTACTTCACAACCTTCCAGCGCGTTCCGTCGGGGGAGTCTTCCAACACCACACCCTTGTCGGCCAGGGCGTCCCGGATGGCACCGGCCGCGGCGAAGTCCCGGTCCTTCCGGGCCTGTTCCCTGAGCTCCACCTGCTCTTCGATCCAGGCCTCGGTGGTGTCGTCCACGGCCCTCGCCTCCCGAGCCAGCTCCAGGATTCCCAGCACCTCGTCCATGCTCCGGAGGGCGTCGAGCGTGGCTTCCCGGTCCTGGGCGGTGATGGTTCCGCCGGCCCGGTCCATCTCGGAGTTCACCTCGTTCACGAACACGAAGAGGGCCGCCATGGCCTCGGCCGAGTTCAGGTCGTCGTCCATGGCTTCCCGGAAACGATCCAGAGCAACCCAGCAGAGCCGGGTGATCTCAGTTCCCACGGTCTCTTCCGAGAGCCGGGCTTCTGAAACCCGTGCCTCGAAGTCCAGGAGGCGCTGGATGGCGCTGGACGACGCCTTCAGGCCGTCGAGGGTGAAGTTCAGCTCTCGCCGGTACTGAGCCGAGAGAAGCTGGTGGCGGATGGCCGCCGGCTCGTAGCCTCGGGTGATGAGATCGCCCACCGAGACCGTGTTCCCGATGGACTTGGACATCTTCTGGCCTTCGAGGAGGAGGTGCTTGATGTGGAGCCAGTACCGGACGAAGGGCTTGCCCGTGGCGCCTTCCGACTGGGCGATCTCGTCCTCGTGATGGGGGAAGATGAGGTCCTCACCCCCGAGGTGGATGTCCAGGGTTTCTCCCAGCTCGGCGATGCTCATGACCGAGCACTCCAGGTGCCAGCCGGGGCGTCCCCGACCCCACGGCGAATCCCAGGCGGCGCCGGCCTGCTCGTCCTCCGGCTTGGCCGCCTTCCAGAGGGCGAAGTCCCGAACGTCTTCTTTGGCATAGTCGTCCATGGCCACCCGGGCGCCGGGCTTCACCGCGTCGGGATCAATGCGAGACAACCGGCCGTATTCGGGAAACGCCGAGATGGAAAAATAGACCGAGCCGTCTTCGGCTTGATACGCCAGGCCTTTGTCCTTCAGGCGCTCCACGAACTCGACCATGGCCTCCACGTAGTCCGTGGCCTTCGGATAGAGGTCGGCAGGGCGGACTCCCAGGGCCCTGCAGTCTTCGAGAAAGGCTTCGCCGAACGGGGTCGTGTGCTCCCGGATGGTGATCCCTGCCTTCAGGGCACCCTTGATGGTCTTGTCGTCCACGTCGGTCAGGTTCGTGACGAAACGGACCTCGTATCCCGACCATTCCAGGTACCGGTGAAGGAGGTCGAAAGCCACGAACGTCCGGAAATTCCCGATGTGCGGATAGTCGTAGATGGTGGGTCCGCACCCGTACACCAGCACCTTGCCGGGGACGAGAGGCTCGAACTCTTCCAGACTGCGGGACAGGGTATTGAAAAGTTTCAGCGTCATCAGAAAAGGACCCGGATTTCTGTCACCACCCAACTCTCGTCCACATGGGCGAAAGCCACGAAGAGAGTGAAGATAACAGGCTCCGTAACGCCCGGTGAACCCGTCCGCCAACGGATTTCGGCGAACCCCTTCCCCGGGTCTCCTCCCGCCAGGGAAACCTCGATGGCATCGACCTCACCCCCGGCGTAGTGCTCGAGGAACGCGTGAAGGGCCGCCCGGGCCTGACGGGGGTTGATTCGCTGATGCTCTTCCCCCGGGAGATGGAGGCGGATCCCGTCTTCCGCCATGAGGTCCCCCAAGGCTCGGACGTCCTTCTCCACCCAGGCCCCGGCGAAGCGTTCGGCCTCCTCGTCCGGAATCGACTGGAGCCCGGGTCCCAGCGCCGCCGTCAGGAACACCGCCAGCAGGACCGTCATCGCATGAAACCCCTTCCCCGGGCGGACCCGGCACCCGTGGGATATCGCACGAAGAAGTCGAGGATGGCGGCGCCGAGGGCAGCGGCCGTGTTTTCCTGGAAGGTCTCCTGGGTAAGCAGCCGCTCCTCCTCGGAATTCGTCAGAAACCCGACCTCGACCAGCACTGCGGGCATCAAGGCATTGGTGATGACGGCCAGGGGCCCTTGCTTCACGCCCCGGTTCGGCCCGGGATGGATGTCGCCCAGCTCGTCCTGGACCAGACCGGCCAGGAGGGCCGACCAATGTTGATGGTCCAGGTTCCTCAACTCGCTCAGGATGAAGCTCAGGTCGGGATCCGAGGACAGGCGCTGGTCTACGGATTCATACTCCTGAGCCGCGTTCTCCAACGCCGCAACCCTTCGCTCATGATCGGTCCGGGCTTCGGAGAGGAAGTAGGTCTCGAACCCCCGCGTGCTTCGGAAGTCCGGGACGGAGCTTGGGAGGGAGTTCGCGTGGATGGACACGAACACACCGGGATGATCCCCTTTCCACCGGGTGGCCAGCTCGCCCCGCTTCCAGATGGGAATCAGCGTGTCCGAATCCCGGGTCAGGTAGACCTCCAGATCGGGAACGTCTTCCAGGACCAGGGCCAGCTCTCGGCCGATGGCGAGGGCTACATCCTTTTCGTCGGTTCCGCCCCTTCCTCTCGCACCGGGATCCCGGCCACCGTGCCCCGGATCGATGACCACGACCCGAACGGGGTCGGTGTAAAAGCTGGCCGGGACCTCGGGGTCCCTCATCAGCAGGGTCCGGGTGTCCATCTCGTACTGGAAGAGCTCTGGAAGCTTCCACGGAAGGACGTCGACGAAGAACTGAACGGGCAGGTAGACGCGGCCTCCCGCGCGGTAGGGCGCCTCGGCCAGCTGGACCCCATCGCCTCCCCAGGAGAGGAAGGGGTCCCCGATCCGGAGCTCCACGGCCGGGGGGCCACCCTGCCACCGGATCACGGCCCCCTCCTCCGACTCGGATACGTTCCAGCCCAATCGGGTCAGCTCTCGGGACGGGACGGCCGCGAATCCCCGGTGGTTGACGACGGAAAGGCCCGGCTCCAGGGGGCCGTCCTGAGTTTCCACGCGAAGCACCGACTCCTGAAGACCGGGCGAGTCGGACGTCGACGCCGATTCACGGCTCGTGGCGGCTTCCGCCGCGAAAAGGAGAAGGATACCAGAGGCCAGAAAGGCCCTGCGGATTACAGGGGTGGCAAGCGTGAGGATCGAGAGCCGGTTTCGTAGCATGGTTGGCGACTCGGTGCGTCGGTCAGCGATAGGGATCCATGGCCCGCCGGGCCTCGTCTTCCTGCGTCTTCCGTTTCAGCTTTTCCCGCTTGTCATAGGTCTTCCGGCCCCGGGCCAGTGCCAGGGTCACTTTCGCATAGCCCCTGCTGAAATAGATGTCCAGGGGAATGAGCGTCAGGCCTTTTTCCTCGACCTTCCCGATCAGGCGGCGGATTTCGTGCCGGTGGAGAAGGAGCTTGCGAGGGCGCAGGGGATCTTCGTTGAACCGATTGGCCTGTTCATACGGCGAGATGTGAAAACTGTGGAGCCAAACTTCGCCGTTCTCGATCCGTGCATAGGCGTCCTGGAACCCCACTTTCCCTTCTCGAACCGACTTCGCCTCGGGGCCTTTGAGGACCAACCCGGCTTCGAACGTCTCCAAAATCTCGTACTCGTGACGAGCCTTTCGATTCGATGCGACCACTTTTCTGGAGGACGAGTCAGCCATTTTGCTGTGGGATGGGTTCCCTGGCTTGTACCCCCCGGCTCGTCATGACGCCGGAAGGCCGTTGGAAGCGTGGAGTCTTCGCGTGCGATTCATGGTGGACACCTGTGCCACCTCACCACCGAGAATAAACACTACGGCGCCGTAATAGATCCAGAAGAAGAGGATGGCCACGGCCGTCAATCCACCGTATACGGTCGTGAAATTGGCGGCATTCGTCATGTACCACGAGAAGAGATACTTGGTGAGCTCGAAGATTACCCCGGTGAAGGTGGCGGCGGTGAGGGCGGTCCTCCAGCGGATCCGTTTCGGAGGGAAATACCGGTAGACCAGGACGAAGAGAAGCCAGATGAAGCCGAAGGCGAAGAGCTGCCCCACACCCTGACGTACGAACGTCAAACTCGATTCCTGCAACCCCGCCAGGTTGGCCCCGAAGTCTTCCACCGCTTCGATGACCACGGTGATCCCGATGTTCAACACGAAGAGGAGGCCACCCACGACCACCATGAGAGCGTCGAAGAGCTTCCCACGGACGATCCCCCTGCCCTGAGGGAAATCGAAGATCTCCCGTAGGACGGTCCTGAGCGTACCCACCAGGCGGGTCGAAACCCAGATGAAGATCAGGGAACCGACGAGGGAGAACCCCGCGGGATCGGCCAGAAGGGAGTCGATGGCACCCCGGACACGAGAGACCAGGTTCACTTCGCCACCTACCGTTGGGAGGTTCCCCACGAGGAACTCCACGAGCACTGCAGCCGGATCGGGGAACCTCGACGTGAGAACGAAGCCTGAGATACCGATGAACAGGAGGAGAAGAGGAACGAGGACCACCAGCAGATTGAAGGTGATGGCCCCCGCCATGAAAAAGATGTTGTCCTCGTCGGCCTTCGAAAGGACCCTGCCGACAAAGGTCCAGGACCGGCGGAGCCGGCCGGGATCAGGAGGAAGAAGGGGAGCGTGTTCCTCTTTATGGGTCATGAACGGCCAATCTCCCCGCCTGGGAAACTAGACTTCAGGATCCTCCACGACCTCGAGGGCCTCGTCGACCTCTTCTGCGTTCTCTTCCGTTCCCTGGTTCCCGACTTCCCGGGCCGCTTCGATGCCGGCCCGGTAGGCGGCCTTGGACCGCTCCAGTTTTTCTTCCAGGTCGGTCCGGGCATCGGCGGCGGCCTGGCGCCCCGACTCGACGGCCTCACGGACCGACTCGACGCGAGCCTGCACGTGCTCCCGGGCGGTGCTCAGCCGACCCTCCAGGTTCGATTGGGCGTCCCGCACCCGGTCCCTGGCCGCATCCTTGAACCGCAGGGCCCTGGTCTTGATCTCTTCCTGCGTGGCTTCGCCGGATTGGGGAGCGAAGAGAAGAGCCAGCCCGGCCCCCACCAAGGCACCCAGGACGAAGGATCCCAACCCCCCGCCGCCTTCTCGCTCGATGACGATGTAGGGCGTTTCATCATGATCGCGCATCAGACTCTCCTTTTACCGGAAGACCTGGTGGGAAGGATCTCCGTTCCTCCCACCGGGTGGATCGTAAGTCCAAGGTAATCTCCTGCCCTCATACCCTCCAGTCGTGATCACCGATCCCCAGCTCCGGGCGTTCGTACCCTTCACGGCCCAGCAGGCCATAGGTCAGCTTCTTGCTCAGCTCCACGCCCGGCTGGTTCAGGGGATCGATGCCGTACAAGGCGCCGGCGAAAACGGTGGCCGCCTCGAAAAGCATGAACAGCTCACCCATAGCCTCGGGAGTGAGGTCGGTTACCTCGATGGAAAGATTCGGACGCCCCTGCTGCCGGAGGGATTCCATCGTGGCCTTCCGTTCGGTATCGATGAGCTCCGCCAGGCTGTGGCCCCCCAGGTAACTGAGGGCCGGATACTCGGTCCGGACCCGAGGGATCTCCACGGGATCGTCCACTCCACCGACCCCCATGAACATCACGACCTTGTCCCGGGGCCCCTCCATGAGGAGCTGGAGGAGGGAGTGTTGGTCCGTCGCGCCCAGGGCCGGAAGGGGGGTGGGTCCCACATTGACTTCCTCTCCATCCCGGTTCCGGGCCTTCCCAAGCGACTCGGCCCAGAGCTGCTGGAACCAGGCGGCGAAGGAGCGGAGCCGGTCGGAGTAGGGCATAAGAACGTGGATCGGAGCGCCCTGGACCCTGTCGGCCTGGTGAAGAAGCGTGGCCAACAACCCGGCCGGGTTCTCGGTCAACACCGGTTTCCTACACCGTTCCGCCATGGCCCGCGCGCCATTCAGGACCCTCGCGACATCGATACCGGCCACGGCGGCCGGGAGGAGGCCAACCGCCGACAGCACCGAGAATCGGCCCCCCACGTTGGATGGCACCTCGAGCGCCGGCACTCCCTCCTCCTCGGCAATCTTCCGCAGGATGCCCGTTTCCGGATCGGTGGTGAACAGGAAATGCCCCCTGGTGGAATCTTCACCAAGGAGGTCGAGAAGGCGGTCCTCCACCACCATGTACTGGGACATGGTCTCCGCCGTCGAGCCCGACTTGCTCACGACGTTGAAAAGCGTCCGAGGAAGGTCCAGGCGATCGAGGAGGGACGCCACGGTCCGTGGGTCCACGTTGTCCAGGACGTACAGCCTCGGATAGTGATCCCTGGCCTCTTCGTCCAGCTCGTTCCAGTGGGGACCGAGGAGAGCGTCTCTCATCGTCGTGGTACCGAGGGCCGAACCTCCGATGCCGAGCACCACAATGTTCTCGAACCACTGCCCGAAACCATCGGCCACCTCCTGGATGGCCCGGACCGACTCGTCCGCTTCAGGGAGTGAGAAGAACCCCATCTCCCCCGATGCGCGCCGAACCTCCACATCGTCGAAAGCTTCCTTGAAAGACTCAGCCGCCACCCCGGTCAACCCGGCGGGATCGAAGCCTCTTCCGGCCAGGTTCGGGGAAAGCATGTTGGCGTAGTCCAGGCTCACCGATTTCATGGTCAATCCGTCCTTTGGAGAACTCTTCAGTCTTCGGGTATCTCGACGGTCAGCCCGTCGTAGGCGGGCTCCACCCCGGCAGGGAGAGTATCGAGCAATTCCTGGTGACCGACCTCGTGCGTCATGTGGGTGAGAAAGGTCCGCCCCGCCCCCACCGTCCTCGCCGCGTCCACGGCCTCGTCCACATTGAAGTGGGTCGGGTGGGGGTTACCCCACCAGAGGGCGTTCAGCACCAGAATGCTGACCCCTTTCAGGGCCTCGAGGGTCCGCGGGGGCAGGGACTTACCGTCAGTGATGTAGCCCAGACGTCCCACCCGGAATCCGTATACGGTGGTGGATCCATGAGGCACCGGAAGGGGAAGGAACTTCCGCCCGAGAATGGTCTGGGGCTCGAAGCCGTTGAAACCGTACAGCCGGAACTGCGGAATGGTGCTACCCGCCGGAGCCTGGATCGCTTCGTCGAAGACATAAGGAAACCGACGGAGAAGCTCGTAGTGGGACCCCTCGGGACAGTGGACCGGCATGTCCTTCTTCGCGCGAAACCGGAAGATCCGAAGGTCGTCGGCGCCGTGGACGTGGTCTGCGTGGAGATGGGTGAACCATACGGCGTCCACATGCCGCACACCCGCTTTGACCAGTTGAAGGCGGAGCTCGGGCGGGGCATCGACCAGGAGGTTGCCCTCCGGGAGGGTGAGAAGAGCCCCATGGCGGGTTCGCCGGTCCCGCGGATCGTCAGAGGTGCACCGCGGACAGGAGCATCCGATTACGGGAACTCCGAAGGATGTTCCTGTCCCGAGAAAGGTGAGCTTCAAGCTGGACTCCCGAGGCAATCGCCTCCGAGGGGTGGATTCAGCGCCGTTCTCCTGGCATCGTAGGATGCCTGGGGCTCGGACGGAAGGGGTCTGCCCCGCGTCATGCAATGGAATCATGTCCGGCCCGAGGGCGGGTCGGCCCGAACAGGAACCCTTAAACCCGTTGAGAGTACCCGGGACCCATGACCTATCGTTTCATCGCCGACAAGTCCTCTCTCCGCCACGTGTCCTCGAAGCTTCGAGCTGAACGCAGAATCGCTCTGGACTGTGAAGCGGCGGGTTTTCATCGGTACACGGATCGGCTCTGCCTGGTTCAACTCTCCACGCCCCGGGACACGTACCTCTTCGATCCGTTGGAGACGGATCCTGCCCCGGCCCTCAAGCCAATCCTGGAGGACCCCCAGGTCCAGGTGGTCATGCACGGCGCGGACTTCGACCTTCGGCTCCTCCGCCGGGACCTGGGAATCGCGGTTCGGGGCCTCTTCGACACCCAGGTGGCGGCCACCCTCCTCGGAGCACAAGCCGTCGGCCTGGCCTCCCTTCTGGACGACCGCATGAACGTGGTGCTCTCGAAAAAGCACCAGCGGGCCGACTGGGCCCAGAGGCCACTTCCCGATGGCTTTCTCGAGTACGCCGCCGACGATACCCGACACCTTCTCGACCTAGCCGACATCCTGGCCGGTGAGCTGGGGGAGAGAGAGAGACGGGGTTGGGCCGAGGAAGAGTTCCGGTATCTGGAGACCATTGAATGGATCGAGGAGCCCCAGGACCCGGTGACCCGGTTCAAGGTCGCCCGGAAGATGACGCCTCGTGAAGTCACGAGCCTTCGGGCGGCACTGGAATGGCGGGACAGGATCGCCCAGGACCGTGACCGGGCTCCCTTCCGTGTCGCGGGAGATCAGATACTCGTGGAGATCGTGGCCCATCGCCCACGCTCCGTCCAGGAACTCTCGGACATGAAGGGCATGTCGAACCGACTGGCCCGGGAACATGGCCAAGACCTGCTGGAGGCGTTGAGGAGAGTGGATTCCCTTCAGGAAGCCGACCTCCAACCATATCCCAGGGGGCCGCGAAACGGCTCGGCACGGTTCACTCCCGAGGAGGACGCTGCGGCCGACCGCCTCAGAGCGCTTCGAACGGACCGGGCACAGGAGTTGGGGTTGGACCGTGGCGTGCTGCTTTCCAACACTCAGATCAACGAAATCGTCCGGGCCGGCCCCCGTTCGGAGGGGGCCCTCAGAGAACTCCCCAGCATCCGGGGCTGGCAGGCGGATTTGCTGGGCGCCGAGATCCTGGGAATCCTGGAGGGTTGAGCGTCACCCCGACCGGAAATGGAAAACCCGGCCGAAAGGCCGGGCTTGTTCCAATCTTGTAGCGCCATCCGGGTTCCGTGCGGGACTCAGGCGGCGTCCTCCTCTTCCTTGGTCTTGCAGTCGATGCAATACCGGGCATGGGGAAGAGCGTCGAGACGCTCGAAGCCCACCTCGGCACCACACGTGTGACACTTTCCGAAAGCTTTCGGATCGTTGTAGAGGCGGCGGAGCGCTTCCTCCAACCGGTAGAGGTACCGTCCCTCTTTCGTGGCGAAGAGGGCAGCCTTCTCCCGCTCCATAGCCTCGGTACCCTGGTCCGCCATGTGATCGGTATAAGCGGAGAGGGCCGAGTCACCGGACTCCCGGTCGGCCTTGGCCATCTGGTCGAAGAGCCCCAGGGCCTTCTGCGCCCGGGCCCGCTCGTCCAGAAGTCTCTTTTCGATGTGTGCGAGTTGTTTTTTCGTGAGCATCGTGGTTTCGAGCCTTCGGTTCTCGTCCTCTGTTCCGGCCCTTCTCCCGGACCTGCCGACGGGCCCCAGAAAAGGAAGCCTATTAAATTAACGCTGCTTTCGGAGGCCGTCTACCCGACCTCTTTTCCTATGTTCATCCCTCGACCGTGTCTTGACGGGCGCCCCCGTTCTTGGAGCTTTA
>Ga0180435_10006081_pt1 | contig 11603 bp, 7 predicted proteins | sample SS_ome_3_FD_132467 | JGI IMG/M metagenome (GOLD analysis project Ga0180435, IMG submission 132467) | Hypersaline lake sediment archaeal communities from the Salton Sea, California, USA - SS_3_S_1 metaG | ecosystem: Environmental > Aquatic > Non-marine Saline and Alkaline > Hypersaline > Sediment...
AAAACCACCGGTTGTCAAAAGCTGATACCCGGCTTGCACACTGGGGCCATAAAGAAAAGCGCCGTCCCGCTCCCGTCGTGACCAGAAACGCTCGACGGCGATAGGTGATACCGACAGCTCCGCGAAACCTCGATGCTTCCGGCCGCCGGTGTAACCGCGAATACCAACCGCACCAGCGACGCCAGATAGGTAGTCATCAACCTCCGGGATGTACCCCAACCCAACAAAGGCGGATAGCCGAGTCTGAGCGAAGTATTTCTCGATTGATGCACCGAACCCGCCCACCGAGTTCCCGAGCCCGGCGACAAGGCTCACTGTTCTCGACTTGGGGCCAACCTCCGGATCGGGTAACCGTTCCTGGGCCAGACACGGTGCGGATATGACGCCAGATATCAAGACAACCGCTGCTAGCCTGTCATTTTTGCCTCGTCTGAATGGAGCCACACCGGCTCCTTTCGAAAAGCGCTTGACCGTGAAAACAGGGCGCGTATTAACCTGCCCCCTGCTATTCCCTTTCCCCTCTCCCCCTTCCCCATTCCCTCAATCACTCCCCCCATCCCTCAACGCCTCAATCCGCCATCCAAACTCTTCGTTCAACGCATCGCTCCAGCCGATCTTCGTAAAGGAGATTCGCCCTTCACCGCCGATGAACCAGGTGGTCGGATAAGCGTGTATTCCGACTCGACTCATATACCCATCGTCCATCAGTACCGGGAAGTCGTAACCGTTGGCGTCCATCCAGTTCCGCACGTCTTCTTCATTCAGGTCATCGCTCATAGTCAACACGACGACGGACGGATCCGACTCATATCGATCGTGGAGCTGCTGCAGCTCGGGCATCTCCGCCACGCATGGGCCGCACGACGTATTCCAGAAGTTGATCACCACGACGGCGCCTTCGAGGTCGGACCACGATACGACACTTCCGTCGAGGTCCTCGAGCGCAAAAGCTACGACCGGTGTGGGATTCGCAATGCGCCGGTCCAACACCTTTTCGCGGCGCCGTTGCCTGTCGATCTCCTCGATGTTGGCTCGGTAGGTTTCGTAGCCGTCTGCCGTGCCCTGTCTCGTCTCGTACAACGCCTCCAGAGCGGCTTCGTTGGGGTTCGTACCGCGACCCTCGACCATCACCCCCCTCATGTACTGCTCTTCGGCCGAGTCGAGGTACTCGCGCTCCGACCTCAGCGCGCCGCCACCGGTTCCGTCTGCCGCTATGCGCGCACGCGTTTCGTACAGTTGGCCGAGGTGGTGGCGAGCTTTGATGTTCGAGGGGTTGAACTCCAGGGCCTCAACCAGTTCACGCTCTGCGTCATCGAACCGATCCTGGTTGAAATACACCCAACCAAGCGCATCACTCATCATTGCCGAATAGTTGTGCAGCGTTCGTTGGTATTCGCCTTCGGTGTCGAAGCGCCCCTGTGTTTCGAGTTCGTCCACCAATCGCTTGCTCGCGTCGAATCCCATCCGGGCGATCTGTTCGGCCCCGTCGAAATGGGTGCGGCGTTCAGCCAGAGCGATCGCACCCTCCGGATAGACGATGTGCGGGTTGAGATCCTGATGCTCCACCATGCCGACCACGATCTCGTAGAAGTCGTCGTCTGAGATAGTCGAATCGTCCCTGACCACGGTGAAGAGATTCTGGTACGCTTCACCCTTGAGACTCCTCTGATGGTGATGAGGTCGTGCAACGAATTCCATGAGCCCGTCGATCAACTCGCGGCGCACCGTGGAATCGACCGTACCATCTTCCCCTCTGGAATCGTAGAATGCACGTCGCAGGTCGCGGTTCCGACTCACGTGTATCCACTCGGCGTCGAGGCCGGTGGGATAGAGCTCGAGCACTCGTTCCTCGAGCGCCTGCCTGTCGGCATCCATTCCCAGCTCACCCAGCATCCCGGCCGACCGACGCAACGTTCTGGGCAGCTCGCCACGCGATGCGATGATGGAACGAATGTCCGCCTCGATTGTGTCGCGTTTCTCTTCTTCGGAGAGGTCGTTGCGGCCCTGCGTTGCATACCAGAGATCGTCGTGAACGGCGGGCGCGTCCGAAAGCATTGCCGCCCTTTGTAAGAGGGGCAGCGCCTCATCGATACGCCTGTCTCTCACAAGGAATTCACCGGCCCGGTTGTACGCCTCGAGGATCATCGAATCCGCAGATCTCGCTCTCGCAAAGGCCTCCTGGGCCTCGTCTTTCTTGGCGGGATCTCGTTGCCGGTACGACAGGTAGAACAGCGCCTCCCCTCTGCGGGCTAGGAGTATCGGGAGGCCTCTGAGTTCGGCGGGCAGCGAATCGAGGAAGTTGATGGCGGTCGTGTCGTGATCGTAGTGGCGCAGCGCCTCGGCGTGGAGCCACAGGAAATAAGGGTTCGTGGGATCGTGCTCGAGCACCCTCCGACTTGCGTCGATCGCCTCCTCCGCCCGGTACGCATCCCTGGTCTGATAGCGGTTGAACGACGCGGCGAGCGCAAACCAACCCCAGGGGCTCGACTCGTCCATTCGCAACATGGCTTTGGCATTCTCCACCGCACTGTCCGGAAGGCCAAAGCGGGCGAGGTGTGCTACGTACCACGCGCGTGGCTCGAACGCATCCGGGCGCGCATTCGCCCAGGAAAGACCCTCGAGCCTGCCGCGTTCGTAGTCGCTTTGGAAATACAACTCCCGCAGGCGCTCGCCCGCACCTGCCACCTCTTCTTCGGTGTAGTGCGGTCCACAGGCAATCAACAGAGTGGTTACGGACAGAATCAAATAACGCATCGACCGAGCCCTCCTGGTTGCGTTGCGACTTGCCTCCGCATCCCGCGTGACGGTGTGTTTCGTGTGGAACTACTCCGCCCAAAATACCCCTATCGACACCCAGATGCTCCACGCATCATAGCCGTTACGAACCGCCACAGCAGCAAATCGTTTTCTCTGCTTCGGCGAGCATCAGATCAGCCTCCAAAAGCCAGAATACTGTCTAATAGATTAGCTCATAAGCGCATTTGTGTCTAATCTATTATGTACTGCACAGTTCTACGCCTTGTTTCTGACGACATATCTAATAGATTAGACGTTATAATGCTTTGTAACCAATAGATTAGACTACTTCTTGCATATGCCTAAACAAAACCTAAATGACGAATCGACACCCGCTGCGGTAACCGAGGCCGTAAGCCAGCTCGGCGCCAACATCAACACCGCCCGCCTGCGACGACGCCTGACCCAAGATGACCTGGCAAAGAAAGCCGGAATCTCAAAGGAAACCATGTCTCGCGTGGAGGCGGGGCGGGTCACAACGTCGATAGCTGCGTACGCCGCCGCTCTCTGGGCACTCGGGTTGCACCGGGACCTGGCCGACGTCGGTTCTCCTGAGAGTGACGAGGAAGGAACCCTTCTCGCAGCGGCCGGATTGGGGCGCCGCGCTCGCCCTCTGAGGACACTGGACGATGACTTCTAGCAGAGAGTGTTTCGTCTACGTTCAGCTTCCCGGATCGCTAAAGGTTGTTGCCTGCGGCAAATACGTCCGTCAAGTCCTTCGGGACGGTTCTGCTCTAGGTCGTTTCGTCTATGGACGAAGTTACCGGGACCGGGACGACGCGGTCGAGATCGATCCGTACAACCTGCCGCTCGCGGCACGCGAGTACAACACCGCGAAGCTGAGAGGCGTTTTTGGTGCGCTGAGGGATTCCGCTCCGGACGCCTGGGGTCGCTACGTGATCGAGCGATTTGCCGGTCGAACCGATCTGGATGAGATCGACTACCTGCTTGAGTCCCCGGAGGACCGCGCGGGAGCGCTGTCGTTTGGCCGGGCGGCCACTCATCCAGCCCCCTCACACCAATTCAACCGCATCATCCACCTCGGCGAGCTGCGGCACGCCGCACGGGTGTTGGAGGAGGATCTCGATGACTCTGTACTGCCCCAGCTAGAGCAGCTAATCAACCCTCGTACCTCGATCGGGGGAGCGAGGCCGAAGAACGTCGTGGAAGACGAGAGTGGTCTTTGGATCGCGAAGTTCCCATCGAAGAGGGATCGTTGGACCAATGCGGCGGCGGAAGCTGGGCTGCTGACTTTGGCCGGACTCTGTGGAATCAGGGTGCCCAAGGTCAGGGTGGAATCGTTCCTTGGCGAAAGCATCCTCCTGGTCAAGAGGTTCGACCGCGAAAAGGTAGAGGGCGGATACCTGAGACACCGAATGGTTAGTGCCCTTACCATGCTCGACGCCGACGACGGCGGGACCGACCTGACCGGATGGTCGTATGTCTTGCTCGCAGACGAACTGAAGCGTTGGTCATCCCGGCCGGACGACGACAGGGTGGAACTGTTCCGCCGAATGGTCTTCAATGCCTTGGTCTCGAACATTGACGACCACCCACGAAACCATGCCGTCTTCGCCGCGGGCCAAGACTGGAGGCTCTCTCCAGCATACGACCTGACGCCGAGCCCCAGTCTCAGCCTGGAGAGACGGGATTTGGCTCTGATCTGCGGTTTGGAGGGCCGTGCCGCCCGAAGGTCCAACTTGATATCCCAGGCAGGTCGATTCGGTCTTTCAACTGACGACGCCAACAGCATTATCGACGAAATACGGGACGTCGTCGCCGCCCGGTGGGAAAGCGAAGTCAGACGCTTTGGAGGCACCGACAGGGATAGCGAGCTGATCAGACCGGCATTCCTTTACGCCGGTTTCGAGTACCCTTCTTCAGATTCTGACTGAGACCCCGCCTGGCTGCCCATGTAGACACCTACGCCTTTTCTTCCCCCCACCCCCCTACCGCGCCGGAAACCGCGGGAGGTCTGCGCTCGGCAGAATCAAACCAAATCCCTGAAACTCCGGTGCCCCCGCCTGCCGCAACGCTGCACTCAACGCGGGCAAGTCTTCATTGACGGTCGTCCTCAACGTCTGATAGACCTCCTCGAGTTCGCTCGTGACCCAACGGGCAGCGCTTTCTTGATCCTGGGTCGGCAGCGCGGTGGAGCGCCCGACGTTGCCGTACACGCCGGAGATGGTCCGCTCCAAACTCGAAAGCCTACGCGCCAGGCTCGAGGTGCTGTCACTCAGTTCGGCGAGGCGGTCCCGCAGATCTTCGGGCGCCGCGTCGGCACGCTTCAGCGACTCCTTTGCATTGTTCAACCACTCCGTCACGCTGCCGGCGGTACCCACCACCGAGCGGGCCAGGCCCAGAGTCTTCGCTGCGGCAAGCTGGAAGCTGTGCCGGTATTCGCGGTCCGCGGTGGCGAGTGAAATGGCGGGATCCGCGACGATCTCTAGTGTCGTCGTGGCGGTATCCGCCCCGACCACGAGCTGGGCGCGATACGCACCCGACAACCCTTTCGGACCTCTTACGTTTCGACCCTCGTTCTCCGCATCCACATAAGTTGCCTCGTGTCGCATGTCCCAAACCCAACGGTAGAGTCCGTTCGCAGACTTCTGCTCGTTCATCGGCGCCCGCCGCACCTTGTCGCCGTTCGAATCCAAGATCTCCAGTCTTACTCGGGTTTCCGAATCGCTGTCGGTTTCCTCGCCCGAGCTCTCGGCTGAACTCGAACTCGCGGGAATCCAATAATCGAGAATCACGCCGTCGGGGGGATTGGGTGCCCGGTAGTAGGAATCGCCCTGATTTCGTTTTCCTCTGTCGAATCGGTTCAGCGACAATCCCGGCCGGGCCGCAAAGATGTGAGGACTGTTTCGGTCGATGCCGGCACTCAGTTCCCGCAACACATCGATCTGGTCCAGAATCCAGATACCTCGCCCGTGAGTTCCCAGCACCAGGTCATGTTGCTTTGGCTGGATCACCATGTCGTGAATGGGCACGGTCGGCAGGTCGTTTTGGAGCGATAGCCAGCTACTTCCCCCGTCCAGCGATCCGTACACTCCAAACTCGGTGCCCACGAAGAGCAGGTTCGGAACCGCGGGGTCTGCCGCGAACGCACGAATCGGCTCGTCGGTCGGGATCCCCTCGGATATCGAAGTCCAGGAATCACCGAAGTCGTCGCTCTTGAGGAGATACGGTGCAAAGTCGTTGTACTCGTGGCCGGAGAGCGCAACATAGATCCTCTCCGGATCGTGAGCCGACAGGACCAGGCGCACCACCTGCGACAGCTCAGGGACCCCGGGAAACGAACCGATCTCCGTCCAGGTCTCGCCGGCGTCTCTGGACAACTGGACGAGTCCGTCGTCGGTTCCAACCGCGAGCACACCCTGTTGATGCGGCGACTCGGCGATGATCCGAATAGTTCCGTAGGGCGAGATGAGGTTTGTCGGTCCGTAATCCACCTGGCGGGTGAGGTCGGGACTTATGGTCTCCCACGAGTCGCCCCGGTTGGTGCTGCGGAACAGGAACTGGGCGCCAAAGTAAACGGTACTTGCCTCGTGCGGCGATATGAGAACCGGGGCGCTCCAATTCCAGCGGTACGTCACCTCTTCGTCTTCGTCCTGCCCCCTCCGTGGTTGCGGTTGAATGAGACGACGTTCGCCCGTCAGGGCATCGAACCGCACCAGCCGGCCGTATTGGGATTCGGTGTAGACCACTCTGGAGTTTTCCGGCTCCACTGCCAGCCAGAACCCATCGCCTCCCACCGTCACGAACCAGTCGGCGTTCACCACGCCGTCGGTATTCCGTGTCCCGCTCGGGCCGCCCAGCGAGTTGTTGTCTTGCGTGCCTCCGTAGACGTAGTAGAAAGGCTCCTGCAGGTCCGCCGTGATGTTGTAGAACTGGGTCAGGGGCATGTCGGGCGCAAAGCGCCAGCTCTCTCCATCGTCTTCGGACTGGTAGATCCCGCCGTCGTTGCCGAGCAGTATCTGTTCGGGCCGGTTGGGGTTTATCCAGAGAGCGTGATGGTCCACGTGAACCGATGGGCCCGCTCCGTCGTGGCGGAACGTGCGCCCGCCATCTTCCGACACCGACAGCCTGGTGCCGAGCACGTATACCCGGTCGGGAATGGTGGGGTGGCATCGGACCTGACCGTAGTACATCGATGAGGACACCGCAGTGCTGAGCTTCTCCCAACTCGCTCCCCTGTTATCCGTGCGGTAGAGACCTCCGTCTGCTCCCTGCAGGATCGCGTAGACTCTGTCGGGTTGGCTTCTGCAGACCGATAGGCCGGGGCGGCCCATGTCTGTCTCGGGCAGGCCGTTGGTGAGGCGGGTCCAGCTATCGCCTCCGTCCTCGGAGCGGAACAGCCCACTTCCCGGACCCGTTCCGAAGAACCGCCAGTCTTTGCGCTCCCGCTGCCAGGCGCCGGCATACAGCCTGTCGGGATCGCGAGGGTCCATCACTACCTCCACGACGCCGGTGTTCTCGTCGATCCACAGCGACCGAGTCCAGTTTTCTCCGCCATCGGTGGTCCTCCACAATCCCCGGGCTTCGTTTCGCTCGGGTTGATGGGTCCACATGCTGCCCAACACCGAGACCCAGACGGTGTTGGGATCGTCGGGATGGATCACGATGCGGCCGATGTGCTGAGAGTGTTCCAGCCCCATGTGGTGCCAGCTCTCGCCGCCGTCTTCGGATTTGTAGACGCCGCGGCCCCATGAGGTGCTTCTGAGGTTTCGTGCGTTGGGCTCCCCGGTGCCGACCCAGACCACGTTCGGGTTCGCGGGCGCAACCGCGATCCCACCGAGCGCCACCGCGTCTTCCTTTTCGAAGACCGGAAACCAGGTGTGCCCGCCTGTCGCGGATTTCCAAACGCCGCTCGAAGCCGTGGCCGCATAGATGATGCTCGGGTTCTCCTCCAGAACGGCGAAGTCGACGATCCGGCCTCCGGTGACGGCCGGCCCGACGTTACGCCAGGACAAGTGCGAGAGGTGCGCCTCCCACTGCTCCGCACTCGTGTTTCCCGCCTGTGCAGAGGCAACCTGCGACGAGAACGGATTGGCCAAGAGAAGGAGCGAGAACAGCAGCAGGACTATTTGGTACCGGCAGCTCGATTTGGAGAGTTCGGGCAGCGCTTGCATGGAGGGCCTCCGGATCGGTTCGCAAGCAAGATGGGCGCGCGGTCACAGATGACACAACTGGTGCGGGTCAGAGACCAGTGATGATTCGAGTTGCTCGCTCCCAACATCCCTGCCACTGAAACTCAAGCCACTATGCTTACGTTGTAAGCAGTAACCACAAACGGAGCAACAATGGCGCTCGGAGATTTCGAACAACTGGTGCTGCTGGCCGTGCTACACCTAGGCGACGATGCGTACGGGGTGCGAATAGTTGATGCGATCGAAGAGCGCACCTGCCGAACCGTGTCGCGGAGCGCTCTCTACGTCACCTTCGACCGACTGGAGGGCAAGGACCTGCTCGAGTCAGACCTGAGGGGCGGCGATGCGAGCCGCGGTGGCAAGAAGAGACGCTACGTGACGGTGACCGCGGCAGGCCTCGAAGCACTCCGCGAATCTCGAGCTGCGCTCTTGGGCATGTGGCGCGGTTTGGAGCCCGTGCTGAGAGAAGATACCTGATGGCCCATCTTACAAAGGAACGGCCACCGCTCTTGGCCGAACGCCTGATGAGATCAGTGTTGCGCAGTGACGCGCAGTTGCACGGAGTCCTGGGCGATCTGAGAGAGGAATGGGCGCGGCTTCGCAAAACCAAATCTCGCTTTGCCTCGGACCTTTGGTTCTGGCGCCAGGCCTGCCTCGTTTACTGGCGGTTTCGAGTTGAGCCGCAGAATACGCGGAGCGTTTTCCCCAAGTCCGGTCTCGACAAGTTCGTCGCGGACTCGGCCAACGACACGCGCCTAGCACTCCGCACGCTGATCAAGCGTCCTCTGTTTGCCGCTGCAGCTATCGTGACCATCAGCCTCGGGATCGGCGCGACCACGGCGATCTTCGCCGTCGTGGACGGCGTTCTGCTCCGTCCATTGCCATATCGCGACTCAGACCGGCTGGTGACGGTGTCGGTTCTGAGAGAGGGCGACCGGAGCGTCCAACGGGACATGTCGCCGCCCGACGTCGCCGATCTCAAAGAGCAAGCGACGTCGCTCCAGAGCCTGGTAGGCTATCAACCGCGTTCGGTCTCCATCACAAGTGGCGAAGATCCGGTTCTAATCAACGCAGCACGCGTGTCCGAGGGGCTGCTTTCCGTGTTCGGAGTCGTTCCCGTTCTGGGCAGAGACCTCACCGCGGAAGAATCGGGGTTCGGCGCGCCCGCTCAGGTTGTGATATCTCACCGCCTGTGGAGTGAACGTTTTGGTCTAGCTCCCGACGTGGTGGGCCGGTCGATCGAACTCGGCAGCGGCGGTACACCGTTCGAAGTCATCGGTGTCGCACCCGAGGGCTTCGAATTCCCGGGGAACACCGCGTTGTGGATGCCGCACCGTTTCAGCAGTCCCACGAGTTGCGGCAGGGCGTGCCACACCTGGTGGACCGTCGGCAAGCTGTCGCCGGAGGCATCTGCTAATTCGCTCGATGCTGAAGCTTCGTCGATCGCTTCGAGCCTGGCCCTCGCCTATCCCGAGACCAACGCGGGCAAAGGTTTTGCGGTCGAGACGCTTCAGGATCAGGTGGTCGGCCCGGTTCGAGCCAGGCTGTGGATTCTGTTCGGTGCGGTATCGGTCGTTCTTCTCATCGCCTGCGCGAACGTCACCAACCTGCTGCTCATACGAGCCTACGGCAGGAGACACGAGTTTGCCATACGGACTGCGCTCGGCGCCGGCAGAGGTCAACTCACTCGGCAGCTGTTGGTCGAGAGTTTGGTGTTGGCGATTGCGGGCGGCGGGCTTTCGCTGGCGGTTGCATCCGGTCTCATCGAACTGCTCAAGCAAACGGCGACCACGATGCTGCCGCGCGTTGCCGAGATTTCAATCGACGGGTCGGTGCTGCTGTTTTCGACGGTGCTGGTTCTCGCGGTTGCGTTGCTCACGAGCGTGAGCCCGACTCTCCACCTGTCGAGAGTGTCGCCGTCCGAAAACCTGGGGCACGCAGCGCGAGGGTCGGGCGGCGGAATCGTCGGGCGAAGGTTTCGAAACCTCGTCATCGGATTCGAGGTGGCCCTCACGGTGATCCTCTTGAGCGGCGCCGGACTCCTCGCGCGGAGCTTCGAGCGGATGTATGCGGTCGATCTCGGATTCGAGACCAACGACGTCTTGCGTGTCACCCTCTCGAAAGGCGGAACGCTCGATGAGGTCCGGACGTTCTACCGCACTCTCGAGGAGCGAATCTCTTCACTACCTGGAGTCGAGTCCGTCGGATCGATCTACGGCGCTCCACTCGGCCCGGGGCATACAACGGCCGAGTTGAGAGTCGAGGGAAGACCGGATCCCGAACCGGGCACGGAGACCTACGCCGGGGTCAGGGCGGTGAGCCCGCACTATCTCGAGGCCGCTCGCATTCCTTTGCTGCGGGGCCGATCGCTTATGGCGTCCGATGACGTCGATCCGTTACCAAGGGCAGTCGTCAACGAAACGTTCGTGCGCGAGAACTTTCCGACCGAGGAGCCGTTGGGCCGTCAGGTCAGGGTGCTGACGGACCAGGGATACGGCAGCCCGACGTGGACCATCGTCGGAGTCGTGGGAGACATACACTCAGAGGCCGTCACTCGGGGCGCGATCGCCGAGCTGTATGTGCCGCACGGACATTTCGGCCCTGGGTTTATGACTGTCACGGTGAAGGCGTTGCCCGGTTCGCCGCGGTTGTTTCCAGCGATTCGTGCCGAGATTCGCGCGCTCGACCCGCGCATCCCACTCCGGCATGTCGAGACTGTGTCGGAGGCCATGAGCCGCGAGGCCGCGCCGATGCGGTTCCTGATGCTCTTCGCGGTTCTTTTCGCAGCGGTGGCAGCCGCACTCGCCGGCATCGGCCTCTACGGCGTTCTCGCATATCTGGTCTCACGGCAGGTCCGCGACATCGGACTCCGCATAGCGCTCGGTGCGCAGGCCGCGCAGATGACGATGAGAGTTCTTGCCGATGGTTTTCGGATCGTGTTGCTCGGCGCCGCCGCGGGGATTGGCGTTTCCATTCTCGGCGGTCGTGTATTGGGTGCGTTCCTGTTCAACGTGCACCCGAACGATCCCCTGGCAATGTTAGCCGCGCTAGCGGCAATCGTGTTGATCGGATCGGCGGCGATGTTCGTGCCGGCGCTGAGGGCGAGCAGAATCGACCCGGTGGAGACACTGCGATCGCTGTGAACGGTCAACTCGCTCGACCTCAGGTCCTTCGATTGCACCGCCGATTTGTTTTCGGCCTCAGTAGTCTATGATCCCCGCTATCCGCCACCTGCCGTCCAGCTTGAGCATGTGGAGGAAGTCGAAAACATGTCTCTCTGCGTCTATCAGGAAGTGGATCTTGACCTGAGCGGCCGTCCCTTCCCTGTCGATCTTCACGATGGACGATTGCAGTTGACTGAACGGCGGGTTGTCGGGATCGAACCTCTGCGACCAACGGTCGAGAGTCGTCACGCCGAGCGAACCGTCGCGCCGCACGCTCATGAGCCTTGCGTCGGGAAGGCATATGCTGCGGATGAGCTCGAAACGTCGCGTTCGTAAACCCTCTATGTAGAAGTCCTCAACTGCTTGCTCAATTGCCGTCTCTTCTATGGCAGGTACGACTTCTTGTTGCTGGGCCGTTGCCGGCGAGATACTCAGCGGTGCAACGAGCAGGCTCAACAGCCAAACGCTCTGACAGTTCAATCGGAACACT
>Ga0180435_10006084_pt1 | contig 11596 bp, 5 predicted proteins | sample SS_ome_3_FD_132467 | JGI IMG/M metagenome (GOLD analysis project Ga0180435, IMG submission 132467) | Hypersaline lake sediment archaeal communities from the Salton Sea, California, USA - SS_3_S_1 metaG | ecosystem: Environmental > Aquatic > Non-marine Saline and Alkaline > Hypersaline > Sediment...
CGCCGCCTCGGGAACGAGCCGGGCGAATGGACCGAGCAGGCTCTCGGGAAGCCTCCCCAGCGGTGCTCCGCCGCCGGGCTCGCCGCCGAGGAGATCCTCGAATAGACCCCTCGGCTTGGGCAAGAGCAGCCGCTCGGGTTCGTCATCGAGCTCCGCGAGTTCGCAGGCCTCGTCGACCGCATCCTCGAGGGTGCCCAAGCGGTCGACGAGGCCGGCCTTTGCCGCCATTCGGCCGGTGAAAACCCGGCCCTCGGCCAGCTGCTCGATCTGCTCCCTGGGAAGCTTCCGACCCTCGGCGACCTTGCCGGTAAAGAGACGGTAGACGTCCTGCATCGTATCGAGGAAGGCCGCCCGCTCGCTGTCGGTGAAGGGCCGGTTCGATGAGAGCCAGCCGGCATTTCGGCCGCGGCTGACGACATCGGTGCGAACCCCGATTTTCGCGAGGGCGTCACCCACGGCGACCTTTCCCCCCACCACACCGATCGATCCGGTGAGGCTGCCGGCGGCAGCCACGATCCGGTCCGCGGCCACGGCGATGTAGTAGCCGCCCGATGCGGCGGTGTCTGAGAGACTCGCCACGACCGGCTTCTCGAGCCGTTTGACCTCCCGCCAGATCATGTCGCTGGCCAACGCTGATCCACCGGGCGAATCGATCCGAAGGACCACGGCCGCCACCGAGTCATCCTCGCCCGCCTCGCGGATCGCCTTGATGATCCGGCTGCTGCCGGCGGCGGCCTCAGCGAGCAGGCCCTCGCCGCCGTTCCCCTGGCGGATCGCGCCGGTGATGTGGATCACCGCCACCTTTTTCTTCGATCCCGACGAGCTGCTCTCGCCGCCGCCGCCGAAGACCTCCATCAGCTTGACAAGCCCGCCGATACCCGAGAAGTCGACATCCGCCTTGCGGAGGCCGTAGTCGCGGAGAATCTTGGGAGTCTTGGCGTCGTCGTCGTCGTCACTGTCGTCGTCGTCCTTGCGGAGCGGATCGATTTTTTGATCGAGCCAGGCGATCACGTCGTCCTCGTAGGCCACCGCATCGATCAGCCCCGCGTCGAGTGCGGCGGGCGGCGTGAAGATGCCCTGATCGATCAGCTGCCGGACCCGCTCTTCGTCGAGTGAGCGATCCTCGGCGACCCGTTCGACGAGCTGGTCGAACAGATCGCCCACGAAGGCCTCGTATTGCTGCCGCAGCTGCGGGCTCATGCTCGAACGGGTCAGCGGCTCCCCGGCCCCCTTGAAGTCGCCCACCTGGAGAATCTCGGCCTCGACGCTGAGCTTGTCGAGCATCTCCTTGAAAAAGGTCACCTCGGCTCGCACCCCGGTCAGTTCGAGCGTCGATGCCGGCGGCATCACCACACGATCACAGGCTGCGGCAAGGCTGTAGTGGATCGGCTGTGAGCCGACGAGCAGGGCGGCCACCGGCTTGCGACGCTCCCGCACCCGTTGGATCGCGGCCCGTAGTTCTGCGGCCCGGCCGCGGCCGATGTCGGGCGACTCGACGACAAGCAAGACGCCCCCTACCCTGCGATCCTCGGCGGCCCGGTCGAGCCGCTCGACGAGCCGGTGCAGACGCGGCGAGACATCGCCAAGCAGCCCGCTCCCGCTCGCCCCTTCCGGCAGTGACCCGGCCACGGTGACCACGGCGATCGCCTTGAGCCGCTTTTTTTCCTTCTTTGCTTTTTCTTCGGCCGGTTTCTCGTCCGGCTTCTCAGCGAGTTCGGCAGCCGGCTCTTCGGCATGGGTGTCGTCCGCTCGCTCGGCGGTGGCCGGACCCGCTTGAACACCACCCCAGCCCGCCGTGATGCCCGCCAGCATCACCACGCTTCCGATGACCGTGGCAGCCGGCCGCGTTTCCCACTCCGAGCCCCATACCCAACCGCTGATTCGCATCGCACCTGCTCCTCGTTGTGCGGTTCACCGAACCCCTTGTCCGGTTACCCGCAAGGCCATCACACGTGCCCGATCTTACTGTACGGCTGGGCCGACCGGGGAGCCTGCCCGGCGGTTTTGCACCCTCGAGAATCTTTTTGCCAACAGGGCTTGAAAATAGACATCCGTATACTAAGATACTGGTATTCAGCCGTGGCGGCGTGGCCGCCGGTGGTTTTTCCCACGTTTTCACAAGGAGGCGAGTCTCTCGCAAGCACGAATCATGGCCAGAACCACCCACAGCAAAACCACCCACAGCAAGTTGCCCGCGAAACGGGCCAGCCGTTCCACCCGTTCCACCCAGTCCACGCGGAAAACCACGAACGCCTCCGCGCGATCGCGACCCGCCAGCGACGCTCGACAGGCAAAGCGGCGTGCCCCAGCAGGCCCTTCGCTCAACAACCTCCTCGGCCGGGGCGACCCGCTCGCCCGCGTCAGCGACGACGAGTCTGGCGAGAGCGGCCCCACCGCGCGGCAGATGGAGATCTACAAGTTCATCCGCGACAAGATCCATTCTCGTGGCTTCGGCCCCACAGTCCGTGAGATCGGCACGGCTTTCAAGATCCGCTCGCCCAACGGCGTGGTCTGCCATCTCAAGGCCTTGGAGCGGAAGGGCTTCATCACCCGCGGCAAAAACATGTCGCGGGCAATCGAGTTAATGGCCGAGCCGGCCCACCTTGCCGGCCTGCCGCTGGCGGGCTGGGTGGCGGCAGGAGCCCTCAGGCCGGCCGACGAGCAGGCTGAGCGGGTCGACTTCGGAAACCTCTTCAACCGCGACAACCACTTCGTGCTCAAGGTGATGGGCGACTCGATGATCGACGCTCAGATCACCGATGGCGATTGGGTCGTGATTCGCAAGGCCCGCACTGCCCACAGTGGTGACATCGTGGTCGCTCAAACAGAGGACGGCGAGGCGACGCTCAAGCAGTGGTTTCCTGAGCGGGATCGGGTGCGGCTCCAGCCGGCCAATGCCGCGATGAAGCCGATGTATGTGAGAAACCTAAAGGTTCTCGGCGTGCTCGTGGGCGTGGTGCGGAAAACCAGCTGATGCCTCGCCGTGCCACGGCCAGTCAGGCGGGCTGTCTGAGCCGTTCGCCCGGTTCTCGGCCGTCATTGAGTTGGTGGAGTTTGTTGTAGAGCGTCTTGAGGCTGATCCCGAGTTGCTCGGCGGTGCGGGCTTTGTTGCCGCCGTTGCGATCGAGACCTTCGAGAATCGCCTGCATCTCCAGCTCCCGCAGGGAGAGCGGGCGGGCCGCCGCTTCCGGGGGCCCGAGCTTGCGGCCGCCGGCCGGTGACACCGGGGAATCACCGCCGCGGCGGAGCCGGTCGGGAAGGTGCTCAACCGAGAGCGGGAGCTGCTCGCAGAGCACCAACGCATATTCGATGGTGTTGGCCAGCTCGCGGACGTTCCCCTTCCATGGATGCTCGGCAAGGGCCGCGAGCAGTTCATCGCTTGCCACGGCGACGGCCGGTGGGAGCTGCGGGCGGGCCAGCCGCACGAGGGAGTCAACGAGTTCTGGCAGATCCTCGAGCCGCTCGCGAAGCGGTGGCAGCAGGATCTCGAAGGTGTTGATCCGAAACAACAAGTCGTCACGAAACTCCCCTGCCGCGGCCATGGTTTCCAGCGAGCGGTGGGTGGCACAGATGATCCGGCAGTCGACGGTGATCGGGCTGTTCTCTCCCACACGACGAATCTCACCGCTCTCGAGCACCCGCAACAGCCGCGGCTGAAGGCTGCGGGGCAGTTCGCCGATCTCATCGAGGAACAACGTGCCGCCGTCGGCCACCTCGAAGAGGCCCGGGCGATGCTCGTCGGCCCCGGTGAAGGCACCGCGGCGGTGCCCGAAGAGTTCGCTTTCAATGAGCTGCTCCGGCAGCGCGCCGCAGTTGACCGCCACGAAGGGCCCCTCGGCCCGTCGGCTCGCCGCATGCAGCCCACGGGCCACGAGTTCCTTGCCGGTCCCGGTCTCCCCGCGAACCAACACGCTTGAGTCACTCGGAGCGACCCTCGCGATCAGCTGCCGCACCCGCTCGAGGGCCGCGGAAGAACCGATCAGGCGGCTGTTCCCCTCGGCCCGTCGCAGCCGTGTTTCCAGGGCCCGCAGCCGGGCGGTGAGGCTTCGTCGCCGTCGCACCCGCTCGAGGACCGCCTGAATCTCCGAGAGCTTGCAGGGCTTGGTGAGATAGTCAAAAACGCCCTCCCGGATCGCGGCCACGGCCGACTCGTGGGACGACTTGCCGGTGATCACCACGCTCTCGGTATCCGGGGAGACCTTCCGCACCTCGCGGATCACGTCGAGCCCGCCGATGCCCGGCATGTCGAGATCGACCATCACGCAGTCGTAGGCGGTTCGCTCGAGGGCCCGCACCGCGGTCCGGCCATCGGGACAGACGGTCACCTCATGACCGAGCCGCGGCAGCTCGATCCGCATCAGTTCCTGAAGCGACGTCTCGTCGTCGGCGAAAAGAATCCGCAATCGTCTAGGCTGCCGATCGCTGATGATCCACCTCCTTTTTGCCGGCCGCTTTCGGCTGTCCGCCAACGGCGGCCACCGGCAGGCTCACCCGGAAGGTCGCTCCGGTATCGGGTCCGTCGCTCGAGGCCTCGATCCGTCCACCGTGGTCGGTCACGATCCGGTGCACGATCGAGAGGCCCAGGCCCGTTCCCTGCCCGCTCCTGCGTCGTGTGAAAAATGGCTCGAAGAGGTGCTCGAGCACCTCGGTGGTCATTCCGCATCCGTCGTCGTGAAACTCGACGACCGCCTCGCTGCCGTTGCGATGCAGCCGCACCGCCACGCTGCCGGATGGGTCGACTGAATCGAGGGCGTTGACGAGCAGGTTGAGCACCACCTGCTTGATCTCACGGGGGTTGACCATCACCAGCAGGTCGGGCCCCTCTTCGATCTCGATTGAGCGGCCGGCGAAGCGGCCCACATGGCGGAGCATCTCGGCGACATCGGTGATGATCGCCTTGATCGCGGTGGGCTGCCGCCGCACCTCGCCGAGCCGGGAGAAGTCGAGCAGCTTCTCGGTGATCTCCTTGCACCGGAAGGCCTCCGCCTGGATCAGCTCCAGGTAGCGGATCGAGACGGCCCTCTCCTCGCTCCCTTCGTAGAGCGAGGCAATTCGCGTCTCGAGCGATTCGGCACACATCGCGATCGAGGCGAGCGGGTTGTTGATCTCGTGGGCCACGCCGGCGGCGAGAAAACCGACGCTCGCAAGCTGCTCGCTGCGGATCACCTCCCGGGTCCGCAGCTGGACCTGCCGGTCGAGGTCGTCGCGAATCGCGCAGAAGCGTTCGGTCATTCCGTTGAGGGCCTCGGCCAGTTCGGCCATCTCGTCGTCGGTGTCGAGGCCGACCCGAAAGTCGAAGTCGCCCGAGGCGACTCTCCGCGAGCCGGCCGCAAGATGACGCAAGGGACGAAAGATCCAGCGGTAGGTGAGCGATCCAAGGGCTGCGAGGAGTACCGCGGCTGCGGCCGCAGCCGCCCAGGTGGTGATGATCAGCGTGCGGTAGCGGGTGCGGACTTCGCGGGCGAGGTCGTGGAGCTGCTCCTGCAGAAAGCTCGGCAGGTCGGCGGTCAGCTCGGCCAGCCGGTCGAGTTCGTCACGGATTGCCACGCCACCCTCGGCCGCCCCGAGCCGGTCGAGGCTCGAGGCGATTGCCGCGGCCGTTTTGCGTTCATGGCTGCGGTCGGCGATGGGGACTCCCTCCATCTCGCCGGCATTGAGTTCGGCGAGGTAGTCATCGAGCACGCCCCTGAGAATTGCAACCTCCCCGGACACGCTCTCGTCGATCGGCGGATCGATGCCGCATCGCGCTCGCGAGAGCCGCAGCTGCTCCACCCGCTCGCCGAGTTGACTGGCCACCGGAAGCTCCGCAGCCCGGCTGGAGAGAGCCCGCACCAGTCGGCGGTAGGAATAGATGCCGACGAAGCTGCTCGCCGAGAGAATCGCCACGACCACGCACACCAGCAGGCCGCCGACGAGCAGCTTGTTGCGAATGGTTCTGCGACCGGGCATGCGAGTCTCCACTGCCCGGCCCCCCGAGGTTGGCAGGACGGCTGGGAGGCCACGGGCGGCGGGAGGGTAGCAATGCCGGCGGACGGCTCAAACCCCGCCTTCCCCGGGGATGCCGGCCCGCGGCAGATCAGGCAAGGCCCCATCGCTTGCGAAAAAACCACTCAGTCGCCATCAGGCCGACCGTCAGCAGGAGCATCGGCCAGGCGGCGGTGGGGTCGCTGAAGTCCCAGCTCCACTGCTGCCGGATGTCGTACACCGCCGGCCGGGCCTTGATCTCTGCGAGAATCTCGCCGATCTCCTCGGGTGACCGCGGCCGCTGGCCGGTCTCCTCGGCAAGCTGCCGCATCAAGAGGGCATTGGCAACCGGATTGGCCAGTTCGAGATCCTGTCTGTAGACGGTGAACCGGGCCTCGCGGGTTGCCACGACCTCGCCGTCACGAGCCGCGGTGACCGCAATCTTCCAGTCGCCCGGCAGTGAAAAACCGGAGACGTCCCCGGCCAAAGCGTCTCCTTCGGGAAAGAGCCTCAGCGGCCGCCGCCGGCCATCGGGATCGACCGACTCAGCGGTGATCGTGACATCGTCGATCGGCTCGCCGTCACCCCGGGTCATTCCGGTGCTGAACTCCAGCGACACGCCCGGCGCGACCCGTCGCCGCAAGGGGCGGACCCAGAGCGACTCCCGGGTAAGTTCATCGCGGCCGGCGAGCCAAAACACGAACTGCCGCCAGAACCGCCGGTGCTCGTCGCCGGCCCCCTGCATCACCCAACGCCAGCTGGAGTCGCCCGCGAAGGCAGCCACCCGGCCGGCGCCGTAGTTTCGTGCGACCAACAGCGGCTCCCGCTTTTCGGTCTCCGCCAAAACCGTCGCCTGCGGGGCGAGCCTGCCCAGCCGGCTGGCGCCATCCAGCGGGGGCAGGGCCTGCCAGGCGGCCCGGTTGGCCTCGGGACCGGCGGACGGATCGGCCAGCTGCATGATTGCCATCCTCCCGGCCCGCCGGGCGGGAAGCATCCGCAGCGGCCCGGAAAGATGCAGGTCGCGGCGGACCGGCTCGTCGAAGGCCTGCCGGGCCAGCCGGTCCGGCATGAAGGGGAGCAGCTTTGAAAGCGGCGTCTCCGACCAGCCCCCCGCCTCGAAGGCATGGATGCCACCGAGCAGTCCGATTCCGGCACCGGCCTCGACCCGCTCGCGGATTTGCTCGGCGTCGTCCTTCGAGATCGCGGTGGCATCGAGGTCACCGATCAGAAAGACGTCCACATCACCTGAGACGAGGCCGCCAAGATCGGCCGGCCAGCGGCCACGCTGAGAGGCATCGATCCACTCGAAGTCGACCTGCATGTCGGGGCTCGCGAGGAGCACGCGGCGAAGAAACCGCTGCTCGACCCGCAGTGCCCCCTCGAGATAGACCACCCGCAGTCCGCCGTCGATCACGTTCACGAAGGTCGACAGCTCGTTGTTGGTGACCACCGTCTCGTTGTCGAGCGGTTCAATCCGCATGACGAGCTTCCGTTCGCCCACCGCCTGTGGGGTCCAACGGAGCCGCACCGTCTCCTCGGTGGCCTCGGCGGTGCCTCGGACCATCATCCGAGCCACCTCCCGCATCGTGCCCTCTTCGTCTTCGGCCAAGAGCAGCACCGGCACTTCCCGGTCGGCCAGACCGCTGAGCCGCACCCGCCCGGTCACCTCGACGCTGGTCTTCACAAAGACCTCCTCGCGGACACCGAGAAACTCGACCGCCGCGTCCCTCCCCTGCAGCCCGGAACGCTGCTGACCATAGAGCACCGTCCACAGCGGCACCCCGGAGTCACCGAGCCGACGGGCCACCAATTGCGGCGGCATGTCGCGGGGGGCGTAGGCATGCTGGGCACCGTCACTCAGCAGCAGCACGCCGGCAAGGGTCGTGCCGGCGGTCGCACGCACCGCATCGTCGAGTGCCGACCCGAGGGCGGTCTCTCCCGAGCCCGCCCGCTTCTCCCAGGCTCCCAGCGGAAAGGGGCTGCCTGCCGAAACCTCGACCGCATCGACGCCACGGTCAAACCTCCAGACGCGGATCGCATGATGGCCGTCGGCGAGCATCTCGCCCGCCTCACCCTCGGCGGCGGTGAGCGACTCACGAAGCCGCTCCCACCGCGTCTGCCCGCCGGGCTCGTCGGCCACCGTCATGCTCTCGGAGGCATCGGCAAGCACGACGAGCAGCTCCTCCTGCCGTGACTTCTCACTGCCGACGAGCGTGGGGCGGAGCATGCAGCCGATTACCGCCAGAAAGGCGGCCACCCGCAGCAGCACGAGGGTCATCCGCTGACGCGACGAAATCCGGGAACGATCAGGACCAACCAGCAGCAGCACCGCCGCGAGGGCCGCCGCCACCACGGCCACGAAGGACCAGCCTCCGACCGGGTCGAAGAGCAGGGAGACCACACTGTCGCCGGCTGGCCCGTTCACGTGTTTCTCACTCCTCCCCGTTGCCGCCGATGTCTTCGCGGGCGGCGTAGAAGCGGTTGGCCACCATCCAGTCGCCCGCCATCACCACCGCCACGAGCACGATCAGCCAGCCGAACAGCTCGGTTCCCACCCGCCCGAGGTTGATGTCGCGGACGATCTCCCGGTCGGTGCGGGCGATTCGCACCCGCTCGCCGAGGAGTTCCTCGACCGCCTCGGGCTCGAGCCGCCGGATGTCGGTCGAGGCCGCGTCGAGATTGGCGGTAAATCCGCTGCGAAATCCTCCCGAACCTCCGGAGCGGAGCGTGTAGTTGCCCGGCTGCCGGGTCGCCGAGACGGTCACGGTCCGCCGCCGGGAATCGATCGCGGCGGGAAAGACGTCGCCGGAGGGCGTGGTCACGAAAACCTCCTCGGCGGCGGCCGACTGGGAGCCGACGCGAACCACCGCCGGCCTGCCGGCGGTGATGTTCCGCGTCTCGCGGGTGTCGATTGCGTAGAGCAGCGACTCGTTGGCCAGTATCACGAAGGGCCACGGCTCGAACCCGACAGCCAGCCGGGTCCAGAGTTCGGGATCGTTCGCCGGCTGGGATGCGGCGGTCGTGAAGACGATCACCGTGCCGCGGTCGAGCCGTCGCTCGAGGATCGCCGGCATGCCGTCACGGAAGGCCGCGATCGGCACCGCCTCGCGGCCGGCGGCCGGGTCGGCCGCCTCGCCCGCCTCCGCAGGCTGCGGACGAAACTCCCAGTGTCGATAGACCGGGAAGTCCTGCCATGGCACCGCGTCGCCAACCTGCCTGAAGGCGGCAAGCAGCGGGTGCTCGAGCTGCTGCGGGGCGAGGCAGTTCTCACCCGTCTCGTCCCGCCAGACACGCACGACATCCCCGCCGAGCACCCGTCGGCTCGCAGCCGTGTTGAAGCTGCTCCCCGCCGAAGGCCCGAGCCAGACCACCAGGCCACGACCCTCGGCCACCCAGGCCTCCAGCCGGTCCCAGAGTTGATCGGACAGCCGCGGCGGGTCGACCAGCACGATCCCGGAATAGCCGCCGAGACCTGCCGGCGATTCAAGCCCTTCGATGCCGGTGAGTTCGCAGTCGAAGCGGCCCTTCCCTGCCCTTGACAGGGCGGCCGGCGCGATTGCCTGGGCCACGAAGCGGCCGCGGTCAGCCGCCGGTGCCGAGGCAACCACAAGCACCTTCGGCCGCGGGCCGACCTCGACGGTGAAGCCGCGGGAGTTGTCGGCATCCAGATCGTCGGCCCCCACGATCACCACCCGGCCCTGACGGGTTCCGGGGGCGAGGCCGTTGATCGCAAAGAGCGTCGGCTCGCAGCCCTCCTCGCTCCAGTTCACCGGACGGGCGGCGCGGCGCGAGTAGCTCCCGTCATCGTCGAGCACTTCGACCGCCAGCGGCCGGCTTGCCTCCCCACCGATCCGGCTGCGGGTCACGAACAGCTCCAGCGGCCGGCCCACCGCCACCCGCTCCCCGGCGAGCCGCAGCGAATCGATTGCGAAGTTCGAGGTCGCCTCCACGCCCACGTCGATCACCATCGCCGAGACCTCCTCATGGGCGGCGAGCCGCTCGGCAAGGGGCTCACCCCGCGGGAAGCCGCCGGTGGTCAGGTCGCTGAAGATGTAGAGTTCACGCCGCTGTTGCCCTGATTCGGCGAGCAGCCGCAGCCCCTCATCAACGGCCCTGCCGACCCCGTCAACCGGCGTGGCGGCTTCGAGCCGCTCAATCTTGACCTTGGCCGCCTCGATCGACGGCGAGAAGGCCGCGGCCCGACCGGCGGTGTCGATCACCGCCAGCCGGCTTCCCTTGGGAAGCCGGTCGAGCAGCCCCGCCGCGAGCTGTTTGGCCTCGGCGAGCCGGGTGCGGTTGGCATGCCGCAGCAGCATCCGCGGGCTGGTGTCAAAGACCAGCACCGCCGCCACCGGGCCCTCGCCGTCGGCCAGCCAGCCCGCCCCCCGCAGCGTGGGCCGGGCGAGCGCCGCCACGAACAGCAGGATCGCGGCAATCCGCAGCAGCAGCAACAGCAGGTGTCGCAGCTGCAGCCGGCGGCGGTTGGCGATCCGCTGCTCCTGGAGAAACCTCAGGGCCGGGAAGGCATGGGGCACCGGCTGCCGTCGCATCAAAAGATGCAAGGCAATCGGCACCGCCACCAGGGCCGCGCCGCCGAGCAGATACGGTGCCAGAAATGAGATGCCCATCGATCGATTCGTCCCGCCGGTTTTGCCCTCGCGGAGACCCCCCAGGCGTCAGAAGCGGTTGCGGCGGCTGGCGAGGTAGCCGGTCAACGCCCGGTCGAACTGCATGCTCGTGTCGATCGCCACGTAGTCGATGCCGGCCTGAAAGCAACTGCGGCGGTAGTCATCGCGAAACCGGCCGATACTCTCGAGATAGCTCGCCCGCACCGCATCGGCATCAACCACCAGCTTCTGCCCCTGCTCCGGCTCGGTCAGTTCCACCACCCCCTCGTAGGGAAACCGCTCCTCGGCCTCGTCGAGCACGTGGAAGAGGATCACGTCGTGGCCGCGGTGCCGCATCCTCAAAAGCGCATCGCGGATCGGCTCGACGTCGGCCAAAAGGTCGCTGAAGATCATCACCAGCGACCGGTGACGCAGCATGGCGGCCGCCTGCACGATGCTGTTGGCGATGTCGGTCTTCCCGGAAGGCTGCACCTTGGAGAGCAGCGAAATCAGCTGGGCGATCTGCGAACGCTTCGATCGGGCCGGCAGGCTTGCCCGGATCGCATCGTCAAAAACCATCAGGCCGCAAGGATCCTGCTGATGGATCATCAGCCAGCACAAGGCGGCGGCGAGCGAGATCGAGTAATCGAGCTTCGTGAACTGCTGGCGGTGGGTGAACGCCATCGAGCGGCTGGTATCGACGAGCAGATAGCCGGTGATGTTTGTTTCCGCTTCGAACTTTTTGACGTAGGGCTTGTCGGTCTTGGCGTAGACCAGCCAGTCGATGTCTTTGGGGTCATCGCCGGGGGCATACTTGCGGTGCTCGCTGAACTCCACCGAGAACCCCTGGTAGGGGCTGGCGTGAAGTCCCTGCAGAAAACCGCGGACGATGAACTGGGCCCGCAGGTCGAGCCTCGCGATCTGCCGGATCACGTCCGGCTTGAGATATTCCTCGACGGCCCGAACCATGGCTGATTCACCGGCGGCCGCCGGGCCTACTTCACGAGTTTCGGAATCTCCGGCTC